>Ga0180431_10000507_pt1 | contig 56173 bp, 34 predicted proteins | sample SS_ome_11_FD_132459 | JGI IMG/M metagenome (GOLD analysis project Ga0180431, IMG submission 132459) | Hypersaline lake sediment archaeal communities from the Salton Sea, California, USA - SS_1_MS_1 metaG | ecosystem: Environmental > Aquatic > Non-marine Saline and Alkaline > Hypersaline >... | reverse complement strand
GGTTTGGGCTCGGGTTTGGGCTCGGGTTCGGGCTTGGGTTTGTCTGAAGGCGCCTTGGTTTCTTTGGCCGCCGGTTTTTTTTCGGCGGGAGAATCTTTCTTGTCCTTGGGAGTGGTCGCCACTTCAGCTTTGTCTTTTTTCTGTGCGTCTTTGGTTTGCTTGCTCTCCGCTGTCTTGCCTTTGGATTCGGTGCTGTCAGCCGATGCTTTCACGGCGGATTTTTCGGTAGATTCTTGTTGCTTTTCTTCTTTTTTCTCTTCTTTTTTGGTTGTGGGCTTTTCTTTTTTCTCTTCAGCCATTTTTGTTTCCTTCCAAGTTTTGTGCTCAGTTTGAAAAGACAAATGCCATAAATCCCGAACAGTCTACCAGAAATTAAAGAAAAAATAAACACCCGCCTCTGAAGATGAATGCGTTTATCGGGGAGAATGGACACGAAAAGCGGTTTTTAGTATAGTTTTGATCAAATGTACGTGCTCTATTCCCTTTTATTATTCCTGGCCGCGGTCGTCTATCTGCCTTTCCATTTTCTCAAATTGAAGCTGAGGCGAGGGGAAAGCCTTCATTTTAAACAGAGGTTGGGATGGGGGCTGAGAAGCGAACCCGCACAAGGGAAAACCCTGTGGATTCATGCCGTGTCCGTGGGCGAAGTCCTGGCCGTGCAGGATTTGGTTCGGCAGATCAAGCAAAAATGGCCGGATTGGACGATATGTTTTTCCACCCTGACCGAAACCGGATATCAGGTTGCGGGCAAGAAACTCGGGAAGGAGATCCGCTTGTTCTATGTTCCTCTGGATTTCGGTTGTGTCGTCAAGAAATTTTTCAAAGTGATAAAGCCCGATCTCTTCGTACTGGCGGAATCGGAATTCTGGCCCCATCTTCTCAGACAGGCGGGAAGGAGAGCCGGAAGCGTCATGGTGATCAACGGGAGGATCTCTCCTCGTTCTTCCGGGAGGATGTTTCGATATCGGTGGATCGTTAAAAAAATTCTGGCGCCCGTGAACTCATTCCTGGTTCAGACGGTCCGGGAAAAGAACGGATTGACGGATATCGGGATAGAATCGGACCGGATCGAGGTTGTCGGCAATCTCAAATCGGAGATTTGCCTGCCCGACATGGACAGTGAAGCCTTGAACCGGATGAAAACCCTGCTGAATATACGCGCCGGAAAGCGCGTCGTTATTGCCGGCAGCACGCACAAAGGCGAAGAAGAGGTACTGCTGCGCGCGTTTTCCGCCGCCCATAGGGAAATCCCGGATCTTTTGTTGATACTGGCGCCTCGGCATCCGAATCGGACCGAGGAGGTTCTGAAGCTCTGCCGTTCTTTCACCGGCGAATCCGTCAAGCGGTCTCTTGCAGCGGAGCACCCGGACTGGGATGTTCTGGTCTTGGATACCATGGGAGAGCTGGCGCATTTTTACGCGCTTTCCGATCTGGCTTTTGTGGGAGGGAGCCTTATTCCCTGGGGAGGACAAAATATCCTTGAACCCGCGTTTTATGGAAAACCTATGTGTTTCGGGCCGCATATGGATAACTTTTCCGAATTGGCCGATGCTTTTCTTGCGGCGGATGCGGCCCGGATCGTGCGTGATGAAAAAGATCTCGCGGAGCTTATGCGGCTAAAAGATACGGAGGGCCTGCGCAGCATGGGCCGCCGGGCGCGGGATACCCTGGATTCGCTCGCCGGAGCCACCGAAAAAACCCTGCGGGCGTTGCGGGACACGATGAATCGGGCCGAACGGAAATAAACGTCGGATGCCGAACGGTATCAGTTCGCCTCGATGACCAGTTTCGGCAACAGAGGATTCAACCTGAGAAGAAGCTTGTATACGGATATTCCCGCCCATTGAGACACCTCGTAAGCGGATATCCGTTGATCCCCCTGCGTGCCGATCAACACGGCTTCGTCTCCAGGGAATACCTGTGTTTCCGGATCCAATCGGGTTTCCAGATGGTTGGATGTCACGTCTCCGATGAGGGGAAGCCTGCGGCCGCCGATAAGGACGCGTCCCTTCCCGATGATATTGAAGGGGAATCCGTCGGAATATCCGATGGGAAGCACCGCGATCTTTTCGGCTTTCCGCGCGGTGTATAAGCGGTGATAGGATACCGAATCGCCCGGGCTCAGGTTTTTTACGGCGGCGATCCGGCATTTGAGCTCGAGAACCGGGCGCAGACTCAGGCTGTCTTCCGCCTGCGTGATGTCTGAAGGATAATATCCGTAAAGGGCTATTCCCGGGCGCACCATATCCAGATAATGTTCGCGGGGGCCGAACAATCCGCCGCTGCTGGCGGCGTGTCTGCGTCCCAGCTCCAGACCTTTTTCCCGAGCCGTACGACAGAGTCGGCGCATGCGGCGGATTTGTTCCCGGTCGAATTCCGTATCTTCGGTCAGGGTCGTGGATATTCCCTCGACCTTCAGCCCCGGCAGTTTGGCGGTTTCCTCCAAATAAGGCAGGGCTCGGCGGTAGGAAATTCCCATTCGGCCCATTCCGGTATCGATGTGGATGTGCACCGATGCGCGGCGCTTGAGTTTGCGGGCGGCGGCATCGAGATGACGGACTTTGTCCGTGAAAACCGACTGCGCGATTCCGTTTTTCACCAGTTCTTCGGCATCTCTTGGATCGAAGGGACCGAAATTGAGGATCGGGGAGACAATCCCCGTTTCCCTGAGTGAAATCGCTTCGTCGAGTTTGCAGACCATTTGGGTGTCGATACCGGCTTTGTCGAGAGCCTTCCCAATCGGTTTCAAACCGTGTCCGTATCCGTTGGCCTTGACGACGGCCATGACCGGGACGCCGGTCTTGGCGCGGATGCGGTTCAGGTTCCAAACCAGATTGTCAATCCGGAGTTCGATCCGGGGATCGTACCCCGAAAAAGAAGCGTTGAAGGTTTTGACATCCGGGCATGAATTCTCACCGGCGGCGGGCCTGCGCGCAAGGGCGGCCGCTCCCATGCCGACGCTGAAAATGAAATTTCTTCGAGTCCATTTCATGGCATGCCTCACTTAAGGTTAAGGAGATATATGCTTTATTTATCAGGATCATAACACCATGTTTGGATGCGATGCAAAATATATGAAATCAGGCCGAATGGAACGATATCTTCCTTCATTCGTGATCCTGGACAACGCTCCGCGGTTTTAATATAGTGAAGAAAGACAATTGCGGGGTAATGTCATGAGCCAAAAGATAACGCGGCGACATTTCATGAAAGCATCGACGTGTTTCGCCGCGACCGCGGGAATGGGGGGATATGGACTGCTGCTTCAAGGCTGTCGTTCCAAGGCCGATTTCGATATCGTCATCAAGAACGGTATCCTCTATGATGGCGGAGGCGGGGAAGCTTTTTCGGCGGATATCGGAATAAGCGGTTCGCAAATACGCGAAATCGGGAAGATCCCACACCTGCGAGGCAACGCGGTCCTGGATGCGGGAGGGAGAAATGTATGCCCCGGATTCATCGACGTTCACGACCATACCGATATCGGGTTGTTGGTAAATCCCAAAGCGGAGAGCACGGTGCGGCAGGGAATAACGACCGTGATCAGCGGCAACTGCGGGGCGTCTCCATTCCCCGTCCCGGAAGCGGTATTCGAAGAACGGAAAGAATCCCTACGCGAGCAGTATCAAATCGACATGGACTGGAGAGATATAGAAGGGTTTTTTTCCCGGCTTACCAAACGGGGGATGGCGGTCAACTATGCCACTTTGGTCGGTCAGGGAACCATCCGAGGCGAGGTGATGGGATTCAACGATCGTCCTCCCCGGGGTGAAGAGATCGAAGCCATGAAGCGGCTGGTTGTGGAAAACATTCACAGCGGAGCCTTGGGACTTTCCAGCGGGCTCGAGTACGCGCCCGGCAGTTTTGCTTTGCCGGATGAGATTACGGAACTTTGCCGGGCGGCGGCCGAAAGCGGGGGCGTGTATGCGACCCATATGCGGGATGAGGGAGACTTCCTTCTGGAATCCCTGCGGGAGACGCTCGCGGTGGCGCGCAGCACCGGTATCCGGCTTCAGATCTCCCATTTCAAAGTGGCCTATCCCCGGAACTGGAGCAAGATCGACGAGGCGTTGGCCATAGTCGAAACGGCAGATCGTGAAGGGATTCCCATTTATTGCGATCGCTATCCCTATATTGCCGGTTCAACAGGGATGAGCTTCAATTTCCCGCTTTGGGCAAGACAGGGGACCACCGAAGAATTTCTAGGTCGCCTGCGTGATCCCGGCCGGCAAAGAGACCTTCGGGATTACGTGGAAAAACGAAAAGCCAAGCTTGGTGATTGGGGCAAGGTCGTTATTGCATCCGTTGTAACCGAGAAAAACCGAAGATTCGAAGGGCGAAGCGTACAGGAGGCCATGGAGATGACCGGTAAGGATGCATTCGTTTTTATGCGGGATCTGCTGGTCGAGGAGAAAAATCGGGTGGGGATGGTGATCTTCATGATGAAGGAAGAAAACCTGAAGCGGATCATTTCCCATCCACTGGTGGGGATCGGCTGCGACGGATCCGCCCTGGCCCCATACGGCCCCCTGGGAAGAGGCAAACCGCACCCGCGTCACTATGGATCGTTTCCCCGTGTTTTGGGGAAATATATACGAGACGAAAAAATTCTGCCGCTCCCTGAAATGGTTAAGAAGATGACTTCGATCCCGGCCGGTAATTTTGGATTCGAGGGGCGGGGAGTGCTAAAAGTCGGAGGCAAAGCTGATATCGTTATTTGGGATGAGCGGCGTGTTACGGATAAAGCCACATGGAAAGATCCCCATCAATACCCTGAAGGGATCGATTACGTTCTTATTAATGGGAGGGTCGTCATCCGAGAGGGCGTCCATTCCGGTGAGCTTCCCGGGCGTATTCTGAAACATAAATCCGCAAGGGGATGAATGAAACGGCTGAAAAGGGATTCCCCTTGTTTACAGGGAGCCTGCCGCCGTTTATAATCAGCTCATCATGAAATACCGAAAACTTATATTCCTGTTGCTGATCGGCCCGTTTCTGCTGCCGGCATCGGCCGTTTCGCAGGAAGCCTCCGCGGAGGAAGGGCTGGGTCTTGAACTGATGTGCGATTATCGGGCGCTTCAGCCGGGCGAAGCGGTCAAGATCGTTTTGACCGCGGAGATTCCGCTGCAGAAAGCCGTTCTGAAGTTCCAGGGCAGCCGTTTCAACATGGGGCCCGGTGCTGAGGCGCGGCAGTGGCTATGCCTGCTGGGATTGGATATGGGCTTGAATCCGGGAACCTACACCCTGGAAGCCACGGTTTTAAGCGGGGACGGGCGGCAGGAAAGCGTTCGCCGCGATATCGAGGTCCTCGCTAAAGAATTTCCGGTAAAAAAACTGTGGGTGGACCAGAAATTTGTCACTCCACCCCAGGAACTTATGGAAAGGATCCGGCGGGAATCCGAATTGATGCGTGTGGTCTACGATATATTCACACCCCAATGGATGGGGGATGGGCCTTTCATCATTCCCTCGGAGGGCGAAGCGGTTCCCAATTTCGGGGAAAGGCGCGTTTTCAATAACCAGCCGCGTTCGCGGCACAGTGGAATCGACATCTCCACCCCTTTCGGATATCCCGTGAAAGCATCCAATGCCGGGCGGGTCGTGCTGGCGAACAATCTCTATTTCGCCGGGAATACCGTCATCATCGATCACGGACTCGGCGTTTTTACGCTGTACTGCCATTTCTCCAAGATCCTGGTCAAGCGCGATCAAATGGTTGCCAAAGGAGACGTTGTCGGTGAAATCGGCGCCACGGGACGCGTGACCGGACCGCATCTCCACTGGGGAGTGAGAATCCTCCAAACACGCATCGATCCGCTTTCGATGGTGGCACTGCCCTTTTCCTCGGATATCCCCGGAGATCGTTAGGGATTCAAAAGCCGGGATCCCGTCATTTTTGATGCCGCCTTCCTGACCGCGGTGCGTGTCGCCACGGGACCGACCGGATTCCGGTCGGTTTATGTCCTCACTAATGCGAACCATACGTGAAGGGGAGTATTGGATCGAATGGGGCGGCTTGGTTGACTTTGAACGGCGGCATTCCTATAGTATAGCTTCAATATGAGGAAATGAAATGAATAGAGATGAAGACGCAGCACAATATTCGCCGATGGTAGAGGCGGTAAGGGATGCTTTCAGATCGGGACAGGAAGACGAATCCCTTGAACCCATCGTCGCCGTCGATGGGGAAGGGGTTCCCATGGGACGGCTTGACGGAGGGGACTATGTCATATTTTACGATATACGCGGAGAACGCGAGATCGAAATCACGCAGAGTCTGACGGATTCAGAATTCCCGCACTTCGAACGCCGACCCGATAAACTGCTGAACTTCGTCACCATGATCGAATACCACAGCGCTCTCAAAGCCCGGACGGCGTTTCCTCCGGAAGGGCGGATTCAGGGAACGCTGGCGGAAGTTCTGTCCCAATCCGGGATCCGCTGCGTCAAGATCGCCGAATCCGAAAAAGCCATCCATGTCGGGTATTTCATGAACGGCAAAAACGAGGATGCATTTCCCGGAGAAGAACGCGTCGTGGTTCCTTCCCCCGAGGGGATTGAATCCTATGCCGATACTCCCGGGATGAGTGCCCATGGGATTACCGAGGCCATCCGTTCCCGGATCAAGGATCCGGAGGCGGGTGTTATCATCGCCAACCTCGCCAATGTGGACGTGGTCGGACATATAGAGGAGAAGGAAGCGGTCATCAAAGCAGTGGAAGCCGTGGACCGTGAGCTGGGGCATATCGAAGCCGCATGCCGCGAGCACGGGATCACCCTGGTGGTGACGGCGGATCACGGAACCGTGGAGGAATGGGAGTATGAAGACGGCACCATCAATACCGGGCACACGAAAAATCCGGTTCCTTTTATCCTGGCGGATTTTTCCTCTACCGAGCCTGGTGAGTTCCGTCTCAAACCGAGCGGAGGTCTGGTCAATATCGCCCCCACTCTGCTTGACCTGATCGCCCTCGAAAAACCGGAGATGATGACGGGAACCAGCCTGCTCGACAGAAAACCCGAAGCCGGGAAAAAGCGCAGAGTCCTGCTGTTGATCCTCGACGGCTGGGGCCTGCGGGAAGCGGGAACGGGAAATCTCATCTCCCAGGCGCATACGCCTCATTTCGACCGTATGTGGGAACGGCATCCTCACACAAGCTTGGAGGCGTCCGGTGAAGCCGTGGGCATGCCGGCAGGGACGGTGGGAAATTCGGAAGCCGGACATCTTCATATCGGAGCCGGCCGTTTGATTCTGCTCGACCGCGTTAAGATCGACAAGGCGGTGGAGGATGAAAGCTTTTTCCGCAACCCAGCTTTTTTATGGGCGATGGAATCGGCCAAGCGGGAGGGCAGGGCGCTTCATCTGCTCGGAATCGTTTCGCACTACAGCTCCCACGGCACGATCCGGCATCTGTTCGCCCTGCTGGAGATGGCTCGAAGGCAGGGAATGGAGGATGTTTATATCCATTCGCTGATCGGCCGGAGGGGGGAGCGGCCGGAAAGCGGCGCGATCTACATCGACAAGGTCGTGAAGAAATGCGCCGAGTTGGGTGTCGGAAAGGTCGTGACCGTGATGGGACGGTTCTGGGCGCTCGATAGAGAGGAAAACTGGGATCGTATCGAAAAGACCTACCGGGCTCTGGTTGAAGGCGAGGGTACGAGGGTGCCGTCGGAAGATTAGGGCTTTCGGAATCCGGAGACCGGCCGCTGTGCGTCGAAGCTTCCCGCTGCCTCCAAACGGCGAACATTGCATAAAATCGATTCCAAGGGATTTAGATTTTGCGGCTTTCGGCTTATGCATTATCGATGGATATGAACTTTTCGCCCCTCGGCTTCGTATCATTAATTGACTGTTTTGGATATAATATTTTGCCGACGCGGATTGTCTCCCGCTTCGGTATCTCGCAAATGATTCGGATATATTATCGAGATATATGTTATGAGCGTTGAAGTCAAAAACCTGCATTTCAGCTACGGCGGCATAAAAGCGCTGGATGGGGTGGACGTCTCCCTGCCCCCAGGGGCGATCGGGTTGCTGGGCCCCAACGGAGCCGGCAAGAGCACGCTGCTTCGCGTCCTGCTGGGATTCCTTTCTCCGCAGCGGGGGGAGGGGCGCGTCCTCGGCTATGACATCAAGACCGAACAGAATCGGATCCGGAGAAAAGTGGGATACATGCCGGAAAACGACTGCCTGATCCCCGGTCTCGACGCGGTTACCTTCACCTCTTATCTGGGAGAGCTGTCGGGAATGCCGCGACAGGAGGCCATGAAAAGGGCGCACGAAGTTCTTTTTTACGTGGGACTTGAGGAAAGCCGCTACCGAAAACTGGAAACTTATTCCGGCGGCATGAAACAGCGGTTGAAGCTGGCACAGGCCATCGTTCACGATCCGGAACTCATTTTCCTCGACGAACCCACCAGCAGTCTGGATCCTCAGGGCCGTCAGGATATCCTGGAATTGATCATGGATATATCTTCCAGGAAAAACATACAGGTTCTGATCTCTTCCCATATCCTTTCCGATATCGAGAGCGCCTGCTCTTACGTCATGATCCTCAATAAAGGGAAGCTGGCGGCGCAGGGAAGCATCAGCGATCTCAAGGCGATCGATTACAGTCTGTTCGAGATCAGGATAAAAGGGCGGGATACCACCCGCTTCCGATCGCGCCTGCAGGAAATGGACTGCAGGTTGGACGACATCGAAAACGGGATGATGAAGCTCTACATGCCTCCCGGCAGTCGGTCTCGCGATCTCTTCCGGATCGCCGCCGAAGAGCAGGTCCAGATCCGGCATTTCGTCAAGAGCGAGACCTCGCTGGAGGATATGTTTGCGGAAGCGGTGGGAGTCGATTGATGAGTATAAAGGAAAAAGGCTACAGCCACTGGGACGGGATGTTCGAAACCAAGCGTTTTCCTTGGTGGCCGATCACCCGATCCGGAATTCGGCTCGGATTTCAAAAAAAATTCTTCAAGTTCCTGTTCGTGCTCGCGCTGCTTCCGGCCTTTGCTTTCCTGGTAGGGATCTATATCTCGGAGCGTCTGGAAGATTTCAAATTCCTGGTTCAGGGAGAAGTGCCGGATTTTCTCACCGTCAATCCGGCGTTCTTCAGGACATACTTCACGAATGATTTTCTGCTCTTCATGATTATCGGGATGATGGTGTTCGCGGGAGCCGGGCTCATATCCGATGACCTCAAATACAATTCCCTCCAGCTTTATTTCTCAAGACCCCTCAAAAAATACGATTATTTTTTGGGGAAATCCGGTGTGATCGCGTTCTTTCTGTTTATCCTGACTCTGGTCCCGGGGCTGATATTCATCCTGATGAAACTCCTCTTTTCGGGCAGCCTCAAGTTCCTGGGAGAATACCCCTGGCTTCCGATATCCGTGATCGTCTATTCGATATTCCTGACGGGTTTTTTTGCGTTTTACACGCTGCTGATATCATCACTGAACAAGAACCGGAGGTACGTTTCCATCCTCATCTTCGGGATCTACATCTTTTCCGATATCATCTACGGAATATTTTACGGAATATTCGGAAGCGCGTATTTTTCCCTGCTGTCGATAAAGGCCAATTTGAAACAGGTCGGCGCGGTGATCTTCGGACAGCCGACGCCCAACGATGTCCCCTGGGTGTTTTCCCTGCTGATCGTGCTCGGCATATGCGCCGTCTCGGCTCTGGTGCTGAGCAAGAAGGTCAGGGGAGTCGAGGTGATAAAATGACGGCCGTCATCGAAGCCCGCAAACTCTCCAAATGGTACGGAAACGTTCTCGGGTTGAGCGACGTAACCCTGACCATCGGTTCCGGCATCACGGGGCTTTTGGGTCCGAACGGGGCCGGGAAATCCACTTTCATGAAACTCATCACCGGTCAGATGAAACCGAATATCGGGATGGTATCCATCCTGGGGGAGCGCGTGAGAAACAACACCTCTCTCTACTATAAGATCGGATTCTGCCCGGAACAGGATTCCTTCTATGAAGAGATGACCGGTTGGCAGTTCGTCACCAGCCTGCTCCAACTCTATCACTTTCCGCCGGATGCGATTGAAGCCAAGGCGGTCAAGGCGCTAGAAATCGTAGAGCTTCTCCAGGATAAGGACCGCGTGGTGCGTTCCTACAGTCGCGGCATGCGGCAGCGTCTAAAATTCGCCCAGGCCATCGCGCATGAGCCGGAAATCATCATTCTGGATGAACCGCTCAACGGTCTCGACCCCCTTGGACGGCGCAAACTCATACGCCTGATAAAATCCTATCGTGACGAAGGCAAAACCATCATCGTGTCCAGCCACGTGCTGCCCGAGATCGAATCCATGACCAACAGCATCGTCCTTATCCATCAGGGGAAAATCTTCGCCGAAGGTGATATCCATTACATACGGGATCTGATCGACAGCCATCCCCATGTCGTTTCCATCAAATGCAGCCGTCCGCGCCGCCTTGCGGAAGCCGTCATTCGCGAGGATTTTATCCTCAATGTCGATTTCAAGGAGGGAGCGGACGCTCTGCGGATCGAAACCCGCCACCGGGACAAACTCTTCTCACGACTTCCCGGGCTGTTTATCGATAACGAGATCGAAGTGACGGAAATCACATCGCCTGACGATAACCTGCAGGCCGTGTTCGATTATTTGATAGGAAAATGAAAACCATGACATCCTCCCATCCTCTCTCCTCCCGCAGCCCATTCTGGCTGTCCGTGAAGGAAATCTTCGGAATATTTTTCCTGCTCGGACGCAAAGCGCGCAAGACCAAGGTCTTCTACCTGCTGAGTTTGCTGCCCGTGCTCATGGCCGCGGTTATCAAGTTCGCCATGTTTTTCCACGAAAGCCGCAATGTCGAGTTCATCTATGTCTTTAACGACATCATCATGGCTTTTTATCTCCAGTTTCTCATCCTCATCCTGGCGCTGTTCTTCGGAACATCGGTTTGCTCGGAGGAATTGGAGGGAAAGACGCTGACATATCTAACGACGCGGCCCGTATCCAAATCGGCGGTTATTCTCGGGAAATACGGGGCCTACACGATGCTGATCATCATCATGACCGTCGTGGGCATGGTCTGCTCATTTCTGATCCTCAATGTGGAACATCTACTGGAATATTCCCTGTACAAGGTTCTTTTCCGAGATCTCGCGGTTCTGATCCTGGGACTGATATGCTATACGGCGTTTTTCACCTTTCTCGGAACCCTGTTCAAGAAATCAATCATGTTCGGATTCGTGTTCGGATTCGGCTGGGAAAGCGTGATCCAGTATTTCCCCGGTTCCACGCAGAAATTCGCCATCGCTCATTATCTGAAATCCCTGCTGCCGCCCGCGCCGTCGGGAAGGTTCTCGTTTCTGCTCGTGCAGCTGGAACGGAGCTCGCCCTTGGGATCGATTCTTATGCTGCTGCTGATCACCGCATTTTTCCTCGGCCTGACATGCCTGCTCTTCAATTTGAAAGAGTTCATTCTGGAGGATTGAACGACACGCGCGGAAAGCGGCGGCGGGCATGTGCTGTGCGATTGCTTCTCTGGAAAAAATTTGTTATAGTTGACGAAAATTTATTGGGTAAGGAAATCGCTTTGAATGAAGGAGGATATCCCATGAAAAAAACAATGACGATCATGCTGTTTGTCTTAGCGGCCGCATTGATGTTTACGGCATGCGGGCCGAAATCAGATGCTCCCAAAGCCGGCGGCGCTTCCGCCATGGACATGCTCAACATGCTTCCGGCCGATGTGCTGGGCGTGATGTTTATCGATTTTAACAAGGCCATGTCGATCGAAAGCGCGGACAAGGCGATCAAGGAAAGCGACGATTATCAAAAATACCAGGAGTTTATCGAGAAAACAGGCATCGACCCCCAGAAGGACATTTACTATATCGCCGTCGGGATCAAGGGGGGAGGCACAGAGAATGCCGCCGTCATCGCGAACCTCAAGTACGATCAGGCGAAGCTCATGGAAGTTATCCATGAGGAATCCGAAAAAGAGATCGGCGAGCAGGAATACGGAGGCATGACCATCTACGAGATGGAAGGCGAAGATCAGGAAGGTGGTTTCTGCTTTCTGGATGATTCCAATATTCTCGCCGGAAGCATCGCGGAGGTCAAAGCCGTGATCGATGTGCTTCAGAACAAAGCCGATAATTTTTCCAAGAACAAGGAACTCAACGCTCTGATCGACAAGACCAACCAGAAAGCCCTCTTCTGGGGCGCCATGCTGGTTCCCGATGAGGCCAAGGGTAAGGTGTCGGAAAATCCCATGCTCAGTTCACTGAAGGATGTCAGCGCCGTTTCTATGTTTTTCGACTATAAGAACCAGAACATCATCGCCGAAATCAAAGCCATGAGCCCGGACGCCGAGAAGAACAAACAGATCGCGGAAATGCTGAACGGGCTGAAAGCGTTTGGATCCATGGCCGCCAACGAAAAGCCCGAGATCGGCGAACTCGTAAACAAGATACAGGTCGTATCCGAGTCCGATCATGTGAAGATTTCGGCTGAGATCCCCGAAGAACTTCTCAAGAGCATGAAGGACACGATGAGCATCAAACCTTCCGTAGATAAATAATATCCTGAGTATCCCGTACTGAAAACGAGCGCCGCCCCGGGATCACGGCTCTTTAGGAAAAGACTGCTTTTAGATTTTCGTCCGTCCCGGAGATCGTTTCTCGGAGTGGGCGGTGATGGCGATTTTTTTGACCTCACCGTATCAGAAGTGCCGTCTGAATAGATTCGGTCTCAAGTGGGCCGTACATATCCCGCCAAGCTGAATTAGATCGGAACTTTCCTTCCAATGGTTCGTAAAAACATTATGAGGAGTCTCCATGCTGAAAAATTATCTTAAAACCGCAATCCGCAATCTTCGCAAATATAAAGGGTATTCATTTATCAATATCACCGGTTTCGCCATCGGCATCGCCTGCTGCATCCTGATCATGCTCTGGGTCGCCGATGAGCTGAGCTTTGATGCGTTCCATGGGAAAAGCGATCGTTTGTTCCGCGTCGTTGAGGAACAACCCTATGCCGGAGGAGAGATTTTCAGGGTGGCCGTTACTCCCGGTCCTCTGGGGCCCTCGCTGGAAGAGGAGTATCCGGAAGTCGCCGCCGCCTGCCGTTTGACCATCGCGCCGCGATTTCTTATCCGCTACGGCGATAAGCGATTTTATGAGAGCGGATTGGGGATGGCCGATCCGTCCTTCTGGAAGATGTTCGATTTTCCGCTGGTCAAGGGAGATCGCGAGCGGGTTTTTGCGCGGATGAACTCCATCGTCATCAGTGAAAGCGCCGCTGAAAAATATTTCGGCGACGAAGATCCACTTGAAAAATCCCTGAGGCTTGAGAACATGTTCGACCTGATCGTCAGCGGAGTCATGGAAGACGTCCCGGAAAATTCACATCTGCAGTTCGATTTCGTCATGCCCTTCAAACTGCTTGAGTTCGGAGGACAGCGTATCGACGTGTGGGGGAACAACTCGTTTTATACTTACGTGGAGCTGGCTGAGAACGTCGATCCGGTGTCGGCGGATGAAAAGATACGTTCCGCCATAACCAAGCATCTTCCCGAGTCCGACACCACCTGTCATCTGCAGCCGCTGCGGCGGATCCATCTCCATTCCGATTATGTGGCCGATCTCGGCGGGCACGGCGATATTCGATATGTATACATCTTTTCGCTGGTGGCTTTGTTGGTGTTGGTGATCGCCTGCATCAATTTCATGAATCTGGCCACCGCCCGATCGGGGAACCGGGCGCGTGAAGTGGGGATGCGAAAGGTTTCCGGAGCTTATCGAGGCCACCTCATCCGCCAGTTCCTGGGCGAGTCGGTGCTCTATGCCTTGATTGCCTTTGTGTTGGCCTTGGGATTCGTTTTCCTGACGGCTCCGGCATTCGGCCGTCTGGCGGGAAAAAGTCTCAGCTTGAACTTCAGCCAAAACCTGGAGATGCTGGCGGGACTGATCGGGATCGCCGTTGTGGCGGGTCTGGGGGCGGGGATCTATCCCGCCGTCTATCTCTCGGGATTCGATCCGGTCCGCGTACTGAGGGGATCCATGCTTGCCGGGCCGAAGGGAAGCCTGCTGCGAAGGACGTTGGTCGTGGGGCAGTTTGCGCTCTCCATCGGTTTGATCATTTCCAGCCTGGTTGTCGGCAGTCAGCTGAATTTTATTCGCAACAAGCGGCTGGGATTTGATCGGGAGCATGTGGTTTACATGCGTTTGGGAATGCAAACGACTCGAAATTTCGAAGCCTTCCGCAGCGAGGCGTTAGGCGATCCGAATATTCTGGGTGTGACCACGGCTCAATCGCTTCCCATCTACATCGTCAATTCCACCAGCAGTGTGAACTGGCCGACGAAAAATCCAGATGATGAGATCCTCTTCCATACCCTGACGGTGTCGCATGACTTTTTGGAGTTGATGGATATGACCATGGCGGAAGGGAGGGCTTTTTCACGTGAGTTTTCCACCGATGGTGAGCGGGCTTACATCCTCAATCAGGCGGGGGCCCGGGTTTTAGGGATGGATTCCCCGGTGGGGAAGCCGTTTACCCTATGGGATACTGAAGGTATCGTGGTCGGTGTGGTCGAGGATTTTCATTTCAAGTCGCTCAATACCAAAGTCGAACCCTTGGTCATGCGTCTGAGACCGCCGGAGGATTACTCCTTCATGCTGGTTAAGATCCGGGGAGAAGATATTCCGGAAACCATGGGGCGCTTGACCTCCATCTGGAATAAGGTTTCCCCGGCGTTCCCCTTCGATCCCGCATTTTTAGATGCGGAATTCGACAGGATGTACCGTTCGGAGCAGCGGATGGGGAGGATCTTCGGGGCTTTTACCGGCCTGGCGATTATTATCGCTTGTCTGGGATTGCTGGGGCTGGCGTCCTTCATGGCCGAGCGCAGGAGGCGCGAGATCGGAATCCGCAAGGTCCTTGGGGGAAGCGTGTGCGGCATCATGTTGCTGATGACTAAGGAATTCATCATTCTCGTCGCCACCGCCAATCTTCTGGCCTGGCCGGCCGCCTATTATTTCATGAAACGCTGGCTGCGGGATTACGCCTACAACGCGGGGATCGATCCTTTCATATTCATCGGGGCCGCTTTGATCGCGGTGATCATAGCGATCTTGACGGTGAGCGGACATGCCTACCGTGCCGCCGCCTCCGATCCCGTGGATTCCTTACGGTATGAATAGAAAAATCGGTCGATTCGACGTCTTTCCTCAGTTCCAGAAGCGGTAGACCTCGATCTGGCCGGCGTAAAGCCAGCAGCGGATCCAGACCACGGCGAAGATGAACAACTGCTGTGCCATGAAGGCGATCAGCACTCCCCATACCGCCGTATCCGGGATCAATCCTCGGATAAGAATATACACCAACGTCACCGTGATGTTGACCATGAAGATGAAATAGTAGATTCCCAATGTCGATCCCGGATGCTTGAAGACCATGCCGAATCCACGCAGCACGGATTTGATGACGTCGCGATCTTCGGTGAGAACCATGTTGATCCGGGCGTAATCGAAGATCATCTGGAAAAAGAACAGAAGAAAAAGCACCACCGCATCCAGAGCCAGCGCCAGCCAGAAGGGACCCACTTCGGAGATGGAACTGCGGGCCATCTTCGCCACCAGAGATCCGAACCATTGATGGAGGAGGCCTACGGCGACGATGAGGAATACCCACGATATCAGCATCAGCCCCAGGAAGCCGCCGAACCAGGTTCCCGCTCCCTTGAAAAACGTCTTCATATTGAAGCGCGGCGAATCCGGTTTCAAGGTCGTCAGGATACCTCCCGCTAAAAACGTGTGCAGGATGATATAGAGCAGCCCCAGAATCAATACAGCCGGAGGGAGGTCGAAAAATTTCATCTGGACCAGGCCTTCCAGGTTATTGAGCACGGCGCCCTTGCCGATGATGAAGGGGGTGAAGGTCTTTTCAAGCCCTTCGCTCTGATCGTTGAATTCTTCCCACCAGAGGGCGTCGAAGCCCTCCGCCATTCGGTCGCCTACCAGGCTGTTTCCGAAAGAGCCCTTGAGAGAATGGTACATGGGAACCGCCAGGACCAGGGCGAAGGCCAGGTTGATCGCAAACAGCAGCAGCACCATGCGCGCCGTCATGCCGGTATGCTTGAATCCTTTTGTGAAATTATATAGTGCTTTCATCACGTGTCTCCTTGTATCCGATCAGCCTCCGAACAGGGTCGTGACTTCCAATGCATGCTGCAGCCAGAGCAGCCAGTTGGACGTCCATTTGAGCGGAGCCGTTTTGTTCGGTTCAACGGTAAAACTGTTGTTGGTGCGGTCGATATCGATGACGAATTTGAATTCGGGATCGACCACCGCTTCTTTCACCGGGGAGGATTCCCGGTAGATGAATTTGGCCCAGCGGTATTTCCCGTCCCAGGTTTCATGCACGGTGCGGCCGTCCTCGAAAACCACTCTGACTTCAACCGGCATTCTGACGCCTCCCAGCCGGCGCACCAGGACCTCCGACTCATAACCCGGGTCACCATTGGGACGGAGCGTCTCCGTCCTGAGCTCCCGATCGAAAATGCCCCGGTCGGGATGCGGACGGCGGTTGCGGACCGCGGTCACCGCGTAATCGAGCTTATCGGATCCGTAGACGAACTGATCCAGAAACCAGCTCATGTCTTCGCCCGCAAACTCGGAAACCACGGCGTAGAAATCGTGCGGCCTGGGATGCTTGAACCACCAGCGGGTGGAATAGGCTTTCATCATGGGAAAAAACACTTCGTCTCCCAGAAAACGGTTCAGTGTGCGCAGCATCAACTCGCCTTTGGCATAGGAATGCGAGCCGCCCCTTCCGTCCATGAAGCGCCAGCCGAAATTGTCCATCTTATCCGTGTTCCAGGTCGCCCGGTGGCTGGAGATGGCCGTGGTCTCATCGATCTCGATCGGGCGCTTAACCTGATGGAAGCGCAGGGGGATGCCGAAGTAGTTCTTGAAGTAGACCGGGGTGCCGTACACTTCGTAATAGATCTCGGTATCCAGGAACGAAGCGAAGCCCTCGTCCATCCAGATGTTTTCGAATTCGTTGCTGCCGACCAATCCCATGAAATATCCGTGACCGAATTCATGGATGATGACCGATTCCGGTCGAGCCGTGTTCTCGCGATCGAGAAAATAGGCGCCGCTGGTGAAGAAGGTGGGATATTCCATGCCGCCGCCCCGGCTTTTCGTCGGATTGATGCAGGTGACGGTGGTGTAGGGATAATCCCCGAACCAGAGACTGCAGTACTTGACGGCGTTTTTCGTGGCTTCCATGAAGCGGTCCCGGAGATTTCGATGCTGCGGCTGGAGCAGGAGCGTGATCTCCGTGGTTTTCCCGGGAGCGAACTCATAGTCTTCCACGAATTCGAGAAGGTGGGGGCCCGCGGTCCAGGCGAAGTTATGAACGCTGTGCTGGACGAAACGGTGCGTGGTGGCGCCTCCGGCGTTGGGTGTTTTTTCGCGATGCTCCCCGGTGGCCCCGATAACGTAATCCGAAGGAAGCGTGATCTTGACGTCGTATGTGCCGTAGTCGGATACGAATTCCGTTCCGGCGTGGTATTGGTGGCAGTTCCACTGATCTTCATAGAAGGCGCCGATCTTGGGATACCACTGGCCGAAGACGCCTCCGACGGCCTTGCGTCCGGGAATAAGCGAGGTGAAGTCGATGGTCAGCGATACGGTCTCTCCCGCGCGCAGCGGTTCGGGCAGCGCCACGGAAAAAACCGTCTGATCTTCGGTGTTGTCGTCGTCGGGATGACGGTAACGCAGCGCGGCCGTCAAGTCGGTCGCTTCGTATTTGGCGTCGGCCTCCAGCCGGATCGCATCGACATGACAGTACCCCCAATCCGCGGGGTCGCTTCCGAAGGAACGCCGCGCCATGCGCTGGGATTCCTTGTAATAGGTGCTGCGGCTGTTCTGAAAACCGTTCCAGTAGAGGTGGAACCACAGTTCTTCGACCGCGATTTCGGAGGGATTGGTCCAGGTGAGCACTTCGGTTCCCGTGACGAGTCGTTCCGAGGGAGTGTAGGTGACATCCATGGTGTAATTGGCGATCTGGGGGCAGAGGACCTCTTCCTGAGCCCTGACTCCCGCCGCGGTTCCGAAAGCGCATATGAATATCAGACTGACGATGAATAATGGTTTACGCATGGTTTGCTCCTTCATGGCCGTATCCGATCAGCCCCCGAACAGGGTGAAGAACTCCAAGGCGTGCTGCATCCAGAGCAGCCAGCGTGAAGTCCATTTGTAAGGGGCGACGGGATTCGGTTCGGCGGTCCAGGAGTTATTGGTGCGATCGAGTTCGATGACAAACTTGAAAGCGGGATCCACCTCGACCCGGGTGATTTGCGAAGGACTCTCGTAGCTGAATTTGGTCCAGCGGTATTTGCCGTCCCACGTTTCGCGGGCCGTGTGTCCGTCGGAGAAGGTGACGTCGATTTCAACGGGAAGCTCGACCTCCCCCAAACGGCGGATGACGACTTCGGAATGAAGCTCCTGGGATTCGCCGCCGCTCCCATCGTTGAACTTGCCTTCGAACCAACCCCTGAGCGGTTTGAGGCGCCGGTTTCGCACCCGGCCCACCGCGTAGTCGAGCTTGCTCGAACCGTAGACGAATTGGTCGAGGAACCAGCTCATGTCTTCCCCTGCGAATTCTTCGACGATATCGTAAAAATCACGCGGTTTAGGATGCTTGAACCACCAGCGGGTGGAGTACGCTTTGATCATCTCCGCCCAAACGTCTTCTCCGAGATGACGTTTGAGGGTGCGCAGCATCAACTCTCCCTTGGAATAGGACTGCGAACCGCCCGTGCCGGCAAGAAACATCCAGGCGGGGCGCTGCAGGATGTCGTTGGTCTGGGCACCGCGGTAGGAAGATATGGCCGAAGTCTGCTCCACCTCGATCGGTTTTCTCGCCTCGGGGAACACGACGGGGATCCCGAAGTAGCGCTTACTGTAAGCGGGCTCGCCATACGCTTCATACAGGATCTCGGTGTCGAGGAAAGAATTGAAGCCCTCGTCCATCCATGGATTTTCGGCTTCGTTGCTGCCGACCAGTCCGTAGAAATAGCCGTGACCGAACTCGTGAATGATCACGAATTCGGTTCTTCCGATATTTTCCCTGTGGATGAAATAGGAGCTGCTGGTGAACAGGGTGGGATATTCCATATTGGATGTGCCGGTGTTGTACCCGGTGTTCACGCAAGTGATCGTGCTGTAGGGGTAATCGCCGTACCAGAGACTGGCGTACTTGAGTCCGTTCTTGATCGCCTCCAGAAACATTCCCTGCAGGTGCTTGTGATAAGCCTGCATCAGCAGGGTGATCTCGACGTTTTTCCCCGGGGCGAACTCATAGACCTCCTTGTGTTCGAAAAAATCCGGATTGGCCGCCCAGGCGAAATCGTGGACGCTGTGCTGTCGGAAAAAATGCGTGGTGGTGCCGTCTCCGTTGTCGCGTTTCTCGAGGTGTTCCCCGGTCGCGCCGACAACAAAATCGGAGGGCAGGGTGATGCGCACTTCATAGGTCCCGTAATCGGCGAAAAACTCGGTGGACTCATGGTACTGATGGCAGTTCCATGAGCCGTCCTCGAATACCGCGATCTTGGGAAACCACTGTGCGATGAAGATGTCGCTTTTATAGAATCCGGCCCGGCGGATATTGCGGGGGAGCTTGGATTCGAAATTGATGCGGAGCTTGATGGTTTGGCCCGGTCGCACCGGTTTGGGCAGCGGAACGGACATGACCGTTTGGTCGTAGATGTTTCCGTCATCGGGCTGCTCGAAGCGCATACGGGGCGTCAGATCGGTCTCGTCGTAGAACGAATCCGCCGCAAGCACCATGGATTTCACATGGCAGTGCCCCCAATCGTTCTCCGTGAAAGCTCCGATATTGTAGCGCCGGCGGCCGGCCAGGCTTTCGGTCAAAAGCGTTGTGCGGTCGTTCTGGAAGGCGTTCCAGTAAAGGTGAAACCAGAGTTCCGAAGCCGGCTCGTCCGTACTGTTGGTCCAGGTCAGTATTTCCGTACCGGTTATGAGCTTGGTCTCCGGATCCAGCCGCACGTCCATTTTGTAGCTGGCGACCTGCGGGCAGAAAGTGGTCTGGGAAAAGGCTGCCGTACACAGGATAAAAAGCGAAATGAATACGGGTGTGAAGCGGTTATATGACATATATCCTCCTCTTCATGGGTTTCATCCTAATAAAGTCATCCTGCTTTCGCAAGGCTCCTTTTGAAAATAATCTTGCGTCGCGTTTAAGATGATCGGTTGCATCGCCGGGCCGCTTTATGGAAAATAGAGGGGATTTTGAAGAAGAGAAAGCGGCCTCTTATTTTATGGAAAGGGAAATCGATAAAAGAGAAGAAAGGCGGAAAAATGAAAACCGATGATTTGTTTTACACCATAGCGGATGAAGTTTTTTCTCTTGAGCCCGGATACATTCGGGGAGTCGTCCTGGCTTTTGATGTCGCGAACGGAAAATCCCCGGATGAAGTCACCGGACTGCTGCGCCGGGCCGAAGCGGACATTCGCGACCGGCTCGATCTGGAGACGCTGGTGGATCACCCGAGGATCGCTTCCTGGAGAGAAGCTTACCGGGCCTTCGGAACCAAACCGAACAAATTTCGCCCCTCCATGGAGGCCATGGCCCGCCGGGTGCTTAAAAACCAGGAGCTGCCTACGATAAATACCCTGGTCGATCTCGGAAACATTATTTCCCTGCGGCATATCATCCCGGTCGGCGGGCATGCCGTTGATCTGGTGGAGAACGACATCTCCCTTCGTACCGCAACCGGAGAGGAGGAATTCATTCCCTTCGGTTCCGAACAGGCGGAGAATCCGATGCCGGGAGAGATCATCCTGGCGGAGGAGAACACCGCAATCACACGCCGCTGGACCTGGCGACAGGCCAATCACACCCTGACGCTGCCATCCACCACGGCGATCGAATTCAATGTGGACGGCCTGCCGCCGGTATCCCATTCCGAGATCGAGGATGCTTGCCGGGAGCTCGGCGCTTTGATCGAGAAATACTGCGGAGGACGCACCCGCTTTGAGATCCTGAACCGGGAAAATCCGCGCATGAAACTTGCCTGACATCCCTGTCTCGGGCCGGGATGTTTTTATTATACAAATACATTGACATTTTAAAATGAATGGATTTAAATACGTGGCATGTGTTATTCGGTGAGTTACTTTCTGCGCTACTGCAAAGTCAAATCCAACCTTCATTGTAACTAGCCGCCCTTCCTTTATTTTCCGCATCACTTTTTCCGCGCATCGATTTCCCGCGCTCCGCTAAAGTGATTCCCGTTGTTGCGGACGCTGTTCCGTTGGATGGATATTTATCCAAGGAGGATCCTATGCCTGTATTGAAAATCGTTATCCCAAAAGGGCGCATGTTCGCCCAAATCTCGTCTCTTTTCTCTGATGCCGATATCAAGGTGGAGGTGCATGACCGTCACTATATCCCCCGAATCGGCGATCCCGAGATCGAGGCCAAGATTTTGAAACCGCAAAATATCGCCACCTTGATCGAAATGGGGGCCCACGATGCCGGATTTACGGGTCGGGATTGGGTCGTCGAATCCGGAGCGGAGGTTGAGGAAGTCATGGATTTGGAACTGGATCCCGTCCGGATCGTGTCCGCTGTTCCTCAGTGCGTTGTTCTTGAAGAGATGTTGAAGCGGAGGATTCTCGTGGCCAGCGAATACGCCGGCATCGCATCCAGGTATCTCGAATCGAAGGGATGCGCTTACAGGCTTCTGCGCACATTCGGCGCCACAGAGGTCTATCCGCCCGATGACGCCGACATGATCGTCGAAAACGTAAGCACCGGCTATACGCTCAAGCGGCATAAACTGAAGATCGCCGATGAAATCATGCGGTCTTCAACCCGTTTCATCGCGAATCGAAAAGGGATGGAAGATCCCTGGAAGCGGGAAAAAATCGAGGAACTGAAGATGCTTTTTTCAGCCGTTCTCAATGCTCGAAGCCGGGTGATGATAGAGATGAACGTGGTTCAGGAAAAACTGGAGTCCCTCGTCAGCATTCTACCCTGCATGCGGGTTCCCACGGTTTCCAAACTGTACGGTGATCAGGGATATGCGATCAAGGTCGCGGTGCCCCGAAGCAGGACCGTTAAGCTGATACCGCAGCTGAAGAAAATCGGGGCCACGGATATCCTCGAATATGAATTCAAGAAGGTGATTCCGTGAAAGTCCTGAAGGCTTCTCTGCGCCGTTTGGAGGAATACCGGGTGCCCGAGCGGAGAGCCCGGATCAAGCTGGACCAGAATGAGGGAAGTGTTGATGTGCCCGGGCGGCTCAAGGAGAAAATCCTCCAGCGGATCTCCTCGATTCCATGGAATCGCTATCCCTCGGGTCAGCCCTCCGATCTGCTGGAACGGATCGGTGCCTACGCCGGATTCGATCCCGAGGGAATCCTTGCGGGAAACGGTTCGAATGAGTTGATCCAGACCGTGATTTGCGCCTGTCGCAATCCCGCCGGAAGCGTCGCCTTCCTTGTCCCCGGCTTCTCCGTCTACGGTCGTGTCGCATCCGCCATGGATGCGGCCGCCATACCCGTACCCCTTACGGGCGATTTTCGTCTGGACGCAGACGCCGTGATTGAAAAAGCGGCTTCCGCCGATGTCGTTTTCATCGATTCCCCCAATAATCCCACGGGGTATCTCGTCGATCTTCCGGAGGTGCGCCGGATCGCGAAATCCGTCGAGGGTTGGGTCGTTGTGGACGAAGCCTACCATGAATTCTGTGGAAAAACCGTCCTTCCGATACTGGAGGAATGCGGGAATATCATCATTCTCAGAACTTTTTCCAAGGCCTTGTCGCTGGCCGGTTTTCGGTTGGGATATCTCATGGCGGATCCTTCCACGGTCCGTCAGCTGCGAAAAGTCCGGCTTCCCTTTTCCGTCGGAATGTTTCAGCAGACGGCGGGAAGCTTGATTCTCGAAGACGAAAAGTGGATCCGCCGAAGGATTTCAGCCGTCATACGGGAGAGGGAGCACATGTTCCGGGAAATGATGAATATCAGGGGAATCCATGCGTTCCCATCACAAGGCAATTTCATCCTTTTCACCCCTGAAGTCCATTCGGCCGGTGTGATCTGGGAAGGTTTGTTGGACCGGGGGATTCTCATCCGGCGTTTCGATACGCCCCGGCTGGATAATATGCTGCGCGTTTCGGTCGGATCCCCGGGGGAGAACCGGGAGTTCCTTCATGCTCTCTCCGATTTGACGCGGGGGAGAGGCGAATGAAAGCTCTGCTGTTCGATATGGATGGGGTTTTGGTGGATGTATCCCGGTCATACCGGTGGGCGATACAGGAATGCGTCCAGCGCCTGAGCGGCGGGAACGTGTCTCTCCGTCGGATTCAGGAATATAAAAACAGGGGCGGATGGAATGACGATTGGGCTCTTACCCGCAGGATCATTGAAGAAATGGGGGGCTGCGCTGACATGGATCGCGTTATTGAAATCTTTCAGGAAATTTATATTGGAGATCATTTCAACGGATTGATCCGCCGGGAAAAGTGGCTTCTCGAATATACGGAGGTTGCTCTGCTCGCCGAACGCTATCCTCTTGGCATCGTGACCGGGCGTCCGCGCGCGGAAGCGGCTTATACGCAAGCACGCTTTAAGATGGAACCCTATTTTCAGGTGTGCGTCACCCGGGATGACCTTCCGAAGGGCAGAGGGAAACCCGATCCCTGTGGGCTTAAAAAAGCTCTGTCCCGGCTGGGTTGTTGCTCCGGGTATTATGTCGGCGATTCCGTGGATGACATGAAGGCCGCGGTCGGCGCGGGGTTGGATCCTATCGGGGTTATCCCCCCGGGAGAGCGGGGTACCCGACTGGAGGAGCGGCTTCGGCAATCCGGAGCCCGGGTGATCATCAAAGATATAAATCTGATCAAGGAGGTTCTCAGATGAAGCGCAAGGCCGGGTATTCCCGTAAAACGAGAGAGACGTCCATAAAAGCGGTGTTGAATATCGACGGAAGCGGCGAGGGGCGGATTATAACCCCGATAGGATTCTTCACGCATATGCTGGAATCGTTCACGCGCCACGGTTTGTTCGATCTGGATTTCATGGCCCAGGGTGATCTTCAGACGGATCAACATCATCTCATCGAAGATTCGGGACTGGTGTTGGGACAGGTGTTCAGCAGGGCTCTGGGGGGGCGGAAAGGAATTCTCCGTGCCGGATATTTCGTCTTTCCCATGGATGAGGCTCTGGCTGTGTCCGCCGTGGATATCGCAGGACGCCCTTATCTGCAATTCGATGCTGACTTTAAACGGCGTTTTTGCGGTGATATGGATACCGATCTGCTGGAGGATTTCTTTCGGGGATTTTCAATCGGTCTTCAATGCAATGTGGTCGTTCGGATGCCTTTCGGGAGGAACGATCACCATAAGATGGAGTCGGTGTTCAAAGCTTTCGGCCGTGCCCTTAAGACGGCCTGCAGTCTTGAAATAAGAAGCGGGGATCGGATCCCGAGCATGAAAGGAGTGATTGATGAAAATCGCGGTGATTGATTACGGAGCCGGGAATCTCAATTCCGTCGTCAAGGCATTCCGCCACCTGGGTGCCGAAGTCGGTCTGGTCCGTTCGGCGGCGGAATTGGGCGGCGCGGAAAGGCTGGTGCTGCCGGGGGTGGGCTCATTCGGACATGCGGCCCGGAGGATCCGTACGTGCGGATTGGCATCCGCTCTGCGGGATTGGATCGAAACGGATAAGCCTTTTTTGGGGATCTGCCTGGGAATGCAGCTTTTGATGACGGGAAGTGAGGAGTGTAACGTGTGCGAAGGTCTTGGACTCCTGAAGGGAACCTGCCGTAAATTCGACGGCAAACGGGTTCCCCAGATGGGTTGGAACAATATCCTTATTGAACGGCCTGCGACTCTGCTCTCCGGGATGGGCGAACGGGATTATTTCTATTTCGTTCATTCCTATTTCGTGGATCCGGAAAGCCGGGAGGCGGTTGTCGCGCACACCGAATACGGCTTGCGATTCGTTTCCGTCGTCAAGTGCCGCCGGGCATGGGGGGTTCAATTTCATCCGGAAAAGAGCGGAGAAACCGGGCTTAAGCTTTTAAAAAACTGGATGGATCGATGCTGACGAAAAGGATTATCGCGTGTCTCGATGTGGATGAAGGTTTCGTCGTCAAAGGAACCCGTTTCAAAGATATCCGCCGTGCGGGAGATCCTGTGGAACTGGCGGGGAAGTATGCGGAACAGGGTGCTGATGAACTTACGTTTCTGGATATAGGAGCCACGGTTCGAAGCCGAAAAACCATACTGGAAGTGGTCGAAAAGGTGTCCGCCCGGGTATTCATCCCGCTGACCGTGGGCGGGGGCATCAAAAGCCTGTCGGATATGCGGGATCTTATGAATGCAGGGGCTGACAAGCTGTCCCTCTGTTCGGCCGCACTCTCCGATCCCGAAATCATTTCAGAGGGGGCTTCGGTTTTTGGATCACAATGCATGGTGGTATCGATCGACGCCAAGCGTGAGGGGGGATTCTGGCATGCTTATGTCCAAGGAGGGAGAGTGGATACCGGCGTGGATGCTCTGGAATGGGCCGAAGAATGCTGCCGATTGGGCGCCGGGGAGATCCTGCTCAATTCCATCGATAAGGACGGCACCGCTTCCGGCTATGACCTGGAATTGACCTGCAGGGTGGCTCGCTCCGTCACCATACCTGTAATCGCTTCCGGAGGCGCCGGAGGATGCGCGCAGATGCATGAAGCCCTGACTATCGGTCGGGCCGATGCGGTTCTGCTGGCATCGATGCTCCACTATGGAAAGCTCACCATTCCCGAGATAAAACGATATCTGAAAAGGAAAGGACAGAAAATCCGATGATCATACCCTCGATAGACATTCAGAAAGGAAAAGCGGTACAGCTGAAGCAGGGCCGTATAAAAATAATGGAGGGGGGCGATCCTTTCCTTCGAGCGGAGGAATTCGTCCGCTACGGAGATATCGCCGTCGTCGATCTGGACAGAGCCGTTGGAACCGGCGACAATGACACCCTCGTTGAGGCCCTCTGTCGTCGTTTCCCCTGTCGTGTCGGAGGAGGGATTCGTTCCCTGGAGCGCGCTCGTGACGTTCTGTCATGGGGAGCCGAAAAGATCATCATCGGCACGTCTGCTTTTTCGGAGGGAGGACTGAATCGACCGTTTCTGACCGATCTCCAAAAGATCGCCGGATCGGAGCGAATCATCATCGCTTTGGACTGTTGGGAGAACAGAATTGTCACACGCGGCTGGAAACGGCAAACCGGGATCGCTCTTGAAGACGTCGCCCGGGAGGCGGCTGAATATGCTTCGGAGCTGCTGTTCACCCAGGTGGAGAGAGAAGGGGGCATGCAGGGGATCGATCACGGCGCCGTATCGCGTCTGAGGCGATCCGCCGGGATATCGGTCACCGCAGCCGGAGGGATCGCGACGCCGGAGGAGATCGCGATTCTTTCCGGGATGGACGCCGACGCGCAGTTGGGAATGGCGATCTATACGGGAAAAATGGATTTGGGGGAAGCTTTTATCGCCGCTTGCCGGTGGGACGGGGAACTTATCCCGACACTGACCCGGGATGATTCGGGTCAGCCGCTCATGCTCGCCTACAGCAGCCGGGAATCTCTGCGCAAGACCTTTGCCACGGGGAATGTCTGGTATCATTCCCGTTCGCGGAATGCATTGTGGATGAAAGGGGAGGATTCGGGAAACATACAGGAATTTTTGCGGATCCGGATGGACTGCGACAACGATGCCCTGCTCGTAACCGCGAGGCAGTCCGGGGTAGCCTGTCATAAAGGTCGTTATTCCTGTTGGGGAGCGAAAGAATTTTCGCTCGATGAGCTTTATTCCGTTCTAAGAAGGAGGGTGAAGCATCCCATCCGGCAGTCCTATTCGGCATCTCTGTCCATGGCCGATGTGGAGGCTAAGATCAGGGAGGAGAGCGAAGAGTTCATTGAAGCCGAAGGAAGCGAAGAAATCATTTGGGAGGGGGCGGATATCCTGTTTTTCATCATGTTGAAGCTGGCGCGATCGGGGATTTCACCTGATGAAATCATGAATGAATTGAAAAGAAGACGGCGGACGCCGCATATTCCTGAAGGATTATTGCACAAGGAGTCGAAAAGATGAATATCTATAGATCCGAAGAATTTGATCCGGACGAATTTATCCGAAGACGTCTGGCGGTGCTTCCCGATGTAAGCGATATCATCGAGGGAATAAAGCGCGGAGGCGACGGTGCCGTGAAACAATATTGCATGTTGTATGACGGATGTGCGCCGCTTAAATTCCGTGCATCGGAAACCGATCTGAAAAATGCAAGATCTTATTTGCCCGACGATGTCGCCGTCCATCTGGACAGGGCGGCGTCCCATCTGAGGATATTTTCCGAAAAACAGTATGGTTTCTACAAAGACTTCGATTGTGAAATCGAGCCCGGAGTGACCGCCGGCCAACGCGTAGCACCTTTGGATGCCGTGGGGGTTTATGTTCCGGGGGGCCGTTTCCCGCTGCTATCATCATTGATCATGGCGATTATTCCGGCACAAACCGCTGGTGTCCGTCGGATTGCCGTGTGTTCTCCTCCCACAAGAGAAGGGCTTCCTCATCGTTTTATCCTGGCAGCGGCGGCACGTCTGGGAATCCGTGAAGTATACGCTGTCGGGGGGGCTCAGGCGGTCGCGGCCATGGCCTTCGGAACGGAGTCCATTCCCCGGGTGGATAAGATCGTCGGTCCGGGGAATCGTTTTGTCGCCGCCGCGAAAAAGGCCGTGTACGGCGATGTGGGGGTGGATTTCATCGCGGGGCCGACAGAAGTGCTCATCATCGCCGACGACAGCGCGCGACCGCGCTTTGTGGCCATGGATCTGATTGCTCAGGCTGAGCATGATCCCGACGCCGCTTCCATTCTGATATCCGATTCTAGAGAGATCATCGAAGGCGTGTCGCGTGAAGTGATGCGACTGGTAGATGAGGAATCCTTTTTGGAAGCAGCGCGGCCCTCGCTGAAAAAAAACGGAACAGCGGTCCTGGTGAGTTCGCTGGATGAAGCCGTGGCCATTTCAGACAGGATAGCTCCCGAACACTGCATCATACACGCCGAACATCCCGAGCTAACGGCAAGCAAAGCGAAAAACTACGGTTCCCTTTTCATCGGGCCCTGGGCCAGTGAGGTTTTGGGAGATTATTGTTCTGGGATAAACCACATACTTCCCACCAATGGAGCGGCGCGGTATACAGGGGGGATACATGTCGGAAGCTTCCTGAAAACGAGGACCGTACTGTCGGTCACGGAAGAAGGCATCGGAAGGATAGGTCCGACGGCCGAAGCTCTGGCAAATATGGAGGGGCTGCGAGGTCACAGGAATGCGGTCAGGGTGCGGCTTTCGGATATCGCTTCTCGATCGGCTCCGTGAGAAGGGGGGAATTGTCGGCCTCGAGGCCCTGTGTTAGAATGAATAGGGTGATCGAGCATCATGTCTGAGCCGAAATCAGGTCCTGCCGAACGAAAAAGCCGCCGTGCTTCCCGCTGGAAGCGGCGGTTCAAACATACCGTTATCTTTTCATCGGTTGTATTGATCCTGGTCGTCTGTGCGGGAATCATCATCGTCCACAGTCGGGGATTTCGGAATTTTCTGATCCAAAAAGTGGAGCAACGTCTACGCGTGCAGTCCGGAATGACTCTCTCCGTGGATCGCTTTCAGTTGTGGCCCTTCAGTTTAAGGGCGACAATGGATGGGGTTCGCCTGCGGGCGTTGCCTGAATCTTCCGGCCCGCTTCGGGAAGCCGGTGTGGATCGCATAGAGATTGACTTGGGTGCGGCAACCCTGCTCGGAGGACGTTTCTATCTCCAATCGCTCAGTCTCCTGCGGCCGTGGGGCGAATTGTCCGCTCCCGCCGCTTCCTCAATCGAAACCGGATCTGTCGAAAGGACCACTCCGAGTCATTCACCTCCTTCTCCTCAGGCTGCTCCCATGAGCTGGAGGATCAAGCGGTTCCGCTTGGAGGGCGGACGGCTTGTCTTTGGCGATCGGGTCCACAGCCTGGATGCGGCACTGGAGGAGATAAGCGCCGAAATGAATTATAAGGCTGTATCCTCTATGCATATCGGACTCATCCGATCCGGGCCGGGAGAAATCCGGTACTCCGATAGAGCGGTTTTTCTGTCTGCCCTAACAGCGGATTTCGAGTTGGGGGAAGAGGAAATTCATTTTAAGACGCTGTCCTTAGAGTCTGATCCCATGGATTTAAACCTAAAAGGTTGGATCCGTTCTTTTTGGAATAATCCTCTGTTGGAGCTTGAAACCGAGGGTCTTGTCCGCCTTCCTGCGCTGGAAGCCCTGCTTGGGGATGATCGTTCTTTCGCCGGTGAACTGGACTTAAACGGGAGTATATGGGGGGGAGCCTATGATCCCGAGGGAGAAATGAACTTGACCGGTCGATCGCTGGTGCTGGCAGGGATCCCCTTGGATTCGGTCAGGGCTGAACTTTCAGGGAAAACGTCCGAGCTGGAGCTCAAGTTCCTGCAGCTTGATGGGGCGGGGGGAGATATTTCCGCACAAGCTCGGATCGAGATGGGAGAGAGCGGGGTATCATCCGCATCCCTGGAGTGGAAATCTATCAGCCTCGGGGAGTTGTCTTCTTTTCTGGGGGTGAGCCCGCTCGGAATTTCTGCCTGTAGCGACGGTCATCTTTCCGCCCAAATCCATGGTTGGAGCCTCGAAACCCTAACCGGAGAAGGGAAGGCCGCGTTCATTCCCGTGGGGGGTAGCGTCGCCGCCGGTCAGGGCTTTGGGCTACAAGGCCGCCTGGATTTCAGCATTGCCAACGATCGGCTTGCCCTGAATACCCAAGACCTGAAGCTAAACGGCCACAGCCTTTCACTTTCAGCCGAAATTGACCGGGAAGCGATACGGCGGGCGCGGTTTAGATTCAGATCGGATGAACTGTCCCGGCTGCCGCATCAAGCCCGGGTTCTCCTCGGTCCCGGAGCAATGGAATCCTCTTTTCTGCAGGACATCGGAATGGGAGGTCGCATCACATTGACAGGAAATCTCTCGGGGAAGTGGCACGAACCCTCCGGCGGGCTGGTTTTTTCCGGACGGGATCTCCGGTTCGGCAAAAACGCCGCCGACGCCGTGGAAGGCACCCTCCGACTGAACGGTACCGGATTGGAATTGAAGAGATTATCGCTGCAATTGCCGCGCGGATACCTGACAGCCGAGGGGCGGATGAGCTACCACCCCTCAAATCAGGCCTGGGGGGAAGCGATCGCGTTTTCCGCCGAAGTCCGGGACATCGACCTTGCCCCCTGGGCAGAGGCATGGTTTCCGGAATTGGGAGTCCGCGGGGAAGGGAGCGCCACTATTGAGGGAAGCGGTTCCATCTCGAATCCCGATGTGAAATATCTAATAGATATAAAGGAGGGAGAAATCGCCGGGGAAACTTTCGACAGCCTGGCTATCGAAGGACGGTCCGCCGATCGGTGGCTGGAAATCCGGCGGTTGGAAGCAGTCAAGGGGAAGGGAAGCCTAAACGGCGAGCTGTTTTTCGAACCGGCTTCCCACGAATACCGGATTCAGCTCTCGACCCGGAATCTCGATCTGGAATCGTTTGCTGCACTCCAAACTTCCGGACTGCACCCTCAAGGACGGCTGCACATTCTCCTGGAAGGCGCGGGGAACTGGGATGCACCTCATTTTCGGATGGAGGTTGAAGGTCGAAGCATTCGCGTCAATCAAGCCGAATGGCCGCTGATCAGATTGGAAGCGTCAGCGGATGGGATCGAGGCCCGGGCCCATTGCCGTCTCCCAGATGGAAAAGCGGAAATCGATGTCCGGATTCCATTAAGCGGTTCAAGGATTGTCGAAGGGCGTTTGAAAACGGAAGCCCTCGATTTTCTTGCCTGGATGCCGGCCGCGGAAGCGGCGGCATTCTCTTCAGCATTAAGCTCGACGCTGGAATTTTATCTTCCTTCGGATGACTGGAAGAAGGGCTGGCTCACCTGGAAAATATCCGAGGCGTCCGTACGCTATGGAAATCTCTTTCTGCGGACGATGGGACCTTGGAGCCTGGATTGGGAGCGCCTCGAACTGCAGCTTCAGGATATGAAGCTCGCCGGGCCTGCCTTCGAACTGGCGGCGTCCGGTCGAATTCCTCTCGAATACCCTGTATCATCCGGTATCAAAATGCAAGGGGCCGGTGAATTATCCCAACTTGCATTTCTCCTTCCCGGCCTGAATCCGGAAGGAATCCTCAAAGGTGAAGGAGCGATAAACGGAAGCTTGAACCGCCCCGAAATCAACGCCCGGATCGAGTTGGAAAACGGAAGTCTGGAAGCTGAAGCCGGTCCGTTCGCCATAAGCAATGCCGGTATGAAGGTGGTTATTGGAGACGGCTGGTTAAATCTCGAAAATCTGTCCTTCGAAACCGCGGGTGGGAAGGTGAGCGGTTTCGGACGCATTCCGATGTCGGCCGTTCTCCCTGAAAAGGGAACTCCACCGGAGGCGGAAGCCCCTGAAATAGACGCCACCCTTCGATTGAACGGATTGGACCCGATTGCCTGGCTGCCACGGCCCGAGTCTGCGGCGTCCTCGGGTTTGCACGGTGAAATCACCGGAATATTTAATATCGGAGGGCGGATCGACTCGATTGAGGCCTTGACGGTGGAGGGCGCTCTTTCCAGAATCGCTTTCAATTCAGCTGGGTTGAAGCTGGAAAATCCACGTGAAGTGCAGGCCAGGATATACGAGGGGCGTTTGATGATCGATCCACTCGAACTTGAAGGCGGAGACTCCAATCTGAGATTGCGGGCCGATATAAGCCTGCTTCCAGCCGCATCTTTCTCAGCGGAACTGAATGCCGGAATGGATGTGGCACTCTTCAATCCCTTGCTGGAAGGCCTGACCGCTGGAGGTCGGCTGGATCTGGCGCTGTCAGCCAAGGGAACGCTCGATGCCCCGATTGTCTCCGGTCGTGGCGGAGTATCCCAGGGTTATCTGGAATTCAAAGATTTCCCGCTGACGGTGACGGATATCAATGGCCCCTTTGAGATTTCTCCCAATCACGTAACGGCACATGGCTGGAAAGGGATCGGTAATGGAGGGGCTTTGGATCTGGACGGAGACTTGGTGCACGACAGCTTTCAGATTCGCTCTGCGCGAGTGGACTTGCGTGCGGCAGGCGTGCCGATCGATACCCCGGAAGGACTGCAGGGCGTCGTTGGTGGTCGCATAGGGATGCAGGGAGATGGAACGGAGTGGCGAGTGACGGGTAACGTTCGCATGGAACGGGGATTCTTCGGGAAAACCGTCTATCCCGGTGGGGAGCTTTTCGGGCTGATCGGTCGGCCCGCAGTCGGACAACCGGATCTGCCTCCCATCGTCCGGGACATCCGGCTGGATGTCCAGCTGGAGACGGTCGACGCCTTGGTGATCGAAAACAACCTGGCGGAACTCGAGATGTCGGGTAATATGCGCTTGACCGGGACGCCGGGAATGCCGCTTCTCACCGGAGGAATCTCGAACCGTTCGATCGGGGAGATCACATTCGGAGAGAGGCGTTTCGAAGTGGAAACCGTTGCCGTCGACTACAGCGAAGCGCCTCCCATGGAGGGACGCCTCAATCTTACGGGCCACACCCGTATGAAACATCTCTATGACGATCTTGATATCACGTTGACTCTCACCGGGCCTTTGAATCGTCTGGAATACAATCTGGATTCCATACCGGCGCGTTCTCAGGGGGAGCTTGCCTCTCTGCTGATCACCGGGTATGGGACGGAAAAGCTCAAAAGCGAAACCGCCAACGTCATCGGCAGCCAGATGATCCTTTACTTCGCAAGCCCGCTGGCCTCCCCGGTGACGGATCGGATTCGGCGGTGGCTGGGAGCTGAGGAAGTCAGCCTGGAGCCCATCAACATCGCCAGCGAGGAGGATCCCGGAGCCAGGTTCACATTTAGAAAGGGGCTGATCCGAAACGTTGATTTGATCTATTCGATCGACATTGCGAACAGTCAGGACCAAGCGTGGCTGCTCGAATATAGTCTCAGCCGCAATTTCTCGCTGTCAACCTTCCGGCGTGACGACGGCAGCTACGGCGGCAGTATCAGCAGCAGGTTCTCACTGGGAGGGTCTCGCGGGACGGGACCGAGGGGGAGAACGACATCGGGTCGGCGGGAATTGATCCGTCAAGTCGAATTCAAAGGAACGGGTTCAATTCCCATAGCCGAATTGAAAAAAGCCGCCCGATTGCAGAAGAAGGGGAAACCGTTTAATTATCACGATCTTCGGCGGTCTTCCGACCGTATCGAATCCCTTTATAAGCGTGCGGATTATATAGACATCGTGATCGATCCCCGTGTTTCCATCACGGGGGACCGGGCGGCGGATGTCACTTTCGAGATCGAACCCGGTCGGCGTGCCTCGCTCCGCATATCGGGAGATATGATAGAGAAAAAGCTGGAAAAGGAATTGATCGAAAACTGGAACGGTCGTCTCTCCACGGAGATGTCCCTTTCGGCCGCCGTGAGACGGATCAAAAATCACCTTATCGGGAAGGGATATTACGCGGCGGAGGTGGAATCGCGGGTGAAAGCGGGGAGAGAAGAAGAGATCGTCTACGTTTTTCAGGTGAGGCGGGGACCACAATACCGTCTTCGCAATTTTCGGCTTACGGATGACAGCCCTGTGACGACGGAAGATGTTCTTGCCGCCCTGAAACGGATATCACCGCGGGAAGGCAAAGGGCCTTGGCTTTTACTGACCCGATTCTCCCAGGCAAAGACGCAGATCGGGGAGATGCTCGCCCGAAAAGGATACCGCGGCGCGGAGATCGGAAGGCCGATCGTCACCGCTGAGCCGAAGACCGGTGTCCTGGATGTTTTTCTTCCCCTGAAGTCGGGGGCGATCAGCCGTGTGGCGTCGGTGGAATTCAAGGACCCCCTGCCTTTTTCGGAACGGGAGTTGACGGGCGATCTTCTTTTAAGCCCGGGCGATGTCTTGGATCCCGACATCCTCATGGAAGACCGCCGCCGCTTGGATCGGATCTACCGTTCAATGGGGTATCAGGATATTCGAATCACGCCCGATCTCATCCCGCTTGCGGATACGGCGGATCTTTCTCTTGTATACAGGATAGAGACGGGTGAGCCGCACCACATCGCACGGATCCGATTCTCAGGGAACCGGCATACTCCGGAACGGGTGATCCGAAGAGAAATGCTCTTCAAGGAAGGGGATCCCCTGAATATGGAAAAACTGATTCTCAGCCAGAAGCGGCTCTACCAGCTCGGGGTGTTTCGCTCAGTCAATATACGACGGGATTCGGACGACATGGGAGGAACGCAGGCGACCGTGCTGATTGAAGTGGAGGAAGCGCCGCCGCTTACCATAGGATACGGGCTTCGCTACAACACGGAAGAAAAGCTGGAAGGGTTCGGGCAGATTGACTTCAGCAATCTTATCGGCCGGGCAGGCAGGAGCTTGTTCTTTTACCGGCAGAACCAAAGGCAGAAAGATCTTCGGCTTTCCTTCAAATCGCCCTATCTTTTGGGGCGCAAGCTGGAAACTCTGCACTCCTTTTCCTACTTGGAAGAGATCGAGTCGATATTCAAAAGCAGGGAGATAGGGTACACGATCCAGCAGAAAATCGAACTTCCCTGGGCGTTTTCTCTTTCATACCTTTATCGGCTCAGCCGTATCCATACCTTTGAACTGGAGTCCTTCGGTCCTTTCCCGTTTGATATAACCGTCTTTCTTTCCGAACTTCAAGTCTATCTGCTGCGCGATACGCGGGACAACAAGCTGAACGCCCGGAGTGGATCTTTTCACTCCCTCAGTTTGACGTACTCTCCCGCTTTTCTGGGTTCGGACCTCACATTCGTAAGCTTTTTCGGACAATCGTCCCTGTTCTTCGATCTGGGGCGCGGGTGGGTATGGGCTTCCAATCTCCGCCTTGGGCTGGCGGATGCTTTCGACCAGGTCCTGATTCCCAGCCGGAGGTTTTTTTCTGGGGGAGGAAACTCGTTGAGGGGTTTTCAGCGCGACATGGTAGGTCCTTACGATGAATTCTTCCAACAGTCGCTGGGGGGGGAAGGATTGCTGGTGATCAACCAGGAGCTCCGTTTCCCGGTATGGAGATGGTTGGGTGGGGTGTTTTTTTTTGACGCCGGAAACGTATACGCCGAACTTACGGATTTCAATCCGCGCGACCTTCGGTATGCCGTCGGAGCCGGGATCCGCATCGATATGCCTTTTGCGCTTATCCGGTTGGACTACGGACGGAATCTGGATCCTCTTCCATGGGAGAAGCGGGGGGGCTGGTTCTTCAGTCTCGGCCAATCTTTCTGAGGGGCTTTTCAGAACCATGATGAGGAGGCGGCTTCATCATGGCTTTTGCCGTCGGCTCCGTTTCGTATTTCTGCGGAGGTTTTCTCGTCCAGAAAACTCGATCCAAGCGGAATCCATGAAGGGGGTCGCTTCAGCGCCGGGCGAGAAAATTGAGCAGGTTGCGGACCTGGGGAGCTTCCGGAGCCTGAGGCGCGAGCTCAAGAAACTTAGTCAGGTGTACGATCGTAAGATCAAGGCGTTTCACCTGATAGTTGGCCATGCCCAGCTGATAGTGAGCGTAGGCGTGATCGGGTTTGATTTCCAGGCAGCGTTCGAAAGCGCTTATCGCCTCCCGGGTTTTTTTCATGAAACCCAGGATAATGCCTTTTTGGTAAAAACCCTCAGGGGATCCCGGAGCAAGTGACAGGCCCTTCTCATTAAGCTTCCATGCATCATCATACTGCTGGCGGTGAGTCTTGATCAGCGCTAATCCGAACGAACTCTCGGCCCATGATGGGGCGAGCTTAAATGCCTGTTCGAAATTGGATTGAGCGGCATCCAAGCGGTTCAATGCCACCAGCGTCCGCCCACGATGGTAGAAAGCCTGCTTGTGCTTGGGGTTTTTCTGGATCACGGCGTCGAAGCTGGCTTTGGCTTCTTCAAAGCGAAAAAGATTGTAGAGAACCAGCCCGCGTTGGAAAGGATCATCCGGAAGTACGATGTCCTGAACGGCGAGTATGGGCTGCATCGATCCGACGAGAAAGAGTATCAGGCACAGGGCACCCGCCGAGCCGACAGGTCGCCTTCGGTGTGGTTGTTTCTTGGGCATTATGACCTCATAGGGGATGCGTATGTTATCCCTACCTTCATCGACCGCCGATACGGAACTTATCAGGAGCGGATTGTGAACGGCCGAGTTCCAACATCCATTATAGCAGAATACCGGTCATAGACCCACAATAAGAAAAAACGGGATCTCTATTGAAAATCACGGGATTCCGAAGCCCGGGGATGGGGGGGGTACGCTTTGCACGAAGAAAGCAAAGCCTTTGTCTTAAATCCATTATTCAGTCGAGGATTCCGTTCAATGAGGTTTATCGCCAGGCGGTTCTTCAACATCCTCGAGAGCGCTGGGCTCGAGCAGCTCACCGGCGAACAGGCTGGAGTTCTTGACGAACAGGACGGCGGGGAGATCTCCCGCGAGGGTTTCCATGTTCTCTGCGTAAGCTTTTTCCTTACCTGTCTCGGGAACCCCCAGACCCATGAAAACAATGTCGGCGTCCGCGCTCTTTTCATGGATCAGCTCAGGGATGCTTTTTTCTTTTGATTTGACGAACACGACCGGGTCGGCCTCGATGCGGACATAGGGGAGCAGTTCGCGCAGAAGTTTCTCGGTCCGTTGTTTCTTGGCCTCGGTGGAAACGATGCTCATGAGTTTGATGCCGGCGTCACGCCATTCCGGGTTCCGGGTGAGGAGATAGGCAAGGAGCAGCATGAGATCACCGTTTTTCTGGAGCCCTCCCCACCAGATGTGGATGCTGCGTTCCACGGACCTTCGGGGGAAAATGTGTTTGGGTTGGATCCGCCCGATGACCAAAGATTTGTGGATGGTTTCCAACCGGCGCATGACTTTCAGAAAATCGACCATCCTCTCTTTTCTATTAGGCCAGCCGATGAGAACGGTGTTGCTCTCCATGGCGGCCATCCCGTTTGCCTGGGTTACGCTGCAGATGCCGTCAACCACGTTCTGGACAACGTCGAATTCGGCGAATACCAGAAGCTCTTCCTCGTCCAGGATTCTCTGCATTTTTTTTTGTCTTGCCTCGAGATCCAGTTCACGGTTCATGAGATCGTCGACAACGAGTTCGCAGACCGTAACCACTCCGCGTCCCTGAGCAAAACAGTTACCGAAGCGGATAAGGTCCAACTGTTCCATGGGATCGGAAACGAAAACGAGGATGTGCGGCCGCCAATTGCGGGCGCTCATGGGGCGTTTCGACAGTTTGATGAGAGCCCATCGGATCAATGACTCATACAGTCCGCGCCGGACATCGCCGCTACGGTTCAGACGTTCCCGGCGGGAAAGAAGGAGCCAGATCACCAGTTCGGCGGCGACGGCGATCGAGCCCGCCGTGGGGCTGATGAGGAATATGGCGAACACGCATCCCGCTCCCCCCAGCATATTTATCTGCCAGGGAATCCTGAGCTTAGGGCGCCACGAGGAATCGCCGCTTATGTTTTCGAAAGCGGCTACCAGGTTCACCATCCCGTATACAGTGAGAAAAAAGATGGTCACGATGGTGGCGACGGTGTTCAAATTGCCGAGGAAAACAGCGGCCAATGCGATCGCAAGAGAAACGATCAAGCCGGGGATCAAGTCCTTTATGCCGCCGGTCTGTTTTCCCAGGCTCCGGGGAACGATCCGATCGCGGGCGAGCGCCTGGAGGGTGCGAGGTGCGCCCAGGATGGAACCGACCGCGGAGGAAAAGATGGCGCCGAACAAACCCGGCATGATGATGAGCGCTCCCAAAGGAGCGATGCGCAGCCAGATAAGCGTGTCATTCCGCAGTGCGCTGCTGTCGGCTCCCAGCGCCAACAGTACGGGCAGGATCAGGTAGATGATGAAGCAGACCAGAACGGCCATGATGGATCCCAAGGGAATGGAGCTCTCCGGATTGCGGAGATCACCCGAGAGTCCCAATCCGGCCATGACTCCGGTGACCGCGGGAAAAAAAATGGCGAAGCCCGCCCAGAAAGCGATTTCTCCGGAGGGAACGGTGTTCAAGATGTGGTCCACACTCGTTCCCCGGGAAAGTGCGCCTACGGCCAGCGCGATCAAGGATACGAACACAAAAACCAAGACCGGAATCTGGATCTTGAGCGCGACATTCGCACCGAGAAAAGCGAGTCCTCCCACCGCGATGACGATGACGAAAGCCGACCACTGTACCGAAACGTCCGGCCAGACGATGCGCAGCGTTTCGGCCAATCCGTACGCATAGAGGGTTACGGAGAATGTCTGGGACAAAAACAGCGGCAGCCCGATGGCGCCTCCCATCTCCAGGCCGAGGCTGCGGGAAATGATATAATAGGCGCCGCCCGTTTCCACCCGGATATTGGTTGCCACGGATGAAAACGAGAGCGTCGTGATGATCGTGATCGCATTCGCGATGAAGACGATCAACAGCATCTGCTTGAGTCCCAAGTGGCCGACCAACCAACCGGATCGAAGGTACATGATGGCGCCCAAAATGGTCAGCGTGGTGGGGGTGAAAACCCCAAGAAAGGTGCCGAGCCGCCGTACGCTTTGCGTTTCCATAGAAGAGATTATATTGGAAGTCTTGAATCAGGTACAGAAAAATGATTACCGGTTCGGCTGGGAAAATAAAAAGATTCGATTATTCATACTTGAGGCTTTCGGCTGGATTGAGCAGAGAGGCTTTGATCACCTGGGAACTTACGGTCAGTGCGGCAATGAACAAAGCGGCGATGCCGCTTACCAGAAATATCCACAGTGGCAGAGGGGCCTGGAAAGCAAATCCCTGCAGCCAGCGCTTCATGAGAATGTAGCCGAGGGGCCAGGCGATGAGGTTGGCGGCGATGACCCATCGAACGAATCGTCCCGTCAGCAGCCACAGGATGTTCGATACCTGAGCTCCCAGGACCTTGCGCACACCGATCTCCTTGGTTCTCTGCTCGGTGACGAAAGCGGCCAGACCGAACAGGCCGAGACAGGAGACGAAAATGGCCAGGCAGGAAAAAATGGTGACGATTTGCCCGGCCCGGTTGTCGTTCTGGTAGAGCCGGTTGATCTTTTCATCCAGGAAGGTGAATTCGAATGGAAGCCCGCCTGAAATGGAGATCCACATCCTTTCGAGGTCAGCGAGGACATCCATCGTGACATCGGAACGGATCTTGACCAGGAGAAAAGGCCGGCTGCCGGAATCGATGGCCTCGGGAAGCAGGTAGCCCATGGGGCGAACGTCCCGATGGAGAGATTCGAAGTGAAAATTATCGATGATGCCGATGATGGTAAGATTTTTTTTCGTCCACCAGATTCGGAGTTTTTTGCCTACGGGATCGGAGATCGCGAAATACTCGGCGGCTTTCCGGTTGATGACGACGGCTTCCGTGTCGGAAGGGAAATCCCGGGACATGAACCGCCCCTCGCTCATTTGGATATCGAGCACCGAAGCGAAATCATGATCACATGTCAGGAAATTCATGTTCAATGGACGTTCCCGGGGAACGCCCTCCACGCCGATTCCCCAATTCGGAGTTCCCCAACCCGGTACGGAACGCGCCGCCGTTACGCCGAGAACACTGTGGTGTTGTTTCAACCGGTCCCTGTAGGCGTCCAGCCGATTTCCTAAAGTGTCGGCATTGTGGATGACCACCACGTTTTCCTTGTCGAAACCCAGTCTTTGATTCTTGATGTAATTGAGCTGTCGGAAGATCACAAGCGATCCGATGATGAGAAGGATGGACATGGCGAACTGGAAGATGACCAGACCGTTGCGAAGGATAAGGACCTTTTTCCCTCTTCCCGTGGAGCTTTTAAGCACGTCCGTCAGCTTGAAAGAAGAGAGAAAAAAGGCGGGATAAAACCCGGCCAGCAGGCCTACAAGCAAGGCCAGAAAAAGAAGCCCCGGGATTACGAACGGATCACCGAAGTAAGAAAGTTCAAGTGTTCTTCCCGTCAAACGCCGGTAAAGGGGCAGTGCGGTCTGGATGAGGATTACCGAAAGGATGAGGGCGATGAAGCTCATAAGGATAGATTCTCCCAGAAACTGCTGAATGAGCTGTTTTCTAAGCGATCCGACGACTTTACGAAGCCCGACCTCTTTGGCCCGGCGGGCGGAACGGGCCGTGGCCAGATTGATAAAGTTGACGCCGGCGATCAGCAGAATAAGCAGTGCCACTATGGTGAACAGCCGGACATAACCCATGCTGCCGTTGGGCTGGTTGCCCGTTGCCAGGTCCGAATGGAGATGAATATTTTTGAGGGGCTCAAGGGTCCAGATCCAGGGGATATGCTGCCTCCCCCCAGCCCAATGAACCTTTTCAATTTCAACCAGTTTTTCCTCCATCAGGCTCCGGGAAACGCCTTCCGAGAGGGTGACATAGGTGGTGTAGTTATTCCAGGTCCAGCCCATACTGGGTTCCGGAAAAAGAGTTTTCATGGAGATCAACATGCCGAAATGGAAGTGAGAATTCTCGGGAGCATCTTGAACCACACCGGTTACTTGATAAAACCGCCATTCTCCCTGAGATTGGATCTCGATCGTTTTGTTCAGAGGATCCTCTTCCCCGAAAAACTTGAATGCCAGGCTTTCGGTAAGGACGATGGAGTTGGGATCCTTCAGGGAAGTTTCCGGATTGCCCAGGAGCAGGTGGAATGAGAAAACATCGAAAAAAGATGGTTCGGCGCCGAAAACATCGGGTTCTTTTACCGCGATTTCTTTATGTCTGGCTATGGTGTCGCCGATCGGCCCGCAGAGTTGTGTGATGTGCTCCACCTGAGGGTATTTCTCTCTGATGGTTTTAGCCAGAACGAAGGGGGTGCCCAGCTGATGTATGCGAGAGTCTCCCTGGTTGGACCAGTCGGCTGTTAAGCGATATGTCCTCTCCGCGTTTTTATGAAAACGATCGTAACTCAGCTCGTTTTGAATATAGAGAAAGATTAAAATACTGGCGGCGATCCCGACCGCCAGACCCAGAATGTTGATGAATGCGTATCCCTTGTGCCTGAGCAGATTTCTGACGGCGATCTTAAGGTAATTTTTGAGCATGATTCACTCCGAATAGATGTTTTCCGGAAAACGGCAGACAATCTTTACAATGTCTCATGTGATGGACGATTATGATAAATGCAGTACACCCCCCACATTAATATAGACGTACGGAGCATAGGGAAGGTTTAACGGGAAGGCGAAAAATCGCGGCGATGAGCTTCCGATTCGATGGCTCCTCATATGGAGAAGGGAAGTATCCCATGGTCCGTCTCTCCAGGATATATCATCAAATTTCTTTCCTCCCATAGGATTTATATGATAGATAGATAAGTTGTGATCGTATGCTTTCGGATCACGCAAGCCATATTCAGGAGGATGAAAATATGCAGCGCACCGCAATGATTCTGTTGCCTCTTCTGCTCGTCGGTGTGTGCCTGACGGCGGCGCCGGCGGAGAAACCGCTGGCATCCAAAAAGCTCATCCGGGCTTTAACCGATGAGGTTTCCGGAGAGCTGGCTTACCGCTATACCGTCCTGGTCTCGCAGTACGACCGGATCCAGGCCTGTGAGGGTTTTCATGATGCCGCCCTCATGCTCAAGGAGAAATTGGACGTCATGGGCTACGATGATGCCGCTATCGAAGGCTGGCCGTCCAACGGATCCACCTATTACTACACCTATCAGACTCCGATCGGTTGGAGGGCCCGCAGCGCCGAGCTGTGGATGACTTCTCCCAAACGGGATCGCCTGTGTTCTTTCGAAGAGATACCGCTCAATCTTATCAAGCACAGCGGCCCGGCCGAAGGCGTCGAGGCTGAGCTGATCGATGTCGGAGCCGGGGACAGGGAGGAATGCTACCTGGGCAAGGATGTCAAGGGCAGGATCGTGCTTGCCACCGGGCGCCCCGGATCGGTAAACCGGGAGGCCGTGGTAAAGCGCGGCGCTCTGGGGATGGTGGGCTGGTATCCGCCCGACGTTCGTCCCGGCTATCCCAACATGATCCGCTACACCGCGTATTGGCCCAAATGGGAGGAGCGCGATCAGATCGGATTCGGATTCAACGTCAGCAAGAATCAGGGCTGGCTGTTGAAAAAGATGCTGGACGAGGGGCAAAAAGTCGTGCTCAAGGCCGACGTGGACAGCGAGTTCTATGAAACCGAGGTCGAAGTGCTTTCCGCATCATTTCCGGGTACGGAAGAGCCGGAAAAGGAGATCCTGATCTGTGGGCATCTCTGTCATCCCACTCCATCCGCCAACGATAACGGCAGCGGATCCGGAGGCATGCTGGAGATGGCCCGGGCCCTCAAAAAGATGGTCGCCAAGGGCTGGATCGATCCTCCCAAACGGACCATCCGCTTCCTGTGGGTCCCTGAATTCTACGGTACCATCCCGTATATCAAGGCCCACCTTGAGCGAACCCGCAATACCCTGGCCGTCATCAACTGCGATATGATCGGCGAGGATCTCCATCTGACCGGCGGTATGTTCAACATCATGGGCACGCCCCACTCCCTGCCAAGCTACCTGAACGACACCGTGGCCAATTTCACCCACCTGGTGGCGGGACTTAATCTCACCTCCATGAACGGATCCAAACATCCTTTCGCTTACAATATCCTTCCTTACAGCGGCGGGAGCGATCACGTGATCTTCAACGACGGCGCGCTCAAGGTGCCGGCGGTTATGTTCAACCATGGGGATACGTTCCATCACACCAGCCTTGACACCCCCGAGAAGGTGGATGCTTCCGAGCTGCGGCGGGTGTGTTTCATCGGCTTGGGTGCTTCCTGCTACCTTGCGAACGCCACCTGCGGCGCCGCTCAGGATATGGCGCGGCTCATCACTCGAAACGGATTGGGAAGGGTGGCTGCCGATGCATACGACGGGCGGAACGCGATGTTCGAAGCTGAAGAGGGAGAAGCATTGTTCAGCGCCTATAAGCAGGCGCTCAATGTGACCCGGCATGCCGCGATGCGGGAAGCGGAGGCGGTGCGTTCCACCAAGGTGTTCGCACGCAGGGATGAGGTCAAAGCGTCGATTGAGAACTCAATCGCTCCCATTAAGGCGCTCCATAAGTCGCTTGAATCCGAAACCCACGAGATCTATAAAAGCCTCTGTGCGGGAATGGGGATTTCCCCGCGAAAAGCATCCGTCCTGAACGCGGAGGAGAAGAAGATGAGCCGGATCGTTCCCGTCCGCGCCGCGGATTTCGTCTGCCCGCTCCAGCGCGGCTATGTTGAAGCCAAAGTCGGCCCCGACGCCTTGACCGGTTTGGACCTGGGCCGGAACGCCCCGTATGAGATCCTCAACTTCGTCGACGGCAAACGCAGCGTGCTCGATATCACCCGCGCCGTTTCGGCGGAATACGGTCCGTTGTCATGCAAGGATGTATATGCGTTCTTCGATGTTCTCGCTGAAGCGGAACTGATGACTTTGAAGATGGATTGATCCGGGCTGATTCGAATACGCCGGGATCAGAAATACGAGGGGCCGCAAATACTCGGGTCCGTAAAGGAATGAGAATAAGGCCATAGAATCCGGAATGGATTTTAAGTCAAAAATAGGATAGGCTGGAAACGGAAGGCGGGTTTCATATCATCCGGAAGCTGTTTGGGAAGACGGCGCCCGGAACCCCGTCTTCCGTTTTCATTCCGGGGAATACCTTCAAGCGGATCTTACCCCCAGGTAATGAATGCAAAAGGTTTTATTCCGTTTGTACTTCATCAGAGAGTGCTTCGATGCGGCGGGCCTCTCTAACCGGCCCTGTTTTACTCGTGACGGAGGGCATGTACGGGATCACTCGAAGCCGTCTTGAAGGACTGGAAGCCGACGGTCACAAGAGCAATCAGCAGAGCCAGCCCCCCAGCGGTCAGAAAAACTCCCGCTCCGACCGAGATCCGGTAGGCAAAACCATCCAGCCATTTCCGCATGGCCAGGAAAGCCGCCGGCCAGGCAAGCAGGTTGGCCAGCAGAACCCAACGAACGAATTGGCGCGAGAGCATCACTGTTATATTGCCTGTTGATGCGCCCAGCACTTTGCGTACTCCGATCTCTTTTATGCGGCGTTCGGTGGAGAATACCGCCAGGCCGAACAATCCGAGACAGGAGATCGCAACCGTCAGCAGAGTGAAAATCCCCATGATGCGCCCCACCTGCCGGTCCGCCTGATACTGGGCGGCGAACTGGTCATCGACAAAGACATAATTGAAAGGGATATGGGGCAATATCTGTTCCCATTCGTTTCTTAACGAATCCAGGGTTTTTCGGATATTTGATGTCGCGATACGGGCGGAAACGGCGTAGAAACGGTTTTCTTCATAGAGAAGGATCATGGGCTCGATCCTGGAGTGCAGGGATTGAATATGAAAATCCTTGACCACTCCGATCACGGGCCGGATCTTGCGATTGCATTCAACCTGCCGTCCCACGGCCTCTTCCGGCGTCATCCATCCGAGCGCCCGGGCCGCCGTTTCATTGATAACGAAGGCGTCGGTTCGATCCGTGGGGATTTGATCGGAAAAGTCCCTTCCCGCCGCATACTCCAGCTGATAGGTCTCTGCGAAATCCGGATCGGCCCAGAGAGAGAGCACGTTCACGCGTGAATCTTTGTCGTATTTCCCGGGGAGATTCATGACACGGTAATTACCCCGGAGACCTGGTGTATGCGAAGAGGCGGAAGCATTGACGACGCTGGACAGGGTTCTGAACCGCTGCGCGATCAGCGGCATGTTTTTTATCGCTTCCCGGTTTCGATTGGAGTGAACCACCACCGTCTTATCCGGGTTGAAACCCAGGTTCCGGGCGCGGATGAAATTCATCTGCCGGAAGAGGATCCCCGTACAGGCGATCAGGGCGATGGAAATGGTGAACTGCGCCGTAACCAAGATTTTGCGCAAAAGGTCGGATCCGCCTTTCCGCAGGGAAAGCTTACCGGAAAGGACCTGAAAAGGTTGGAAGGCGGAAAGCAGGAGCGCGGGGATACCGCCTGCCGCAAGCCCCAGGAAACATGCCGCGACAGGGAAAATCCAGATCGTATCCCATTGAAACATCAGGACGGTCGAAATATCCTTGCCCGTCAAGCGGCGGAACAATGGCATCAAAAGTGTCGCCATACCCATGGCTGAAACGAGGGCCAGTTCGCTCATGAGAATAGACTCCGTCAAAAATTGTCTGAGCAGCTGTCCCCGGCGGGCGCCCACCACCTTGCGCAGACCGACCTCACGCGCACGGCTCAGAGCACGGGCGGTTGAGAGGTTGACGTAGTTGATCCCCGCCGTCAGCAGGATCAGCAGAGCGACGGCTCCGAACACATAGATATAGCGGATATCGCTGTTGGCGGCCAGTTCATAAAAATAGTGGGAATGCAGGTGGATACCGGTCAACGGCTGCAAGGTGAGTTTCCTGGCACGGTTGGGGGGGACGTGTTTTTCAACAACCGCATCGATTTTAAATTGAAGCATATCGAGATCGGCTCCGGAAGTGATCAGCATATAAGACATGAAAGCGCTGTTGCCCCATTTTTCAAGAGTACCGGGGGCATCGTAGAAGCGTTCATAGAAGTTGAATGGAACCATCCCGTCGATTTCAAAGTGAGAGTTTCGAGGGGCATCTTCCATTACGGCACTGATCACAAAATCGAAACGGTTCTCCAGCGTGACACGGCGACCGATCGGATCCTCGTTTCCGAAGAGCCTTTCGGCGGTGCTGCGGGTCAGAACCATACTGTCGAGTTCCCTCAGAGGATGAGAATGATTTCCAGCGATGATGGGGAAGCTGAAGATCTCGAAAAATGAAGGATCCGCAAAATAAAAGTTATTGAAAAATATATGATTATTTCCCCGGCTCAAGAGATTTTTATTTCCGAAGGCGCGGCTGGGATAGAAACGCGTAAAGCTTTCGATCTCGGGTATTTCGCGGTGAAGAAGAGGCGCCAGCGGAGCCTGGAGGATGGGACCGGAAAATCGGTAATCGCTTACTAAACGGAATATCCTGTCGCCTTTTTCATGAAAACGATCGAAGCTTAATTCGTCTGAAATAAAAAGCGAGATAAAGATTACGCATGTCATCCCCAGGGATAATCCCGTCAAATTAAGAATGGAGCCGCCGCTGTTACTCTTCACGGCTCTCCATGCGATCTTCAAATAGTTTTTCAGCATAGTGGTTCCCCCCCTGATATTTGGGAATCCTTCCGGTTAATACCAGCAGGGTATAGACGCCTCTTTTCTAAAAAGGTTGCGTGAGGAAGGGACGGGAAGAGTATCTCCCCTTGCAAATTGCGTTTCGCCGGACATTCAGTCCATTCACTCATACCGCAGGGAATTCATAGGTTCGCGCATCGCTGCTTTTACGGACTGGAAGAGGACCGCGGCCAGGGAGATCAGAAGCGTTATGCCGGCGGAGAGGGCGAAGATCACGACGCCGAATCGGGGTTTATAGGCGAATGCCTGCAGCCACCGTCTCATGAAGAAATAAGCAAGGGGCCAGGAGATCAATACCGCGATCACAACCCATTTGATGAATTCGCCGGTCGTGCGGAAAACGATCCCTCTCACCGAGGCCCCAAGGACCTTGCGGATGCCGATTTCTTTGGTTTTTTGTTCGATTGTGTAGGCGGCGAGACCGAAGAGTCCCAAACATGAGATCAGAATGCAGAGAAGGCTGAATACATTGAAAAGACTGCCGAGGCGCTGTTCGGAGATATACTGCCGGTTGAAAAAGTCGTCCAAGAATTGGAAGCGGAAAGGGTAGTCGGGAGCGCCGGTTTTGAAGGCGGCCTCGACATTTTCAAGAGCTTTCCGGATATGTGTCCCGTCCACCTTGATGAAAACATACTGGAGGAAAGGCCGGTACATGCGAAAGACGAAAGGACGAATGTCATTGTGCAGAGAACGGGAATGAAAATCCTTGACGACGCCGATGATGCGCGCCGTTCGAAAAGTTTCCGGCCAGGCGGGATGCCCCATGTGGAGTGAGGCGCCGATCGGATTTTTCATACCTAAGATCCGGGCCGCGGTCTCGTTGATGATACAGGCTTCCCGTTCATCTGAAGGATGATCGCGGGAAAAGCTCCTTCCCCGGGTGATTTCCATGCCGAAGGTTTCGAAGAAATCGAAATCCGCTACGGTATAATCCATTCCCACCGGCTCATCCGTAGGGTTTCCCTCCCAATTGATGCCGAGGCTCTGCCCGATCTGAGTGGGCCGCTGAGCGGCGGCGGTGACATTGCGGATGTGCGGATCGCTCAAAAGTCGGCTCCTGAAGGATTCGAAATGTTTGTCGAGCGATGGATTGAAATTGAGGATAATCACGTTTTCCCTGTCGATCCCCAGGTTCAGGCTGCGGATATGCCGCATCTGTCGGGAAACCGCCAGCGTACCGAATATAATACCGGCGGAGAGGGCGAACTGGAATACGATCAAAGCTTTTCGGATACCGGCGCCTTTTCCGCCCTGAGGCGAACGCCCCTCCAGAACGGCGACAGGCGGAAAGGATGACAGAAAAAAGGCGGGGTAAACTCCAGCCAGGAATCCGGTTGCAATCGTCGTCAGCAGCAGGAGTCCGATGACCGGCAAATGAGCCTCGGACAGCAGATGCAGTGATTTTCCGGTGAACCGGCTGAAGGAGGGAAGGGCCGCTTCCACCATGATCAAGGCCGTCGTCATAGAGATCGCGGCGAGCAGCAGTGATTCTCCGGTGAATTGCCTGATGATCTGGGAGCGCCCGGCTCCTATGACCTTGCGCATCCCGACTTCGCGTGCGCGTTTTGCGGATCGCGCGGTGCTGAGGTTCATGAAATTGATGCAAGCCATCATCAGGATAAAAACGGCGATCAAAGAGAAGATGATGACGGTCCTGCCTCGGCCGAGTCCGCCCGCCGTGTAAAGGTAGTATTTGGTTAACGGCAGCAGAGCGGCTTTCGTCGTGGTGCGCGGATTGGCTCTTTCTTTGTAGATGTCGGCGATCGAAGCCGCAAAAGCATCCCCGGAGATTCCTTCCCGGAGAAGTATATAGGAAGGGCCGACACTCTCATTCCATCGGGAGATCCGGTCTTCTCCCAGATGCGCCACTCTGCCGATGAGTTCGAACTGAATATGGGAATTCGAGGGGATGTCGCGTATCACTCCGGTGACCATGAAATCGGAATTGAAGGCGGTGATATGCAGTGTCTGTCCCACGGCGTCATGCCCGCGAAAATACCGTCTGGCCGCCGATTCCGTCAATACCAGCGCATTCCGATCCGTCAAGGCGGTCTCGGGATCTCCTTTTATAAAAGGGAAGGTAAACATCTTGAAAAAATCGGGATCGGCCAGATGGATGTTGTTTTCTTCGAAGGCGATGTCGCCGTTTCTTACCAGAGAATGCGTCCATGGCCACACACGGGAAAAGGCCTCGACTTCGGGCCTTTCGGCCTTGAGCGCAGGCGCCAGGGCGTAGGTGATGGAGGGATTGGTGCGACCGCTTTCAAATCGGTTCAGTTGGCGGTACAAGCGGGCCCGGTTTTCATGAAAACGGTCGAAGCTCAATTCGTCCAGGCTCCAAAGCCCGATCAGGATGAAACAGGCCAATCCGACCGCGAGCCCAATGATATTGATGAAGGAGTATCCTTTCTCACGTTTGAGGTGGCGAAAAGTCACCTTGATGTAATTTTTCAACATGGCGAACCTCCAAAGAATCGATTCAAGCCAAAACGACAGCACGAGAGCGACAATCTGGCCTGTCAGCAACCCTCGGGCCTTCAAAAAGCTTCCGGAAATCAAATTCTCTTCCCAGCGGCACTCCAGATCCTCTTCGATGGCGTTCAACATGTCTTCATCAGCATAATGAGAAAGCGCTGAACGCCCGAAGCGGGGGAGTCTGAAGGGCCGTTCGGTCATCCCGTGGTTTCCTTTTTAAGATCGGGAACCGCTCCCCAAAGCGATCGGTTTATTTCCTGGATGGCGGCCAGTTTATCCATGCCCAAAGGCGTGAGCCGATAGTAGATCCGAGGACGGCCTCCCTTTCGGGTCTTAACCTCGGCTTGAAACGAAGAGACATACCCGTTTTTTTTAAGTCGTCCCAGCGGCGCGTAAACCGCTCCCGCCATCCATTTGACGCCGGTTTCGTTCTCGATCCGGCGTCGGATGGATAAACCGTAGGCATTTTCCCCAAGCTTCCAGATGGACAGCAGCAGAATCTCCTCGATCCGGGATAGAAAGATCATCCGCACCCTCCTGATAATTATGTGTTGTATACTATTCGTTTCTTAGTATACGTATTATATGACGCCGCAAAACGCAAAAAGGTTTTGAGAAATATAAAATAATTCCGTCGCTTCCATCGCCGGTTCGCAGGGATTTGAATCCAACGGTTGACGAACTCCATGGATATATAATACTAATGACTTTGGCGATGAGAGACGACGAAGAGGAATTACAGCTCGCCCCAAAGGAAACCGACGGAAGGATGAAATGTGCTGAAAAATAAAGAAGATATGATCAACTCTCTCACAGATGAAGAAAGCGGGGCATCCACGCCCAAAACCGCCAAATGGATCATATCGCTGCTGCTGGCGCTGTATTTCATGGCGTTTATCGGCAAGATATTAAAAAACAGCGATGTCTATCAATGGGATTTCAGGGCCCACTATTATGCCGCCGAGATGCACGAAAAAGGGCTCAACTTCTACGATCGGACTCATTTGTGGAAGATCGCGAAGATTCCCGTCGAGCAGTACTACTGTTATCCTCCGCTTGCGATCTGGTTTTACCGTATCTTTTCGCTTTTTGATTTTCCAACCGCATACAACATTTTTTTGTTCATGAAATGCATCATGTTGGCCGGTTTGCTGCTCCTGTGGCAAAAAGAATTCCTGCAAAAGAAGGCGGGGCTCGTCTTCCTCGCGTTTGTCCTGTTCGCATTCAACGGGGCCCTTTTCACGGATTTTTTGGCGGGGAATATATCGCTGGTGGAACAGTGCGGATTATGGCTGGCGTTCTTTTTCTTTTTACGGAAAAAATATCCGGCCTTCTGCGTGATGATCCTTCTGACCTCCATGCTCAAAGTGGTTCCGCTGTTCTTTCTCATCCTGCTTCCACTTTCCGGGGCTAAAAAGAAATACGCCTATTTTTTGGGGTCGGCGGCATGTTGGGTATCCATTCAAGCCGCCTCGTATTTTACGAATCCGATGCTTTTTCAGGGATTTTTGGGCTATTTCCGCGGGATCGCCAACCTCGAGTGGCGGGGGATCACGAATCCCGCCACCTACGTCTTTATACATGATGTGCTGAAGGTTTGGGGAGAAGCCAAAGACTTCATGCCGGCTGCGTTTCTTCTGCCCTCCATATTCGCCTTGGTCGCGATCGTGGTGTGCGCCGTTAGCTGGAAAGCTTATCGGCGTCTGCAGCGGGTTCCTGAAAACCGGAGGAACCTGCTCATGATTTTCCTGGTCTGCATGGTATTCGCCCTGCTTGTACCCAGGTTCAAGGATTATTCCTATCTGCTGCTGCTGGTTCCGGCCTATTACTGTCTCATGCATCTCAGCTCGGATAAAGGAGGGGTGTTCCTGTTCGTATTGATGATCCTCACCATTCCCGGCCACGCGAATCCACCCGGCATGGAAGCAGTCAGCCGGTTCCTTTGGCAGTTTTATCCACTGGCCCTGGCATACCTGACCTGGATACTGATACTGCGCCGGATCCATGAGGAGTCCGATCGAATCCCCATAAACACATGAAACAGGTGCGGCGGGGGAACGGGGAATCGATTTTTATCCCTTGAAAAGAGGCTGCACTGTGCATTGCGGTGGATTGCAGGAAGTGTATTTTGGGCAACGAATATCTTTGACGGCGTGTCTATGTATTTAGGGGTGAAGATATAAATTTCTTTAGGAGACGGCATGAATCTTAAATCGGGTAGGACGGGATGGGGGGGGCTGATCGTTATCGGGCTGTTTCTTGCGGGCTGCGGTTCGTCCGGGGATATTGTTGAGGATTCATCCTATTTTACACCGCAAAACCCGCCGCCGGCCGCGTATAAGCTGAAAGCCCGCTGCCGTGTGGAGGAAAAGGCCGTACATCTGGACGGAGAGGGAGAGATCCTCTTCACAAACTCCGGGAAGAGGCCGATATCTACGGTCGCGCTGGAGTGGCCTTTCAAAACGGCTGACCTTGAGGTCTCGATCGGGATGAGGCATGTTCCCCAACGGCAGTCAAAGCCGGTTCATGCCGGCGTCTCCTTTTTCAGTCTTCCCCGGGCTTTCAGGCCGAATGAGAACGTGAAACTTGCCATTCGTTTCACGCAGAAAACCACGGTATCGGACATCGATGATATCGCCTTCCAGCGCTGGTATCCGAAGCTCTGGTGGGACGGACTGCCGACGCGGGATGCCTTCAGCGTAGAATTCGAAGCACCCGACGGATACGTGACGGCATCGAGCGGACGTCTGGATCCGAAAACCGGGGCATATGAAAATGCCGGGGTGACGACCGGTTTCGGCTTGAGGATATTCAAGGACATCCAGATCGAGGAAAGAGAAACCGGAGGCGTTCGGATAAGATCTTTTTATACCGAGGAAGGCAGAGAATGCGCACTGCTGTGCCTGGAGACCGCGGTCGATGCCGTGGGCTTCTATAAGGATCTACACGGTTTTTTCCCTTTCGAGTCCCTGACCATTGTTCCAGGGGCCTCTCGTCCCATGGGCGGTTATCCCTTCGCCTCGGCTCTCGTCGTCATCCACGGCCAGCAGGCGTTCAAGCAGCGCCCGGAGCTTTTTTGGAAGTGGATCACGGCGCATGAGATCGGACATCAGTACTGGGGGGAATACATCATGTCCCGGGATGAACCGGGAGATTACACGGAATCATGGATGATGATCGGAATGGGAATTTTCGCGGACCGGATGTACACGGAATCCCGGGGGCTGGGGGATGAGAGACACGAGAGTTTTTTTAAACGGTTTCTCGAAGGACTTGAAAATTATTACGACACGACGGCCGACGCCCCGGAATCCCTGAAGGCGCTGCAGAGATTCGACCGCAACAACGTCCTGATCCACGGCAAGGGATACAGCATCGTCAGCGCCCTGCGGAGCGCGCTCGGGGACGACGTTTTCAAACGCGTCTACCTGCGGTGTGTCGATGAATACGGTGGAAAGCGGGTGAGCTACAGGGATTTTCAGAAGATCGCCGAAGAGGAAAGCGGTGAGAGCCTTTACTGGTTTTTCCATCAGTGGGTGCGGTCGCCCGGATACCTTTCTTATAGGATATCTTCGACGGATTGCCGGCCGGTTAACGGTGGATATCGCACGGAAATCACGGTAAAAGCCCAGGGGGAAACCATGGCGATGCCCGTGGATGTGGAAGCCGTATTCAAAGACGGCTCCTCGCAGACGGCCCGGGTCGAACGGTGGGCGCGCGACAATAAGCTCGTGTTTCAAAGTCAAGCCGAATTCGATAGGGCCGTCCTGGATCCTCTCGGAAGGCTGGCCATGCTGGATGCGCCGCTTCCCATACGGCCCAAGGAGATTCCCGACAGGGTCCGGCGACTTGCCTATCTCGGATCATGGGATAAGGGAATCGCTTTGTTTGAAATCGCAAAGGAGTCGGACTGCCGCGATTACCGGATATGGTCCAAGCTGGGCATGGTGGTTTTCGAAGGAGGGTATTTCGAGGAGGCGTTCACGTGCTTTGAAAAAGTCCTGAATGGGGAAGCTCCAGAAAGCAGCCGTTTTATGGCGGCGACCTGGCTGGGCAATGTCCGCGACGCCCAGGGGCGCAGGAAGGAGGCCGTGGATCTTTATCGTAAGGCGCTTTCCATGGCGCCGGAAGGAGACGGCTGGCGGCACGATCAGTTCGGGATCACTTCATCCCAGGAATGGATCATCCGGAGGCTTGAAGCCCCTTATGACTGGAGCGGTATCATAAAACGGGTGAAAAACAGCTGAAAGCGGTTTTAAAAGGATCTGCTCTCTCCGATATTTGCATGAAAATAAATGTTTTTCCATGGATATGCGTATTACACAATGAGACGCAAAAAAGAGATGTGGACCGAATAATGGAATGGAAAGGATTAACCGAATCCTTCATATATCGTTAAAAAAATATAAAATACGAATCGAGACTCACAAGCTAAAAAGGGGGGGGGAGATGAAAAGAACCGCACTTATTGTTTTTTTGGCGATCCTGTTGTTCGGCGGCCTTTCGGCCGAGCTTCGTATCCGCATCCGTCCTATGAATGAATTCGAAAAGGAAATATCGACCGACGGATCTCATCTCCGTTTGGGCCGGAACCCGGAGAAGCTTCCCGAGGCCGACGTCTTCGAGGTCATGGAAAAGGTCGAGGAACTCAGCTCTCTTGCCTTGTGGCCGGGCTTTGAAATACCTGAAATCCCGGTTCTCATTTATGACGGCCTGAATACCTATCAATTCCATTCCGAATCACGACATGAGGGATTCATTCCCATCCCTGATAAACCGGAAGCTTTCATGTTCAAGGGGCAACACCCATCCGTGAGAGGGAATTCGGTCGTGAGGCTGGACGATGTCTGGACGGCGACGAGCGTGCTGAGCCGATCTTCACGCAGGACCAAAGAAAAGTATTCCATCCGGGATATGGCCGGGATCGTCATACATGAAAAGTTCCATGTATTCCAGCGGCTCCATCACCCCGATTGGAGACAAAACGATGGATTGCTGTTGATCTATCCTCCGGAAACCGCGGAGTCTCTTTTCCTGAGAAGGATGGAAAAGGAAGCTTTCAAAAAAGGGGCCGTCGCCGAGGAAGCCGAAGCCGCCGCGGCCTGGGCGAAGGAAGGTTTGAAACTCAGAGAGAAAAGATTGAGCATGGTGACCGCCCCGTTTGCTTTGTATGAAAAAGAGTTGCAGCTGACCGAAGGACTTTCAGAGTATATTGAAAAACTCGCCCGGGGTTCGGAACCGCTTAAATCTTCATCCATCACCGACGGCATCGCTCCGGCCGGAGTGAGGGATCTGGGCTACATCGAAGGAAGATGGATCGCCATGATATTGGATAAGCTGAAACCGGATTGGAAGCTATCGATCGAAAATGAAACATGCGAATATCTGGAGGATGCTTTGCGCCCTGCCGCAAACGCTTTTGATGCGACCGCGGTATTCAGTGATGAGGAGATGATCGAATTAAGAGAGGCGGCGGAAAACGATCTCAAGCAGTGGGAAACGGATAAAAAGCGACGATTCGAGATGTTTTATAGCCGCCCGGGCTACAAGCTGGAAATCGACGGCTCCTTGAATCCGCTGCGGATCAGGATCTTCGAGCCTCTGGAAATCGAGATCATGGGAGACAAGCAGGTGTTTCACAAAGTCATATTTGCGGCCGGAAACGACAGCGGCCGCCTGTCGATCCGCAATCATCCCTGTGTTACGGTTTTCGACGAGTCCTACCGGATCGTGAAGATCTTCATCACCGGATTAGAGGAGGAGCCTCACATCGAGGAAGAGAAAAAGCTGTTCAAGTTGGATTGGGACGGGATTTCGATGGAAATGAAATACTCACAAGCGCGCGTCGATGAAGATCGATTCGTATTTACACTCTGATCCGGATTACCAACGCGTAGAGGTCCCGGCCGCGGAAAGGACGCGGTTCCACAGAATAAACGCGAAGAATCGGAGCCTAATCTCGCTTGAACGATTTATCCGGATAGGGAGGCGGTTCGGGAACATCAACCGGTTCTTTCTCGATATTATCCTTGAGATAGGCGAGTGCGGCGTCCAGCTGCGCGTCCTCTCCCTTGAAGGTCGCATGCGGCAGGTTGTCGACAACGATATCGGGATCGACGCCGTGTCCTTCGATCAACCAGATCCTTTCCGGTCCGTAGACTCCGGTCTGGGGCGCCCGCGCCAGGCCCCCGTCCGTCAGCCGGTTGCTGCTGCCGAGCCAGATCTCTCCGCCCCATGTCCGCGTTCCGATGACCTTCCCCAATCCCAGGCTTCGGAAACCTTCCGCGAAGGCTTCACCGTCGGAAGCCGTGTTTTCGTCGCACAGCACCACCATGTGTCCCCGGAAAGCATAGTGCATGTTCCAGGTGGGTCGGCCCACCCGGTCCTTCCAATAGAACCAGGCTTTCCGGATCAATTTTTCGAGGATGAAGGCATCGATGTTTCCTCCCCGGTTGTGACGAACGTCGATGATCAGGCCCTTGCGGTTGAATACCGGGTAGAAATTGCGGTACCATTCCGTGATATTTCCGCCGCCCATGGCGCGGAGGTGAACATATCCGATATCACCCTTTCCTTCTTTCTCGACTTTAAGCCGCCGGGTGTATTCCCAATCGCTGTAGCGGAGTCCGGATTCATTTTCGATGGGAACGATTACTACACGGTGTTCCGTGGCGTCCTTTCCCGAACGGATGCCGAGCAGGACCTGCTCTCCGGCCTGATTGCGAAGCAGGGCATTGGGGTGGGGGACCGAGAGCGTGCTGCGTCCGTTGATGCTGAGGATGAGGTCGTCTTCCCGGATATCGAGATCCGGATCGGCCAGGGGAGAGAGCTCTTCGGGGTAATCGGGATCGGATCGGTAAATATAATCGATACGGTAACCTCCCGCTGCATCATCCCGGATCAGCCGGGCTCCCAGGCCGGCTACGCGGACCTGATCTTGTCCCCGTCTGAGATCGCCGCCGCGGACGCTGACGTGCAGCGCCGAAAGCTCGCCCATCAGCTCACCGATGAGGTCACTCAGCTCCAGCCGCGTCGTGACCCGATCCACAAGAGGGAGATACTTGTCCCGAAGCGCGGTCCAGTCGAGGCCGTGCATTCCGGGATCCCAGAAATAATCCCTTTCCATGCGCCATGCATCGATAAATATTTGACGGAAATCTTCCCTGACATCCATGGAAAAAGTGAGGTTTTCGAGATCGACTTTCGCCTTTGCGAGGGCGTTCGCTTTGCTCGGGGCGGCGTCGACGACATAAAAATCGTTCCCCTTGAGGATCATGAGTTTTTTTCCGTTCAAAGACATGTTGTAGTCCCGGATCCCTTCCATGACGACGGCAGGCTCGATATCATGGTTGGAGATCTTGACGGCTTTGAGCGCGGCCGGGGCGTTGTATTCGTGCCCGGATTCGACCC
>Ga0180431_10000506_pt1 | contig 56207 bp, 52 predicted proteins | sample SS_ome_11_FD_132459 | JGI IMG/M metagenome (GOLD analysis project Ga0180431, IMG submission 132459) | Hypersaline lake sediment archaeal communities from the Salton Sea, California, USA - SS_1_MS_1 metaG | ecosystem: Environmental > Aquatic > Non-marine Saline and Alkaline > Hypersaline >... | reverse complement strand
CTGAAACTCCTCCTCTTTTTTGGCATTGCCTCTCCTTTCTAATTTGGAGAACAGCACCATCTTACATCCAACTATCCCCCTTGTCTACTTTTTGGGGTCCATTACAAATAGGCCACTTATGTTGTGTTGTAGAATATCGACATCCATCTGAAGTTAATTGTCAAGAAGGAAGCATAAGACTACAAGTAATATCTATAATATAAATTTTCAGACCTTATAACGGTCTCCCTCCTTATTGAAGCCGAAAACTATATAAACAAGTAGTACCACTCTATTCCCACCTCGGAGTGGTAAAAATGAATCAATATTGCATCCCCGAAACAGGTCTAATCCCTTCATAATCTTACATCGTTTTAAAAAAAATGAGATATTGTGATATTTGAAAACTATAGTTATATGTATGAAAAGAAAAAAAGAAAAGAGATATTGAAATTTGGTATATTCTAAACTACAATATTAGGTATAACGAAATCCAGTATTATGGTGAAAATAATGGGAGAAAAGACGGTTTCTAATGTGGTTATTCGGGTCCTTTTGGATGCCACTGAAGACATTTTGGGAGTCAACGGCGTAAAGGCTTTGTTGAATTATGGAAATATGGGTTCTCTGATCGAAAACAAGCCGGATTACTCCATGGAGAAGGGTTTTACGGATAAAGATTTCGAAGCGCTGTCGGTGAACTACTATAAGATCCTCGGCACTTCGGGAGCGAAGGCGGTGTTCAGGATGGTTGGGGCGTCGACCGTAAAACATGTAATAGGTACAGGTGTGCTGGAGTCCCTCAAAGATTTTGAAAAAGAGGAGAAGCTTTTCAAGGCGATAGAATTGTATTGCCTGGCGTCGGGGAGGGGAAAGGCAAAAATTGAATCCGGGAAGATTATCTTCGACAATCCCGAATGCACGGCATGTAAGAATCAGAAGGGCGATACCCCGTTCTGCACCGTATATAACGGGATGCTCGATGAATTTATCAAATGGGCCGGAGTGAAGGGTCTGAAGTCGGTGGAGGTCAAGTGCATGGCCATGGGTGATGACACATGTAGTTGGGAGATCGTGCCGGTAGACTGAATCGACGGGGCCTGATGTTTATCATAAAGCCGCTCGGTTGCGGTGGATGAGTATATTCTGCTCGGTGAAAAAACCGGGCTGTGGGCGGCCTTTTTGTATTGTCCTTAAAGGGTCGCCCCGCTCCTTTCTACTCTCCCCAGAACCTGATGGTTCTGTCGCCGGACGAAGAGATCAAAAACGAGCCGTTTCCGCCGAAGACGAGGGAGTAGACGTTAGAGGTGCCCGCGTGCCTCATGTCCTTGATCAGCGCGGCGTCTGACAACGCCATATCCGTGGAGACGATTCTAACGTGGCCGTCGTAGGACGAGACCGCGACGGCGTCCCCGCTCGGCGAGAAACGCACGTTGTGGATGTTGTTCTGAAAATCCCTGTAGGTGCTTATATGGTATGGATTGTCTGCGTCGATCAGGATAAGATATTGCCCGCCGACAGCGACCGTACGGCCGTCGGGGGAAATATCGACCGGTCTGATATAGGTCGGTATCGGAATCGACCAGACCGCCCCGCCGCTGTGCAGGTCTATCAGCTCGACGTGATTGGACGGATAGAGCGTGACCGCCAGGTATCGATTGTCGCGGCTCAGGGATAAGCCGTCAACGCGATTCTCGAATTTGACCGTCTCTATCTTCACCAGGGATTTGGGATCGACCCGCGCAAAAAGCGTGAGAACCGACGTCTGGTTGATTGTGTTCGACAGGACGCAGATGAGAATACGCCCGTCCGGAGACCAGCGCATATGCCACACGGGAGAGTCGCTTATATGGGCGACCAAATCTCCCGTCAGTCCGTTGAAGAGGTTCAGCCCGACTTCGTTTCCCGAGATGAACATCGGCTCACCGCCTGTCCCGGGCCAGAGAAGGACCTCTCCTCTGTTGAAGCTGCTGTACTCAAATCCCGGTACCTTAAAGTTGCCGATAAGCTTCTTAGTCTTTACAAGATAGACCCGAACCGTGGCTTCCATTTCGCTCATGGCGAGGAGGTACCGCCCGTCCCCGGTGAGGTCGGCGGTTGAGAGATGGCTCTGGCCAACATTGATTTTCGCCGTACCCCTCCATCTCCTGTAACGCTGTGGATCGGCCGGGGGAAGCGGCTCCGAGAGAAAATCGGTGTCGGTTTCAAGTATAATGGGCCTACCGATCTTGGATATAGCGGGGGCCGTCCCAATCGTATCTTTCCCCGTTCTCGATTCGACGGTTTTGTTCACTTCGCCTTCTCCCTTACCGCTCTCCCCAAAGATGGAAATCGTCAAAAGGAGAAGCATGGTCAAAATCGTGATCTTTTTTTTCATGGCTTTCCTCCCAGGTTTTTTAAATTAGCATAAGTGCTATTTTTGTCAAGTTTTCTTTCAAGAGACTTTTTATCCGAAAAGTGGAAACTTCAAATAAACAGGTTTTATCTTCCCTGTAACAATTTACCCCCATTTTGTTTGATATTAAAAGAGAGTTTGCTTGATACCAAGTTTCTATTGTGATAAGCAGGATTTTATACTAAACTATAATTGGGTGAATTGATGTGTAAATCAGACACATAAATAATCCCGTCTAATACTAATCGATTCTATATGGAGTAACAAAATGGGAGACTGTGAATTATTGAGGGATTGCATGTTCTTTAATGATAGATTGAAGAATATGCCAGTTTTTTCGGAAAGACTGAAGGAAGAATTTTGCAGAGGCGACTATTCAAAATGTGCGAGGTATCTTGTCGCCAAGGCCCTTGGGAGGGATAAGGTTCCGGATAATTTGTTTCCAAATCAATCCGAGAGGGTTGCCGATTTACTAAATGGCAAAGCAACATAGGTAAGCGGAATTAATCGAAATACTTCTCAATCGAATAGTCTCAATGGAAACAACACGCGCTTGTTCGGCAATAAGCTGGATTTTCGTCAAATAGATTTGCTATTTTAGGCCGAATTTGAGTAATGACCTTCTTCTAAAAAAGCAGATCTGTTGATTTAAGGAAGACAACCAATATTTCGGTGCCCGGACCTTTTGATCTTTTGCCACGGTTTCCGGCCTTGTTGTTCGATGTCGGGCTATCTCAGGAGATAGGGGATCTCAATCCAGATCGCCTCCTCGGGGCACTCCACCTCGCAGGCGAGGCAGAACCAGCACGACCTGTGCTTTCCGAACGGCTCGCCGCAGGAGTAGCACCGCCCCGCCTCCCTTCGTGCCTCGTCTTTCGATATTGTGGTCTCGATCTCGGAAAAGTCGCCCGAACCGATGTATCTCCTCTTTTTCGTCACCACGCGGGGGGAGTTGCTTCCACTGCTCGTGTCTATATCGAACTCTGTTATAATCGGGCCCTCGTAGGAGCGGCCGAACCTTAAATGTCTTCCCTTGAGGTACCTGTCGGCGGATTCGGCCGCCTCAAACCCGTAAGCCATAGCAATGACGACAGTGGAGGGGCCGGTTACGATGTCGCCGGCGATAAAGATATTCTCGGAATCGGCCTCAAGCGTCAGCCGGTCGATTTTTGCGACCTTCTTCACGTCGAGGCCGGCGGAGATAAGGGCCGTATCGTCCGGCCTCTGGCCAATGGCGATTATGACCGTGTCGGCGTCAAGACTCAGTGTCTCGCACGAGTCGAATGCCGCCTTGAAGATACCGTCGACGCATATCACCTCGAGACACCGCTGAAACTCCACGCCGTTGATTCGGCCGCTGTCAGTTTTGAGGCTCAAATTTCCCCAGGATGGGTGAAATTTAATACCATCGGCCCGGGCGTCCTCAATAGCCCAGGGGAAGGCGGGCATATCGCCCTCCGCCTCGAGGCACACCATCGAGACCTCCCCGGCGCCGAGGCGAAGCGCCGTCTGGGCGGCGTCCACCGCCACGTTTCCGCCGCCGATAACCACGACCTTCTCCCCGACCTTCGGGGGCGTTCCCGACCTAACAGCCTTGAGAAACGGCAGGCCGTAGTGGAGGTCCTCGATCCTTTCCATCCCCTCCATTGTCACGCTTTCGGTGTACCCCACGGCGATGATCACCGCGTCGTGAGATTTCCTTACCTCGTCGAAGGGGATGTCCTTTCCCACCGCCTTCCCGCAGGCTATTTTAACCCCCATCCGATCGAGAACGGATAGATCCTTTTCCAGAACCGAAAGGGGTAGGCGAAACTCCGGGATAGCCCACCTGAGCATCCCGCCGGGGGCGGCCTCCGCCTCGAATACCGTAACCGCGTGTCCCCGCCTTCTCAGTTCGTACGCGGCCGTGAGGCCCGCCGGGCCGGAGCCGACGACGGCTATTTTCTTTCCCGTCTCCGCCTCCATCGGGGGGGTATAGTCCGCCTCCTCTTCAAGCTCGCTGACGTAGCGCTTCAGCTCCCTGATCGCCACCGCCTCGCCCTCAATCTCCCTTCGGTGGCAGGCGTCCTCGCAGGGCCGGGAGCAGATGCGGCCGAGGATCCCGGGGAAGGGGAGTCTCTCCCTGATCAGGTCGAGCGCCCTTTTCTCCTCGCCCCTGGCCACCAGCTGAACGTACCCCTGGCAGTTGACCCCCAGGGGGCAAGCGCCACGGCAGGGGGAGAGCTTCATCCTGAGGTTATCGAGAATGCAGGTCTCGACGCATATTCCGCAGAAGGTGCACTTGTCCTTGTCGACTACGATATTGTCGGAGAGGCCCTCCAGGAGATTTACGCTCATTCTTTTATCCCCCTCTCCATCCCCCTATCAATCCTTATTATCGGCGCGTGCTTGACCCTTATATCTTCCATTGTGTCGCCAACGGTCAGGACGATGTGCTTCAGCCACTTTTCGTCGTCCGTCTCCGGGTAGTCGACCCGGTAGTGCCAGGGAATCCAGCGGCTCTCCCTTCGTTCGAGGGAGGCCACCGCACTCATCTTCGCGCACTGGATGATGTTTTCTACCTCGAATACCTTGAACAGATCGTGGACGCCTTCCACCCGAACCACCTCACTCATCTCTCTTCGGAAGCGGTCCATCCACCAGACGGCGCGGTTCAGCTTGTACTCGTTTTTCGGCGGGACGAGGTAATCGCTGATGATACGCCTGACCTTGTACTCGAACTCCTCGATAGATACCGGGTTTCCATTTTGTGAGTTTCTCTTTTCTATCTCCGAGATGAAATCCTTCACCTGGTCGAGGTCAGGATCGAAATTCCCGTTTTTTTCGGCGAGCTCCGTGGCGGACTCGGCGGCTATCTCGCCGAAGACGAAGGCTCCGGAGAGGTGCCCCCTGGCCACCAGCGAGGTATCCCCCGCGGCGTAGAGGCCGGGGACACTGGTTTCGGCCCTCTCGTTTACCCTAACTCCGGTGAGGCCGTGCCCCCCGCAGAGAAAGCACTCGGTGGGCCAGAGCTCGATCTCCTTTTTGCGAAAATCGATCTCCCTCCCCTCGTAGAACCGCTCGCAGGCGGGCCTCTCGGTGGTGAACAGGATCTCCTCGATCTCCTTGATCCTGTCCTCCGGCAGGTGGCTCATCTCTATCCGAAGGGGGCCCCTGTTCATCAGGAGGTGCTCCCTGTACATGGAGCGGATCGAAGGGTGCTCTTTGTCCCGGGACTGGTTGAGCGCGTTAAACAGCCTCGCCCCCCTCGTCAGCGTGATGTAGAGGAGGGGCGCGTTGATGTCCTTTACGATGTAGTAGACGAGAGTATACTCGAATCCGGTCAGCTCGGCACCGGCCCGGTACGCCAGTATGTAGCCGTCGCCGGTGTTGCCCGGAAAATCGTAGACGCCGTAGAGGTGGCCGTTGTCCGGGAGGCCGAACCTCGCCGTGCCGCCGGAGCTTATGATCGTGGCCTTCGCCCTGCAGACGACGATCTCGCCGGTCCTGACGTTCATCCCTATCGCCCCGGAGACGCGGTCGCCCTCCTTCAGAAGGCGAACCGCCATAGTCCGGTTTACGACCTCGGCCCCCGACTCCTCGACCTTACGGGCGAGGATCGTCTTCAGTTCCGGCTCCATCATCGTCAGGCAGAATTTACCCTTCGGGTGCACCTGGAGGATCTCGTAGTTGCCGTTTTCGTCCTTCGGGAAGTAGACGTTCCATTCTTCGAGGCGCTTCAGGAGATCCCAGCTCCTCTCGGCAAGCTTATGATTCACCGGCTCGTCCATGATTCCCTCGCAGGCCATTCGGTTCGACTCGACGTAGAGGTCCGGGTCGGATACCCCGGGGACCGCAACGATATTTAAAGCGTCCATCCCGCGGGCGATGCAGCCGGAATATTTAATATCCCCCTTCTCGAAGACGACCACCTTTTGGCCCGGGTTTACGGCCTTCGCCCTCACCGCGGCCATGGCGCCGGCGCTCCCGCCGCCGATGATAAGTAGGTCCGCGTCCAGTATCGGGTAATCTCTGTTCATAAAGTCGGCTCCGCTCACTCTATTACAATCCTGAAATTCAGGCGCAACTCTGTCTTCTGATTTATAAATTTTGGCCTTACAATATATAGGGGAGAGGAATTGAAGTCAACAGATTTAACCCGTGGAAGGGGACGTTGAAAAGATTTTGGGAATGAGCGAGAATTTAAAAAACGCCGGATGTTCAACTTTAAGAAAATCCGGCGCTATATTAGTTTTTATCTTCATCTTGTCGACGTCATCTCACCGACGGCATGAGGTGCCATACAAAGCCTAAACAGTCGTTGTGACAACCGTCCGTCAAGGGCTGAGAAGGCTATCAAATTATCGATGTCCCATTACTTCTCCCCCGAGGAATGTCGGTGAAGCTTAAATCGCTATTTCTTGGGCTTGAGAAGGAGATCCCCCTGTTCGCCGGAGCTGATGGTCGTCCACACCGCCTCGATTTTATCAAGCTTTTCGGAGATCTTGCCGAGATGGGAGCCGTCGGTGACAAAGCCTTCCGATGGCTTTGGGGCGCTCTCCCACATCTCGAACCTCAGGGTCTTAGTATCGATGCTCCACTTCAGGCTGAACTCGACCAGGTGGCCCTTGTCGTAAACGCCGTCTCCCAGGGCGATGACGTTGCCTTTAGTGTCCACGCTCACATCGGTGATCGTGACCGTTACAGGCTGGACCGGCCGCGCCTTGTCGTGCCACGTGAAGGTCCCTTCCCATTTTTTAGGAAGGTTCTTCAACAAATGATCGGGATCCATCGCGGCGGCATGATTGGAGAGGAGAAACATGCCTAAAAATAAAAACAAAACAAATGAAATCCTCAAATGCTTCATTTGGAAACCTCCTTTATAAAAAAACTCTTTATATGGATTTAGCATAGAGTCTAAACGCTCCAGGGTAAAAACACAAGGAAATAAAAAAAGATAAGGTTTTACATGTCAGCCCGAGGCATCAGATTGAATTGGGATGGGCCGGGTAAGATCACAAAGGGGCTTAAAAACAGAACTTAAATGTACCTTATAATGTTACTAGTACTTTTGCACTGACTGCAAAATGTCTTTGCGGTCAATAAAAAATCCTTGCAATTTCCCGAATAATATTTAAAATATCCTAAATTTTATCAAAAAAGAGCTTTAATCTTCTGAAATAACATGATATTTTCTGAGGTTTGTTATGGAAAGGACGCAAGGTTCACGTTATTTTGGCATATAATTTGCGAAATATTGTATGTGAAATAATAGTAATTTGGAATGTTGAATTACTAAAGATTTGTTTAGAGAAGTAAATAATAATAAATAGTAGGCTTTATAACAGGAGTATAAAATGAAGGAAATTAAAACTCATCTTAAGTATCTAATAGATTTGGTCGGTTTAAATGAAGACGACTATTCAATCCTTAAAAAGCATTCCGATAAGACCGGGATGTGGGCCGATGAATTCGCGAAAAAATTCATTGCCGCTATTTCTACGTATGAGCCCACAGGGGAGATATTCTACAGGGAGGGGGTGCGTCTGCCGGATATAGGCGTTGATGTCGTAAAGAAGTGGTATATCGATGTGACGAGCGGAAATGTAGACAGGGATTTCTGGAGGCGCCAGTATTTGATTGGCCTCGTGCACCTCAAGCATGGGGTCGAAAACTCCTTTAGATTGGGGATGATGAGCGTGGTTCAACAGCTCTTCCTCCTGGAATGTCTGAAGGAGCTCGATAAAAACGAGGCGGTAAAGCTTTATCTCTCCTTCAAGAAGGTGACCGACGTCATCTCCGGCATCACGGCCGAGGGCTATTTTCCCAATCTCGTGGTTGCGATTCAGCGGACAACAGGAATAAAGAAGCAGGTAATGGACAAGATGGTTAATCTGGAGATCGATACCCTGATCTCCGAGGCGAGAAGTCTCTCTTAAGGTTATTTTATTCTCTAAAGCAAGTCTATTTGCAGGTTGGGTGTAAAAATCGATCGCCTCATTAATAGTCTGTCTCTTCGGGAACGTTTTATCCGGGATTTTTTATACACTTTAGCTGTTTCATACCGCTAAAAAAACTTTTTAAATCGGCATCACAGCTCTATTCCCACCCCGGAGTTGCAGCAATCAATATAAAAATATTAAGCGATAAGAGAAGTGACGATAATGATAGTGATGTTGGCACGCGCTACCCACACCCTAAAACAGAAGACCGATTACACCATGAAGATCAGTATCGATGAAAAATAAGCGACCAATCCGCAGTTTGGGGCCCGGCCTGCGGCTGTAGTCTACGCCACCTTTCCCCCCTTTTCCTTCTTGTCCAGTATCTCCCTGATCTCCCTGTATTTTTCCTTGCTGATCGGATAAAAGAGGCTGACTATTATCGACGACAGCAGCAACAGCGCGGGAATAGGCCCGATCAGAAGCTTAATCGCGAGGATCGCCTTTTTGGTCTGCAGCATGTTCGCCACGTAGCCGAAAGAGTCGAGGAATATCCCGATAATAAAGACGGCGATAGCGGAGGCGAGCTTCTGAAGGAACAGGGTGAATCCCGTGAACATCCCCTCCCGGCGGGCCCCGGTCTTAAGCTCGTCAAAGTCGACACAGTCGATGATCATAGCCCAAGGGATTAGGTGTGCCGTCGATACACCTATTCCGGCGAGGAAGCTCAAGATCACAAGGGCCAGAAAGGGCGTCCCCGGGGGAAGGAGAAAGAGGAGGAACATGACCACGGCCCAGAAGGCCATCCCTAAGATATAGGTCATCCTCTTCCCGATCTTCTTGGAGACGAAGACCCAGAAGGGGAGAAAAATCATGGCCGTGATGAACATCGTTCCGAACAGAATCTGAAGCACCGATTCCGTATATCCGATACAGTATATAACGTAGTATATAAAGACAGCGCCGATGATGTCGACCGTCATCCAGCTCAAAAGAAAGATCGTCATGGCGACGCGAAACGGCTTGTTTTTCAGTGTCTCTTTTACGGAGGTGATAAAGGGGAGCGACTTCTGATCCTGAAACTCCGGCCTCTCTTTTGTGCCGAAAAACGTTATAAGGACGGGAAATACCGCGAAGATTCCGACGAATATACCCATCATCCCGAATCCCACCTCCTTGTTGGGGTAGAGATCCAGTATCATAAAGGGGACCACCGCCGCCAAGAGCCCGAAGACTATGGAGAAGAACATCCTGGCGCTGATTAGGGATGTGCGGTCGTCGTAATCGAGGGTAAGCTCCGGCGCCAGTGAGGCGTACGGGATTCCGGTTATCGTAAAGAACGTCCAGAAGATGAGGTTTAAAAGGGCGTACGTAATGAAGAGGAGGATCTGGTTGTCGGCCGGGACTATCGGGTACGTCTGCCAGATGAGGACGAAAAAGAAGGCGCAGGGAAGTATCCCGAAGAGCATGTAGGGGCGCCTTCGGCCCCAGCGGCTCTTCGTCCTGTCGGAGAAATAACCGACCATCGGGTCGGTCACAGCATCCCATCCCTTGAGGATGAGGAAGACCGCTCCCGCCAGGGACGGCTTGAGCCCCACGACGTCGGTGAGAAAAAACATGTATAGAAACGCGACGACGGTAAACAGCGTGCTGAAGGTGGAGTCGCCGACGCCGAAAAGGAGCTTCCTGTAAAAGGGCATCTTTTCGTATTTTTTTTCTTCGGCCTTTGTCTTCATATTACTATTTCAATTTGGTTGGTTGATTGTGCAATAGTACTTAATTTGAATTTGTTTGTAAAGGTTTAACTTTCCTTATCCTCGTTTTTCTGGTATAATCCCGGACATGGGTGGAAAGGTGCATAAAAAGGGGAAAAAGGGGCTTGAGCTGCTCATCGACAGGTCAAGACGGGGCGGGAGTATAGATGGAAGCGACTTGGTGGAGCTCTCCATAGACGACAGGCTCTGGCTGGTTCAGCGGATACCGTTGAGGAAAAAGGCGGACCTGATAATCTCCTCTCCGGATCCGATGGCGCTCTTGAAGAAGCTCTCCCCCCAGGAGGTGTATCTGATTGTCAGGGAGTCCTGGGGGGACGATGCCTCCGTTATCCTCGAAATGACGCCCCCGGAGAAGATCGTTCAGCTTATGGACATCGACATCTGGAGGAGGGATCGAGTCGACTACAAGAGGTTTATGGAGTGGCTGGAGCTGGTTGCCGTCGGCGGGGAGAGGGCCCTGGTGAAAAGCCTCTTCTGTCTCGATCCGCCCCTTCTGGTCCTCTTCTTTAAAGGGATCATCGAAGTCACTTCCAGAAATCTCGACCAGGACCCCCTGGAGATGTCGGACGGCGGTTTTTACAGCTTCGATTCGATATACTATTTCAGGCCCGTAAACCCCGATCTCAACTTCGATATAATCATAAGCGTCCTGTCGACCTTCTTCGAGATAGAGCCGGAGTTCTACAAGATAATCATGGAGGGGATAATGGGGGAGCTGCCGTCGCCGACGGAGGAGGAGGCGTACCAGCTTCGCTCATCGAGGATGGCCGCTTCCGGATTCCCTGAGTTTTACGAGGCGAGGGAGATACTCCTCTACAAGGATACGGAGGCCCTGAAAAGCGAGATAAAAAACGGAACAGGCAAGGTCATATATAACGAAGAGGTGTCAAGGGACGAGCTCCCGCCCAACTACTGGCTTATGACCACGGACGGGGAGGGGGGGATATTGGAGGAACTGTTGGCCGAAATGGGCGGCCCCAGGGACGATGGGGTTATCCTTTGGGAATTGTCGTATCTCGTCCACAAGCTTGTAGCGGCGGAGGGAAGCGACCTTGCGGACACCCAGCAGATCGTGTCTTCGGTGGAGATGGCCAAGGACTATCTGAACCTCGGGCTGGAGATATTAACCGACGGGAATCGGGACGAGGGTAGGAGGGTGCTTAAGGCTGTCTACCTCCAGTCGGTTTTTAGCCTGGGATACAGCAGGGCCCTGGAAGTCAAGAAAAGCTTGGAGAGGATTCTCAAGAGACTTCGGGGATTGATCGATCCGGCCTTCTGGGGTGGCGAGGCGAACGATCTCATAGACAGTCTTTCGGGCGTGCGCCCCTTCTTCTACGAGGGAATCGCGAAGGGACTTGACCAGTACAGGAACTTCAGGTCGATAAGAGACGTTGATTTGGTGGAGAGATTCCTGACCGAATTGGAATTAAAAGTAGAGATGGTATCGAGCTTCGTTAATATACCGGTGGAGATAGAATCTTACCTTGCGAAAAACGCCCCGGTCAACAACTGGGGGATAGACACGATATTTACGACCGCCTTCGTCAGGAGGTGCCTGAACGGCACTTGGGAGGTAATCCCCCTTTCCCAAAAAGATATTGAGAGATTTTACAAGGCTTTGAAGGCCAAAGAGAGAAAGATCGAGGAGGCGAAGGAGGAGACGGATGAGATAATAGGGGAGTTGTTGAAAAAGGGGGCGGGGGAGGGTCGCGCGGACCTCTTGAAAGGCTTCGTATCCGAAGCTTACAAAGGTCTCGAGGACGAGCTTTCGGCGATCAAAGACAAGAAGGAGATTGATCCGAGATTTATCGGATCTGTAATCACAGCCGGGCCGTGGTCGGAGAGTGAGATTGTTTGATCCGATAAGGGGATAGTCACGGATCAACGGCACGTTGACTTGGGATTATATGTGCCGTTCAACTGCAGGGGGCCGCCGGATATATAAACAATCCCATGTAATCTAACGCTGAACTCTTCGATCAACTTCTAATCAATCAATATAACTTCAAGCTTGATGGATATTCGATGAGCGACTGAACGGCGGGGACCGCCGAATTTGTGGTCTGTAACCGGAACCAATGATGCAGACCGACTCCCTCTGATTTGCGGCAGTCCCTTTTGCCTCCCCTCCGATCGATGCCTCGAAAAACTCGACGCACGCTCAATACAACCAACCGGGAATTGTCGAAGCGCTCGATGAAATACAGCGAAGTCTTTTATTGTGTTCTGGTCTTCGTCTTGATTATCTTCACGTTCGCCCAGGGGACTTCCACAAGGCCGTAGTCCTCGGTCAGAAACATGACCGTCCCGGTGGGTTTCTCGAAGGGGCCGATACCCTCCGTCCTGCTCTTGTACCACTTGACGTTGTTGAAGACGGTTCCGTCGTTAAGGTAAACGGAATAGCCTCCCCTGGTTATTGTGCCGACGCCGCTACAGCCGATAAGGGCCGCGATCATGACGATGACGATAACCGCTGAAAATAGCTTTTTCATGGCCTAATCCTCATAGTTCCTTCGTTTAACATAGCTTAAAACTTTTTACTCTGAAAATATGTGATATGTATCACACCGGAAAATAAAAGGAGATTGATTTATCGGTTTTGCTTTTTTAAAAAAATGTGTTATAATATTTTACACATATTATATCACATTTGTGAAATATGTTTCAATACCGTTTCTATATCCCATTTACCTGTTTGAAGATCGAGTTGTAGGAAGATTATGCCGATTTTTGAATATATCTGCAACGGCTGCGGCGAACAGTTCGAGGAGCTGGTCCTTAAAGGCTACAGCGATGTAGTCTGCAAGAAATGCGCTTCGGGAGATGTTAGGAAGAAGATGTCCGGGTTTGCGGTGAAAGGGGGTGAAAAATCGGAGGTGTCGTCAGGGGGCAGCGCGTGCAGCGGCTGCGTCTCGAAAAACTGCAGCAGCTGTGGATAGGTCGTAAGAAAGTCTTTATCAATCGTCTCCGGAAAGCAGGTTTTAACGGTAGAAGATTGTACGATGAATCATCAAGGGCGATTTTCGGTTTAGTCAATATTTAGAGGTTTTGCATTATCCGCCTCATTTATACAGCAGACTTCCCTAAAACTCATTTCTTTAAGACTTAGCAAATTTCCAACCTGGTCTTCTGTTTATCTCTAACCGCACGTTTCAATTTTCAACATATACACAACTTAACATATTTAATTGGGCTTAATTAGGCTTTGATCAGGTCTGTTGAACGCCCCGCCGTATGTATCCACCTCTAAAAGTTCAGAGAGCCGGCGAATCACAGATATATTTGTTGCTCGTAAACGGAAACGGGGTTATAAATTCATTGACTGGGGGATAGTATAAGAGTATACTGTTGTTTCAATTTTGAAAAAAATATTTGGAGGTTTTCGATGGAAAAAGTGTTTCCTTTAATAATTCTTATCGGCTTTGGAGTTGCCATCCTCTTTTCGATGATAAAGATTCTCAACGAATACGAGAGGGGGGTGATCTTCAGGCTGGGGCGTATAATCGACACGAAGGGTCCGGGGCTCATCATATTGATACCGCTCATCGACAAGATGATAAAGGTGTCGTTAAGAACCGTGGCCATGGACGTTCCGTCCCAGGACGTAATTACGAGGGATAACGTCTCGGTCAAGGTAAACGCCGTTATCTATTTCAGGGTGATGGACCCGAACAGGGCGATAATCGAGGTGGAGAACTACATGTACGCCACGTCCCAGCTTGCCCAGACCACGCTGAGGAGCGTTTTGGGTGAGGCGGAGCTGGACGAGATGCTCTCCCAGCGGGAGAGGATAAACAGGCAGCTCCAGGACATCCTCGATAAGCAGACCGACCCCTGGGGGGTCAAGGTTTCCCACGTGGAGGTAAAGCACATCGACCTACCGCAGGATATGCAGAGGGCGATCGCCAGGCAGGCGGAGGCGGAGCGTATCAGGAGGGCCAAGGTCATCAACGCCGAGGGCGAGCTCCAGGCGTCAACGAAGCTGGCGGAGGCGGCACAAGTCATGGGCAAACACCCGATATCGGTGCAGTTGAGATTTCTCCAGACGCTCTCCGAGGTCGCCACGGAGCACAACTCGACCACGATCTTCCCGGTACCGATAGACCTCTTCGAGCCGTTTATGAAGGGATACAAAAAAGGATAGGGGATTAGATGGAGGACGGTGGACTGAAGGCGGCGGCGGACCTCATGGTCCTGGCGGCGAGGACCGCCCCTAAATCCCGCGGGGAGGACTTCGTCCTGATAAAGAGGCTCACCGACGGCGAGATAAAGAAGCTCGCCGGTGGGATGGAGAAGTTCGGCGAGAGAACGGGCAAGAAGAACTTCGACAGGGACGCCAGAAACGTGAGGAACTCCCCCGTGATCTTGTTGATCGGGATCAAGGACGCAAAGCCGTTGGGCTTAAACTGCGGGGCGTGCGGCTACGATTCCTGCAGCGAGTTGATGAAGAAGAGAAGCGGGCCGGAGTTCAGCGGGCCCCACTGCGCCTTCAGGCTCCTCGATCTCGGGATCGCCCTGGGATCGGCCGTTAAGACCGCATCGATCTTGAACGTCGACAACAGGATAATGTACAGAATCGGGACCGTGGCGAGAGACATCGGGCTCGTGGACTGGGACTACATCATGGGGATACCGATGTCCGCCACTGGAAAGAACATCTATTTTGACAGATAAAGAGAAGGAAGACATGGAAGCCGTCGGGGGCCCGGTTCGGGAAGACGGCCTTCGAATGAGGTCTTATTTCAGCGACGATTTCAGACGGAGGCCGATATACCCCCGGATCAGGGTGCAAAACCAGAAGAGGGGAGGGGGGTACAGGCTTAACATCATCCTCTTTGTGCTGACGGTCATAACGACGCTGTTTGCCGGGGCCTCCTTCTACGTCGGGCTTACGGATATCCTGAAGGACCCTGCAAATCTTTTGTTGGGTGTTCCCTTCTCGGTCTCGATTTTATCGATTCTTCTGGCCCACGAGATGGGGCACTACATCACGTCGAGGCGAAACCGGGTCGATGTTTCGCTCCCCTATTTCATCCCCGCACCGACCCTCTTCGGGACGCTCGGGGCCGTCATCAAGATGAGGTCCCCCATCGCGAGAAAGAACATGCTCTTTGACATCGGGGCCGCGGGACCCATCGCCGGCATGGTGATTGCGGTTCCCGTGGTTTTTCTGGGGCTGGCGAAGTCGAAATTCGTTGACATGACGGGGGTCGGGGGAGACGGGATCGGCTTGATTTTCGGGGACTCGATCCTCTTTTCGCTGATCTCAAAGATAGTCCTCGGTCAGACACCGGAGGGACAGGATATCCTGCTCCACCCGATAGGTTTTGCGGGGTGGGTCGGTCTCCTCGTCACGGCGCTCAATCTCATGCCGATAGGCCAGCTGGACGGCGGCCACATCGCCTACGCGGTCTTCGGAAAGCGCCAGAGGTACGTGGCGCGGGCCTTTCTGCTGGTCCTGATATTCATGGGGGTTGTATTCTATCCGGGCTGGTTGATATGGGCGATCCTCCTTGTCCTGATAGGGATCGACCACCCACCGGTAATGGACGGCGATATCCCCCTGGACAGAAAGAGAGTGATCGTGGGGATTTTTACGTTTCTGATATTTATCTTGACCTTTATCCCGAATCCGGTGAGGATGGAGATGTGATACTTCGAAATCGGTCCGTCAATCAGGCGATTCGTGCCGTCGCCTGACGATTGAGGAGTATAGATTGAGACTCCTTTTTGGGGGATTCTGAGTCGAGCGGGATATCTTGCTCCTTGTACGTATTGCAATGCTGTAATTGGGCATTGTAGCCTCATGTGACGAAATCTTGGACGACTGTTTTCACAAGATCAGAAAAATTTGGAGGTAATATTAACATGTCTCAATATATTCATGACACCGGGAGCTTTGAGGGAGTAGGGGGGCTCAAAATCTACTTTCAATTTTTCAAGCCGAAGAAATATAAGGGCGTCATAATCTATATTCACGACAGGGGGGAGCACAGCGGTCGATATATCCGCGTAATCGAGCATTTTATAGACAAGGGATTCGCAATTTACGGCCTTGATCACAGGGGCCACGGAAAATCCGAGGGGAAGAGGGGACATATTGACAGCATGAGCGACTACGTAAATGACCTGTGGACGTTCATCAATATCGTTAGAAAGCGGGAGAGCGACAAGAAGCACTTCCTGCTGGGTCACAGCATGGGGGGGCTGATCGCCATTGATTTTGTGGAGGAGCATCCCGGCTTGGTGGACGGCGTGATCGTCTCATCGCTCCCACTAAAGACAAGGGCCGAGGTCTCGAGGCTGAGGGAATTTGTCGGCAAACAGCTGTCGGCGTGTTGGCCGAAATATTCCCTGTCCAACGAGTTCGACCCCGTCTACCTCTCCCACGATAAAGACGTGATAAAAAAATATATGGAGGACAAGCTCGTTCACAACAAGGTGACGGCCCGGTTTTTTGCTGAGATGACGGCGGCCATGAAGTCGGCGATGGAAAAGGCGGAGAAGATAAAGACGCCTTTTCTGATTCTTAACGCCGGCGAGGACGAGATAGTCGATCCCGCGGGAAGCGCGGAGTTTTTCGAGAAGCTGGGGTCTAACGACAAAAAGCTGATCGTCTACGACGGATTTTACCACGAGCTTTTGAACGAGGTGGACAGGCAAATCGTGTACAGGGACATCGAGAAGTGGCTCAAGCCGAGGCTGTCTTGACGTTTCTCCCCTCATCCGATGGTGCCGATCGACCGAACGGATTATAGTGAAAAATTACTATAAATATGGATTTGATTATCAGGAGGTCTTATGAAATCGGATAGTTTTAAGTTCAAGGCAAAGGACGGAACGGAGCTCTTCGTATACAGGTGGGTTCCGAAAAAGGGGAAAGTGAAGGCGGCCGTCCAGATAGCCCACGGCATGGCGGAGCAGGCCTCGAGGTACGAGCGCTTTGCAAAGGCCCTCGTGGTGGAGGGGTACGCCGTCTACGCAAAGGATCATCGGGGCCACGGAAAGACGGCGGGCGACCTCGAAAACGTCGGGTTTTTCGCGAAAGAGGATGGCTGGGTAAAGGTCGTCGACGACATGCACGATCTGACCAAGATCATCAAGAAGGAGAACCCGAAGCTACCCGTCATCCTCTTCGGGCACAGCATGGGATCGATGCTCGCAAGGCACTATATCTTTCTCTACGGAAAGGATATCGACGGCGTTATCATATCCGGCACGAGCGGAGACCCTGGGCTCCTCGGCAAGATTGGTGTCCTCGTGGCGAAATGGGAGAAGAAGAGAAAGGGGGAGAAGTTCAGGAGCGAGCTCCTCACAAAGCTCTCGTTCGGCGAGTTCAACAAGCCCTTCAAGCCGAACAGGACCGATTTCGACTGGTTGAGCAGGGACGATGCCGAGGTCGACAAATACGTGAAAGACCCCTACTGCGGGGGGGTCTTCACGACCTCATTTTTCTGCGACCTCCTTATCGGCGTGAACGCCATCCACGACATGAAGAACGTCGCCAAGACGCCCAAGGACCTCCCGATGTTTATCTTCTCGGGGGAGAAAGACCCGGTCGGGAAGGGAGGCAAGGGGGTAAGGGCGGTCCACAGGATGTACGAGAAGCTCGGCGTGAAAGACCTTACCCTCAAGCTCTACCCGGACGCGAGACACGAGATGCTAAACGAGACCAACAGGAAAGAGGTGTTCGCCGACGTCATAAAGTGGCTCAACGACCACGTCTAGTCTGTTTGTCGTTGGTTGGTCGTAGTGATAGAATGTGGAGCGTCGATCAAATTAGGTAGTTGGCAAATTTTTAAGTTGCTGCGCTGAATCTTCGACCGGATTTGAGGGGGGGATGGGAGAATATAAGTTTTTAGCGCTTTCGCCTAAAATTTTCGATGGGGGCTTTTCAAACGTGCCGGCATTGGGCCTCATGTGGATGCGCGGATCGATAAGGGGACTTCTTGAAGCCACCAGTTTTCGGAAATGGGAAGGGGCTTTTGAGGCGGGATGTTTGTTGGAGTAGGAGGGTGTAGGGCGTCCCCCCCTTGAAGAAAATGGCAGGCCCCTCCTCAGCGGAAGTGGCAGGCGCAGAGCCTTCCCCCCCCCTTGTCCTCGAGGGGGGGCTCTTCATTTTTGCACAGATCCTTTACCTCCGGGCAGCGGGTGTGAAAGCGGCACCCGTGAGGCGGAAAGACCGGGCTCGGTATATCCCCGGATAGAATTATCCGCTTCCTCTTTTTGCCTTTAGCGTCCACCTCCACCGTGGGAACGGCCGAAAACAGGGCCGCGGTGTATGGGTGGAGGGGCTCGTCGTACATGGCGTCCTTTTCGGACAGTTCCACTATCTTGCCGAGATACATGACGCAAACCCTGTCGCTGATATATTTGACCACCGAGAGGTCGTGGGAGATAAAGAGATACGTGAGGTTGAAGTTCTCCTTCAGGTCACCCATCAGGTTCAATATCTGGGATTGAATTGAGACGTCAAGCGACGAGACCGGCTCGTCGGTTACGATAAGCTCTGGCCCCAGGGCCAGCGCCCTCGCTATCCCTATCCTCTGGCGCTGGCCGCCGGAGAACTCGTGGGGATAACGCCCCAGGTGCTCCTCCGAGAGCCCCACGAGCTCGAGGTATTCGGCAACCTTTTCGTTTACATCCGCCCTCCTGGCCAGACCGTGAATCAGCATTCCCTCCCCGATGATGGAGGCCACGCTCTTTCTTGGATTTAAGGATGAGTAGGGGTCCTGGAAGATGATCTGGAGCTTGAGCCTCATCTCCTTCAGCTCCCCGGCCGAGAGCTCGGCCATGTCCCTCCCATCGTAGAGGACGCTCCCGGAGGTGGGCTTCTCCAGCCTCAAGAGCACCCTCCCCAGGGTGCTCTTTCCGCAGCCGCTCTCCCCCACGAGCCCCAGCGTCTCCCCCCTGAAGATCGAGAACGTCACACCGTCCACCGCCCTGACGAAGAGGTCCTTTCTCTTCAAGAACCCCTGGGTGACCGGGTAGTACTTCTTTATCGATTTAAGCTGAATCAGTTTTTCCGGCTTTTCCATCTTATCCATATTTCAGTATAACACCTCAACGGTGAAGCCAGCATCTGACTCTCGGAGAGGGATACTCCCCCTTCATTTCCGGCTCCTTCTTCAGGCATATATCCATGACGTCCCGGCATCGGGGGCTGAACCTGCACCCCTTGGGGAGGTCAGACAGCTTCGGGACGCTCCCAGGAATGGTGAAGAGCTTTTTCTTCCCCACGTTTCTGGACGGGAGGGATTTCAACAGCGCCCTCGTGTACGGATGAAGGGGATTCTTGAACAGGTCCCCGACGCTCGACTCCTCTACGATAACCCCCGCGTACATCACCGATATCCGATCGGCGACCTCGTGGACGACGCCCAGATCGTGGGTTATCAGGATCACCGACATCTCCCTCTCCTGTTTTATCTTGTTGATGAGATCGAGGATGGAGGCCTGGATCGTCACGTCGAGGGCGGTGGTCGGCTCGTCCGCAATCATGAGATCGGGAGAAAGCGCCAGCGCCATGGCTATCATCACCCTCTGGCGCATCCCACCGGAGAGCTGATGGGGATAGTCTCCGTAACGGCGCTCCGGCGAGGGGATCTCCACCTGTCTCAACATCTCGATGCTCCTCTCCTCGATCTCGCCCCTCGACATATCCCGGTGGAATCGAAACACCTCCGCTATCTGCTCGCCTATCGTGTAGACCGGATTCAGGGAGGTCATCGGCTCCTGAAAGATCATCGATATCTCGTCCCCCCTGATCTTTCGCATCTCCCTATCTTCGATGTTGGGGAGATCTATCCCCTTGAAGCGAATCGAGCCGGACACGATCTTCCCCGGCGGGGGAACAAGGCGCATAATCGATAACGCCGTCATGCTCTTTCCGGAGCCGCTTTCGCCCACAAGCCCCAGCGTCTCCCCCTTGCCGACGTATAAATCCACGCCGTCTACGGCCCTAATCGTGCCCTGTTCCGTAAAGAAATGGGTCTTCAAGTCGTCAACTTTTAAGATCTCGCTCATAAATTTCTTCCAGATTGAGACCCCTTTATAGCAAAAAAAAAACGACGTAACAATGTTTTTTTCTTGACAAAGAACAGCAAAAAAGTAGAATTGGAGTGGCTGGTAACACAAAATATACAATCGTGTTACTGGATTTGGTTGAAAGTAACATCATCTCATATTAATATGACTGAAGTGAAATACCATGAGCGATCTAGTAAGATTCGGCGTTTCCCTCGAAAAAGACCTCCTTGTCGATTTTGACAAGCACCTGAACGAGAAGGGGTATCAGAACCGCTCGGAGGCGATACGGGACCTGATAAGGGAAAAGCTTGTTGAGAGAGAATGGGAGACTTCCGGTGATGACGATAGTGAGGGAAGAATGGCCGTCCTAACAATAGTTTACGATCACCACCAGGCGGACCTGACAAAGAACCTCACCGATATCCAGCACAATAGTCACGGCGTTGTCTACTCGACGCTTCATATACATCTCGATCACGATAACTGCCTCGAGATATTGGTTCTCAAGGGTTCTGTGGAGAACATAAAGACGCTGGGGGATAAAATCGTCAGCACCAGGGGAGTGAGGCACGGGAAGATGATTTTCACCACAACCGGGAAGGGGCTCAAATAGAAGCCGGGGGATCGGTAATTTTAGGGGAGGTCGGGGGGTGTCAACAATTGGGGGTGTAGGCAATTTGGGGGGGGGAGGAATTGGGGGGGGAAAGATTCAGGGAAAGATGGATGAGGGGGGGATAGATGAGAGGGGGGAGGTCGTTGATACCGGGTTGCGAATTTCGAATTAATATTTCTTCGGTTTGCAGTGGGTAAGGTTTTCGTACCTTGCCAAGGCTTAATTCAATAATGCCTGTAAATTAAAAATGGAGGTAACTAATGCACATTCCAGATGGATTTTTATCAACGGGAGTGGCTGCAGCATCCTACGGCGTTTCCGCCGTTACGGGGGCGATAGCCGTTAGAAACGCAAAGAAGAAATTCAGCGAGAAGCTGATTCCCCTGGCCGGAGTCACGGCGGCGTTCATCTTCGCCGCACAGATGATCAATTTTCCCATTGGATTCGGCACCAGCGGACATTTTCTGGGGGCCCTGTTGGCCTGTATCCTGTTAGGCCCTTCGATGGGGTTTTGGATAATGGCCCTGGTTCTGATCGTCCAGGCCCTCCTGTTCGCCGACGGGGGAATTACCGCCCTGGGGGCAAACGTCCTCAACATGGGACTGATCGGGGGCGTTGTCTGCTACTACATCTATACCGCGGTGGTGAAAATGCTTCCGAAGAACAAGGGATCGCTTTTTGTAATCACGTTTCTTGTGGCATGGTTTTCGGTTCTCCTGGCATCGGCCGTTTGCTCTCTGGAGCTGACCGTTTCCGGGACAATCCCGTTTAAGCTGGTGTTCCCGTCAATGGTGGGATTCCACGCGCTTATCGGCGCCGGAGAAGGCCTGATTACGGCTTCGGTTATATCTTATGTCCTCGCGGCCAGGCCGGACCTCGTTTATGCGGTATCGGATGATTTAAAGATTGAAGACATGGTAAAGGGGGTGGCTTAAAATGGCTGAGAAAAAGAAAAAGATCGTCATTGTTGTTCTGTTTATCGTTGCAATTATCGTGGGATTTCTCATATCACCCCTGGCATCGGGTCACCCGGACGGCCTCGAAAAGGTGGCCGAGTTACTGGGATTTCTGGACCTGGGCGAAGGGGCGGTCTGGGAGAGCTCACCGATGCCCGACTATACCATCTTCGGCGATTCGACGGTATCCGGTATGCTGGCGGGGCTGGTCGGCACGATCGTCCTGTTCGGCCTCGGTTTCGGGTTGGGGGCGCTTTTGAAAAAAGGCAAGGAGGCTTGAACTTAAAGCTCGGCGGGCGACGTCGTCGGTTGATGGGACGGTGAAGCGGGGATGGGATTATAAACCATTAGGTGGTCCGGGTCGAGTTGACGGGCGGTGGATTGATGGGCGACGGAGTTAAAGGAGGGAAGGTTTGATTTAATTCTTAATTATTCTATCCTCCTTATCGAGGGGCTTGGTTTTTAGTAAATCTTTTTGGTGGTCACGGTTATTCTCCTATAATTCTCGCGGCTGTTCGGCCGGGGAATAATCTGGCCACCTTTTTGTTTTCTGCGTTCGGATAATCGAGATAATCTCGGCCGCGTCAACGGTTCGAAGCTTGGTAAATGGCCGCCCCTTTCTTTATATGAATTAATCGAACTGAAATTGAAATAGGAGTATATATATTACCCATCGCGCCCAACGTTGTTCGCTCAACCCCTTGCCCCTATCGCTATTCCACCCAACCCTTCGATGCCGCTGTGATGTGCCCACTGCAACTTTCACCGCCCCGCCCATCGCCCCCAATATTGTCCACCCCACACCCTGACACCGCCATTGTTGAATCCAATATCTTCCTTCTTCCACTATCTGCCGCCCCAACCCTTGCATCTGATATCATCCACCCCAACCTCTAACGACCCAATTCAGATCACTTGCTGCAATTCCTCCCCCAACTCAAGAGCTCGACGTCCGATTGAAACGATTACTCCCACGACCCCCTACTTTATATCGAGGACCTGAAATCCCTTTTCCCGCAGCTCCTCGTAGGATTCCGCCCCGCCCTTTTGAATCAGCGTAATCCCCTCCATTCCGCTCTCGAAAATATCCGAGTGCATTCCCATCGTGGCCGTGAAGATGATGATCTTTTTCGGCTCAACGTATTTAAGGGCGGTGTTTATAAAGTCGGTCCCGGACATCTCCGGAAGCACAAGATCGACTATCAGCAGATCAGGCTTTTTCTCCTTGATCGAGTTGAAACCCTCTTCGGCTTTTTCCACCTTGACGACCTCCGCGATCTCTTCTTCGAAGAGGTCACCGATCTGCTCCCGTGTAATGCGGGAATCCTCGATGACAAGAACCTTCTTCTGGACCTTCGGCTTTTGCTTCTTAACCTTCTTTACAACGACCTTCTTTACAAGCTTCGTCTTCTTTTTGGTCGAATTCTCCACGTCATCCAAAACCGGCGTGGCGTCCGCATCGAAGCCGAAGATAAACTCGTTTCCACACTGGGAGCATTTGATGGGTCGGGAGCTGCTCTCGGAAATTATCTCCTCGAGATCGAGATAGATCTTTTTAGCGCATTTTGGACAATTTGTCTCTACAAGACTCATTGACTGCTACCTTTTTTCTCTGTTTCTACCATTATATTGGAAATATTGGCGGTGTCAAGAGGATAAGCCGGTTGAATGATTGTGGTTTTCTCGATCAGAATTTTTTTTACCATCCTCACATCTCTCATTGACACTTCAAATAGTTTGTGATAAATCAACAAAATGCGGAAGGGGGGCCGTGCAGGGTCATGCAGATATACAAAATCAATCCCGACAATCCTCAAAGGCGTCTGATAAGGCTCGTCGTTGAGAGCCTGGAAGACGGTGCCGTTATCGCTTACCCCACCGATACGATCTACGGTCTCGGTTGCGATATTTACCACAAGGGGGCACTGGAGCGGCTTTACAAGATAAAGGGAAAGGATCCCAACAAGCCGATGAGCTTCTTGTGCTCCGGGATCAAGGAGATAAGCGAATACGCCCGGGTGGGAAACCAGAACTTCAGGATCATAAACAATCTCGTCCCGGGGCCGTACACGTTTATACTGGAGCCTTCAAGGACGGTTCCAAAATTGCTGCTCAACAAGAGAAGACACGTTGGCGTCAGGGTGCCGGACAACAACATATGCAGGGCCCTCACCGAGGAGCTCGGACGTCCCATAATAACCACGAGCGTGAGAAACCCGGAAAACGAGCTTTTCAACGACGCGGAGGAGATCGCAGACCGTTTGAAAGGTCAGGTCGACATAGTTATCGACGGCGGGAGGATAGTCCCCCATCACTCTACGATATTAGATCTGACCGGCATAGAGCCGCTTCTTATAAGGGAGGGGAAAGGAGATTCTTCATTTCTCCTGGAGGATTAGTCGGCCCTCTTGGATTGAGAGGGACAGCAAAGATTATGAACGGCGGGGATAATCGGTTCGCCTTGAAGTTGCCGGTGGAGTGATTGTTAAAGCTTGGAAAAGGGTTTCTAATAGGTGGAGGGTATTTAAGCCGGGCCGTGATTTGCGATGAGAGGATGGGGGTGGTGGGGGGGGTAGAGGTTAGGTCGAAGTCGGCCTTTTAAACGCCGTCCGATGAGTTGTGGATATGCAATCTTCCGGTTTAAGGAGATAAGGTCGTTTCATACGCACCGCGGCATCGTTTTTTGGTGTTTGGTTTTTCATAGAGGGCCTTGCAGTTAGGGCATTTTATCGGCTCTATTGAGTCACCGAGAGAGCGTGAAGGTTTTCTAAAGGCGTCAAAGGCCGTCTTAAATATGGTCTGTTACGGTATTATATTTCAGGAGGTCCCATATGGGAAAAAAAATGAGTAAGGACGAGCTCGAGGCGCTGAAACAGCAAACGCTCTCCGATTTTGCGAAGTACGTCAATCCCCAGAAGACACGGGTGCTTAAAAACGCCGGCCTCTCGATAATCGAGGGAAAGCGTGAGGGGGCGTCGGTCTGGGACATTACGGGGGAAAAATATATAGATTGCATAACGTCCGCCGGCTCTTTTAACGTGGGGAGGAGAAACCCGGAGGTAGTGGATGTCTTGAGGAAGGCGCTCGACGAATACGACCTGGGCGTATTTCTCCTCTGCAGCAAGCCGAAGGCCGACCTGGCGAAGAAGCTTTCTGAGATAACCCCCGGCGACCTCCAGTACACCATGTACGGCAGCGGCGGCGGAGAGGCCAACGATTTCGCCATAAAGCTAGCCAGGGGATTTACGCTGAAGACCGAGATTGTCTCGACGGTCAAGGCCTACCACGGCCACACCGGTTTTTCCCTGGCGGCCATAGGGAGAGACGAGTACAAGAAGCCCTTCTTCCCGATGGTCCCCGGCTTCTCCCAGGTCGAATACAACGACATCAAGGCAATGGAGGAGGCGATAACCGAGGACACCGCGGCCGTGATGATAGAGCCGGTTCAGGGGGAGGGGGGAATATATCCCGCCACGGACGAGTATATGAAGGGCTTGAGAAAGCTGTGCGACGACACTGAGACCCTCCTCATCTTCGACGAGATACAGACCGGCTTCGGGAGGACCGGGAAGATGTTCTGCTGCGAGCACTCCGGCGTCGTCCCGGACATAATGACGGTGGCGAAATCTATGGGCGGGGCGCTCTATCCGATCTCGGCCACGATCTACAAGGAGGAGCTCAACGACTTCGTGATGACCCACGCCTTCACGCACCTCTCCACGTTCGGCGGCTCGGATCTGGGGTGTATCGTGGGGCTTGCAGTGATCGACTTTCTTATAAAGAACAAAATACCGGAGCACGCCGCGAAGATGGGAGATCGCTTCCAGAAGGGATTCGACGAGCTCCTGAAGAAATACCCGGAGCTCTTCATAGAAGTGAGGAGAAAGGGCCTAATGATGGGGCTGCAATACACAAACGACAGCATCGGCCCCAGGATGAGCTACCAGCTCGCCCAAAACGGCGTCATGGCCATCTACACCGGAAACGAGCCCTCGGTTATGAGGCTCATGCCGACGCTCACGATTCAGCCTGATGAGGTGGATTTTGTCGTCGAGGCGCTGGACAAGTCGATGGCGGAGATCATGAAGCAGGGGGGGATCGAGGAGTATTGATATTTTGGATACGAACCTGTTTCTCAAAGAGCATGTTTTAAGGAGAACAATCCTTATAGAGGAATAAGGACTTTAAGAGTTTTTAAAGGAGATTTTTTATGGCGACATCAGATGAAATAATGGAGGCACTGCAGGATTTCACCGATCAGTGCAACAACAACAAGCGTCTCAGGAGGATGCAGCGCGACTGGACGAAGGTGCTCCACTACGTTGCGGTGGACACCAAGGACACCTTCTTGATGGACGTTGTCGAGGGCGAGATAATAAAGACCTCAGCGGGCACCGAGGGGACGCCCGATATAATCGTCGAGGCTGACAGCGAGACAATGTGTGATATGTTCTGGGGTGACATCAATCCAACCCAGAAATACCTCAAGGGTGAGATAAAGGTCAAGGGAACCCAGGAGGATGTGATGAGGATCGACGCCATCACGGCCGTTATATGGCCCGATGTTTAGGGCGATGAGGGAAGCGGCGGGAAATTGACAGCGTTAGAATGGGCGGCGGGGACTGTTGCTGTGATGGCAAAGGGAGTTGGAATTGGGTTGGGTGTGGGGTTAGGAGTGGGGCTGGGAATGGATATAACGCTTTTGGGGATTTATCTCTAACAAATTAGGGCGGAGGTGAAAAGATGTCTATAATCGACGAAATATTGGGCGAAAAGGACGTAGAGAAGATCAGAAAGGAGACGGAGGTCAACTATCGGGAGTACGTTAATCCCTTTGCGATGAGGATGCTCAAGAACGCGAGCCTCGATATCATTGAGGGGAGGCGGGAGGGCGCCTCGGTCTGGGATATCTCCGGCGAAAAATATATCGACTGCGTCACCGGCGCGGGTATATTCAACGTGGGGAGGCACAACCCGGACGTGGTCGATGCCCTCAAAAAGGCGCTTAGCACCTACGACATGGGGGGATGGATAAGCATCGTCAGGGAGAGGGGACTATTGGCAAAGAAGCTCGCGGAGATCACCCCCGGCGACCTCAAGTACTCCCTCTTCTGCTGCGGCGGCGGAGAGGCGATCGAGGTGGCGATAAAGCTCGCCCGGGGCCACACCGATAAGTCGGAGATAATCTGCATGAATAACGGATACCACGGCGTTACCGGGTTTGCCCTTCCGGCCACCGGTCGGGATGTCTACAAAAAGCCCTTTGCGCCCCTGACTCCCGGCTACGTCCACGTCCAGTACAACGACCTCAAGGCGGTGGAAGAGGCGATCACCGAGGAGACGGCGGCAGTGATGCTTGAGCCGATACAGGGGGAGGGCGGGATAATTCCCGCCGATGATGAATATTTAAGGGGATTGAGGGAGCTATGCGACAAGAACGATATGCTCCTCATATTCGACGAGGTTCAGACAGCCTTCGGGCGCACCGGGAAGATGTTCTGCGCCGAGCACAGCGGTGTGAATCCCGATATTATGGTTTTGGCAAAATCGCTCTCGGGGGGGCTCTATCCGATCTCCGCCGCAATCTTCACCGAAGAGATAAGCGACTTTCTGATGACGCACCCGTTTATCATCATAAACTCCTTCGGCGGGACTTCCCTCGCGTGTCTCGTATCGCTGGCCGCCATCGAATACCTCGAGAAGAACGACCTCCCGGCCCACGCCGAGAAAATGGGAGAGAGGTTTATGGAGGGCCTGACCTCGTTGAAGAAGAAATACCCCGACCTTATATTGGACGTTCGGGGGAAGGGATTGATGCTCGGGATAGAGTTTCCGGAGGACAGCATCGGGCCGAGGATGTCTTACCAGCTCAGGCATAACGGCGTTATCTCTATATATACCTTCAACAACCCGAGAATAATAAGGATCATGCCGACCCTCGTAATTAAGGAGGGGGAGGTGGACTTTGTGCTTGACGCCCTCGACAAGTCCCTTGCGGAGATTCAGAAGCAGGAGGCGAAAAACAGTTAGAAGAAGATAAAGGTTAATCTCAAAATATTAAAGGGGGAATTTATATGGCTGTCTTGAAAAGGGCCGTCGGCCTGAGGACCGTGGTCTCCACCGGGGCGGGAATGGCGCTTGCCACCGTAACGTACATATCGTTCATCGAGCTTGCAAGCTATCTGACGGGCAATTCCGCATGGATAGCGATCCTCACATCGGGACTCATGGCGGTGCTTGCGGGATCATGTTTCTGTGAGCTTAATTCCATGTATCCAACCGCGGCGGGCTTGAAGCTCTACGTTGAGAAGGCTTTCAACGAGCGCGTCGCAATTATTGTCGCCGGCGTCTACGTAATGGGACAGATTGCCATCGTGGGCGCCGAAGTTTATATATTTTCTCAAGTGCTGTCTGTGGGAATTACGATAGTCCCACCGGTAATCTGGGCGATAGCCTTTATGGCTCTTTTATTTTTCCTTAACTACAGGGGAATAAGGATTGCAGGCATGACTCAGGACATCATTGCCTACACGATGTTTGCCGGCCTTATCCTGATTTCCGTATACGGTTTTTACAGGATAGATTTTAACATTGCAAATCCGATTACTATCGGGAGCCTGGACGGCTTCATCCAGGCCGTAGCAATAGGCATAAGTTCCTACATCGCCTTCGAGTGGGTGGTTACCATCTCGGAAGAGGTAACCGACGTTAAGCTGGTGCCGAAGGGGATGATGATAGGCCTTGGGGTACTGGCGATAGTCTACGCCCTTTTTTCGACGGCCATGACCTCGGTTCTGGGAAACGAGGGTCTGGCGTGGGCGTTAAGGCCGGATTTCCTGCCGGCCAACGTTCCGGTGCTCTTGTGGGTGGTCAGCAGTGACGGTCTTCCAATTCCCCACGTCCTTTACGGGATGAAGCTTTTGGGCAGATTCGGTCTCTATTTCATGATAGGTATGTCGATTCTGGCATCACTGACGTCCCTAAACGCCGGACTGCTGACCTTTTCGAGGTTCGTCTATGCCATGGCCAGGGACTGGTCCCTCCCCAGGCTGTTCGCAAAGCTCCACCCAAAACACGCCACACCCTGGGTGGCCATGGTGGTGGTGATAATCTACGGGGCACTTATTATCACGTATACATTCGCAACACACTTCGTCCTTTCGATGATCTTTACCATCGTGGCGGTGGAGTGTATGATGTACGTTATCATGGCGCTGTCTGTAATTCGCCTCAGGTTTAAGGACCCCGATAGAGAGAGGAGCTTTAAGATCAAAGGGGGGATAGTCTTCCCGATAATCGTGATCATCATCTACGGGATCGTGGGCTGTTTCATTCTCTTCGGCCCGGTAAATACCGCTGAAGATTTACTGGAACAGAGAATCGCCCTCTACTTCATCATCGGTCTTATAATCTTTAATACGATATACGCCTTCTTGGTCTGGCCGAGGCTCAGGGCGAAGTATCAGAAGATAGCCGATGCGAGGGTGCCAAGAAGAAGGAGGAGACCATAGAAAAAATAGTGGAGCGGCCAATGTTTGATTGAATGAGAACGTCTAACTATATTTTGATGTTGCAATATCGTTGAAATATGGTTGATGTTGTAGATGCATCTGAGTGTGGTAAGTATATATATGCCTTGACTTTTCTATCTGATCTTTATCTGGATAAAGGAGGACTTGTTATGCTTAAAGAGAATATTCCAAACTCACTGATGTACATCTCGCTTCTGACTATGAAGGAAATCATGGGGGAAAATGGCATTAAGGCGGTGCTTAATCATGCCAATATTCCAAAATACATAGAACAGATGCCGCCGAACAACGACAAGCTCGAGGTGCCCCTTGACGATTTCTCCAAGCTGTTCGTAAGCATCCTCGATATCTTCGGAGAAAAAGGGGCGAGGTCGCTTCTCTATAATCTCGGGCGGAAGAGTTTTCACATCATATTAGAGGAGAATCCTAACCTCTTCGGTCTGGTCGGATTGGGATTGAAGCTCCTTTCTAAGAAAAAGCGTATAGAAAAACTTTTTTCGATTGCATCTAAAGAAACAAATAAAATATTTGGAGAAAACCAGAGATACTACGAGACCGAGGAGGGTTATGTCTTCGAAATATACGATTGCTTCTGGTGCAAGGGTCTCAAGACGGAGGGGCCGATCTGCTTTGCCGAGATAGGATGGGACGTCGAGGCGGTTAAATGGGCCACGGGGGGTGATGAGCACGAGGTGAAGGAGGTGATGTGCCGGGCCAAGGGAGATGATGTCTGCAAAATCATTATATCATACGGACCGAAAAAGATTGATTAAGCTAAAGAGAGAATCGAAATAAGCTGAAGGGAGTATAAAAAGTATATTGATTGGAACACCCTTAAGTGATACGAGGTAAATCGTGCTTAAAGATCACATCCCAAACTCCCTTATGTATATAGCGCTTTTGACTTTAAAGGATATTCTCGGGGAGAACGGCTTTAGGGCCCTGCTCAATCACTCCAGGATATCAGAATATATCGAAAATATTCCGCCAAACAATGAAAAGCTTGAGGTCCCCTTTTCGGATTTCTCAAAACTATTTAAGGGTATTCTCGATATTTTCGGCGAAAAGGGGGCAAGGCCGCTCCTCATTAATCTCGGGCGGAGGAGCTTTCACGTGATTCTGGAGGAGAACCCCGCCCTCTTCGGCTTGGTCGGGTTGGGTTTGAAGCTTCTCTCGAAGAAAAAGCGTATAGACAAGCTTTATACCGTCGCGTCCAAGGAGACGAATATGGTATTCGGGGAGAACCAGAACTACTATATGAGCGATGAGGGATTTGTCTTCGAGATATACGATTGCTTCTGGTGCAAGGGCCTAAAGACGAAGGGCCCGATCTGTTTTGCGGAGGTCGGGTGGGACATCGAGGCGGCCAAGTGGGCCTCGGGGGGAGACGATTACGAGGTAAGGGAGGTATTGTGCCGGGCCAAGGGGGACGATATGTGCAGATTCGTTGTATCGCTCGATCCGAAAGGAGATTGAATAAGCCAAAGAGAGAATTGAAATAAGCCGCAAGGAGAGTAGAAGTATATTGATTAATATTCCCTTTTTAGCGATATGGGGCAAATCATGCTTAAAGATTATATCCCAAACTCCTTGATGTATGTTACGCTTCTTACATTAAAAGATATTCTGGGAGAAAATGGCTTTAATGCGCTGCTCCAGTGTTCTAAACTAAATAAATACAGAGAGACATTTCCTCCGAATAACGATAAACTCGAAGTGTTGGGAAGTGAGTTTACTCAATTAATCAGCGGGGTTATCTATATTTTTGGTGAGAAGGGAGCAAAGCCCCTCCTCTACAACGCCGGACGCAGGGGTTTTCAGATTATTCTTGAAGAGAATCCCGCAATGTTTGGCCTCGTGGGTTTGGGACTGAAGGCGTTGCCCAAAAGAAAGCGGCTTGAAAAAGTCTTTTCCACCGGGTCTAAACAGGCCAATAAACTATTTGGAGAAAACCAGAGATTTTATGTAAGTGATGAAGGCTTTATAAGTGAGTTTTTCGATTGCTTTTGGTGCAAGGGAATTAAATCAGAGGGTCCGATATGTTTTGGTGAATTGGGATTTAATGCGGAGACCGCAAAATGGGCCACGGGAGACGAGTACGAGGTAAAGGAGGTTTTGTGCAAGGCCAAGGGGGATGATATCTGTAAGGTTGTGGTTTCCCTGGATCCTAAACAAGACTAATGGAACATAGGTTGATAAAAAGGGCGAAACTAAAAGAGAAATTTAGATCGAGTTTTTTCTTGATTTATTTAAAGCTATTGAACATATTTAAAAACAGGAGGTAAGATATGTCTCTTTCCGATTCAGAATTAAAGAAGTTGGAGGAGAAGGCCTACCAGCTGCGCAAAGACATCGTTCAGACCGTTGCATGGTCGGGCGGTGGACACGCCGGGGGGGGGCTCTCTCAGCTCGATTTACTTGTGGCGCTTTACTACAAGTATATGAAGATCGACCCAAAAAAACCCGAAAAGGAGGATCGGGACAGGTTAGTTCTATCCAAGGGGCACGGCGGTGTCGGCTACGCGCCGGTCCTGGCGGACAAGGGGTATTTTGACTTTGACCTGTTGAAGACCTTCAACCACACCGGCTCGAGCTTCGGGATGCATCTCGACAAGCTGAAGGTTCCCGGGGTGGATGCGTCTACGGGGTCCCTCGGCCACGGTCTCTCGATCGCCGTGGGGCTCGCCCTGGGGGCGAAGATGGGCGGGAAGAAGTGGATCACCTACTGCATCATGGGAGACGGCGAGCAGCACGAGGGAGCGATATGGGAGGCGGCCATGGCGGCAGCCCATTTCAAGCTCAATAACCTCATCGGATTTGTCGACAGGAACAGGTTCTGCATCGACGGCATGTGCGAAGATATCATGAACGTGGAGCCGCTGGACAAGAAATGGGAGGCGTTCGGTTGGAAGGTAGTGACGATTAATGGCCATGACTACAACGAGATAACAGATGCAATCGATGAGGGGCTTGCCTATAAAGATGGCCCGTTTCTGATCATTGCCAATACGGTAAAGGGGAAGGGGGTTGAATTCATGGAGGGTGTAGCGGCCTGGCACTACGGGGGACTCGACGGTGATAAGACCAAGGAGGCCCTTGCTTCAATCGACAAGATGTATGGAAAATAGAAAAGGAGGTTAGTCATGGTAGAAGGTAGTGTAACATGGAGTTTATCCGATGCCGATCACATGACGGCCGCGGAGATATACGGCGAGATGCTCGTCAGGCTGGGGGAGGAGAGGGAGGAAGTGGTGGCCTTAACTGCGGACCTGGCGAGATCGACTAAGATCGGAAAATTCGAAGAGAAATTTCCGAAGCGCTTTTTCAACGTGGGGATAGCGGAGCAGAACCTATTCGGGATAGGCGCCGGGCTCGCCCTGGCGGGATATATCCCCTTCATATCGACGTTTGCGGTCTTTGCATCGTTGAGGGCGGGGGAGCAGGTTAGGACCGACATCTGTTATCAGAACCTGGACTGCAAGATCATCGCCACCCACTCCGGCGTCTCCTTCGGGCAGGCTGGATCCACCCACCACTGCACCGAGGATATCTCGGTGATGAGGTCTTTCGCCAACATGACGGTAATAGTCCCGGCCGACGGCATCGAGACCGCCCAGGCGGTTAGGGCCTGCATCGACTGGCCCGGCCCGGTCTACATCAGGATAGGGAGGGGCTTCGAGCCCTGGGTCCACAAGGACGACAAGTACGACTATAAGATCGGCAAGGGGATCGAGATGGTATCGGGGACCGATATTACGGTGATCGCCTGCGGCCCCTCGGTCTACGCCGCGGTGGACGCCGCAAAGACCTTAAAGGATGACGACGGCCTCTCGGTGAGGGTCATAGACCTCCACACGATAAAGCCGATAGACAAGGAGATCATCGAAAAGGCGGTCACGGAGACCAGGAGGATCGTCACCTTTGAAGACCATAACATCATCGGCGGCATGGGGACCGCCGTGGCGGACGTCATAGCGGAGTCGGGCAAGGGATGTGCCTTTAAGAAGGTCGGGATCCCGGACGAGTTCTCCATCGTCGGATACCCGGAAGATCTCTACAACCACTTCAAGATCGACAGCGAGGGCGTCATCGAGACCGTCCGCGAGGTCATGGGCAAGGAGTTCGAAGAGGACGAGGACTGGGAAGACGAAATTTAGTAGTGAGAAAACCACAAGAAATAAGGAGGCGATATGCCTGACGATAAATATGTCCTTGCGAGGATCATGCTTAGGGCCGCCATCCCCTTGGCCAAGGTTTTGATCGAGGACGACCCAAAGATGCGGGAAAACTACCGCGGGTTCAACAGCGTCGTCCAGTTCGAGGTGAAGGGGAGCGAAGACCTTGTCGCCGTTATGAATTTCGTCGACGGGATTCCCGAGTTCAGCTTTGAGCGCCACGAGAACCCGGACGTCAACTTCGTGTTCAAAAACGCCGGCCAGCTCAACAAGTTCTTCGCCGGAAAGATAGCCATGCCGAAGATAAAGGGGATGCTCAAGCTGGGGATCCTCCTGAAGGTGGTACCGCTACTTCTGGGGCTTACGCTGCTGCTTCCCTCCAAAAAGCCGAAGGACCCGGCAAAGAGGAGGCTCAAGGTAAAGCTCCTCTTCTATATGCTGAGCTCCGCCCTCTCCCAGATGAACAAGGCAGGGGACGAGGAGTTCAAGGAATTCACCGAGAAGATGCCCGACAGGGTCATCCAGTGGACCTGTCTTCCCGACGGGCCTTACGCATACTTAAGAATAAAGCGGGGAAAGACCAAGGCGGGAAGGGGCCTCTACACGAGGAGGAAGCCCTTCATAGATATGCAGTTTAAGGATGTGGACTGCGCCATCAAGGTTCTCACGAACGAGGTAGACCTGATCGTCGCGGTGAAGGACGGCTACCTGACCCAGATCGGATCGCCGGAGTACGGTGCAAAGCTGGGATCGTACATGCTCAAGATCGACCAGTGGATCAGGGAGACCTAGTCCCTGTCTCGAGGATTCGCGTTCAGTCGGGCGTTTATATTTTACGGCTCGAATTATAGTTAAGGAGGGTCAATGGCCGAGCTTAAAAGGGCATTGAGGCTCAGGACCGTTGTAGCCACCAGCGCCGGAATGGCGATGGCCACGTCATGTTATGTCGCGGGGGTCGAGATCGCCAACATGGTGGCGGGGCAGACGGCGTGGATAGCCATTCTCGTGGCCGGGGTGATGTGTATGTTGTCGGCCCTCTGCTTCTCGGAGCTGAGCGGGATGTACCCGTCGGCGGCGGGATTGAAGCTCTATATCGAGAGGGCCTTCGGAGAGAGGACAGCGATCATCGTGGGGGCCTTCTACATTGCGTGCGCCATAGCCATCGTGGGACCCGAGACCCACGTCTTGAGCAAGGTCATAGGAAGGGTCTTTCCGAACGTCCCGAGTCTGGTCTGGGTCTTCCTCTTCCTGGGGATAATCGCCCTGGTAAATCTCAGGGGGATAATCGTCACAGGCTGGGTACAGGATGTCCTCTCCTACTCGATGATAACGTTCATGTTGATAGTGGGGGGCTACGCGATTGCAGTATCCGGGGTGGAGGTGGGAGAGTTCTTCCATCCCGGGGATGCGGTGGGCGTGGTGGAGGCGGCGGCGCTGGGGGTTTTTCTCTACGTCGCCTTCGAGTGGGTTACCCCCCTGGCGGAGGAGGTCACCGACGGCATGATGATACCCAAGGGGATGCTCATGGCGGTGGGCCTCCTCGCGATCACCTACGTGGTATTCATTACCGGGATGACCTCCGTCGTAGACAAGGAGATCCTCGCCGGCTCCAGGATACCCCACATGCTGATGGGAGAGACGCTCTTCGGTCGATACGGCCTCTGGTTCTTTGCATTTATGAGTATAATGGCGTCGATGACCTCATACAACGCGGGATTTTTGAACTTCTCGAGATTCATGTACGCCATGGGGCGCGACAACATCCTGCCCAGGGTTTTCTCGAAGCTTCACCCGAGCTACGCCACGCCCTGGTTTGCGGTCCTGTTTACGTTCACTATCTCTATAATTGCGTCGCTCTACGTCTTTTTTACCGAGAGGGTAATGATACTCATCAAGGTCACCGCCGCCATAGAGGTGATTATCTATATCGCCATGGCGCTGGCGGTGATTAAGCTTCGGAGATCGAAAAGAGACGAGGTGCGCCCGTTCAAGATACCGGGGGGGATCGTTGTTCCAGTTCTCGCAATCCTTTTCTTCCTGGTCCTTCTTGTGGGGATTTACGCGGACGACATTGTTGTCCTCTATATAATGCTATCGATCCTGCTCGTCTGCGTCCTGTATACCCTTACCGTTGTGCCGAGGCTCAAGGCCGCCTATGAGGCGCGGATGGCAAAGCGGGTTCCCAGGAGGAGGCGTCCGGGAAGCTCCTAGGAGGTAAAACAGGGCGGCTTTCGTTTTAAGTTTGCCGTCGTCGGCCGTTAGTGCTAAAATGGATGGGTGGAGATAGGAGGTGAGGTATGCTTAAGGAACATATTCCGAATTCGATGATGCATATTCCCTCCACACGATTCAGGATAAAATTGGTGAAAACGGGGTGAACGCGCTGTTGAATCATGCCAAGCTCACCAAGTACAGGGGCAACTTCACGCCGAACGACGAAAAAAACGAGGTGCCTATCGCCGAATTCAGCTCGGTTTTGGGAAGCTTGATCGAAATATTCGGAGAGAAGGGATCGAGGTCGATAATGTACAATGCCGGGCGCAGGGGTTTCCAGGTCGTCCTGGAGAAGAACCCGGCGATGCTCGGATTTGTCAATCTTGGACTTAAATTGTTGAGCAAGAGGAAAAGGCTGGAAAAGGTCTTTACTATTGGTGCCGAGGGAACCAACAAGGTCTTCGGGGAAAACCAGAGGTTCTACGTGAGCGACGAGGGATTCGTCTGCGAGCTTTTCGACTGTTACTGGTGCAAGGGGCTCAAAAGCCAGGGGCCTATATGTCACGGCGAGGTAGGGCTGGACGCCGAGGTGGCAAAGTGGGCCACCGGCGACGAGCACGAGGTAAAAGAGGTGTTATGCAGGGCCAAGGGGGACGATGTCTGCAAGGTTGTGATATCCTTCGAGCCGAAAGAGAAAAACTAGAGTTTAGGAAATAATCAAGGAGCAAGAAAGATGAAGGTAGGTGTTCCGACTGAGATAAAGGCGGAGGAGAACAGGGTAGCCCTGACACCGGCCGGTGCCGCCGCCTTTGTGAGCCACGGGCACAATGTATTTATACAGAAGGGGGCGGGATCGGGCAGCGGCCTTACGGACGAGGAATACCAAGCCGCGGGGGCCAAGATACTCCCGGACAAGGAGGCGGTCTGGGCAGAGACGGATATGATAATCAAGGTGAAGGAGCCCCTGGGGCCGGAGTTCGACCTCATGGAAAAGCAGATACTCTTTACGTATCTTCACCTGGCGGCGGACGAGGAGCTCACCAAAAAGCTCCTCAAGACAAATATTGTTGGAATCGCATACGAGACTATTCAGCTTACCGATAAATCCCTTCCCCTCCTGGCCCCGATGAGCGAGGTCGCCGGAAGGCTCTCCGTCCAGATGGGCGCCCGCTGTCTTGAGGCGATAAGCGGCGGCAGCGGAATTCTGATCTCCGGGGTCTCCGGGGTGCCGCCGGCAAAGGTCGTAATCCTCGGCGCCGGAATAGCCGGCTCCAACGCCTGTTTTGTAGCCGTGGGAATGGGGGCGAGGGTCACGATCCTCGACGTAAATCCGGTAAAGCTCAGGTACATCCACGACGTAATGGGGGGGCACGTGGTTACGGTCATGTCTAACCGGGCCAACATCGAGGAGGAGGTGCTGTCGGCCGACCTCGTCATAGGATCGGTGCTGATCCCCGGGGCAAAGGCGCCCAAGCTCGTTACCAGAGACATGATCTCCAGGATGAAGAAGGGATCGGCAATAGTCGATATAGCGGTGGACCAGGGGGGGTGTATGGAAACGACAAAGCCCACCACCCACAGCGACCCGATCTATATCGTTGACGACGTTGTCCACTACGCCGTGGCCAATATGCCCGGGGCGGTCCCCAGGACATCTACGTTCGCCCTCACAAACGCCACCCTCTCCTACGCCCTCGATATCGCCGATAAGGGTGTTGAGAAGGCGGTAAAAGACGACAACGCCCTTATGAAGGGTGTAAACGTCATGGATGGAAATGTCACCTGCAGCGCCGTGGCGGACGCCTTCGATATGGATTGTGTAGATTTAGATTTTTCTTGATTTACGGGCCGATTTCCAATATAATACTACTTTGATCTAATCGGGGCGGGGGGTCGGTAAAATTTTGGGGGGAAGGTAGGGTTTTGTTCGAGCCGTGAAATCCCGTGCAGGGGCTGTGGTGATATCAAAGATTTGGGTAGGAGTTTGGGCGACCTCGGTGGATTGAAATCAGGGTGTGAGATCGATTACAAGAATTGGAGCTGATTGGGTCGATCGGATTATGAAAGTCGAGTGTAGCGTAAGACAATAGGTTTATAGGTCTATAGGATATAGTAGAAACTTAAGGGAGTATCTTTTTCATGCTCAACACAGTAGCCAAGATAAAGTCGACTTTGGACGAATATGTGGTCGGACACGATGACGTAAAGGAGGGCATACTTCTTGCCCTCATCGCCAGGGAGCACATCTATATCGAGGGTGCCCCCGGAACGGCAAAGACGATGCTTGCGGAGCTCGCCGCAAAGGCCGCCAACCTCCAGTTCTATTTCTACCAGTTTCATCGGGATACGAGGCTCTCGGAGCTGATCGGTGAATATATCATCTCTAGGGAAGAGACGACCCAGGACTTGGAATCGGGGAACGGAAAGGGGGAGCTGATAAAGCAGCAGCTCCTTCCGGGGGGAATACTGACAGCCCAGATGGTCGTCCTCGACGACATTACCAGGGCGCCAGGGGAGGCCCTCAACATCCTGCTCAGGCTCTTAAACGAGCGGGAATATCAGGGAATAAAGTTGCCGCTGTTGACCGCAATCGCGACGAGCAACCCCACCCAGGACGATTACTACAACGAGCCGCTCGACCTCGCCAACCTTGACAGGTTTGCGATCCAGCTGAGGTCCCGGGGTCTCCTGACCCAGGGGAACTGGGACGAGGCGCTGTCGGTGATGGACTACTACGTCGACCACATCTTCGACAAGGAGTCCATCGAGGGATTTGAGGCGGAGCTCTTTGAAAAGTCGATAGATCATATCTTGAGCGTAGAGGTGCCGCAAAAGGTCAGGAAGAGGCTGATGAAGTTCCTCGGAAAGCTCATTGAGGATTACCACCTCAACGAGACCAACTCCCTTCTGACCGACAGGACGTTTCTTGTAAAGGCGGTCAGGATTCTGAAGGCCAAGGCGATCCTCGAGGGGAGAAAAGAGGTAATCCCCGGCGACCTCTCCGTCCTGAAATATCTTACGACCTTCCGCGTGCCGGAGGAGATAGCCGAGAGAATAGAGGAGATACTCGAAAACCTCGACGAAAAAAAAAAGTAGATGAGCCGGAGCAACAGGAGCAGCAGCCCGTAGAGGAGGAGAGCAAGACCCAGGACAGTCAGGAGGGCAATCAGGAGCCGGCGGAGCTTACCGATAAAGACTTCGAGAGATTTCCGGACGAGTCGTTCATCGTCAAAGACCTTTTGCCCGCCCTGGAGAAGATGTCCGATGACGTTCGGGACAGGGTGGAGGAGGACACCAACAAGGAGACCCTGAGGGACGTTCGCCCGATACTGAAGGTCATCGAGGGAAACATCGTTCAGAAGACCGAAGACCTCATGAAGGACTACGGGGGATCGCCGAGAAGCTGGTCTCGCCTCGAGGACTTCTCCCAGTTCGAAGATATAGACCCCGTTGACTCCGCCGTGTGGCTGAAGCAGCTGAGACCGACCCTCCCTAGGGCTCTTTTGAGGAAGAGGAAGCTGAAAGGCGGCGCCCTGGCCGTAATCAGGGACATAAGTTCCTCCATGACCGGAACGAGGGCCCAGTGGTCTTCGATGCTGATTCTGGGGCTCATCAGGATGGCCAGAAGGAGAAGGATGAAGCTGGGTTACATCGAGTTCAACCACCAGTCCACAAAATTCACCAAGAGCCGGCTCTTCTTTAACAGGTCATACAACAAGATCGGGGATCTGGCGTCCAAGTGCCTCTGCAGCGGATTCACCAATTACCAGCTTCCCCTTCTCGACGCCATCAGGGAGTTCAGGAGCGTAAACGACAAGGTGAAGCACGTGGTCTTCATCACCGACGGCAGGCCGACCGAAGGGGACAGGGAGATCTCAAGGGAGATAGAGCTGGCGTCGAAAGACGACATCGCGGTTCACTCCATATATATCGGCAAGAAGGACTCGCCGGAGATATTGAGGACCCTCTCCACGAAGACCGGCGGGACCCACTTTCAGGTAGGGCCGGACGACTTCGGCAAGCTCAAGCTCAAGACGCTGAACTGAGGGGGGTAGGCAAAATATTTTGGTTGAAGAGGCGAACAAAATTTTAGTTGGGGGTCGGCAAAATGTCAATCATGTTGGATGAATATAGATTTTGATCGGGGGGTAGGCGCAAATATTGAGTGAGGGGTAGGGTAAAAATGTTAAGCGGGAAGGGGAGGAATTTTGAGTGGGGGGGTCGGCTATATATTCTTGAGGCGGACGGGCAAAAATTTTAAACGTGCGGGGTTGGTGTAGATGTTGGGCTGGAGGGGCATCTTAAGTGATGAACCTTCTTTATTGGTTTCAGGCGGGGCTTAAGCGGGTCACGGAGGTGATTCGCAAGGACAGCGGGAACTTGAATTGATTTGACTGTTGTATATGGCGAGGTGTTACATGGGGAGAGACGAGGTTTTAAAGACTTTCAGGGGAATCGTTGAAGATCCGATTGGATCGATAAAGGAGTTCAAGGAGAAGGACAAAAAGCCGGTCTTGGGGTACTTCTGTACATACACCCCGGAGGAGATGATACACGCCGCAGGCGCAATCCCCTTCAGGATCACCGGCGAGAACAAGGCCGTGGAGAGGGCGGACGGCCACCTCCAGAGCTACTCGTGCTCCCTTATCAGAACGGGGCTTGACATGGCGCTTTTAGGCAAGCTCGACTTCGCCGACGGCACAGTCTTTCCCCACACCTGCGATTCGATCCAACGCCTCTCCGATATCTGGAAGGTGAACGCTAAAATCCCCTACCATGCGGATGTGGTCCTCCCCGTAAAGCTCAACACGGATACCGCCAGAAAGTATCTGATCGAGGAGCTCGGGGCTTTCAGAAAGTCCCTCGAAGAGCACTTCTCGACTACAGTCTCGGATGAAAGGCTGAAGGAAAGCATAAAACTGTATAACGAGATGAGGGACAACCTCTCCCGTCTTTACAGGATCAAGAGCGAGGCGCCGAAATCGATATCGGCAAGGGACGTAAGCGACTGCGTCAAGGCGGCGATGTACATGCCGGTTGAGGGGCACAACAGGCTGATGGCTGAGCTTCTGGCCGATCTCGACAAGGGGGCAAAAGACGGAGACGCCCCCCGCGTGATTTTTTCGGGAAACCTCTGCGTATTCCCGGAGATACTCGATTTCGTCGAGGAGGCGGGCGCCTACGTGGTGGGGGACGACATGTGCACCGGCTACCGCTACTTCGTGACGAAGGTCGATGAAAAGAAGGGGGACGATCTCGGCCCGGTCGAGGCGATAGCCGACAGGATAATAAAGAGGCCCATCTGTGCGGCGAAGCACAACCCCGACTTCGACCGGGGGGAGTTCCTGAAAAGCCTTAGCAAAGACGTAAAGGCGGAGGGGGTGATATTCCTCTTTTTGAAATTCTGCGATCCCCACTCCTTCGACTACCCTTATCTTATGAAAGCCCTGGACGATATCGATATTCCCCACATAATGATAGAGGCGGAGATGGACAATCCCGCCCTGGGGCAGCTCAAGACGAGGATAGAGGCCTTTGTAGAGATGATTCGCGATAACAGATAGGAGGGAGCCGTGACCGAAGACAAAAAGATAAAAGATCCCGAGAGGGAAAAGAGGAAGTTCAAGACGGCGAGGGATATGCGCGAGCTTATGACCGCCTACTACACGGAGGCGAAGACCGCAGAGATAGACGGCTCCAAGAAGATCGCCTGGATAACGAGCGGGGGGCCGGTGGAGCCGCTCCACGCCATGGACGTTATCCCCATATACCCGGAAAACCACAGCGCCATGCTGGGGGCTTCGAAGATGAGCGTGGAAATATGCGAGGTGGCCGAGGAGATGGGATATTCGAGGGACCTCTGCTCATACTTCAGGGGCGACATCGGGAGCGCCGTGACGAAGAAGAGCCCCATCCCGGGGGCGCTGCCGAAGCCGGATTTCCTCGTGGCGGCGAACAATATCTGCGGCACCGTGACCAAATGGTACGAGATCCTGTCGAGGTTTTTCGACGTGCCCCTCTTTCTTCTGGACACTCCGTTTATCCACGGAAAGATAACCAAGCAAAGCTCCGAGTATGTCGATGCCCAGATGAGGGAGTTCATCTCCTTTCTGGAGGTGAACTGCGGCAAGAAGTTCGATCACGACCGCTTCAAGGAGGTGGCGGAGACCGCCCTGGAGGGCCTCTACCTCTGGGAGGATGTGCTCGCCACCTGCGAGAACAGGCCCGCGCCGATGAGCTGTTTCGACGCCTTCTTCTTCATCGGCCCCATAGTGACCCTCAGGGGAACCAAGGAGTGCAACGAGTTCTACAAGAAGGTGCTCGCCGAGCTGAAGCAGAGGATAGAGGACAAGATATTCGCGGTCCCGGACGAGAAGATCAGGCTCCTCTGGGACAACATCCCGATATGGACGCGTCTCAGGGATCTCTCGGAGCTTTTCGCCTCCCACGGGGCGTGCCTCGTGGCGGATACCTACACGAACGCCTGGGCCAGAACGAAGATCGAGGGGGACGACCCGGTAAAGGGCCTCGGACACGCCCTGCACCTGGCGTACCTCAACATAGATTTTCAGCAGATGATAGAAGAGGTGAAGGGGCTGATAAAGAGGTTTTCCGCCGACGGCTTCGTGATCCACTCCAACCGGTCATGCAAGCCGTATTCCCTGGGGCAGTTCGACATGGCGAGGACTATTCAGGAGGAGATGGATATCCCGACGTTAATCATCGAGGCGGACCAGACCGACGACAGGGTCTTTTCCGAAGAGCAGACCAAGACCAGGGTCGAGGCGTTTATCGAGACGGTGACCGAGAAGATCAAGAAGGCCTCGTAACCCCCTCGAAAAGGCCGGATTTTTCACAGACCGCATATTCATTTCGAGGGGATCGAATATATTTGTCAAAGCTTATCGATGATAAACGTCAGGCTTTTTGGGGGCCTAAAGCGGTATACGGACGGAGTCAGGCGGATCGAGCTTGCGTCCGAGGACGTCAAGAGCGTTATAGATATTCTGCATTCCATCAAGGTTCCGAAGGGGGAGGTGGGCCAGGTCCTTGTCAACGGCTCTCCCGCGGAATCTTCCCGAACCTTTAATGATGAAGTTTCAGATGGCGATGTTGTGGATTTTTATCCCGTCTCGGCAGGGGGATAGACGTTTATGAACGGAGGATACTTGAATAAGATACTCAGGATAAATTTGACCGATGGGGCCGTCGACGTGGAGACGCTCGAAGACGGATTCATCAGGAAATACCTCGGCGGGAGGAGCCTCGCCCTCTACTTTATGCTGAAGGAGACGAGGCCCGGTCTAGATCCCTTCTCCGAGGAGAACCCGATAATATTCGCGACCGGGGCGCTGACGGGAAATGCAGGCCCCGCAATCCCGAGATATACCGTCGTTACGAAGTCCCCGCTGACCGGCGGCCTCGGGGCCTCTGAGACGGGCGGTTTCTGGGGGCCGGAGCTCAAGTTTGCCGGGTACGACGCCCTGATAGTGGAGGGGAGGGCAAAAAAGCCGGTATATATCTGGATAAGGGACGACGTCGTCGAGATAAGAGATGCTGGCAAACTCTGGGGCCTCGGGACCTACGAGGCGCAGAAGCTGATAAAGGAGGAGGTGGGGGAGAATAGGGCCAGGGTCGCGATAATCGGGCAGGCCGGGGAAAACCTGGTCAGGTTCGCCAACATCGGAAACGAGCTTGGCCACTTCAACGGCAGGAACGGCCTGGGCGCCGTTATGGGTAGCAAGAACCTGAAAGCGGTGGCGGTGAGAGGGACGGGAAAGCTCACCGTCCACGACGAGGAGAAACTTAAAGGTATCGCCCGACAGTTCGCGAAGACCTTCAAGGAGAACAGCCTCGGCCATACGCTCTTCGAATACGGCACGACGGCCACTGTGGAGGCCCTCGCGGGCTTCGGAGCGCTCCCCACGCGAAACTGGGATACCGGGGTCTTCGAGGGAGTCGAGAGCCTCTTTGCTGACGTCTACAACGAGAAGCTGTTGATCGGAAGGAAGGGGTGTTACGCCTGTCCCATCAGGTGCAAGAGGGTCGTCGGTGTGAAGGACGAGAGGTATTCGGTGAACTCCGAGTACGGCGGGCCGGAGTACGAGACCATCGGGGCGTTTGGGTCGAACATGGGGATAGACGACCTGAACGTGGTCGCGAAGGGAAACGAGCTGGCGAACAAGTACGGGCTTGACACCATCTCTTTGGGAATGACCATCTCCTTTGCCACAAAGTGCTTCGAGGAGGGGTTGATAACGGAAAAAGACACCGGTGGCTTGAAGTTAAAGTTCGGTGACGCCGACGCCTTTCTGAAGGCGATCGAGCTTATCGCCAGAAGAGCAGGATTCGGCGATATAATGGCTGATGGCACGGCCAGGATGGCGGAGAGAATAGGAAAAGGCTCGGAGAAGTATACTCTAATCGTCAAGGGGCAGGAGGCCCCCATGCACGACCCGAGGACAAAGGTCAGCGTGGGCCTTGCATATGCCACATCGGACATAGGGATCGACCACATGGTGGCCCCCCACGACGGCTTTTTAACAGATCCCGACTCGTGGTCGTTTAAAAATGCAAAAAGGCTGGGAATTAAGGAGCCGTCGGGCCTCTTCGACATGACAAAGGCGAAGGTAAAAAACTTCGCCATCTTAAACCGCTATTACCGAATGATCGACGTCATAGGGTGCTGCTGCTTCGGCTTCGCCCCCAGAGGCCCGATGGAGATAGATACGTTTCTGGATATGATAAACGCGATAACGGGATGGGATACAGATTTCGAGGAGCTTCTGAAGTGCGGCGAGAGATCGCTGGCAATGTCGAGAATGTATAACTTCAGGGAGGGATTCACCACAGAAGACGACGTACTCCCCGAAAAGTTTTACGAGGAGATGGCTGACGGCCCCTACAAGGGGAAGCTCGCCATCGACAGGGACGGGTTCGCCGAGCTAGTCAGGTTGTTCTACGAAGACCTGAATTGGGACGGGGAGACCGGCTTCCCCACAAAGGAGGCGGTCGATTCCCTCGGCCTCTCCGATTTGGCGTAGGCTGGTGCTTCAAAAAGAGACTGACGGTTGTTTTGGAGAGATGTTTAGCGTGGAGGGAAAATCACTTCTATGAGAATCGCGGTAATATCCGATATCCACAGTAACCTTCCCGCCCTCGAAGGATTTTTCGAGTTCATAAAGGCTCTCAATGTCGAGAAGATCGTGTGTCTCGGCGATCTCGTGGGTTACAATCCCTGGCCGAATGATTGTGTAGAGATGGTGAGGAAAAACGATATCCCCGCCATCATGGGCAATCACGACAGGGTGGCGTCCGGAATAGAGGAGCCGGATCATTTCAACCTCGCCGCCAAAAGGGCGATACTCTGGACGAGGGAGAGCCTGAGCGGAGATAACAGGGATTGGCTCACCAAGCTCCCGGAGAGACTGCTCGTAAATAATCGGATACTACTGGTCCACGGCTCTCCGTCGGATCCGAACGAGTATATATTTTCGGTGGACTCGGCCATTTACAACATGGAATTTATGACGGAGCGGTTCGGGGTGTCGATCTGTTTTTTCGGGCATACCCACGCCGTCGCGGTATATTCGATGAAATCTAAAGATCTTTTTTTCCTCGAAGGTGATACGATAGATATCGAGGACGGAGTTAAGTATCTGATAAACCCGGGGAGCATCGGCCAGCCCAGGGACAGCGATCCCAGGGCCGCCTTCCTGATATTTGATGAGGGGGAGAAGAAAGTCGAGTTTTACCGTTTCCCGTACGATATAGATACGGTCTACAAGGCGATAATTGAAACGGGCCAGGACGAGTTTCTGGGCAAGAGGCTTTATTTGGGGAGATAATTTTATATAGATTAAAAATCTCTTGATAAATTTCAACTATAGTGTTAAATTATCCATCAATATCACCTTTCAAAATTGCAAAAAAAGCTTGTAAATAGTAGTCTTCTGTGATAGATACAGGAAAAAGATATACGGATTCAACTCTTTAGTGCAGCAGGTTGATTAAAAATATTTCAAGAGGCGCTTTAAAATCAAGAAGATCAAAAATAGTTTGTGTGTGATTTTATTATGTGGTATAAAAGCAAAATGTAAACTCATTTAGGAGGATAATGATGAAAAGAGTTTTTACCTTAGTCTTGGTATGTCTCGTAATTGGCGTTTTTTGTTCCGCTGCAATTGCCGTGGATAAGGAGGCGATTTTCAGTAAAGCAGATGCCGCCTACGACGGTAAAGACCATGCTGCAGTCAAAGCCGGCATAAAAGAATTGGAGCCGCTAATTGCCTCGGATGAAGCTGCTGCGTGGAGATATGCGCGCGCATGTTATGATGTTGGAGTCAATCTTACGGATAAGAAAGCGAAAGATAACATTTTTAAGAAAGGTTATAGGGCCGTAGAGCCTTTTTATGTCAAGGGCACAAAAAGTGTAGACACCAACTACTGGTTTGCACTGGTAACCGGCAAGTATGCAAGCTTCCATAAGCTTGATGCAGTGAAAAGCGGGCTTACCAAAAAGATGAAAGACGCGTGTAACAAAGTAATTAAGGCAAATCCGGATTATGAAGACGGTAATGCTTACACAGTTCTCGGCGCTATAGAATACGAGCTTTATATGCTCCCTATATATAAGGGAAATCTGGATGTGGCGGTAAAGAGCTTCAAGAAAGCCTTGACTTATGATTCCGATAACATCTTCGTAAATATGACACTGGGAAAGACCTACTACGAGAAAGAGATGTATAAAGCAGCGAAGGCCTCTCTTGAAAAATCTCTCAAAGGTAAACCCGGCAATAAAGACGATAGGGATTACCAGGCTGAAGCAAGAGAATATCTCAAAAAAGTTGAGAAAAAAATGAAATAGTCTGATGTTTTTTGGGGGGAGTATTCTGCTCCCCCTTTTTTTATTCAGTGCATGGCAGTACAAGGAAGTGATAGAATGGACATCATAAAGAAAGCCGTCAAGGAGGGCCAAAAGAGCCTCTCGGAGCATGAATCGAAGCTGTTTTTGAAATCGTACGGGATAACCGTGACGAAGGAGGAGCTGGCGTCCTCCCCGGAAGAGGCGATAGAAATCGCAAAGAAGATCGGATACCCTGTGGTGCTTAAGGGTAACTCACCGGAGCTCACCCACAAGACGGAGATGAACGTCATCGAGCTGAACCTGTCAAACGACGACGAGGTCAGGGCGGCCTACGACAGGATTATGAAGACGGGCGTCGTGCCGGAGGGTGGAATACTCGTCCAGGAGATGATAAAGGGACAGCGGGAGCTCGTGATCGGACTCACCCGCGATCCCCAGTTCGGCCCGTGCGTCATGTTCGGCCTCGGCGGAATATATACCGAGGTCCTGAAGGATGTCTCGTTTCGGGTCGCCCCTCTCACCGAATACGACGCCATGCAGATGATGGAAGAGATAAGCGCCAAGAAGATCCTCGATGAGTTCAGGGGAAAGCCCGCCGTTGATAAAAAGCTCCTTGCCGAGGCCCTCATCAGCGTAGGCAAGATAGGCCTCGAGCACGAGGCGGTAAAAGAGATCGATATCAATCCGATCATAATCCTCGGCGACAAGCCGGTCGCAGTCGACGCCCTCGTCATCCTCGGAAACGGAAAGGAGAAGTAGGGAGCCTTTCCCCCGCCTTTTGCCTGTGCCTTCTGAAGGTTGGTTTGTGAAAAAAGCCGTCTGTGACGAAGCAGGGAACTTTTCCTCCGCCTTTCTAACGCCGGTTTTGTGACTTTAACGGTGGAGGGGAACGGAGATGGAAAAAGGGGAAGATAACATTAAGGCGGCTGGAGTTGGGGGGTGTTGGAAAATCGGAGAATTGGGAGGGAGTGAGTCGGGGGGGTATGAAAGGGGGAAAGGACGGGAGAAGTATCAATAACAGGATACGGGGATAAGGGATCGCCGCTGGATACGACGGGTTGGCCGAAGGATGGGGATAGGGACATTAAGCTCGGAGGAGGGGGAGGGAGGGATAGGGATGTCAAGGTCATGGTGTAACGGTTTTTCTTGTGATCTTTGATGTCCGACGGCTCACGGCCGGCCGCCGATCGGGCCAGCATTTTGGGGAGGGGGGGGTTGGTTTAGAAGATTTTTTAACTATACAAACATCCGGCGTCATGGTCGGTTTTTTATTTGAGGAGAAAGTGTAAATAGTCACATCGTCTCGAGGATTACAAGCTGTTGTAGATAAGCATAAGTCCCGACGGCGGACGGCGACCCTTCCATATCAAAAAAATAGTCGGTGGTATAATAGAAGTCCGTTAAAACAGTGGCTGTGACTCAATCTCCTCCGAGGTGCAAACTTAAAAATAATTACGCAAAACAAGGGGCTTAAGCCCCTTGTTAAAGTAGATAATAAGATGCAAAGATAGAACAATGGGCTTTAGCCTCAATCTCGACATGGAATCACCAAATTCCCCGCCGTTCCACCCTCGACCCTACCCATTTTAAATGAACAAAGGGAGACGAGGAATCGAATCCCTACTTCAGCCCGAGCATCACCTTCGCCTCCTCCACGGTGGCCGGCTCCCTGCCGATCTCCCTCGCGATTCTCACCATCCTCTCAACGAGCTGGGCGTTGCTTTCGGCCAAAACGCCCCTGGAGTAGTAGATGTTGTCCTCCATTCCCGTCCTGATGTTTCCCCCCAGGGTCATCGCCATGACCGTCATCCTCAGCTGGTACCTTCCGATCGTTATGACCTGCCAGGTGGAGCCGTCTGGAATTTCATTGAGGAGGGCCATAATATGTCTCGGCTCCGGCGGTATCCCCCCCATGATCCCCATGACGAAGCTGAAGTGGACCGGGGTCTTCAATATCCCCTTGTCCACGAGCTCCATGACGTTTGCGATGTGGCTTATGTCGTAGACCTCCACCTCTACCCCTAAACCCTGCTCATCGAGTCCGGCCAGGTACTTTTCGTTGAACCAGAGTGGATTATTAAACGTGCTGGAGCCTAACTTTGTCCTGAACTCGAATGTCCCCGCGTTTATAGTGTGCATCTCCGCCTGGGGCGAGATGGTGAGGAGCCCAAGGCGCTGCTCGAGGGTGGCGACCTTGATCTCCCCGTTTTCGTCGATGTAGGCGCCGATGCCGTTTCCAATCTGGCGGATTATGGGGGACTTCTCCCCGATCAGCTTAAGCGCCTTGTTGTAGATATTGATGTCGGGAGTGTTCAGACCGTCAGGCCCCCTCACGTGGAGGTGGAGCACCGCCGCCCCGGCGTTGTAACAGTCGAGCGCCGCCTGGGCCTGCTCCTCAGGCTGCTCCGGGAGGTTTGGGTTCATCGCCTTTCCGTGAAGCCCCCCGGTTATGGCGGCCGTTATGATCACTTTGTTGTCGCTAAGGATGTCCGGATTCATTTTGGAGTTCTCCTTAATACAATGTATTTATTAATCTATACCTTGCCCCCGAGCGTGATGTTTGGAATCCTCAAGGTAGGCTGTGCGTCTGAGACCGGTGCCCCCTGTCCGTCCTTTCCGCAGGTGCCGATGGCGTAGCCGAGGTCGTTTCCCACCATGTCTATCTCCATAAGCACCTGGGGGCCGCTCCCGGTCAGGATAGCCCCCCGAACCGGCCGCTTTACCACTCCCCCCTCGATCATGTAGCCCTCCGACACCTCGAAGACGAACTGGCCGTTTACGGTGTTGACCTGGCCGCCCCCCATCTTCTTCACCAGAAGTCCACTGTCCACCGAAGATAGTATATCTTTGGGATCCGACTTTCCGGGGGCGATCAGCGTGTTGGTCATCCTGGGGATCGGCTTCTGCCTGTAGGACTCCCTCCTCCCGTTTCCGGTGGACTTTTTCCCCTCCCTCATCGCCGAGAGGTTGTCGTACATGAAGTTTACGAGCGTGCCCCCATCCACGAGGACCGTCTTCTGGGAGGGGTTGCCCTCGTCGTCGAAGAGAAACGATCCCCGCTTGTTCGGTATGGTGGAGTCGTCGATCACCGTGATCAGATCAGTTGCGACCTTTTCTCCGAGCCTGCCCGAGTAGACCGAGAGCTTTCTGGATGCGAGGTCCGCCTCCAGACCGTGCCCAACCGCCTCGTGGATCATCGTTCCGCCCGCCTCGGAGGAGAGGACGACGGTCATAGTGCCGCCGGGGGCACGGTCCGCCTTCAGCATCAGCTTGGCCCTGTTCACGGCGGCATGGGCTACCTCCACGGGTGACCTCTCGTCGAACAGCTCGAAGCCCACCGCCCCCCCGATCGGCTCGTAGCCGGTCTGGATGATCTCCCCGTCGGTAGCCACCACCTGAACGAGAAATATGGAGCCTGTCCTGGTCTCGCCGGTGGTGTTGCCGAAGGAGTTCGCGATAAATATCTCGTTTGTGCCGTCCCTGTAGACGACCTTTACCTGGGAGACCTGCTTTTCGCCCCGGGCCGCCTCGTTCGCCTCGACCACCGCCCCGATCTTCTTCTCGATGTCCACATCGGCGGGGTCGATCTTGATCTTTTGGGTAAAGGATGGGTCGAGCGCCTGAAGCGTAATGTCTCCGGGGGAGCTCCCGGCCCTCGAGAGGGCGCCGGAGAGATCGTCCGCGATTGACAGCAGGGTTGCCTCCGTCGTGTCGTTCGTGTAGGCGTAGGCCGTCCGATGGTTTTTGATGAGCCTCAGGCCCACTCCCAGATCTCTTCCGGAGATGACCTTCTCTATCTTGTCGTCCTCGCAGATTATCGAGGTGGCGTAGCTCTTCTGGCAGTAGATGTCCGCGTACTCGCCGCCGTTTTTTAAGATCGCCTTTAAGATCTTCTCGGAGTCTATATTGACAAAACCACTCATATGTTTTTTCAACCAACCAACTTACTAAATCCACAAATCTGGTAAATCAATCAACCAACCAAATCGACCCGTTTCAATCTAATAATCCAGTATAGTGATATTCCAGTCTCAGTATCTGCCGGAGAAATAGTCCCTCAATATATCAGCGTGGTCGAAGACGATGGGGGAGGGCAGGGTGTCTTCCGTGAATACGCCGAGGTTCTTTGCGTCGTCGGCGGCCTTCGGCTCCCCCGTAGCCTGGGCGATGAAGACCATCGTGATCGAGTGGTGTCTCGGGTCTCTGTCCGGGTCGGAGTAGGCTTGAAACTGCCTTTGAAGCTCAACTTCGAGGCAGGTCTCCTCTAGAGCCTCTCGAACGGCCGCGTCCTCCAGGGACTCCCCCCAGTCGACAAAGCCTCCCGGGAGTGCCCAGCCGTGGGGGGGATTTTTCCTCTCTATGAGGACGATCGCCCCCTCCCTCCCCTCAAGCTCTATGATAATATCGACCGTCGGAAATGGGTTTCGCCTTTTGGTCTCTTCGGACATCCTGTCTGTAACGATGTTTCAAAAGAGAAAATGTTAACACAGTCATATAAGGATTGTCAAAGCTTTTTATCCCTTGACGATTTCATGGGTTGGATGATATAGTCTATATCTATGCTTGAGCAGACCGGAATATATGCGGGGATATTTATAACCTCCTTTATAGTCGCCCTATCCGGGGCGTTGATGCCGGGGCCCCTCCTCACGGTCACGATAACCGAGAGCGCCAAGAGGGGGAGCTGGATGGGTCCTCTCCTGATTACCGGGCACGCGATATTGGAGCTCGTCTTCGTGATATTGATCCTGGTCGGCTTCGGGGAGTTCCTCAAGGAGAACAGGATCCTGTCCGGGATAGCCTTCTTCGGAAGCGCCGTCCTCCTATGGATGGGGCTCGGCATGATAAGGAGCGTAAGGACGATCACCCTTCTGGGGGAAGAGGAAAAGCTCGGGAAGAGCAGTCTTTCGAGGTTTCTCAAAAATCCCGTCCTCTCCGGAATAATCGTCAGCATCGCAAATCCCTACTGGACCGTCTGGTGGCTCACCATCGGCCTCGCTTATATCTTCATGTCGATGAAGTTCGGAATCCCGGGAATCGTCTCATTCTTCACCGGCCATATACTCGCCGATTTTGCTTGGTATACCTTCGTCTCTTCATCGGTAAGCTACGGGAAAAAGTTCTTCTCGGACAGGATCTACAGGGGAATCATCGGCGTCTGCGGGGCCTTCCTCTTGGTCTTTTCCGTGTATTTCTTCAAGGCGGGCTTTGACTACCTCTTAAAGATATAGGGGTTTGCACAGGGATTTGTGCAAGGATTTACTTACGGACTTAATATGGCGATAAAATTCGGCACCTCCGGCTGGAGGGGGGTAATCGCGGACGACTACACCGTCTTCAACGTGAAGTGCGTTGCCCAGGCGATAGCGGAGTACGTGATCAGGGAAAAGCAGGAGAAGGAAGGGCTGATCGTCGGCTACGACTCCCGCTTTCTGGGAAGGCAATTCGCCGAATATGCGGCCCGGGTGGTAAGCGCAAACGGGGTCAAGGTCCTCGTCTCGAAAGAGGCGGTGCCGACCCCGACAATCGCCTTCGGCATAGTCAGTGGCAAATCCGCCGGCGCAATAAACATCACCGCAAGCCACAACCCTTATGATTTTAACGGGATAAAGTACTCCCCGAAGTGGGGGGGGCCGGCCCTCCCGGAGACCACGAGGTGGATCGAGGATCGGGCAAACGAGGTGGTGAGCTCAGGCAAGTTCAAGGAGATCACGGAGGAGGAGGCGAAGTCGAAAGGCCTCTGGGCGGACGTTGACCTGAGGCCCGATTACCTCGAAGAGCTGAATCGAAAGATAGACTTCGGGGCTATTAAAAAGTGGGGAAAGACCGTCGGCTACGACCCTCTCTTTGCCACAGGCAGTGGTTATCTAGACGGGGCGCTTGCCGAAAACGGGATAGATGTGATCGTTATCCACGACGAGGTGGACCCCTACTTCGGGGGCGGGGGGCCCGATCCCTCCGAGGATAAGCTTAACGAGCTCTCCCTGCTGGTGAAAAACGATAACAAAATCGGCCTGGGACTCGCCACGGACGGCGACGCCGACCGCTTCGGCATCCTCGATTTCGACGGCACGTTCATCGAGCCTAACTACATCATCGCCCTCCTTTTGGACTACCTGATAAGGGTGAGAAAATTCGAGGGGGGGGTCGCGAGGACCGTCGCCACGACCCACCTGATCGACGCCGTATCCAGATACCACGGTGTGAAGTGCTACGAGACCCCCGTGGGATTCAAGTACATCGGCGAGTATATCTCCACAGGAGAGGTGGTCGGTGGGGGGGAGGAGAGCGCCGGTTTCTCTATCAAGGGCCACCTCCCGGAAAAGGACGGGATCCTGGCGTGCCTGTTGACCCTCGAGATGATGGCAGTGGAGAATAAGTCAATAAAGGAGCTCCTCGGCGAGCTCTACGAAAGGGTCGGGACGTTCAAGACCCGCCGCGTAAACCTGAGGCTGACAGAAGCCCTCGACTCGGCGTTTCCGGAAAAAATGAAGACAGACCCCGAAAGTTTTGCCGGCATAAAGGTCAAGGACAAAATTACGATAGACGGAACAAAATATATCCTTAACGACGGCTCGTGGATTCTCTTCAGGAAGTCGGGGACAGAGCCGGTCGTTCGCATCTACGCCGAGGCGGCAGACGACAAAAAGCTCGAAAGGATAATCGAGTCCGGCAGAGAATTCATCCTCGGGACTTAAAAGGAGTGTGTAAATTGAAAAATATAAAGATCGTATTTGTTGCGGCCCTCCTCGTTTCCATACCGATTTTGTTGTTTGGAAAGGACGATAGGGCGGTAACGGGTGAGGACACGCCCAAGATGCGAGAAGCCTACGAGATGTACGTCCTGGGAGAGGGGAACCCGGCGTTCGCCCTGAACAACGAGGCCAATTTCTACCTCATAAAGGGGGACACCGAAAAGGCGATTCTGAAATACCTCGAGGCGCTGAAGGTCTCGCCGAGAAACGTCCTCCTCTCCAATAACCTCTCCTGGGCGTATATCGTGGTTGGTGAATACGAAAAGGCAAAAAAACTTCTGGAGAAGACGATAATCGTAGCCGAAAAGAACGCCTCGACAAATTACTGCCTTGGAGTGGCCAATCTAAAGCTTGGAAATATCGATAGCGCAAAAAAGTATCTTGAAAAGGCCGTCGAGCTCGATACCGCTCACCCGTACTCTCACTACTACCTTGCTAAAGCTTACGAGGCCGAGGGGCTGATACAAAAGGCCGTTCTCGAGGCGGAGACGGCCGCATTCATCCTCGGAAAGATATGGAATCCGGAGGTGGCGCTCTATCTCGGCGGGCTTTACGGACGGGCGGGGATGTTCCAGAAGGCGATACTTCAATACCAAAAGCTCGTCGACGAGTCGGAGTACGCCTTCGAGGCATATTACGGCCTCGGCGTTTCGTACGGCCACTTCAACGATTTCGAGAGATCGGAGAAATACTTCCTCAAGGCAAAAGATATAGACAAAAAAGATCCCAGGGTGTACTTCGGGCTTGGAAAGCTCTACTCCACCAAGGAAGATAAATTGGATAAGGCCATGAAAAACGCCGAAAAGGCGCTGAGCCTGGACGAAAAAAATCCGAGGTACTTCTACCTGATAGGCTGGATATACTACAGGATGAATGAGTTTGAGGATGCCCTGAAATACTTCAGGCTGGCCCAGAAGCACGATCCTGAAAACAAGGAGTATGGACGACAGGTCAGGGTCCTGGAGCGGGCGCTCAATAAAAAATAAGGCACATTCACGACATATCCACTTGACAAAAAAACTGTTTTTTGATAAATTCTACACTTTCATTGCACAGATCGAGCGGGAATAGCTCAGTGGTAGAGCATCGCCTTGCCAAGGCGAGGGTCGCGAGTTCAAATCTCGTTTCCCGCTCCATTTTATATCGGGCGGCATGGCCAAGTGGCTAAGGCAGAGGTCTGCAAAACCTTTATCCCCGGTTCGAGTCCGGGTGCCGCCTCCAAACCGGTGGTGGCGATTTTATTGTAGTTTTATCATATAAGGAATAGGAATATTTGAGGGGGTCTGGCAATATTTGGGGGTCTGGTAATATTTTGAGGGGTGGCGGATTTTGGGGCGGCAGTATTTTTGGGGGGCGGTCGGGTTTTATTTGGGGTATTCGGGCGGGTAACGCCCTTGAGGGAATTACGATCAGGGGATAGCTAAAGAAAGTACCTATTAAAAAGCCTGGGTGGCGGAATTGGTAGACGCAAGGGACTTAAAATCCCTCGAGGCTTGCCTCGTGCCGGTTCGATTCCGGCCCCAGGCACCAGAAATGTTAATAATTACAAGGGTTTCACGGATCGGTGAAATCCTTTTTTTTTAACCTTCTCTAAAAAAACTGCTATGTTCCACTTTTGTTCCACTTTATTCTGGTTCTCTTTTTTGATGCATTTCTAAAAAGTTCTCAAATTGATTCATAGCAGCTCTGGCATCATCCTCATCAACCGTATTGTAACGAAGAAACATCTCTCCTGTCTTGTGACCTGTAATATTCATTATTACCGTTCTGTCTACTCCGGCTTTTCGCATATAGGTATTGAACGTATGTCTAAGATCATGAAAAACAAAGTCCTTTATTTCTGCACGCTTACAAGCAAGCTCAAACGCTTCCCTTATACTTCTGACAGGATTACCGTTTTTTCTTGTGAAGACATATTTATGTCTTATACTACGCAATTTACTTGCCTGTTTAAAAATCGAGATTAGCTGTTCATTAAAATAGATACGTCTTCTTTCCCTGGTCTTAGTATCTTCGTAATCGAGATCGATATAGCCATCATTTAGATTTACCTTTTCCCATGTGAGGGCGATTATCTCATTCTTCCTCATACCCGTAAGATAAGCAACCTTTACAATTGATTTTGCAGGTTCCTCAAGCTCATAAAGAAGCCTATTATACTCGTCGGGAGAAAGGATTCTGTTTCTCTTATTTTCTTCAGGTAAAAATCTTACCTTATCACATGGATTTTTTTCAACCAAACTATCTCTTTTTGACAAGTTGAAAATCCTCTTCATAAGTGCCAACTCGCGATTAATCGTAGCAGGCCTTATAAATGATTTTCGATAAGATATTTCTTTTAACCTTTTTTGCTGATAGGCTTCTAACATATAAGGTTTTATTCTCGAAACCTTAAAATGTCCGAAGTGACTTTTCAAGACTTTCGATCTTTGCCTGTCCTTGTCATAAGACTTTTTAGTTTTAACAGCAGGATGATCTAAATACCATTCAACAAGCTTCCTAAAATGGATGTCCTGAACATATCCAACTCCACTTTTTTCTCGTTCCTCAAACTCGGCAATTTTCTTGGCGAGAATCCTCTTTGCTTGTAGCTTAGAATCTCCGACCTTCATTTTTTGGTAGACGATTTTCCCTGATTCGCTCCTCTTTGCGGGATATCTAATAAACCAGGGACCTACAAGATTTCCGTTTTTGTCTTTGTAACGCTTAAATACACCCATACTTTTTTCCTTTCTCATCATAATTGATGATGAAAGGTATGATAGAGCTGGGCATGTGGTATAAATATTCACCTCCTTTCCAAGAGGAAATATACCACTTCCTTTGCCCAACTGTCAATTCACTTTTTTCTCTCAAGATTATCAATGAAATCATCCACGTCTTTAATATCGAATCTAAGCGCTCCACGAAGCTTTATCCTGGGAATTAGAAATTCTCCTCTGGAAATTTCATTCCTTATTGTTTGAGGTTTTTTCCCGATGTAATCTGCTAGTTCT
>Ga0180431_10000505_pt1 | contig 56488 bp, 57 predicted proteins | sample SS_ome_11_FD_132459 | JGI IMG/M metagenome (GOLD analysis project Ga0180431, IMG submission 132459) | Hypersaline lake sediment archaeal communities from the Salton Sea, California, USA - SS_1_MS_1 metaG | ecosystem: Environmental > Aquatic > Non-marine Saline and Alkaline > Hypersaline >... | reverse complement strand
TATTACAGAGTGATTAATTTCACATTTATTTTCACTAATATTATATGTAAATACATCTTCTGTAAATAATTTAAAAATTGCAGGATTTATATTGTTTTCAAGATTAATTTCTTGAAAAGAATCTGCTTCATAATATTTCCAGTTTGTATAATTTTTATCCTCTATCAAAACTTTCATCTTCATTATTGCTCTAATAATTATATATTTTTACTTTTAAATATAATCCTAAATATATTTTATTTTTATAGAATAAAAATTTGCTAGATAATGCTCTATTTTTAATTTAAGATATAATTTTTTTATTACCAAGTATGGTAATGGTTTTATTTTTGTTACGATAACAGTAAGGAAAAAAGAATAACTTTAAACTTTTTTAAAAAAATTTTTTTCAATTCTCAAATCGAAATTTCAAAAATGGACATTTATTTTTGTCCATTTTTCAAAAATGGATTTTAAAATCTGAAAAAAAACCAAATTTTCATTTTATTACGATAATGGTTTAATTTTTAAAAAAATCATTGAAAAAAGTGTTACCAACTGAAAAAATGCAAAATTTTCTCGTGGCTGGAAATGGTACAAAAATGGTACAAAAAAAATGACTTTTTTTTTTCATAAAAAAATTTCTTATTATATTTCGTAAGATTTTCGCAAAACTCTAAATTTTTTTTGTGATGAATGGTACAAAAAAACAGCCGAGCTTGGCTGGAAATGGTACAAAATGGTACAAAAAAAATGAACTTTTTTTCAAGAATAATTTAGAAACGATATTATAATAAGAAATATCTTGTATTGAAAGTATAGATAAGAGCAATGGTAAAAAAATGGTACAAAAAAAATGACAAAATAATATAAATATATTAAATATAGATAAAATATGGATATTGATAATAAATTATTAAAACCATATAAATGTGAAACTTGTAATTTTGAAACAAATAAAAAAACCAACTATGAGAATCATTTACAAACTAAAAAACATAAATTAAATTTTGGAAAAGAAATACCTAAATTTAAATGTGAATGTGGAAAAACTTATGCTTTCTCTCAAGGTCTATGTAGACATAAAAAAACTTGTATTAAAATAAAATCTGATCAAATAATTAAAGTTCAAGAAGAAAAGATAAAAATATTAGAAGAGGCTAATAAACAACCTATAATAATTAACAATGACAATAGTATAACAAATAATAATACCATAAATAATCAATTTAATATAAATTTATATCTTAATGAAAATTGTAAAGAAGCATTAAATTTATCTGATTTTATAAAATCAATAACAGTAGAGTCAAGTGATTTAGATTTTACTTTAAAACATGGTTTGATAGAAGGAATAAATAGTGTTTTTACAAAACACATAGGACAATATAAATATACCGATAGACCAATTCAATGTTCAGATATTAAGAGAGAAACATTATATATAAAAGATAATAATAAATGGGATAAGGAAGATAGTAAAGAAAAAATAAGACAAGTAATAAATACTGTTACAAAAAAACAAACTGATGGGATAAATGATTATTTTGATGACAAAGATCCTAATTGGCGAGAGAATGGAAAAAAAGTAGAAGAATGGACGTGTTTAGTAAATACTTTAACAACAGAAATAGATAGAAATAGTCAATCAGAAAATAAAATTGTAAAAGCAATTGCAAAAGAAACTATTATAGATAAATAAAGTAAAATAAATATTATTAATAAATATATAATGTCAACAGTTACTGAAAATATAACTAAAGATAAAATTGAAATAACTAGAGATTTGGTAAAAACTGGAATTATGGTGAATGCTGGGTTATCAAGTGTTATTATTTTAGTTTTATTAGTCTTAGTCTCCGGTCCAGGTGGTGCAAAATCGCAAATATCCAAAGCTAGTGATTTTTTTTCAACCCCATGTATACCAACTGGGAATGGAACTACAGGTTTTAAACAATTACCTGGAGGTGAGATAGAACCTTGTGACCCATCTGGTAATGAGTCAACTCCTGATATAATTAATAATTTATTGAATGGTACAGCATCAGCAGATCTTTCAGGTAATACAATAAACATTGGTAAAATATTAATTACTATAGGTGTAATTTCAAATATATTATTTATATTTAGTCCTTATTTAGCATACATACCTAGAACTATATGGTTATGGATTTTAAGAAAAAAAGCAGAAAAAACTGTCGATGACGAATTAAACCGTACTAAAGAACCTATTGAACAAGCCTTGAAAAAATTAAAACAAGATCAGAGTCCAAGGGCTATAGCAGAAGTTAGTGAAGATATAAGAAGTAATAGAGAAAGAGATATAGGTATTGAATTTCAGAAAGAATTGGGAAAGACAGCTGAAGGGATAGAAGGTAGTCCCATTCAAAGAGGAGGTGGTAATCCTTATTTTAAATTTGTAACAAATTTTGCAGGATTTATAGGTGGAGATAAATGTGATTCAGGAGAAGCAACAAGATTTTTTATAGGTGCAATTCATATTGTTATATTTTTAATATTTGGAGCATTATTAAAAGGAGATCCATTATCAATCTCTCCAGGATTATTTGGATTATTTTTATCATTCCTTATATTATTTAGTTTACTTGGAAGTCTTATACCATCTAGTGGTTCAATGAAAATATTTTATGCAGTCGGAGGTCTTGTTTCATTTTTAACTTGGTTAATAATCGGATTTACAGATAAGAATCCAGATAATCCTTTAACAATTTCAAGTATAATAAGATATACTACAGGTATTTTATCAATTAGTCTATTCTCATATTTTTCAGCAAATCCAGAAGATTTTACAAATAAAAAGAAATTAGGTTGTCCAAGTCAAGTAAAATTACCAGAAAAATTTACAAGTCATTTATCAGAAGCTACACAAAAACTAGGAAATCTTGCAAGTAAAGCAAGTAAAGATACAGTTGAGGCAGCAAGTAAAGATACAGTTGAGGCAGCAAGTAAAGCTACAGCTCAGACAGCAAGTAAAGTAGGAGGAGGTTCAGATGGGGATGCAGAATCGATTGCTTGTTTAGTTTATAATTTCTTTAGCACTATTAATAATTCTTTAGCATTTGGAGTAGTTAAAATAATAATAATATTATGTGGTTTAATTTTTACACCTAATTATGGTAGTTCAGTTAAATCTATGATGGATTCTTTATATGGTTCAAGATTGATATTTTTTTATTTATTAATTTTATTATTTGTTTTGATATGGGATTTTTTTCCGTTATTAAGATGGTTTACAGAAGCTTCAGAAGCAAAACTTGATAAAGAAGATTTGTTCAAAAAAGCTTCAGAATTAGCATTTTTATCAAGATGTCATTATGATCCAACATCAGAGCCAGGTGCAGATGGTAAAGGGTGTGTAATACCAGAAAAGTTAAAAGAAGAATTATTAGATGTATAAATTAATAAATATTTAAAACGCTGACTTAATCCAAATATTTTACAAGTCTGCACTTGGTTTTTAAATGGGATAAATAATAGTTAACTGCTGATAATTTATAATCACTACTTTTATGTGTAGTCATTATAATATAATTTAACTATTTATAAAAAAATTGATTTTAAATTAAATTTAAATTCAATTCTTAATTTACAATTAAATAACACAATATGTCTTCCAAAGAAACTACCAGTCCAATAGAAGTTGGAGAACAACCAGCTAAACGAATAAAGATTAAGTTTAAATTTACACTATTTTTAAAGAAACACTACTCTTGTATCAAAATTCAAGCATGTTGGATGGGATATAAATCTCGTAAACATTTTAAAAAACAAGATGACAAATACTGTTTTACAATTCTGAATAAATGTTTGGATAAATATTTAGCTGATTTAGATTTTAATGATCAAATAAATATACTTATGTCACAAAAAAAAAGAAGGAATGAAAATTTCCCATCTGATATATCTGAAAATATTGCTAAATTTGCTATTTATAAAAAATACGGTATTATGCCGTGTTGGGATACTAAAAAAGGAGATTTGAATATTGATAAATCAAATATTTTTAAGCAAATAGAAGTAAAGGGATTTATGTCAACAGGGCCTTCCTCATTTGGACCAACTGAGACATGGGATTGGATATATTTTGTGGATGGATTAGATGTACGAAATAAAAACTTTAAAGTTTATGAAATAAAACTATCTAATAGAAGTGAAGCATGGAGATCTATTAAAATAAATGAAAAAGAAACCTATGGCGAAATTGCTGATAAAAATCAGAGAGGTAAATTAAGAGCAGATTTTTATAATAAATTTAAAACTCAATTAGGTAATCATTGTAAGTTAATATTTGACGGTCATATCTCTAAATTAGATAATTCTCTTTAATTTATTTACTATTAATTCTACAACTGGGACTGAAACCGCATTCCCTGCCAATTTATATAATTCACTATCACAAACATCTGGAAGTTTATAATCTTTTGGAAATCCTTGTAAATTAAAACATTCTCTTGGAGTTAATTTTCTGATACCCTTATCATCTTTTAGAAGAGGAACATTATGTCCTCCTCCACCCATATTAGCGGTTAATGTAGGACAGCAATTACTCTTATTTTCTCTTACATAAAATCGTCTATATTGATAAAGGACATTTTCGGATATATTTTTAGTAATACCTTTTTCTATTTCATCAAATACTTTAAATCTATCCGAATAGTAATATTTATCATCAACATTTTCTTCTAACATATCACATATTTTCCCTTGTTCTTGTTCTGGAAATTCAAAGTTAAATTTATGATATTTTTCTTTATCACGAAACCCTATTATATATATTCTTTCGCGATGTTGTGGAATATTGGTAATCTTATTAGTATCAAGAATAGCAGTTTTTATATGATAACCAATTTCTTGTAATTTTTTCTCAATAATTTTATATGTATTTCCTTTGTCATGTGATTTTAAATTTTTAACATTCTCTAAAATAATTATTTCTGGATTGTGTTTTTCTAAAATTTCTACAATTTTCCAAAATACATTTGATCTTTTGTCATCAAACCCTTTTTTCTCACCAGCTATACTAAATGGTTGACAAGGGAATCCACCACATAAAAGATTATGTGAAGGTATATCTAATACATTTATAGTATTTAAATCTTTAAGAGTAAATGTATGAGTCGGATTATTTAGTTCATAAATTTTTTTGGAACTTTCCATCATATCATTTGTAAATACACATTTTAATTTATTACTTTTTTCAAGTGCTAATGTAAAAGCACCTGTCCCTGCAAATAAATCAATAAAGTTAAACTTATTATCAATAATCTTAAATTTTTTAACTTCTTTTGGTTGTTGATTTTCCATTATGTCTGTATTAACATTTATTTCTCTATTTTCAAGAATCAATTTTTTATTATTCAATTCTTTTAATTTTTCTTCAACAGATTTATCTACAAGTGCCTTAATTTTATCAGCATTATTTTCACAAAGCGTCTTGCGTCTATTATGAGAATCATAGTGAGATTTTTGAGAAAATCCTTTTCCACATCGTTCGCAACTATATTTAACCATTTTCGTTATATATTGTTAATATATATTTAATTTTAATATCAATTTTAAAATTAAACTTAAAATGAACTGCCAAAAATTCCACCTAATGCTTCATTAGCAGCCATTAAAGGAGATGGATCCAAAACATCATTTTGTACTTGAACTTGTTGTTGTTGATTCATAGGAAGATCAGATATAAGAGTAGTATTTCCAGGATTAATATTTTGAGTAAATTGAGGTCCCATATTTAAAGTATCAGCTTGACTAGGCATGTGTTGAGGATATTGTGGACCACCACCAACAATTGGTTGGGTGACTTTGACTTGAGAATTAGGTTTTTTACCAGATTTTCCAGACCATAATTCAGTTAATCTATCAAGTAATAAGTTAATTTTAGCGCCGAGTTTAGTTTGCATTGTGATTAAAACAATTAAAACAGGAATAATAAAATTAGTTTCATTAAATTTAAAATAACAGACACCACTATAAGTAGGAACAAATCTAATCATTTTATCGATAAACCAAATACTTAAAAAGATAACAAGAAGTTGTATAATAACTTCGACTAAAACTTCTAAACTAGGTTTTGATTCATCATCTTCGGGAATGTAATGTTTAACTAATTTAAGTAAAATAATTACAGGTATGATAGCAAGTAAAGTATATTGCATCATATTTAACATACCGGCTTTATTATCTTCATCAAAATTAAAAACAAAAGAAAAAAAATTTTGATCAACTTTATTATTTTCTTTTATTACTTCATTTACTTTTTCCATTATATGATTTATAGAAAGAAATTAAAAATAAAATAATATAATAAATTATGCTAAAAAAGGATATAAGTCATCTTAAATGGAGAGATGATTATTTTCATGATGAAAATCAATATATTTCTTTAATTGAAGATATTTTAGAGGAAGGAATTTTGGAAAAAACAAGAAATGGATATGCTAAAAGTATATTTGGATCAGCAATGCATTTTAGCTTAGAAGATAATACAATTCCATTAATCACAACAAAAAAATTAGCATGGAAAACATGCTTAAGAGAATTACTTTGGTTTATTAGTGGTAAAACAGATAATGAAATTTTACAAAAAAAAAATGTAAAGATTTGGAATAGTAATGCATCTAGAGAATTTCTTGATTCTCAAGGATTAAGTAATTTAGATGAAAATGATTTGGGGCCAGTATATGGTCATCAATGGAGATTTTTCAACGCAAATTATAAAGATTGTAAAACAGATTATACAAATTGTGGTATAGATCAATTAGCAAATATTATAAAAGTTTTAAAAGATCCAGAACAAAGATCTAGTAGAAGAATAATTTTAAGTTCTTGGAATCCATGTCAATTAAAAGAAATGGCATTACCTCCGTGTCATGTGCTAATGCAATTTAATGTAAGTGAAGATAAATTTTTATCTTGTTCTTTATATCAAAGAAGTGGAGATGTAGGATTAGGGGTACCATTTAACATAGCATCTTATTGTTTTTTGACACATTTATTAGGTAAACATTGTGGATTAGAACCAAAAGAATTTGTATATTATTTAGGAAATAGTCATATTTATGATGATCATTTAGAAATATTAAAAGAACAAATTTTAAGAAAGCCATTAGATTTTCCAAAGTTAAAGATAAAGAATATATATGATGAAATAGAAGATTATAAAGAAGAAGATTTTGAAATATTGAATTATAATTATCATGAAAAAATTAAAATGGAAATGCGTCCCTAGAGTCAATATATTTTATAAAATCATTTTATAGATGAGTTCCGCACAAGCAGCATCTAGAGCAAAAGCTAGAAGAGGAGCAACGCAACCAAGTGAACCAGGAAAGGTTACATTTGGAAGCACACCCACAAATGTAACTCCGGAAATTAGTCCAAATCAATTACTTATGAGACATGATTATAAATTATTTGTTTTCGAGAAGAAACTTAAAGAATTACATGAAAGAACTAAAGATGTAACTAAAGATGGAAGTAATGAAAATTTAAATACTATAAATGAATCTATGTTAAGTGAAGCTTTACAATCAATGGATAATAGAATGGATAATCTTGAGGAAGTATTAACAAATATGGATAGTACAAAAAATAATACAGAATTAAACTTAAAGATTAACAAATTAGAAAATGAACAAAAAGAATTAAAAACTTTATTGTTAAAAATTCAAGGAACTGTTATGGAAACTCAAATGCAAATGATGCAAATTAAAAATAGTGGTAAAACAACAACTACAAATTTAAATGAAGAAGTAATGATGGAAAGTTTGGAAGGAGATGTAGTAAATGAAGAAGTAGGAAAAAAGAAAGGAAAAAGAAATAACTAATATGGTAAAATCTGTAAAATAAAATCAATAAATTAATTAGTATGGAAATATTAATTAATTTGATAATATTCATAATCGTATTTTTTTTATATTTACACATTTCTTTTCAATTAAAGATAAATAATGATTTAGAAGTTTTAGAGATAGAAGAACCAACAAAAGGTCAATTAGAAGAAATTTGTGATCTAAGACAACCAGTTTTATTTAATTTCAAAAATAAAATTAGCGAAGAAATAAAATTAGATAATATATTTGATAATTATTCAGCTTTTGATATAAAAATTAGAAATAAAAAAAAAATAGATAAAGAACAAGAATATTATTTACCACTTTCATTAAAAGAATTAAAGGTTTTATTTGAAAATGATAAGGAAAAAAAATATATTAGTGAAAAAAATCAAGAATTCTTAGAAGAAACAAGTTTAATTAAGAATTTTCAAAATAATGATTTATTTTTAAGACCTGAATTTGTTTCAACATGTAATTATGATTTATTTTTGGGAAATAAAGATTCAGATACACCATTTAGATATGATATATATTATAGAAACTATATAGTAGTTACAGAGGGAAAAGTTACAATAAGATTAACTCCTCCAAAAAATGAAAAATATTTAGATATAGATAAAGATTATGAAATTTTTGAATATAGATCACAAATAGATATATGGAATGTACAAGATAAATATAAATCTAATTATGAAAAAATAAAATTTTTAGACATAACTTTAGAGAAAAATCAAATATTATATATCCCAGCATATTGGTTTTATAGTATAAAATATTTAGAAAAGTCAGCAATATGCAATTTTAAATATAGTACTTTTATGAATTTAATAGCAATTTTACCAGAGTATGTAATGCATTTACTACAACATAATAATACTAAAAAGCAATTAACAAAAATAAAAAAAATAACAGATAATAGAATAATAGATAAAAAAACAATAGAAAAAAATACAAAAGAAGAGAAAACTAACTAAATTTGTTACCACATCTAATAGCACATTTTCTAGTGCATGCATCAAAAAATCTTGGATTTAAATCTTGATCACATTGACTATTACAATTTTTAAAACATAAATCTAAATTATCAGTAGATTTTTTTGGTTTTTTAGTTGGTTTTTTATCTTCAACTCCAACTTTAATTGCAATTATAATAACTAAAATTAAAAAAAACATAATAAATAAATTATTTAAAAATCTCATTTTATATATAAAAATATAAAATTTTAAATAAATGTGTTTAGAATAATAAAAAATATTATTTATATATATGTACATCCCGAATTTTAGTTATTTCTTGTCTAGAAGAAATGTTATATTTACAACATTTTTAATGTCATTAAATCCGACTCCATTAAATGATGATAATATGGCTACAAATTCTCCTCAAACTTTAATAACAAAAACAGATAAAGAAATTTATTTTTATGGGCCATTAACTGATGAATCTTGTTTTAGATTACATTATACACTTGAAGAGTTAATAAAAATAAATAAAGATAAAAATAATGAAATAAATTTATATTTGCAAACTGGAGGCGGATCAGTTTTACCAACATTTCCTGTTGTAGATTTGATAAAATCTTCTGAAATTCCAATTAATACAATAATTAAAGGTTACTGTGCTAGTGCAGGTACGTTAATTAGTGTAGCAGGAAGTAAAAGGTATATGACAAATAATTCATTACTATTAATACATTCTTTAAGACAAGAAACTGGTGGAGGAACATTTAATAATATTAAAGATACATTTGAAAATTCGGATGTTATTATGAAATTAATTAAAAATATTTATTTGGATAATACAGAAATACCTGAAGAAAAATTAAATTATTTTTTTCATCATGATTTATGGTTAACTTCTGATGAATGTCTAAAATTAAAAATAGTAGATGCTATAAAGAATTAAAAAAATCTATTAAAATATAAATAATATTATATTTTAATAATGGTTTTTGATAAAGAATTTTTAAAAAAAGCATTAGAAAATGAAAATAATGAATCTATTATAAATTTAAGTATACAAGAAATTAAATCAAAAAAAAATGATATTTTACAGAAATTGAATTTAACACGAGAAGAACATAAAGAAAATTTAACCAAGTTAAAAGAATATAGATATATTGATAATATAAATGATCTAAACTATGGATCATTTATAAGATGTATAAATTTAAAAAAAATAAATAATCTATGTTTAAATAATGGAGGATTTGTTTGTGATATAAAAATTAATAATGGAATTGAAATTTTATGTAGAAATAATTATAATAAATTTTTTCAAATAAAATTTGATGAAAATTTAATATTCCAGAAACTTACAGAACAAGAAAAAATAATATTAAATGTTTTAAAAGATTTAAATTAACGTCTTGTCAATTTATTTTTATTTTTTTTAGACTTATGCAATTTTGGTCTTTTTTTACATGTAAATCGATTAATTTTTAGTCCTTTTTTATTAACTATTTTATTTGTACAAATAGCAATAGCTCTTGATTCATTTTGTAATTTTGGATCAACCTTTTTAATACAAGAACATAACTTTAAAGCAATAATTTCTTCTGCTTTGTTTTTGATTTCTTTGTAAGATAAATTACTTATATCCTTAATATTATAAAATTCCAGGATATTAATATAATCATTTTTTGTAAGTTTCATATATAGATTATATATATATAAAAATTAAAAATATTATCTATATATAATGGGAAAGGATAATATACCTAAATACATAGTAGTATTTGATATGGATGAAACATTAGGACATTTTGAACAATTAAGTATATTTTGGATGACTCTAGTTAATTATTTAAATAAAAAATCTATTAAAATTAAAAAAGAATTATTATTCGAAATTATAGATAATCATTTTAATAAAATTCTTAGACCAAAAATTATTGATATATTAAAATATTTACAATTACAAAAAAAAAATAATATATGTGATAAAATTATAATATTTACTAATAATACAAGTCGTAAATGGTCTAATTTAATTAGTGATTATTTTAGTTATAAATTACAAGAACCGATTTTTGATCAAGTTATAATAGCTTTTGCTTCTAAAGGTAAAATATTAGAACCAGATAGAAGTCAATATGATAAAACATATACAGATTTATTAAGATGCACAAAATTAAATGATGATACTAAAGTATGTTTTTTAGATGATATTTCTCATCCTAAAATGGAACATCAAAATGTAATGTATTTAAAAATTAAACCATATCAATATAGTTATGATTTAGATAAAATCTCTCAAGATTTTTATAAAAATCATAAAGATATAATTAAAAATCGTGAGGAATATATAAATTTTATGAAGAAAAATATGGAGGAATATAATTATAAACTAATATTCAAATCAAATTTAGAACAAAAAGTAGATAGTATTATTAGTAAAAGATTACGACATTTATTAGAAGAATTTTTAGAAAATAAAAAAAAATTAGTTTATACTTTATAAAATTTCAAATAATTTGTAATAATATTATTTAATAAAGTAGTAGTTAAAATAAATATACCTGCTTGAAATGCTATAATTCTATCAAATTTAGAAATTTTTCCTGATTTACTAATTATTCCCCATGGATTAAATTTAATGATTAAAAATAAAGATATATATATTCTTAAATAATGTTGTATTTCATCAAAAAATTTAGAGCCAAATTGTGATAAACCAATAATTGAAAATATATACAAAATCCAAGCTAAATAATAAAAAAATAAATATATTTTTTCATGCCATTCTCTACCTTTAAATTCTTTATATAATAAATTCATATATATATAGATATTATTATAATGTTAAACAGCAGAAACTAATAGTTTATTATAAGTTTTTAAAGTTCTAGCACTAGCATCATTTGCTTCAACAAATTTAGGCATCCAAAAATATGGAATTAAATGACCAAGATTTCTGAAATGTTTTTCATATAAAAAACGATAATAAGCCTTTTCTAAAGTATTATCTTCAGTTAAATAAGGTTTAATTTGTTCTTGAATAAAATTAAATTTATATAAATATTTTACTTTTTCATCAATAATTTCATACCATGATCTATTTAAAGAACTAACTCCATCACTAAATGCTTCTTTATTTCTCCAAAGAATATCTTCTGGTAAAATTTCAGGTTTCAATCTTTGGAATGCATTTCTAAATAAATATTTCTCTATTTTTCCAGCTTGAAAACGTTGATTTGGTTCTATAGATAAATAAGCATTTACCCAAGTATAATCTAAAAATGGAGTCCTGGGTTCTAACCCATGTGTAGAAATACATCGATCAGATCTTAAAACATCAAAATAATGAATATCATTAAGTAATCGTTTACATTCTTTATCAAATTCACTAGAATTTGGACATGAATTAAAATATATATATCCTCCCATTAATTCATCTGATCCATCTCCATTAAATATTACTTTAGCTTCACTATTTTCCTTTATATATTTTCCAATTAAATAATTTCCAACACTTGCTCTTACAGTAGTAGTATCATAAGATTCAATAGCATATATAACTTCAGGAATAGCTTGAAAAAATTCAGTTTCACTAACAATAACATTTGTATGCTTAGTTCCCAAAAAATCTGCTACTAATTGAGCATATTTTAAATCCTCTGAACCTTCTAATCCAATACTATATGTTTCAAGGTTATTATTACCATAATATTGTGCTACCAATGCACAAACTATAGAACTATCTAGTCCTCCAGATAATAAACAAGCAATAGGACGATCTGTAGTATCTACTACCCGTTTTTTAATAGCTTTTTCAAAAGAATCTACTATATGATGATTAATTAAAGATTCATCTCTAAAAAATAAATAAGATGATGGATAATTATAGTAATAATCACTACAAAAAAATTCATAAACTCCATGATTATAAATAAATTGTTTATAAGTTCCTGGTAGAAATGTATTGATTGAATTATTTCTACCTGCTTCTAAATTTTGAAGAGTTTCATTTTTTTCAGATAGATTTTTTAAAACTTTTACTTCACTCGCAAATCCATAAATATCAGTATCTTCTTCATTAATTTGTTCAAAAAGTGGTCTTACTCCAAATCGATCTCTAGCTACAAAAATATTTTTATTAATTTCATCTAATAAAATAAAAGCAAATACTCCATCTAATTTTTTTAAAGTATCTACAATTCCAAATTTTCGATATAAATGTATAATAATTTCGCAATCAGATTGTGTATTAAGTTTTATATCAAGTAATTGTTCTAATTCTTTATAATTATAAATTTCTCCATTACATATAAGTTTACAATTTAAAAATCTTAATGGTTGAGAAGATTCACTATTTAAACCATTTATAGCTAAACGATGAAATCCAAAAATATAATTATCTTCTTTTTTACCAGCTACTAAAACAGAATCTTCTGGACCTCTATTTTGACCCAATAAAAATGCATTATATATATCATTATCTATTTCTTGATTTAAAAGTGCAAAAATTCCACACATTTAATGTTATTAAAATAATATCTTTAATTATTTTAAAGATATTATATATGAATCTCAAAAATATTGAAGGATCAAACTTAGAAATTTGTAATTTAAATCCAATGACCGGATTTAATCGAGATGGTAAATGTAGACCTGATAAAGATGATAGAGGTAAACATTTAGTTTGTGCAAAATTAGATAAAAATTTTTTAGAATTTACAAATAATGACGGAAATAATTTAGATTCATTAAAAGAAGGAGATAATTGGTGCTTATGTGAAGATAGATATTTGGATGCTTTTATGGAAGGTAAAGCACCTAGAGTTATAAAAAATGCAACATATTCGGGTGTAAAAGATAGTGTTAAACAAGCAATTATGAGTGGGGGGTCAAGACAGTTACCAAAGTTAAGAAAGATAAATAGATCAAAAAAAAAATATTTATATCATTTAAATGATAAACAAAGTAAAAGAATATTAGCAATAAATGAAGATTTAAATAAAATTAAAAGTAAGACAAAAAGAAAACATGCAGCTAGTCAAAAAAAGAAAAGATTTAATGTTTTAAGACTCTATAGAAAGTATAGAGATAAAAAAGGATGTAAAAAATTAACAAAAGACATGAAATATCTAGATAAAAAATATGGATTAGGAAAAACCAAAAAAATATGTTAATAATTAACTTTATAAATATTTTATGAGAAAATAATAATTTAAAAAGAGTAAATAAACATTAAAGTAATATAAAAAAGGATAAATCCAGTTAAAATATAAATATTATTATCTAATTTAAGATAATCGAATAAATAATAAAAAATTAAAGTACTAATCAATATAAGTTGATCATAAAATAAAATACTAATTTTTCCTTCTTTTCCATATCCCTTAAAAACATTTAAAACTTCTGACTTACCTTTATACTTACTTATAAAATATCCAAATGTTAAATCGTGGGCTAGTTCAACTAAAATAATTATTAAAGATTGTAAAATAAAATTATTATTAATTAATAAAGCAAATAAAACAGGAGCCATTGCAGATAAAATATCCATAAAAAAAGCACCAATCCTAAAATTATTATACCATTTTGCTATAAATTTACCTTGATTTTTTTTAAAATATACAATAATAACAGTTATAGTTTCTACAAGAGTAGCAGCAAGTAATAAATAAGATAAATTAATTTTCACCATTAATATATTTATATATAAAATAAGTTAGAGAGAAAAGAATTCCTCCCCATAAAGTATCTATTATAACAGTTTGATAATCCCAATCTTTAAAAATTGCCATATTAGTGGTATCATAAACTCCATATATTCCTAAACCTAAAAGAAACGCATCAAAAAAGCATCCATTTTTAAAAACAATAAAATAATATAATGTAAAAATTAAAAATATATAACAAAATAAAGTTGGTAAAACTTTTAATTGAAGAGGTGATTTTTGAATTTTACCAACAAGCTTTGAAAAATTATTTTTCATTAAAAAAAGATATATAGCATCAATAATTGTAAATATTAAAGCTAATTTTAAAATATCAAAAAACATTATATTATTGATTTATAAAATTATTTAATAAATATATTATTTAAAATATAAATAAATTGTTCAATAGATTCTTCAGCATGATATCCATGCTGAATTGTTAAAAAATTAAAAGATATATTATTATTAGTTAAATAGGTTAAACAATATTTTTGAAAATCATAAGTATATATTTCATCTAAAAAATGGGATATTATATTAATAGAAGTTTGACATTCTTTAAGATTAATATAATTATACATATAAAGACTATCTATAATAAAAGATTTACCAATAGGATACTTTAAGTATTTCAATATATTAAATATTAAAGTTCCTCCCTGACTAACACCAATTAAAAAGATATTTTTATTATTAATAAGTTTATTTTCTTTATTTATAATTTTTAAAATTCTTTGAGTTGATTTTTGGAAATCATCTTCTGAAATTTTATCTATTTTTTTAATTCCATCATATTGAGTATAATAATCATACCATGCATTACAATTAAATATGGTATTATTAGGATAATGTACATCAATTATAGGACTTTGAGGAATAATAAATTTTACAGAATCATAATAATGCTTAAAAAAAATATTAGATTGAAAAAAAGTTAAAAAATTATTAAAGCTATCTATATTAGAGCCCATACCGTGTAACATAATAAATGAATATAAATGTTTCCTTTTTGGATAAATAATTTTAGATTTATTCATATTATATTTATAAATATAAAATATTTATTATAATATAATATAATATGTTTGGTGTAAATGATAATGTGTATTTTTGCAATATGGATAGATTAGAAAGTATTAATAGCCAAATAAGAAATAGAAATATACCAAGTGAACCTTTAAGACCTGAATTTTCATTAAGACCTGTAGCAACTCAACGATGTGTTTTACCAATAGTTGATAATATTAGTCCTTCTTGTGTTGCATTAAAAAAATATGATCAATTTAGTGTAGAAAAAGTATTTAATCCAGGAACTGCTCAAGCACCATGGGATGGATTTGCAGCTAATATAAATATAGATTCCTTACTAAGAAATCAATTTTTTGCATTACAAAGATGTAGTCAAGCAGAATTTGTTCCATCAAGTAATGGACCATTATTTGTTCATCCTTTAGCATTAAATAGTAGTGAAAGAGCAGTAAAAACTAGTGTTGAAGATTTAAATTCTGTTAGAAACTGTAAGATGCCAGAACATAGTGATAGATTTAATCATAGTACAAGATTTCATAGAACAACAATAAATAATAATAATGATAAGTGAGAAATAATTAAAAAATATTAATATTATTATTATATAGATTCCATGAATAATATTAATAAAATAGATAAGGTGACCTTAGAATATCTTATAAATCCAGATTTATTTAATAAACATATTATAAAATCCCGAAATGTAGATAAAAAAGAATTTGAATATGACAAGCAATTTTATAGAAAACGAATAGTTGGATTAGTAAAAGAAATGCTAAAAGGTAATTTTGAAAATAATAATCTTAAAGATAATTTTAATAATTATATTGAAAGTTTAATAATTTATTTTAAAGAAATAGATAGAAAAGATTTACTTCAAGAATATTATTTGGATTTATCTTTAAATTTTTCTAATACAAAAGAAAAATTAAATACTATTCCAGAGGAAAAGGATATTGATAGTTATTTATTTAATAAAGATAAGTTAGAAATCAATACAATAGAAAAATATATTAATGTTAAAAAAATTAATAATAAAGAATATTATTTACCAGAAAAGAGAGATGTTAATTTAAAGGATCCAAAATTAAGAAAAAAAGGGTTACCTCCAAAAGAAAAATCTATTAATAATATAAATGAAAACAAGGAAGAAATTAAATAATCAAAAAAAAAATAAGAGTTTAAGATGTAGTCCAAAAACTAAAAAAAATAATTATACATGTTATTCAGATGAATCATTAATTAAATTAAAAAAAGCATGGAATACAAGACATCCTGAGAGAATTATAAAAAGTAATAAAGGATTTGAAATTTGGAAAAAGTTAAAAGAAAATTTAAATCAAGTTTGTGAAAATGAAGCTTGTTGGCTAAAACAAAAATTTATAGAGAACAAATTGGATAAAGATTTACTACATTACACATTTGCTCCTAAATCACCAGATATTTGGAAAACACCACAAGGAAAAAATACTTGGTTATCAAGTTTAGACATAGAAAAAGTATTAAAGCAATTTGAGCATGAATATAAGAATTTTGCATTTCTAGGACCTTCGCCAATTGATTTTGATACACCAAAAATACACAATACTTGTGTTTGGGAAGAATTATGTAAATTTGAATTATCAAATTTTTTGAAAAAAAATAAGAATAAAATAGGAATAGTTTTTAATACTGATCCTCATACAAAAGGTGGAGCTCATTGGATTTGTTTAATGATAGATATTAGTAAAGAAATTATATATTTTTTTGATAGTGTAGGAGATAAACCTCCCAAAGAAATAGATACATTTGTAGAAAGAGTTATTAATCAAGGAAAATCTCTTGGAATTAATTTTAAATATTTATCTAATCATCCATTTGAACATCAAATGGGTAATACCGAATGTGGAATATATGTAATATATTTTTTAACTGAAATTTTGCAGGGTAAAAAAAATTATGAATATTTTAATAATGTAACAATACCTGATAAAGAAATGGAAAAATATAGAAAAATTTATTTTAATTAATAAATATATAAAAACATATAATTATTAATTTAAAATGAGTTTTGATTCACAAGAAAACAAAGCTTTAATTTGGGGAGTATTATCTGAACAAAAAGTTTTTGAAAATATTCCAGACAGTTTGTTTATGAAAGTACAAACTTTATTTGAAACAGAAATTAAGAGTATAAAAGAAAGAAGTCAAGGAAGGAATGCTGATTTACTAATTATGAATAAAATGTTAATGCAAAACTTTACTAGATCTATCTCTCTATTAAAAGATAATAAAAGTGTTAAATCAAAAAATATAGAAAAAGACTTTTTAAAAGCAAAAACTGAGTTAGACAAATTTTTAGTAGGAGATAAACCTCAAGAAATAGATTTCTCAGATCCTAAAGATGATGAACCATTAAAAATAGAGGATTTAGATGATAAATTAAATTTAATTATTAATGAGAGAAAAAACTTAGTTTCAGAATATGAAAAAGTTGATATCCAAAAATCTGTAGATAATTTAGAAGAATCTAATATTCAAATTAATGATAAATCAGTAGATCTAAAATCTTTAGATAATTCATTATTATTAAAAGAAGAAATTATAAATGATGATAATTTAGAAGAAACCTTCTTAAGTAAATTAAAAAAAAGCGATGAAATATCATTAGAATCAATAAATAATAAATTAGATAAATTGTTAGAAAAAATTGATATACTTCTTGAAAAATAATTTAATTTTAGACTAATTTTTTAAAATTATATTTTTTTCCTTGTATTTCTAATGTTCCTATTTTAATAGGATTTTTTGCTTGATAACTTTTATAATCATAAACATTACCAGTAGATTTTTCCCAAGCATAATTTGTACCATCTAATGTAACTTTATAAGCCACAATTTCTTGTTCAGCTTTATTTCCTCTTGTTATTTCATCTTCTTCTTCTTGTTCAATTGAAGGCAAATATGTTAATTTTTCGGGAGGTGGTGATCCAAATGAAAAACATTTTAAATTTTCTTTATTATCATCTTTCATATGTAAAATACAATCTATTGATGCTTCTTTAACGGATTTTAAAATACTTTTATTTATATCTTCTTTTATATTAGAAATTTCATAAAGAGCTTGATCTGAAGTAAAAGGAGTTTTATTATCTAATTTACTTTTATCTTTCAACCTAAGCTCAATAGAATCATCAGATTCCATTTGTTGTTGAGAGAAAGTCATTAGATATAAAAATACATCTACTGTTTGCAAATCTTTTGGTAAATTTTTATGACTACAGATTCGTCTAGCTCGACCAATAACTTGTTCTAATCTTACAGGATGCCAATATGGTTCAATCAAATGTACAAATCTTACATTTTTGAGTGATATACCTTCTGCTCCAGATGCAGTAATCATAAATACTTTAATAATCTCTCCCATAAAATTATTGGAAGAAATTGTTTTTAGTTCCTCTACAATATTCGTAGGTACAAATTGCCAATCACTATTAAATATATTTCTAATTATTTCTTTGACTTCTGAACTTTCTGTTCCTGTGTATAATGCAAAAGTTGGTTTACCTCTATTTTCTTCTTCTATATCTATCGAATATATACCATTTAAATTTTTCTTTAATTTAAACTCAGTATAACCATTAGCTTCTAAGACTAATTTGATAATTCCAATACCCTCTAAAGTTCTAAATTGTGAATAAATAAGATGTAAACCTTTATGTTTAGGATCATCAACATTTTCTAATACATTTAAAAATTTTGGACTATAAATTTTTAGTGCTTCTGGAGTCAAAAATTCATCTTTTTTATCAGCTAATTCTTTAAGAGCAGCTTTTATTCTTCCTTCGTAGGTTTTGTCAAAATCTTCACCAGTTTCAGCTTCTGCTTCATCTAATTCTATTTTAGCTTCCAAAGCCAAGGCTTGTTCTTCTTTCGAAATAGCGTCAAACTCATCTTCATTAGTTGAATTTTCAATTATAGCAGTTTCTAAACTCGATCCTTCATTAGGAAAAGGTCTTAATATAGTAGGTCTTGGAAATACAAAATTACAAAAAGCTCTTGAAAAAATTCTATATGTAGATACTGCATCATCATAAACATTATCTCCTCCACGTTTCTTTTTTTTAGCATTTTGGAGTTCTAATTTTCTTTCTTGAACTCTAGCTTCCTCATAAATTTTAAATTGAAAATCACTCATTGGTATATCAATTCTATGATAATTTATGCTTTTATTATATTGGGGTAAGAGTGCGTCTATATCTGGAAAATATGATGCTAATCCTAAAATTCTTCTTTTAAATAAATTTTCATTTTTCACTTGATTTTTATCATCAATAAAATATTTTTTGAATTCTTCTAATGTATCAGGTAGAGCCTTATATTGACTTACTTGTACACCTCCTGGAGAAATTTGAATATCTGCTTTTTTAAGAACTTTAGCTATTAATGTAACAAATTCTTTTTGTGTTAAATTAGAATCTATTTGTTCACTTTCTAAATGGACACCTTCATATCTATATTTTGAAAATTCAGAAATAAATCCTAATGGATTTTGTGTAACAACTAAAGAATTAGAACTAGGTTGATATTGAATATAATCCATTAATTTACTAACTTTTCCATAACTCTTAAATAATTTCATTAATATTTCTTGATTAATTTTTTTAGCTTCATTAATAACTAATTTAAAAGTATAAGTTTTAATTTTTCCTCTTAAAATATTAAATAATATACTTATTTCATTTGGATAATTAATAATAGGAGTTCCAGTTAATAATATAATTTTAGAATTTTCAGCAGTCATCAAATATTCATAAAGTTTCATTGACAAAGCTGTTTTATTTTTCAATTTATTAACAATTCTTGAAACTAAATTGTGTGCTTCATCAATTATTATTACTGAATTATCAAATGGATTAATTGTATAATTTTGTGTCATATTTTGTAAATGAGAATTTCTTAATCCATTATAATTTATAAATTTATATTTACTTTTTATCATTTCATTTATTTGTTGATCTAATAAAATCTTTTGTTTAGTTTCTAATGTTTCATAATTGGATTTTTTTTTAACATTAACCAACCAAGCACCTCCATTTTTCTTAATAAATTCAAATGGTAAAGATAAAACATAAGCTAAATTTTTAGCTAATTCATCATTTCCAACAGTATCAATAAATTCCCAAAATTGATTTTTCTTATATAATAAATCACCACATTTTTTTAATTCTTCCATATAATTAACTCTTAATGAAGCTGGAGTCATAATAATAATTTTTTTATCAGTCTTCAGTCCTTCAGCAATTCCTATTGATGAACAAGTTTTACCAGAACCTAAACCATGATATAATAATAAACCTCTATATGGGGTGAATAAATTAATGTAATCTCTTACGATTTTTTGATGAGTTAATAAATTAAATTCATCTGTTTGTGAAGATTCACAAGATAATGCTTGATCATCTTTATCTATAAGTTTTTTATATTCACCAAAAATTGAGTTTATAAAATTTATAAAAATCTCTCTATTATTCATATAATAGTTTGAAGCTCTAACAATATATTTTTCTTTAGCCACGGGTAATCTATTATTAATAGTTTCTGAACCAATTATTAATTGACTAGATGGTCCTTCTAAAGGTATACCTACTGGAGTTTTTGTAATTCTAGCAGAAGGTTTAACAGTAATTTTAGTTCTAGTTTTAGTTTTACTTTTACCAGTATCTTTATCATCATCAAGTGAAATATCTTTTTCTTGAGGTTTTAAAACTAATCTAATATCTAATTTTTCTGGTAATTTCATAATCTGTGTATCTTTTAAGGATAGATCTGTAGATTCTTTAGGTTTCTTATATTCTTTTTTTGTAGTAATAGTAGATATTAATGTTTTTGGTTTAATTTTTGCTAGAAATTCTTCTCTATCAATACTACTATCACTACTTTTATCAACAATTTTTGTTTTAATAATAACATCTGTCTTTTCAGTTGGTGGTTTTTTTAATCTTATATCAATTAAACTTTCTGATTTTGGAATAGGTTTTACTTTTAATTTTGCTAAAAGCTGTTCAGCCATTAATATATTATAATAAAAATAATATAATATATTATATGAATTTATCAAAATATTTAAAAAATATTAATTGGACATTAAGTGGATTAGTTATCTTATTGATTATTACTGAAACACTAGCACAAACCTCTTGTGAACGTGGTGCATCTATGATTAAAAATAAAAAATATTTATTTGTATTTGGAGGAGTAATTTTATATGGTTTAGTTGGATTTCTTTACTATTTAGCATTAGAAAGTAGAGTAAGTTTAGCAATTGTAAATATAATTTGGCAAACTATGACAATTATAATTGTAACTTTAGTAAGTGTTTTTTATTTTAAACAACCGATTTCAAAAAAAGAAATTATAGGAATAATAATTGTAATAATAGGAAGTTTATTTTTTGTTCCTTCAAAAACTAATGAAAGTATAAAAGCAAAAATAGCTATAGCTGGCAAAGAAGCAAAAAATATACCTCCATTTAAAAATGAAAAACAAATTAAAAGATTTCTAAGATTAAAAGATAAAAAAGATTTATAATTTATTTATAAAAATTTCACAAGCTATTTGTTCAGCTTTTTTCTTGATTTTATGAATTCCTTTTCCTAATAAAATTAAAACTTTATCATTATTTTCTAAATAAGTATGAATATTATTAAAATTATTGAATTTTGAAAAGTCTAAAGCATTACTTTGATTGGTTTCCCAAATTTGTTGACCTAAACATAAGTAAACACCCATTTCATATCCATTGTCAATATCGTGATTTATTTCAATATATTCTGGTGTAACCTTAAATTCTTTTTGAATTTTTACTTGTAATTGATTTTTAAAATTATCATCGGTTTTTAATAATCTAGTCCAATCAACGTGTTCTTCAAATATTTTTTCAATAAAAATTTGACATATTTGAAAACCTGGTCCTGTTACAAATAATTTTTCAAACCATTTATCTTCATCTTTAATACTTATATGATTAAAATCTAAAAATAAAGCACCTAAAAATGCTTCAAATAAACATCCTAACTTTTTTAAATTAGTTCTAGTTTTTTTTTCTTCGGCGTGTTTTGAAATTATATAATAATTATGAAGTTGCATATCATATGCTAATTTTCCAATATGTTCATTTTTAACTAATGCAATTTTTTTTTCTGTCATAAAACCTTCGTCTGCTTTAGGAAATCTTCTATACAAATAATATTTCGTAATACATTCTAATACACCATCACCTAAAAATTCTAGTCTTTCATTAGATTTACTACTTAAGGGCAATGCATTATAAGGTTTTTCCATAATAGTGATACCCATATTTTTATTTTCTAAAAAAGGTCGTTTGGTGTATGATCTATGAATAAATGCACGTCTATATAATTCAAAATTTGTTATCTCATGATTTATTCCATATTTAGTTAATATGCTTTGAATTTGATTATTACTTATCTCTTTATTAATGGGATTATATGGATTAAATATAAGCCCATTTTCAGTTGTCATAATATCATCATCATTTTGAATCATTTTTTCATTACTCTCTTCGTCATTTATTTCTACCATTTAATAATAACTTTATTTATGTTTATATTAGTTTTTTAAAAATATTCTCTCCACTATGTATATAAATGGGAGTTACTAAAGGACCCGGACGAGGATGGGCTAGCGCATTAAATCCTTCGATAACTAATCGCCCCACTTGTGGTGGTGATAAAAAAGCTGGTTTAGCACCAACAATTGGTACACCAATTAATATTTTAGCAACAAGTATATATTCTGCTAATCCACCTAATTGTTGCAGAGTCAATCAATGCTGTTATTATGTTCCTGGAAGTGCACCACCAATCAGATCCACTTTTATTAATCCAGTAACTGGTAAGATGGAATTATGTGAAAACAAAGTTTATGCTGGTATTAAGAATAGACCTGTACAGAGTAAGAGAGCTAGATATGCTATGACTCCATAAGTTAAAATTATTTTTATTTTTTATAATTTAAAAATAATTTTATAATTAAACTTATAAAATGGATAATAATGAAACATGGCGAGTGAGAGGACATATTGATAGAGTTTTCGAATATGATAAAAAACAAAAATTTGATCAAAGTGGTCAAAAATATCAATGGATTAAAATAGAACCAGAAGAAAAAAAGAAGAAAAAATCAATAAATTAATCCATTATGCATTAATTTTTTAGTAGAATTTATATTACTTTATAATACATATAATGAATATTACTGACGATTTAAAAAAAAAAGATGATAAAAAAGTTTGGGAATCCTATTTAGGGACTCTCAATAAAGATAAATTGGTTTTAGAACCAATTCCTGAACATTTAGATATTCATAATACTAATCTATTTGATGAAAAAGAAGATAAAAATATGTCAAATAAAAAAAAAGAAGTATTGTTGAATGATAAACAAGATGTCTTTAGAAAAGATAAATTAAATAAAGATAATAAAGATGAAATTAAATTAAATTAAATTATAGTTAAAATAGATTTAAAATAATAAATAAGTTTTATATTAATATGGAATCGGTGAGTGAATTTAATGGAGATAAATACCAAGTTGTTTGTAATAAACAAAATATGCCTTTAAAATTAAATAAAGATGAGAATACATACATGTTAGATTTTGAAGTACAAAATAAAAATTTTGACTTGAATAAATTAATGGATTTTCAAATTTATAATTTAATAAAACAAGTTAATCAAGATATAATCGAAGATATTCAAATAATATCTCAACCTAATCAAGATGAAATTGAAGTATTATTTTTATTTAAAAGATTTGGTAAAAATGCCGGAGTACCTCAAAAATATTTGATTTTAAATACAATTAGAAAAAAAACAGATAATTTAATATTATTCACAAGTAAAGATAGTTCTATAAATAATATTGAATATCTACAAAATTATGATGCCGAAAGAATGAAATGTAATTTTGCTAAGCTAACTGTATTAACAATAAAAGATAAAATTAGATTAAATTATTTATTTAGTATAGATATTAAAGAAGATTTACCTATTTATATGGAAAATATGATTGGTTTAATGATGAAAAAGATATTTTATAATTTAAAATTAGTTTTAGATAAAGATTAAATATATGATTTATATAAAATGAATAATATATTTAAAAATTTATTTATTTTATTTGTATTTAATTACTTATATGGTGAGTCTATAATATATAAATTATTAGTTTTAGATTATGGCTATTTTATATATACAATAAATTTTATATTTATAACTCAATATAGTAGATTTTTACAGGGTTCAAGTTTTAATAATAATTTATTAATTTCTAATAATTTGTATATTTTATCAAAAATATTATTTTTATTAATACTAATTAAAGTATTGATTTATTTCTTTCCTTATTTAATTAAAAATAATTTGTGTTTAATATTGATCAATATATATTTTTGTATATATTTAGATGGTGGAGAATATAAAGGTAATTATAGATTAGATGATAATAATTATATAAGAAATATATTTTATAATTTATTGAAATGTAATAATCATGAAATTTTTATGATAAATAATAAAAATAAAAACGATTTATTAAAGGAGAAATATATTTTAGCATTGCATCCTCATGGTTTAATCCCACTAGCAACAGGTGTAAATTTGAGTTTATCTCCTGAATCTAAAAATATTTATAATAACTTTTATAAAAATTTATATAATAATTTGTATGCAGGCACTGCAACATTTAATTATTTCTTTCCAATATTGAGAGAATTCTATTTATTAATTGGAACTATAGATTGTTCAAGACCGAATTTAACTTATTATTTAAATAACAATAAATCTGTAGCTTTATTTATAGGTGGTGCAAGAGAATCTATATATTGTGGAAAAGGAAAAACTAATTTAATATTAAATAGACGTAATGGATTTTTAAAATTAGCTTTAGAAACAGGTACATCAATAATACCAGTTTTTACATTTGGTGAAAATGATAGATTTACATCATTAACTTGTAGAAATAATATAATATTTGAATTATTTCATAGATTAACTGGATTATGGATACCCATTATAAAATATAATTTATTTGAAAGTAATATAATTTCAGTTATAGGAGAACCAATACACGTTGAAAAAAATATTAATTATAATGAAAGTGACATTTTAATATTAAAAGAAAAATATATAAAAAATTTAAATACTCTTTTTGAAAAATTTAAACATAAACATGAAAATTATATAGATAAATCTTTAATTATTATTTAATAAAATACTTAAAATTAAGTAATTTATTATTTATTATTATGGATATTAACTTTGATTATTATTGGACTAGAATTTATAATTTATTTTATGTATTTACTTTTTTATTAAAAAATGGAATATTTTATATTTATTATAGAGATTCATTGAAATTTATACAGAATTTGACTTTTGATATTGAGAGATTTAATTATACTTATATAAAAATTTTACAAACAATTTCTTGTAATTCTTTAATCTTTAGTGATGAGCAAAAAGACTTTTTATTAAAATATTCTAATCAAGTACCATTTAAACAAAGTAATCATGATTATCAATTTCTAGTTGATTTAGAAGAAAAATATAAAGGAGAATTAAAAATAAATAAAGATTCTCCTATTAACTCAGGAATAGTAGCATTAGTTTATGAAGGTTATTTATGGGCTAATAAAGGTAATGATCCTGATAGAAAAGAGCATAAAGTAGTAATAAAAATTTTAAAAAAGGATGTAACAGAATTATTAAATACTGCATGGCAAGATCTTGAATTCTTTACAAAACTATTTGATTATTTACCTGTATTTAATAAATATAAATTGAAAAAACTGATAGATTTTAATAAAGATTATGTTATTGATCAATTAAATTTTAACATTGAACTTGAAAATTTAAAATTATGGAAAAATTTTTCTAATAAGATTGACTATCTAGAAGTGCCTCAATATTTTGAAGAATTTACAAAAGAAGATTCCAATATTCTTGTTATGGAATATCTAGAAAATATTTCAATAAAAGAATTATCAAAAGAATTAAAAAGTAAATATGCGGTAAATCTTATTAAATCAGTTTTTGTAGGTTCATTTTTTTATGGTATTATTCATGGAGATCTCCATTCAGGTAATGTTTTATTATTAGAAAATAGTAAAATTGGTATAATAGATTTTGGAATAGCTTGCAAAATAAGTCGAGAGGAGCAAAATGCTATGTATAATTTTTATAAAAATTCATTATTTGATCAAGATACAAAAAAAGCTAGTTTAAATATTAAAGATTTAGTCTATCCTAGAGAGACTTTAAATAATTTATCTTTTGAGAAATCTACACAACTTTATAAAGATGTTGAAAACGTAATTCAAGAACATTTTGTTATAAATCCAGATCCTATGATTTTCGTCTTTAATTTAACATATGTTCTCTCCAAATATAAATTAACAATATCAAAAGGATTTGCTAATACTATATATGGTATATCAGCTGGTATAAATCTAAATATTGAACTTATTAATACTAAAACATCTAATCCTATTAAAGAATATAACTTATTATCATTATCCATTATAAAAGATTTATGTCAAGAAATAGATTTTTCTTTAGATTAAAAATTGATTTAAACTTAATATTTTTAAATCAATTAAAAATGGAAGATATTTCGACAAAGGAAAATATTGTTTTTGTAGATTTAAGTTATTTTATATTTTATAGATATTATGCATTAATACAATGGTGGAAATTAGCTAAACCAGAAGAAAATCTTGATAATCCATCTTTAAATGAAGATTTTATTAATAAATTTAAGAAAACATTTATTGAAAAATTTAATGAAATTCCAAAAAAATTAAAAATTAAAAATTTTATCTTAATTGGAGCTAAGGATTGTCCAAGAGAAGAAATTTGGAGAAATCATTTATTTAATTCTTATAAAGAACAAAGAGTTTATGATGATGATTTTATGGGAGGTTTCTTCTTCAAACTTGCTTACAATGAAATAATACCTAATTTATGTCGATTTATTACTTTAGATAATTTAGAAGCTGACGACTGTATTGCTCTATTGACCAAAGATATAAGTACAAAATTTCCTGATAAAAAAATATTTATTATAGCTAATGATATGGATTATTTACAACTAGCTGATGATAAAATAAAAATTATAAATTTAAAATTTAAAAACCTTCAAGAAAGTAAAAATTCTACAGGAAATAAAGATTCTGATTTATTTTGTAAAATTGTTTTAGGAGATAAAAGCGATAATATTCCAGGAATTTTTAAAAAATGCGGACCAAAAACGGCTATAAATTATTTTAATGATAGAAATCTATTCTTGGAAGCTTTAAAGCGTGAAAATGCAATTGAGAGATTTGAAAAAAATAACAAAATAATAAATTTTAATGAAATTCCTGATAAATTACAAAAAGAATTTTATGAAAAATATCCAATTAATTAAAAAATAAAATTGAAATGCTTTTTCAGTTTTATTCTATAGTAAATTGTTCTACAATATGAATACAGAAGCAATGCACATTGAAAAAACTTTTAAATTTTATGATATTTTTGATAATAAATATGATGCTGAACAAAATGAAGAATATTGTTATGTAACAATTAATGTCGAATCAAAAATTAGTGGAGAAAAACCGATATTTGATATTTCTTATACTTATAGTTATCCAAATGGTAGATCACAAAGAGCGAATCCATTTAATTACAGTAAAAATATTGAATACGCAGATAGGGAGGGAGTAATAGTTTTTAAAAACTCATTGACTGAAAAACTAGTAGAATATTTAATGATGGATCAAGAAGAAACAGAAAAAGTTTCTGGAGGTACTTATTGGTTACAATATAAGATTAAAGTAATGGAAACTTTAGCTAACTTTTGGGATTGAACTATCTTCTTCTTCTTCTTCTTCTATCATTTCTACATTGAGAACAGTGTTCTTCTGAAAATGTAGATCCATGTTCACAACCCCAACAACCCATTTCTCCATAAATTGTTTCATCATCTTCTGCTTCTGGATCAAGATGTTCTCCTTGTTCATTTTCATAAAATTCTCTTGGTCCATGTTCTCTTGCTAAACTAAAAGATCTACCTCTTCTTAAATTAGGAGGTGAATTAGGACTTACAGCTGCTTGTTGTCTTTGTATAGGTCTACCTAATTCCACTAAAGCTGGTTCAGGTGAAGGAGATCTAGGATTAGGACTTGTGCTTCCAGTAGGAGAATTTTTTTTTTCACGATATTCTTGTTCAGTATAGGTTGGAGCGGTTTCCATTCCAGCTTTTCGTTTATTATTTTTACTTTTTCTTTGTCTCTTTCTAGTTTTTTTAGGTGTTTTTCTAATTCTTTTTTTAAATTTAAATGTTAAATTTTTACGCTTATTTTTTCTTTTGTGGGTTTTATATTTCTTCATATAATTATGTATATATTTTTTTTTACTTCCACCATGATTTTCAATTACACCTTTTTTCCTTAATTGTCCTCTTTTATTAAGATGCCATCTATCAGGAATAAATTCTTTTTCATAAAGTTTTTTAAATCCAGGAATTCTTTGAATTATTGTTCCATATTTTTTTTTTAGTTGTTTAGCTTTTTCGGGACAGGTAGCTTTTATAGTATTAATAAGATTAACAGACGCATCTGATGGATTAACAGTTAAATCTAACTTTATAGTATATGTTCTCTCCGAAATTTGTTTTCCATCTTTACTGGTTTCTACATTTTCAAAATTATTAACATTAGGAAGTACACCAGGAGATTCAGAACCATTTAATTCTTTTTTTGGTGAAAGTTTATAATCTAGGATAGCATATGTTTTTCCATTATAAGATATTTCATTATTTTTGTGAAAATGTTTATTAAACATATTTTTAAGAGGATGTGGACTAAAATAAATCTCATTTAACAATTCTAAATCTTCATGAAATGCATCAGGATTCGTATATTTTTTTTTTGGATCTTGAGACTTTATTCCTATTTGTTTAATTAATTGATCTAAATAATTACTATTAGAAAAAATTTGTTTATTAGTTATATCAGGATTTTTTTTATTAAATTCTTTAATATCCTTATCTTCAATCAAAATAAAACAACAATTTTTTCCACTAGATGGAATAAAAGGAGGTAGTAATATATTTTTTTCAGTAGATCCTTTGACATTTTCCGAAACATTATAAGTATAATCATTAACATTCATTATGCTAGGATCATTACTTATAAAATTAATAATATATCTTACAAAATTATTAGTTAATAAAATTTTTAGATTAAGATTAAGTGTTAATATAAATGATAATTTATTAGTTTCATTAAAACTATTATAAGAAAAATAGTCTCTCATAAATCTTAAACTTTCAGATCCTTGATTTAAATCTTTCCACTCAATACTATTTAAATTTAATGTATTTAAAACTGATATTAAAGAATTAAAAATTTTAATATTATAATCTTCTTTTTCTTTATCTGTTGTTAAATTAGGCTTATTTTCTAAAGATTTAATGTATTTTCTAAAGTTTTTTTGTATACTTTCATCTAAAAAGATTTGTAATATATTTTCTGAAACACTTTTTGCTTGATCAAGAGATAAATTCATAATTGATGAATAATTTTTTTCTATTTCAGATAAATCTTGTTTAATAGATTTAAATTTATTATTGGTCTCTTCTTCAGAATATTTTTCATTAATATTAATTTGAGAACCTGCCTGGCGAGTTCTTAATTTATCTACATACAAAGGATTATAATTATCAGTAGTTTTAGCATTTAAATAATTTAAATAATTAATTTTATATTTATCCATTAAATTTTCGGAACTTTTAGATATAAAATACTTTTCACAATATTTTTGAAATTTATCAATTTGATCTGTTGTAAAATTTAAATCCATTAAATATAGTTTTGTTGATTGTTCAATATTAGAAGTAGTTAACACTTTAGTATCAGTTTTTTCAATTAAAGGTTTATTTTTATAAATCACAATGTATAAATTATTTAAAAAATCTAAATATTTACTATCATAATCTTTAAATTCGATTGGTTGACTGATAGAACCGGGTGCTTTTTTTGAATCAGGTGCTATTTTATCTTTATCTGGAGGCTTAGCCTGGGTTAAAAAGTAATCTTTATATCCATTTTTATTTTCCAAAATATTATCAACAAGTTTCAAGGTTCCTTTTATATTTCCAATTGAATCATATAAATCTTTAATTTTTTTATATATATTATCATATTGTGGATCATTAGGAAAACTATCACGAGTAAATTGTTTATGACCACTTTCTAGAAATACAGAATCATCACTATTATCATTAATTATAAGATTAAATATCTTTTTAAATTTCTCACTATCTTGTTCTTTACCTTCTTTTATAATAAGATAGGCAGTTAAATTTTCAGGAATATTTAAATTTTTTTCCTGAGTTTTTTTAATTTCTGGTTTTAGCAATTGACTAATTTGACCTAATATTTCTTGAATATTATTAAATTTAATTTCATTGGTATCATTATGAATATTACCTGATAAATCATTTTCTAAATTATCAATTACATCAATAATCTTAGTTAATGGATTTCTAATAAATTCTAAAAGTTTTAATGTAGTTTGTTCCATTCTAAATAATTTTTGATTTTTAACATTCTCATCATCTCTAGTATTAATTTTATTTTGATTTAAAAATTCATTTCTCCAAATAGTAAAGAGTTGCTCTAAATAAGCATAATTTTTATTTAATAAATATTTTTTATTAACAGTCTCTCTGAATATTAGATAAGTAGTTTTATTTTCAAAATTACCTTTTATATTTATTTGATTAATTTGATTCATATTATAATATGTAAATAAATTAATATAATATAAAAAATTTAAATTTAGTATTTAGAAACTCCCAAACCATTAAAATTATTATAAAAATTATATTTATCATTATTAACATTATTATTTTTAGCTTTTTCCAAAATATCATATGCTTTATCTAATTCTTCTTTAGTAATTTTATTATCATCATTCAAATCAATTGCTTTATGTAATTTTTTAAGATTTTCTGGTAGTATGCAGAAATTACTATCTTCATGTAAAAGCCAAGTTACAATTATCCAATATAAAATAGTTAAAATAATTGAAACAATAAAATCTCTTGTTCCTATAAATGCTATAAAAAACACTAATACTTCTTTTCCCAAATTTTTTAAAATTAACTCTTGATTTTTTGTTAATTTTAAGTCTATATATCTTGAAGCTATATTTAAAAATATAATGCATAGTCCTATAATTATTTTATCATTTGTTATAATATCTAAAAAATGTTTAACAGTTGATATCATAATATATATTCTTTAGAGATATTTAAAATAATAATTCTAAAATAATAATATTATAATTTTTTATATATGACACTACAATATTCAGAAATAAATTTTGATAATAATATAAATGATAAAAATAATTTAAAATTACCTGATCCCCCAAAATTGACACAGAATAAAGGTCATAACCAGACTAAAAAAAGTCAAAATTATGATATGAGTGATTTATTTGATAAAATTCACAAAAAAGATCAATTAGATCAATTTGAAAATTATAATGATGATTGTAAAGATAATAATTTATCTGATTTTAAACCATTACCCCCAGTAGAACCAGTACAAATGGTAAAACCAAATCAATATCATTTACAACAGCCTAATCAAGAAAGAGTTTCTTTAGAAGAAAAGGTAAATAATTATAATGAAAGTTATTATGCAAGTATTCCATACCAAAATAATGTTGATCAAAATATAAAAAATAAAGAATTATTACATAAGCTTAATTATATAATAACTTTGTTAGAAGAACAAAAAGATGAAAAAACAAATAATGTAATTGAAGAAGTTATATTATATACATTTTTAGGTATATTTATAATTTTTGTAATTGATAGTTTTGCTAGGGCGAGTAAATATGTTAGATAATTAATTAGGTTTTTGGAATATATACAAAAAACTTGAAATGCCACTTTTATCTTTAATAGAAAATTGTTTTAAAATAATAAATCCTAGATATTTAGCAATTTTAATTGTATCATCAATAGATTTTATGTAAAGCATGGTTTCTTGATTTCTAATTTTACCATTATTAAAAGAAAATTTTTCACTAAACATCATTCTCTCACTATCTAGTTTCTTAAACTTAGGTTTATAAACAAAATCTGTAAATTTTATTGAATCACTCAATAATAATGATGGATCAACAAAATCTGGATATACATTTTTTCTAATATTTAAAATATTATTTTTAGCATTTAATTTTTCTTCTGGAACTAAATTAATTGCTACATATCCTCCTGGTATTAACCAGGTAAAACAATTTTCCAAAAACTGTTTTTTATTTTCAATATAATAAAAATTTAAATTTAGGCAAAAAATATGAGTAAAACTATTTTGATGAAATAAATGATTATTAAGTATATCATCATTTAAAAATTTATTTTCACATGATGGATATCTTTTTTTAGCCATATCTATTAATTTTTTTGATTTTTCAACTCCAATTACATTAGGAGTATATTCCTTAAATAAATTAACTAAATATCCTGATTGAGATCCAACATCTAATATAATACTTCTTTCTGTAGGTTGTGTATTAGTTATTATATTACCAACTTCAAAATCACTAACTATTTTATTAAAAGTTAATACATCAAATACTTTAGTATAGAAATCATCATTTAAAGTTTCAATATCTTTTATTTCTATTTTATTATTAATATCTTGAAATCCTTCTATTCGATTTCTTGAAAATTGACAAAATAATGAGATTATTAATAATATAAAAAATAAAATAAGTATTTTTTCGATCATAGAAAAATCATTAAATTTTTTAATTAAATTCATGCTTTATAAATATTAAAGTTATTTTTTTTATTATTTAAATTATATAATTTATAATAGATGGATGATAAAGATATAAATGATATAAGAACTATTCATGATTTTAGAAATATTTCATTTTCTGAATTTCAAAAATCCAAAGTTAAATTAGAATTAATTAAAAATATAATTAATAATAAGATTGAACCATCTTGCTATTGGAGCACAGAATTAATTGCAGCTGGACACTTCATAGATCTATGGGATGTTATACTAATAGTTTGTAGTAAACATATACATGTTGGTAATCCTAAATTACCGATTTATATAGAATTAAGATATGAAAATTTCAAAGATATATTAATAAATGGATATATTGATAATGAAATAAAACTTAGAAATAATAAAAAAATAAGAAGATTATTTGCAGAATTAATTTGTATATTATGTTTATCTCCTAAAAGACACTCAGTACAGGAAATTAAGATTGATCCTGAAGAATTTGATATTGCTCTTTTATCAGATAAATTAAAAGCCGATAAAATAACTTATTGCGAAAATATTTTTAAAAAAGATGATCCAAAACAATTATTTATTCCTTTGAATGAATTAGCTTTTAATTTGAAAAAAAAAAATAATATAAGTTCAACATATTGGATTGAATGGTTATTACAATTTGAAAGTTTATGTAGACAAAAAAAAATTAATTTAGTATGTGAAACTAGACAAAATATGCCTGTCAAATTTGAATTCCAAAAGGATTCTGTTTGGTTAATTTGGGAAACCTTATTAGCTGAATTGGATGATAGAAAAGATGATAAAAAAATTTTAAAAAGAATAATTCATAGTTTACTCAACTTATATTGCATAAAATTTTCTCATTCTGCAAAAAAGAAAAGAAAATCTATAATTTATTTTGCTGTAAGTTTGTTAACTGATTTTGTTGATTTTAATATTGAAATTTTTTCTCAATCTTCTTTTATTGAAAATATTGTTAAAAAAATAGATACAATTTATAAAGAATTAAAAAAAAATGAAAAAAGCCCAGAAACTGATTATTTATTTACAAATGTTAAAAAAGATAATTTTGATAAATCTATTTCTAAAATTGAAATGATGAATAACCTTGAAGATTTTGATAAAGAATAACTATATTTAATATAAACATGGATTTTTTAAAAAGTTTAGTCGAATTTTTAGGAACTTATTTGGCCTTTATGATAATATATTATTTTGCTACTCATCATCCAAAATATATTGCACTTGCTGTTGGCTTTGCTTTCGGATCCGTTGTCTTCTTATTTTCAAAAATTTCTGCAGATTTTAATCCAGTAGCAACACTTATTTTTGTTTTAGAAAAGAAACAACCTGTATCTGATTTAATTACATTAGTTATACCACAATTACTTGCTGGTTTAGCTGTTGTTGAAACTTTTAAATATATTAAATAATTTAAAAAAATTAATAAATAAACTATTTAATTCTTTTAAATTATTTACTTTTTTTCTTTGTAAATTTCTTTTTTCTTCCTTTTTTTGTTTTCTTATATTTTTTCTTTTGAAACTTTTTTGTTAATTTTTTTATTTTTTTTATTTTTTTATGTCTTGTTTTTTTACCTCTTTTTCCTCCAAAAGAAGGCACATTATCTATTCCCTGATTTAATAAATCCTGTTCTCTTTTAAATTTTTCTTCTTGAATTTTTATATCATCTTCACATGAATTTCCATACAATTCATCTGTTGTATATCCACACTTCTTGAATTTTTCACAACTTTCAAATAACCTATTTGCATAATTATATCCATCTTGCAAATTTTCTTCATCTATTTTTTTTGTTCCATATCTAATTTTACTTGATAGCAAACCATCTTTTTTTATTATTGGTTTTTTATCCGCGTCATTTTTTAAATCATAATATATTTTATCACTACTATTTTTTGTTATTAAATCCTCTAATAAAATTAAATATTTTTCTTTTTCAATTATAAATCCATCCTGTTTTTTGTATACACATAACACAGCATCCAAATTGTTTAATCTAAAAGGTAATTTCATTATATCTTTTATATATGCACTATGTGATACTATACACTGTACATTTTCTTTCGTAAATTCAGGTGAAAATAATTTGTTTTTAAATTGTTCATAATATTCTTCAAGATCTTTACTATTAGCTATTTTAAATATATCAGAAGGATTTTTTGTATTATTATTAATAATTCTTTTACAATCAATTTCTAATCCCTCCTGAATATTTTTATTTAAAAATAAACAAGAATTATCGCTTACTTGTTTAGTTATTATATTTGGTCCCGAAAAAAATTCTTTATCTAATTCTTGTATTCCATTTATTCTAGTAATTTTATCTGTATTTTCTAAGAATGTATTCATACCAATAGACATAATTTTACAAGTTTCCATAGCTCTAGCTAATACTGAACAATATAAGTCATACTTTTTTTCATTACCACTTATTTTATCTAATAATTTATTTATAGCTCCATTTATTTTATAAAAATTTTTACCAAAAGTAAAAGCTTCTGCTATTCCTTTTTCTGTACATAAAGGTTGTTGTCTATAAATTCCTTTAGCTACATTGTGACAAGCTTCACAATGTCTTATCCATAATACATAACGTAAATCTTCACTAGAAGGTAATGACTCTGGACTAGATTCTATAGGAGCACCATATGTTGGAATCGATATTTTACTACTATCTGTATCTAAACTATAAATAATTCTACCTTCTCTATCTAGTCTTTTATTTAAAGAAACAATACTTTGTAAATCTTTATTTTTTTCACTTTCACTATTTATTTGTACAAATCCAAAAGAAAAACCCAAAGAATTTTCATTTACTTCTATCTTACTTTGAGAGAGATTGGTTCTCCAATCTTGATCGAACTTTTTTAAAGTTGGATATTTTGATTTATCAGGATCTTCAATTATTATTTTTAATTGATCTTCACTGAGAGGTTCATCAATTGGTTGGTCCCTATATATTAAGTTTAAACCAAATTCTCTAATTTGTTTTGCAATTTCAATAGGAGCCAAAACACAAATAGAAGCCAAAAAACCTAATTTTTCTATATTATTATTTTTTTCAGGAAAACATTCATATCTCATTGCTGTTATTTTATTTAAATTTTGTGTATTAAAATATTTATCTTGTTTTTCTCCTAGAGTAATAGCTTTACTTTTAATAAAATCTCTACTTTTTTTTGTACGCATTCTGTAAGGAGTTCCCTCAATATTCAATGTAAAAGTTACCTTATCTAAATCTCCAAGAATAGGTCTTATATTATCACATTCTCCATCTAAAAAAATTTGATGAGCTTTAGGATCAACATGATGAAATTGAATGTTTTTAAATAAATTATCTAGTTTTTGAAAGATTGGTTTTATTATTTTATCTTGAATTATTGGTACTTTACTTTTACCTTTATCAGAAAAATCTTTTAATTCTTTTAAATAACCATCTAAGGTTATATAACCTCCTTTTTTGCCATTATCTATATAATCATCTTCTGTTGATGGAGGACATAAAACTTCTTCTTTTTGTTCTCTTCCACTTTCCTCACTTGATGTATTAGTTAAATAATTTGTCAATTGACTGAGTAATCCACCGCCTTCACTTTCTGTGCTTTCTATACTTGTTTCACTTATTGGTTTATCTTCTTCTGTAACTTTTTCTGCTTCATTCTCTCCTTCTCTTTCTATATCTTCTTGTTCTTCTTGTTCTTCTTGTTCTTCTATACCTTCTGGTTGTTCTTCTTCGTCAATATCTGATCTAAAACTAGTTAAATCAGTATAAACTGAACTTACACTTCCTTCTCTACATCTATCCCTAGGTTCAGGGCAGTAATGATATTTCTCACCGACTAAAAAATATGGTGATTTTTTAAATATTCCTTCTGAAGATGAGCAAATACTTATATATTTTTCTATATCAGAAAAATTTTCTCTATCTTTATTAAATAAATCATTTATTACTGATTGAATTAATAAATTCATAGTAGAACTATTCATTTTAATACATGCATTATCTTCATCAGAAAATTCTAAATTAAAAACTGCTTCACCTCCTAGAATTCCAGTTGGTGGGCCTTTTAAAACCTTATTCGATCCTTTACATATTATAATAACTTGTTCAGATTTTGAACTTGCACCTATTAATTTACAATCATTTCCCGCATGATCAATACATGAATTTCTTTTAGCTGATTGTGTTAATGATCTAAGGTAACTATCTAAAGTTTCTATATCACGTTTAAATTGTTGTGTGCGTGGTTTTCCACCTTTACGTTTTCTTGACTTTTTATTATATAATTTTTTATTTAATTTAATAGTTTGTTCCATTTATATATTAAAATAAAATAAAAAATCTAATTTTCTCTGTAATAAAATAAAATCTGATAACTTAGTCTAAAATTCCAAGTCAAATTATGCCCTTCAAATCTCCAAATTATATTTTTATTAATAATTTCTTTCCAATTCATTGATGAAAATTTATTAAAGCTTGCACCATCAAAAGCAAATTGTTTTTTGTTACAAGTTAATAAAGAACAAAAATGTTGTTGGTTGGTATCTCTAATAATAGCTGCATCTAATTTATATTTAACGCCAAAAATATTAAGTTCTTGAGACTTATCATCAATAAATCTGGATGAATAGTCAGCAATTTCCAAAATAATTATATCTGGTTTATTTTTTATTTTTCGATCATTAATTAATTTTTCAATAGTAGAATTTTTGGAATTTGTAGTTAAGGTTAAAGGTAAAATATTAACATTATTAGCATTTAAATAATTAATAATAGTTAAATAATAATCAATAGGATTTCCTGGTTGATCTATATTTGGAATGTGATCATCAAATTTGTGATTTTTATTTATATTATCATAAATTTTCTTTATTAATAAATTAGTGTTAAAAGTTAGGGCAATATTTTTTAAACTAGGATTATAAGATGATTCAATTGCAATATTTAAAATAAAAAAGGCTTCTCTCAATTCTTTTTTAATAGTTTTTCCATTAACAGTTTTACCAATAATCATTAATTGTCTAAAAAATTTAAAAAATTTTCTACCTTTATCACTAATAAAAAATGTTACAAAAAATGTATTAAACCAACAATTAGATAAAACCTGTCTTGGTGGAATAATATCTTTACAATTAATTTTTTTAATTGATTTTAAGTTATTAAGTAAAAATTCTTGAGCTTCTTTTGATTTGTAATTTACACATTTTTTATTTTTTTCAGTACCAATATTAATATTTAAAAAGTCTTTACTACATAAAAAAAAGTTTTTTGGTTTTTTTCTAGTATAAGATACTAAAAGTTTATTAACTCTAGGAGAAAATGATTTTTTAATACTTTTATTACCTTTTTTACTTTTAACTTTCTTTGTATTTTGTTTTAATAAATAACCTAATAATAAATTTTTTTTGGGTGTAGTATTTTTAATAAATATGCTATTTTTAATTTCCTTCATATATTAAATTAAGATAATATAAATTATATATAATAATATTATAAAATGGAATCTGATAGTCAACTTGAAATGCAAAAATCAATCATTCAAAAAAAAATTCATGATAGATGGTGGTGGAATTTTTGGACAACATTATTATTTTGGTTAGGTATTTTAGTATTTCTATCTTTTGTTGGATTTAATGTTTTTTCTGCTTTAGGAGAGACAAGTGATTTTTTCGCAAAAATTGTTGATGCTATTAAAGATTTTTTTGCTCCAGTATTAAAGCTTTTTGGTTTAGGAGCAACTGTTACTGCTAAACAAACTATTAAAACTGGAAGTAAAGGAGCCACTGGTATAATAGATTCTGTATCAAATACTACTGTATCAGGAATAGATCATTTGCAAAAGAAAATATATAGTCCAAATAATCAGGATAGTGATGATGAAAATAGTGATGATGAGGATAATGAAAAAAAAAAAGATCAAAAAAAAAAAGATGATAAATTAGCAAGAGACAATGTAAATAATGTACAAAATAATGAAAATAAAGAAATGAGTAAGGATGACTTACAAAAAGATAAGGGTCCACCAAAAGATAATGCTCAAAAAAATTATAAGGGTCCACCCAAAAATTCCAAACCTCCAATTCCTGATGCTATTCAAAGTAGTAATGAAGATCCAACTCCAACTGTTCCAAAACCTTCAAATAGACCAGTTCCAACTCAAACAAATACAGATGATAAATTAATAAAACCTAGATTCCCTACACCAAGTTCTATTCCAGAACCGGGTGGTGATATACTTTATCAAACTAAAACTAGTGGTCCAGGATATTGTTTTATTGGTGAAGTTAATGATCAAAGATATTGTGTAAGGGTAAATAATAATGTGGGAGAAGAATGTCCAACTGGTAGAGGATTTGAGAAGCAAGAAGTTTGTATTGATCCTTATAACTTTAGAAATTAAATAATAATTAGGATAGATTAAATAATATTTTATCTAATCTATTGAATTTAAGGAGAGAATGCATATACTGGATCTAAATTATCATTAAACCATCTATTTGCTAAATAATAGGGTTTAGCATTAAGATCATTTCCAGTTGCAGTAAGATTAGGACCGTGTTCAACGATCCAATCAATTTCAGCTGTTCCTATAGCATAATTAAAGTATCTAAGTTCAGAAATTTGTCCTCCAAAACCTCCATTTAATGCTAAATTAGTTGGTCCATAATTTTGTCTAGCAACTCCTCTTAAATGATGACGTCTAACAAGTCTTCCGTTAATATAAACATCAAGAATATTATTATTTTCTAATCTTATAATTACCGATACCCATTTATTTATTGGAATTTCTGGGACAATTACATCATCATAAATCATAGGTGATAAGGCATCACTTCCCATACCAGCACCACCTGAACTATTTAAATAAGCAAATTCTTTTCTGCAACTAGCCAATGTAGCGGGATCTGCACCTTTGCTAGTATCAAATGTACCATTTTCTTGGACGGCACGCATAGCATCCATACAAGCTGAATTCAATTGTGTTAAAGGTTGACCAGTAGCTTCGTTTGTAAATATATTCATTCTTACTAATAATGATAATTCTGCTACATTAGGAGAATTATTAGGACTTATGTAAAGTCCAGGGCCATTTAAAGGTTCAACTATACCATCAACAGCTCCAAAATGAGGTACATCTTTACCTACTCCCTTAGGCTGGTTATTAGACTGGGGAATACGTGTATTTCCTTTACTAAATACATGTCTAAATCTATCTTTTCCTCTGTCTAATTGATTTCCATCAATAAATATCCAAACAGACCATGTAAACTCTATTCCTCTCCATTGATTTTGACTTCTCATAATTGGTACAGAGTTGTGGACAGTAGGATCACTAGGAATAACTTTTTGAGTAGAAGCATTAATCATTCCAGGTGATACGATAACATTAGGACGGGGACTAAAAAGCCATCCTAAAATTCCGGTTCCTAAACGTAATAAAAGAACAAAGCCAATTATTACTAAAATAAGGAATACAATATTTGCTATAATACTTCCAGATTCCAAAAATTCTTTTGTACTATTTCCAGCTTTTTCAAATTGATATCCTAAATCTATAGCCATTATTATATATAATATAGAAGAAATTCTAGTATATTATATTATTTTAAATAATTAATTATATAACTATTGGTTTTCCAATAGCATGATTATATTCAAAGAACTGGATCTTCATTTTATATTTATTAAAGAAGTCACCAAATAGATTAGATCCTAGACCATCTCTATAAATATTATAGGCATCTTGAGGACTTAAACAATGATCAAACATTTGAAATCTTGCTACATGACCGTTAAATGTAACGCCGGATGGCCCTCCAATATATGCATTGTCTCTTCCAGGACCTACAGCTACACCTGGTAAAACAAAACTTCTAACTAATTTACCGTGTAAATAAATATCTAAAGTTCTTCCACATACGACACATATTAGGCATACCCATTTTTGAATATTAACATTAGTAATTCTAAATGTTTCAAATCTCATATTTCCCTGGTTTGGAACTGTTTCTTGTTGAAAGTATTCTGAGGCGGGTAATAAAGGTGGAGGAGCATTAGATTTACTATCTGTAGTCTGAGCAAATGTTTTAATACCAATTAATAAGTTATTTTCATAAGCGTCTAATGCAGCAGAAAAGTTGGTTGTAGGTTTTAAAGCAGCTGTGTTTGGTTTTCCGGCAGAGACATTATTAAACATTCCTCCAGGTTGCATACTTGTATTAGGTCCAACTAAACCAATACTTTGTTTAGCATCAGAGAGATACATTACTTGCTTAATTTGTCCAAAGTTTGTATTCCAATCTTCAATAAAGAACCACAAAGCAAAAGAATAATTACTGCTATTATTTCCAGGTAATTTTTTATTAGATATAACAACTCCTGGAGAGGCTGGGTGAATTCCTCCCATTAACATAGTATTCTTCTTAAAGAAAACATTGTAAATAACGATACATAAAACTACTAAAATAACAATAATTAGAATCGTTTCAAGTAATCCCATAATATAATATACTATTAGAAATTATATTATTAAATTATAGATAAAATTTTTTACTAAAATAATTTAATCTACCCAAATAATTTCATTTTTATTTAATATCCTATCAAAATAAATGACATTTTGTATTCCTCCATTAATTCCATCTTTTGTTCCAGCTGTAATTTTATTACTTGTAAAATATGGCATAACTCCTTCTAAACTTCCTACTAATTTATTATCAAGAAATACATCTACTCTACCACTCCTAAAAATTATCACAAAATTCATCCAACTTTGATATGGGAAATCTTTGGTTTTATAAATAGTTACTAAATCATTTTTATCAGTTTGTATAACAATTTTTAATACATTAGTTTTACCATTATATAAAATATTCGGTCTATTACCATAATTAAATAATGAAGTGAATTTTGTATAATTATAATTGGTATTTGAAGGTTGCGGATTTATCCATAATTGTACCCCAATAGAATAATTAGCATCTTTTGCTGTTGATCCTAAAGTTTTTTCGTTATTTGTATAAATTGGATCTTTAAGTAAAATATCACCACCTTTTGTTGCAAATTGTTTCGCCAATAAAGGAAGTAAAAAATAAAATAAAATAAATATAACTTCTAAAGTTAGTAGAATCCAAGTAGTACTAGTTGTTATATTAAATTGTCTCTTTAAATATTCTAAAAATTCTATAAATAAACAAGGAATAAAAAATATAAAATCAACTATAAATCCCCAAAATGATTTACCTTTTTCTGCTTCTTTGATTTGATTAGTTAAATAACTCCATATTAATGCTAAAGATACAATTACAATAAGACTAATTAATATAATATTTAAAACTTGTGTTATTATTTGATATTTTAACATAAAATAAATTATAGTTGAAATAATAGTAAAAAATAATATTAATCCTAAAAGTATTTTTAGAGGACTCATAATATATCGCTTAAAATCATTCCATGTTTTTTTTCTTTCAAAATCCATAAAATATTTACCTTTTTTGTTAGAGCAAAAAGTATCTTTTTTAGAAGAATCATCTTGCTTCTCATTTGGATCATGACTTGTAAAAATATTACCTCTATCTTTTTTATAAATTATTATAAAATAATATAGAGAAGAAGCTATTATTGTTGCTATAAAAAATAACCAAAAGAAAACGTTTGGAAAAGTATTTACTATATTTCCTGGATTTAATCTTAATAAAAAATAAATAATACTAAATAAAGTTCCAAAAATTAAAAAAAAACCAGCATAATTATTATTTAATATCATATTTATTAAGGATTCGTCCATATTTTTGCAATCTTTTTTTTCATTATTATCTTTATTAGATCCTTTCATCATAGTTATATTATATTTATATTTAAATTAAAGATTTTCCATTGCTGTTTTTTTCCCATGACAATTTCTACAAAGTGCTACTAAATTATCTACATTGTTTGAACCCCCATATTCTAACCTTATCACATGATCTACCTCAAACCAAGCTGGTAATTTACATTTACAATGTTTACATTTCCAATCTTGTTGTGAAGCAACATATTTTTTTTTTGTCTCACTTACTGATCTTTTTGTTGCTGATCGTCCAGAATTTAACATTCTCCTTTGTTGTGAGGTTATTGGTTCATCTCCTCCATTCTGGAAATTATTACTAAAGTTTATATTTTTGCTTCCAAAGTCAAAAATTGGAGATAATAAATCTTTTGAATTTTTATCAATTGGAAGACAACTTACTACTTGATTTGCACTTGTGAATAATTCTTTTCCACTTTGTGGATTATTTTTTAATAATAAGTATAAACCTAATCCGCCTACAATAAAGAATGCCATTTGATAATATTTAGACCAACTCTTGAGAGTATTTAATAATCTACCATCATAATAAGTATTAGCTACTAAAAATATTACTATTGCTAATATTAAAATTTCAAATTGCATAATATATATATATTTATTTATAAGTTTTTAAAAAAATCTTTTATCTTGATAATAATATTTTATAAATTAAAATATTAATATTTTATATATGGTTTTTAAAAAACTTCATAAGAATAAATTTATAAATTTTATACTTATAATTTTAGTTTTAGGTATTATTTCTTATTTTTTCATAAATTATTATTTTAAAAAACAAGAAGGTTTAACTAATAAAAATAATAAATGTAAAAAAGGTTGTGAAATTCCTAAGGATAAATGTTGTTCGGGCAATCAGTTTGTAAATATGAATAATGGTTCCTCTATGGATTTTCCTGTTTGTACAAATTATTCTAATAATAGTTTAGACTATTGTCAAGTAGATTCTGATTGCAAATCTTGCAAACCTTTTGTTTGTGATGATTCTTCTAGTTGTGGACCTGACAATCATTTAGGTCCTATTACACCATGTGAAGAAACCACTCATGGATGTTGTCCCGATGGTATAACTAAGTCAAATAAAACAGGTTCTAACTGTAACAATAGTAGTAACAATAAAAATAACAAAAATAACAAAAATAACAATAATAATAATAATAATAATAATAATATAGGTGGTTGTGAAGGAACTAGATATGGATGTTGTCCTGATGGGGTTACAGCTTCTAATAATAGTGGTTCCAATTGTCCTTGTAAACCTGGTGATTTAGGATGTGATCCTTCAACATATGGTCCATCTAGTGAACCAAAAGGAAATAAATGGTCGAAAATTGGTAAAAAAGTTGGAAAAGAAATTGCTGATGGCTTTTCGTTAGATAAAACAGAAAAAAAGAATAAAAAACATCATCATCACCATCATGATCATAGTAGCGAAAATTCAAATATTTTTAATCAGTGGGGTGATGATATTAGTAATTTTGGAAATGATTTAAGACATGCTTTTGATGATGCTACTGGTTATGCCCATGGATATTAATCTACCTCATCTATTGAAGGTCCATTGTTTGTTGATTCATCTACATTAGGCATACCTCCAGGCATACCTCCAGGCATACCTTCAGGCATACCTCCATTATTTCCAGAGTAAAATTTTGACATAATTGGCATACAAACCTTTTCTACTTCTTTATACTTTTCTTCATATTCTTCTCTGGTTAAATTATTATTATTTTCTAGCCATTGTAAATTATCTGCAACTAATTTTTCTAGAGTTTCTTTTTCATCATCTTCAATTTTATCTTTCAGCTTCTCATCATTAATTGTTTGTTTAATAGAAAAGAGATAATGTTCTAATCTATTTTTACCATCTAAACTTTCTCTAAATCTTTTATCCTCTTCAGCATATCGTTCTGCATCTTCTGTCATTCGCTCAATTTCATCTTTTGAAAGATGACCAGCGTCATTTGTAATTACAACATTGCTAGTAACACCTGTGGATTTCTCCAGAGCTGTTACATTAAGAATTCCATTTGCATCAACATCAAATGATACTTCAATTTGAGGAACGCCACGTGGCATAGGAGGAATCCCAGTTAAATTAAACTCTCCTAATTTATTATTATCTTTAGTTCTTGCTCTTTCGCCTTCAAATACTTGGATTGTAACTGCTGGTTGATTATCACTATATGTTGAAAAAACCTGTTTTTTACAGGTTGGTACTGTTGAATTTCTTGGAATAATAACTGTCATTACTTCACCTGCAGTCTCCAAACCTAAAGATAAAGGAGCAACATCTAATAATAAAAGATCTGAAGTTTTCTCTGATTTAATATCACTTAGAACAGCTGCTTGAACTGCTGCTCCATATGCTACGGCTTCATCTGGATTAATAGATCTAGATAATTCTTTACCATTAAAGAAATCAGAAAGCATTGTTTGAATTTTTGGAATTCTTGTTGATCCTCCTACTAATACTACTTCATCAATATTATTTTTACTTAACTGAGAATCTTTTAAAACTTTTTCGACAGGTTCCATTGTATTTCTGAATAAATCCATACATAATTCTTCAAATCTAGCTCTTGTTAAAGATGAAAAAAAGTCTATACCTTCATATAAAGAATCTATTTCAATAGATGTTTGAGTAGAAGCTGAAAGAGTTCGTTTAGCTCTTTCACAAGCAGTTCTTAGTCTTCTTAATGCTCTTGGATTATCAGTAATATCATGTTTATGTTTTCTTTTAAATTCTTGTACAAAATGCTTTACTAATCTTGAATCAAAATCTTCACCTCCTAAGTGTGTATCACCAGCTGTTGCTTTTACTTCAAAAATACCTTCTTCAATATTTAATATAGAAACATCAAATGTTCCACCTCCCAAATCAAAAATTAAAATATTTTTTTCTTTTTCTGATTTTTTATCTAAACCATAAGCAATTGCTGCCGCAGTAGGTTCATTAATAATTCTAATTATATTTAATCCTGCAATAGCTCCTGCATCTTTTGTAGAAGCTCTTTGTGCATCATTAAAATATGCTGGGACTGTAACAACCGCATTTTTAACTTTTTTACCTAAATATGATTCAGCTATTTCTTTCATTTTTGTTAATACCATGGCTGAAATTTCTTCTGGTTGAAATTCTTTATCTTCATTTTTATGATTTACTTTAATTATTGGTTTATCATCTTTACCAATTACTTTATATGAAAATGTTTTTAAATCTGATTGAACTTGTTTATCACTAAATCGTCTTCCAATTAATCTTTTTGCATCAAATACAGTATTTAAAGGATTCATAGCAGCCTGATTTTTTGCTGCATCTCCAACCATTCTTTCAGTTTCAGTAAAACCAACATATGATGGAGTTGTTCTATTACCTTGATCATTTGCTATTATTTCAACTCTATCATTCTGCCATACACCTACACAAGAATATGTAGTTCCCAAATCAATCCCAATTGCTATTTCAGTTTCTTCGGTCATATAATTATTTATTAAATTTATGTTTAAATATTTTTAAAATAATTTATAAAATTTTAAAAATTTATTGTTTTCTTTTTTGAGTCTTATTTGGATTATTAATTTTAATTTTTAAAATTTCAGTTAATAATTTTTCTTTATTAATTTTATTAATTGAATATTTTTCATTATATAAAAAATTCTTAATTAACTCTATAATAGGTCGTTTATTAAATTTATGTTTTTTATAAACCAATAATATATCCAAATATACTGTCAAAAAACCCCATAAGTCACAATTATGACTAAAAATATTAAAGTAATATTCTTTCTCCTTAAATTTAAAATTTTCAAAATCAGTATATTTTAAAAGAACATTCTCCAAATATTTTATTATAAATTGAAATCCTTTATTATTCTCAAGTATGTCTATATCAAACTTATCTATATTATTACTTTTATAAATTAAGGGAAATAAATAATTAATTATATATACAGTATGACCACTATTAAAATAATAATTTTTAAACATGTAAATAATAAAATTTTTAATAACTAATTTATTATCTTGTTTTCTATAGGTCTTTAAAACACTTTCATATATAGTTTTAAAATTGGGATCAAATATAATACTTGAGAATGGCAAATTAAATTGAATACCACGATATTTAATTATATCAGGTATATTATTACTATTTTTTATAATTGTAGACATACCCCAATCTATAATTTTTATTCCCTCATTTAGATCTTTATTATTTATTAGTAAATTATTACTCTTAATATCATTATGTATTAATCTTAATTTATTCATTTCTATTATGGCAAATTTTAAAACATTATAGAATTTTTTATTATAAAAAATAAATCTCTTTAAAAAATCTTTTTCATTTGAAATAAAATTAAATAATTCTTCTCCTCCATAGGGTATATTTAAAATTAAAAACTTATCTAAATTTTTATTTATATTATCTTTTGTTATTCCTAAATTTATTAAAGATATACAAGTATCAAATTTATCCAAATCATCTTGTGTTAATTTATTGGGTTTACAAGAAAAAATTTTATTTATTATAAAATAATCATCATAATTTTTTATTTTTAAAATAATAGGTTTGATCTCATTATTTAATTTTTCTTCTTTTTCGACTTCACTTTTTAATGATAATTTGCTTATACCATTATATTTATTTTTACTATTTTTACATTTAAGTGACGGATAAAAAACACATCCAAAACCACCAGCTCCTATCACTTTTCCAGCAATATTATTATTCATTTATATATAAATTATATATTATTCTCTTGTAGCTAATATGACTATTATAATAATTAAAACAACTAATAATGATAAAAATATTATTTTTTCTCTCCACTTAAATTCTTCCTTTTTAACTTTTGGTTTTGGTTCATAATTTTTATAATAATTTATAATTGCATCACTATATAACATTTGAGGTTTCTCCAAATCTTTATTAATTTTATTATGTATAAAATGCATCCATTTAGTAAAAGATTCTCTTGAATCTAAATAAGGTAAAACAGGATAGGCATCTAATAGTTTAGAGAGATTTTTTCCCATTTCTTCATTAGGTATTAACATTGGTAACAAATTTATAAAGTTATAATATCTTTTTTTAACTGTTTCATTGGGTTTTAAAGGATAACATATAGTAATTGTATGTAAAACAAACCAATAGTGAGGTCCCCAAACTTCAGCATCTAAATTTTCAAAATTAATTAATTTCATTTATTATTGGATTATATTTAAATAATATAAAAACTACAATTTATATTATTTATCGATAGATGAAAAATTATAACTTTTGCAATAACTGCGGAAAATTGGGACATTTATTTCATCAATGTAAAATGCCAATTACTTCGATAGGAATAATAGCATTTAGAATTAACGATGAAAACCAAATAGAATATTTACTAATTAGACGAAAAGATAGTTTAGGTTTTGTAGATTTTTTAAGAGGAAAATATTTACCTAATAATAAAGAATATATAATTAGTTTATTGAATAAAATGACAATTTATGAAAAAGAATTTATATTAAATGCAGAATTTTCTGAATTATGGAATCATTTATGGGGAGAGAATGTTGGAATACAATATAGGAGTGAAGAAAAAAATTCACTAGAAAAATTTAATCAATTAAAAACTGGAATTGAATTGGAAAATTCAGAAAAATATAATTTAAAAGATTTAATTGAAGAAAGCAATAATGAATTTTATAATTATTTAGAACCTGAATGGGGTTTTCCAAAAGGAAGAAGAAATTATCAAGAAAAGGATATAACTTGTGCATTAAGAGAATTTGAGGAAGAAACTGGTTTTGATAAAAGTGATCTAAATATTATTCAAAATATATTACCAATTGAAGAAATTTATACTGGTTCTAATTTTAAATCTTATAAACATAAATATTTTATTGCTAATATTTCCAATAATTCTTTTCCTAAGTCAAATTTTCAAGAATCTGAAGTAAGTAGAATAGATTGGAAAAAATATAATGATACCATTAATCATATAAGAAAATATAATTTAGAAAAAATAGATTTAATTAAACAAGTTAATAAAATATTAGAAAGATATAACTTATATTCATAATATATAAGATGGTTACTAAAAGATCTAATAGAAAAAAAGTTATTTCAACCCAAAAAAAAAATTATAATGGAGGATCTACGCCAAATGCATCTCAAAAAATTTCTATAGAAAGTGGATCATCATTAAGTTCTAACAGTTCTAATAGTTCTAATAGTTCTAATAGTTCTAATAGTTCTAATAGTTCTAATAGTTCTAATAATTCCAAATCTGATAATGAAGAATCCTTAAATTTATCTGAATTATCTAGTGTAGAGTCTTCTCCTAATCAAAGTGTTGAGAGTAAACCTACTTTGGCTGAATCTTTAACTAAAGATTTATCTAAACTTAGTAAGTCAATTGGTGATTCTGTTCAATCTATGATTTCTGGTAAGCCCAAAGAGGAAGATGCTGAAGATTCTAAACCTATTGAAGATTCTAAACCTATTGAAGATTCTAAACCTATTGAAGATTCTAAAGCTATTGAAGAATCTAAACCTGTTGAAAAAGAAACAATACAATCACAGCCAAAAAAAACATTATCTAAATTTGGAGAAACACTAAATCCAAAAATTTTTATAACTCCAAAAAAAAAATCTTTAAAAGAAAGCGTAAAAGAAGATGAAGAAAATCCTTTAAAAAAACTATATCAAGATATTGATAAATCTAGCGATAAAAAGAAAAGTTTTAATGAATTTTTAGAAAAAAAAGAATTGATGAATAGAGAGGAACTTATATCTAATAAGGACTATCAATTTTTATATCCATCTTTAGATGACCCTAATTTCAATATTAAAATCGCTGAAAGAAAAGAATTTTATGATACAAAAACTAATATTCAAATTAAAGATGTAAAAGAAGAAGCTGATAAAATTTGTAACATAGTTCCTGAGCTAAATCCTCACCAACAATTCGTTAGAAATTTTTTATCTTTTTCAACACCATACAATAGTCTTTTATTATATCATGGTTTAGGAACAGGAAAAACTTGCGCTGCAATTTCTGTAGCTGAAGAACAAAGAGATTACTTAAAACAGTTAAATTTAAATCAAAGAATCATAGTTGTAGCTTCACCTAATGTACAGGAAAATTTTAAATTACAATTATTTGATGAAAGAAAATTAGAGCTTATTGATGGGTTATGGAATATAAAAAGTTGTTTAGGAAATAAATTTATAAAAGAAATTAATCCAACTAATTTAATTGGATTATCAAAAGATCAAGTAATAAAACAAATTAAAAATTTAATTAATAACTATTATCTATTTTTAGGATATATTGAATTTGCTAATTTTATACAAAAAAAATCTAATTTACCAGGTGATCCTAATCCAAAAAAAATTGCTAGATCTTTAAAGAAATTTTTTAATAATAGATTAATTATTATTGATGAAGTTCATAATATTAGAATTAGTGATGATAATCAAAATAAAAGAGTGGCTCAAGAATTATTTAAATTAGTCACTATGGTAGATACTCTTCGTTTATTACTATTATCAGCAACACCTTTATATAATTCTTATAAAGAAATAATTTGGTTAGTAAATTTAATGAATTTAAATGATAGACGTTCTCAAATTAGAGTAAAAGATGTATTCGATAGTCAAGGAAATTTTTTAGAAAAAGATGGTGAAGAAATTGGAAAAGATTTATTAATAAGAAAAGCTACTGGTTATGTTTCATATATAATTGGAGAGAATCCATATAGTTTTCCATATAAAATATGGCCTATGCAATTCTCTCCAAAAAATTCTTTTATGGGAGATGATCAAACTATAAAAGACTATCCTACTATTCAATTAAATGAAAAAAAAATTGTGCAACCTTTAGAATATTTAGATGTATATAAAGAAAATATAGGTGAATATCAAAATAAAGTTTATGAATATATTATCTCTCAACTTAAAAATCAAGTTGAAAGCAATCAACAACTACCTAATTTTGATAATATGGAAAGTTTTGGTTATATTGCATTACAAAAACCTCTAGAATCTTTAAATATGACTTATCCTTTAAAAGCATTAGATGAATATATATCTAATGATGATTTATCATTAGATAGTAAAGAATTAGTAGGTAAAAGTGGGTTAAGTAGAATTATGAAATATACATTATCTACCTCTCCACCATCCAGATCAAATTTTTCTTATAAAGATCTTGAATTTGGAAGAATATTCTCTCCTGACGAAATAGGTAAATATAGTCAAAAAATTAAACAAATATGTAATGCAATAAAAAATTCTACTGGTATTGTACTTATCTATTCTCAATATATAGATGGAGGAGTATTACCGGTAGCTTTAGCTCTTGAAGAAATGGGATTCTCAAGATATGGAAATACTCCATCATTATTTTCTGATGGTTCTATTGAACGAATAGATGCAAATCAATACTTACCTGAAAAAGAAATTGATAAAAAAGATTTTAATCCTGCTCAATATATTATGATAACTGGAGATAAATATTTATCTCCTGATTCAACAAATGATATTAAAGCTGCCACTTCTATTGAAAATAAAAATGGTGAAAAAATTAAAGTTATATTAATCTCTCAAGCTGGAAGTGAGGGTATTGATTTTAAATTTATACGACAAGTCCATATATTAGAACCTTGGTACAATATGAATCGAATTGAGCAAATTATAGGAAGAGGTGTTAGAAATTGTAGTCATAAAGATTTACCTTTTATTGAAAGAAATGTTGAAATTTTTTTACATTGTACACTTTTACCTAATAAAAATGAAGCAGTCGATTTGTATGTTTATAGATTAGCTGAATTTAAAGCTGTTCAAATAGGTTCTGTGAACAGACTTTTAAAAGAAATAAGTGTTGATTGTATATTAAATATCAGTCAAAATAATTTTAATGCAGATGTTTTAAATCAAATAGTCAAACAAAAATTATCTAATGGAAATTTAATTGACTATCAAGTAGGTAATAAACCTTATACAGCTATTTGCGATTATAAAGAAAGTTGTTCATATATTTGTAAACCTGATAGTAAAATTAATAAAGATGATTTAAATACTTCAACTTATAGTGAATCTTTTATAATAATGAATAATGATAGAATTATTGAGAGAATTAAAAATTTAATGAAAGACAAGTACTTTTATTATAAAGATGATCTTATTAAAAAAATCAATTTATATAAAGAATATCCCATTGAACAGATTGATTATGCTTTAACCCAATTAGTAAATGAAAAAAATGAGTTTATTGTTGATAAGTTAAATAGATTAGGACATCTAATAAATATAGAAGATTTATATGTATTTCAACCTATAGAATTAACTAATGAAAATATTTCAATTTATGATAGAAATAGGCCAATTTCTTATAAAAGAGATCAAATTTATTTGGAATCTAAAAGTTTAAATAATTTATTAACTTTAAAAGATGATAAGATTAGCAATGAACCTACTGCTAAAATATCTGATGAAAAATTAGAAAAATTAGAAGATTCTGAAGCTAATAAAATTATTACTCATTTAAAAAAATTATATGATACCTCCACTCAAGATCAATTAGTATTGAGAGGAGAAAAAAATTTTTATAAATATTATTCATTAGTTTATAATGAACTATCAAAAACTATATCTAAAGATTTGTTAGACGATTTTCTTATTGCTCATTTATTAGAAATGTTATCCTATGATGATAGTTTAATATTGGTTAATTATTTATTTTATTTAAGTTTAAATGATTTTGAAAAAAAACTAAAAAAATATTACGAATCACAAATACTGACAAATGGCAAAATTTCTGGTTTATTAATAACTGATAAAGATAAACAAAAATTAATTATTAAAAATGCTAGATTTTTTACTTTGGCAGAAAGTGAAGATTATGTGGATTTACAACAACCAATTAAGTCATTAATAATTAAAATTGAAGATTTTAATAATATTGTAGGCTTTATTGGAGACTTTAAGAATGATTATAATATATTTAAAGTAAAATTTTTAAATAAGAAACGACACAAAGGTGCTAGATGTGATCAGTCTTCTAAAAAAGAAGCGATTGAGGTTTTAAATAAAATTTTAGAAAATGAAACATTTACATCAGCTAATACATCAAGTATGAATCAAATTCAAATCTGTATATATCAAGAAATGTATTTAAGATATTTTGATTATCTAAAGAAAAATAATAAACATTGGTTTCTTACTCCAAGTCAAGCAATTGTAAATAATATTGAAAAAATATCTAATATTTAACCATTTTAATTTTATTTTTTTTTAAATATTTGTCAAAAAAAGTTATAAAAATTTTGTGAAATATAAAAAATATTAACAAGGTTATTAATAACATTATAACAAAATCTCTTATCATAAAAGGAATTCCTAATGGATTATTAAAATAATTTCTTGTAAAATTATCATTAATATCAATATCTTTTTTATCTATATTGACTGCTCCTTTTAAATTTTCATCAAAATCATTATTAAATATTATTTTTTTATTAGTTTCATTAAAATATTTATTCATTATATTATTATCTATTTTTTTATTTTTTCTTGTATTTAATTAAAATTGAAAAAAAATAAAGAAACTTTCTATATATATATATGGCTTCTTTGAGTACTACTGAAAAAAAAAATCTTCCAACCAAAAAAAAAATAATATCAAATGATATATTTGTATCTTCAATTATTTCAAAAAGAATAACTATTAATTTTAATCAAGTTGATCAAAATATTAAACAAAATTTACTTAAAAAATTACAATTTGATTTTGAAGGAAAATGTAATATTGAGGGTTTTATTAAAAATAATAGTATTTCTATTATTAGTTATTCATGTGGAGTTTTAAAAGGAGAATCTATCTCATTTGATGTAATTTTTGAATGTCAAGTTTGTTTTCCTGTAGAGGGAATGATTATAACTTGTAAGGTTAAAGATATTACTAAAGCTGGTATTAGAGCTTTATTACCTAATGAAGATAAAACACTAATGATCTTTATTGCAAGAGATCATCATTATAATTCTCAAAAATTCTCTCAAATTAATGTAGATGATGAAATTAAAGTTAAGGTTTTAGGGCAACGATTTGAACTGAATGATCCTTTTATTTCAGTTATAGCTGAATTATACGAATCAAAAGATTTAATTGATAAAAGTAAATCTAAAACTAAAGGAAAACCAAAATTAGTATTAAAATCTAAAAAATAAATTTACTTAAATATATTTTTATATTTAAAAATAATGGACATTCAAGATTTAAATAAATTAAAAACTAAAATTGAATTATTAGATAAAAAAGATCAAATTAATGTATTACAAGTATTTAAAAAACATAATAATATTTTACTTAACGAAAATTCTAATGGTACATTTATTAATATAACTGATATTGATAAACTATTATATGATGAGTTATTAAAATACATTTCTTATATTGAAATGCAAAAACAATATATTAACAAAGATGAAGAGAAAAAAAATATGTTAGAAGAAACTTATTTTAAACTTCAATAATTTTTTTTAAATAACTTATTAAAAATAAATTTTTTAATAATTTAATGATAAAAATTCCAGAATTTATTGAGGCACGTAACATTTCTGTCGATCCTTTATCTTTTAATATTCCTAAACTAATTATACAAACTTATAAAAATAACCTTATTCATAAAAAAATTTTTGAAAATATTAACTATATATTAAATTTAAATCCTGAATATAGTTACCGTTTAATTACCGATGAAATTGGTAGATCTTTAATTATAAAAAATTTTAATAAAGATATTTTAGATGCATTTGATAAATTAGAGATTGGATCAGCAAAAGGTGATTTTTTAAGATATATTGCTATTTATTTATATGGAGGAATTTATTTAGATTTAGATAGTTCAATATCTGATAAGATTGATAAATTTATTGACCATAAATTAGATCACTATTTGATTTGGGATAATCTATCTAATTTTATTAATACTCCTTTAATATCAAAACCTTATAATCCTATTATTTTTAAACTCATTAATGAAGTAGCTAAAAGAATAAATAATTATGAACAAAATATATTTTTAGCAACTGGACCAACTGTATTTACAGATATAATTTATCAAGATATAACTAACATATTTGTATATGATACAAAATCTAATGTTTCTATCAGTGAGAGAAATGATTTATGGATTAAAAATAAAATTTATAAAAATGGTATAATTCAACATCAAAGCTATTTTCCTTTTAAATTTTATATGGATAATTATGATGAAAGTTATTTATATCCAAATAATGATAAATATATTTGCACATTTAATGAACCTACACCATTTTTATATAAACATATACACATAGGTAGTAGTAATGAAAATACAAAAATAATAAAATTAAATAAAGAATATAGACCCGATACTAAGTTAATTTTTTTACATAAATATCCTGATAAATTTATATACTCTTTCCAAGATAATTTTTTACATATTAAAAGAATTGACGAAGATACTGGATGGGGACAAGATTTAATAGGTTACCTATAAATTAACTTAAATTACAATTTAGAAATAAATTAATAATAAAATTTATCATAATGTTAAATTTAGAACCTTTTATGTTAACAAAAAATAATTTAAATAAATATTATTTTTTGTCTGAAGAATCTTTTAAAAATCTAAATTATAAACCAGATAAAGTTAAAATTAATAACAAAAAAATGTTGAATGAAAATAACTTTACTATTGATAAAGAAGATAAACTATTTTGGAGTTTTTATATTTTTTTAAATGGGTATGATGAATACTATTTGATAAAAAATTTTTTTATTACAGAAAAAAATATTAAGATTGATAATATTATTAAAATAAGAGAAAATAAAGATATACTAAAATCTCATAAGATAGTTAAATCAGTTATTGAAAATGAATTGGCTAATGAAAAAAAAATTTCAATTCTTACATTGAATGCATTAGCTCTAATTTATAAATTAAATATATTATATATAAAAAATAGATTTATATATGTAATGAATTATAGTGAGGTTCCTTTAAAAGAATGTAAAAATATTATAGAAGAAAAAAAAGATAAACAAATTTATTTAATTAATTTGGAACCTGAAATTATTGATCAAGTATTAAATAATTATTATATTATTGATAACATTAATAAACCATTTAATGCAATTAGTTATTATA
>Ga0180431_10000502_pt1 | contig 56581 bp, 64 predicted proteins | sample SS_ome_11_FD_132459 | JGI IMG/M metagenome (GOLD analysis project Ga0180431, IMG submission 132459) | Hypersaline lake sediment archaeal communities from the Salton Sea, California, USA - SS_1_MS_1 metaG | ecosystem: Environmental > Aquatic > Non-marine Saline and Alkaline > Hypersaline >... | reverse complement strand
CCAACGATTCGAATCCTTTCACCGGTCAGCTTCTCCAGAGCGCGCTCGATGTCCCCCTGAACCGTTGGCACACCAAGTTGAAACTGAAACCCCTTGTAATTAGTTCCCTCGTATTCTACGATCAGCGCCAATTTTCTTGATGGCAGCAACTCCATCTAAACCAGTTCCAGCTGCGCCATGGGAGCTGCGTCTCCCAACCTCGGCCCCAGCTTGACCAGTCTGGTGTAACCGCCTGGCCTCTCAGCGTACCTGGGGCCGATCTCGGTAAACACCTTGTCCACCACTTTCTTGTCCAGCACAAAGGAGAGTGCCTGGCGGCGAGTATGCAAAGTCCCCTGCTTACCCCAGGTGATCACCTTCTCCGCCAAAGGCCGCACTTCCTTAGCCTTAGCCTCAGTAGTAACGATCTTCTCATAGCGCAATAGGTCAGTTACCAAGTTCCTATATAGCGCCTTCCTATGGCCTGTTGACCTGGAAAGTCTGCGACCGGCTACCCTGTGTCTCATCTCTTCCTCACTGGATAATAGCTAACGTCGAACAAACTAGTCCTCCACCTCGTCTACTTCGTCAAAGTTCTCTTTGCCGCCAGCCTCCTCAGAGCCGGCCTCAACTTCGTCCGCAAGGGATTCTATCTCCTCTTCCGAGGGCAGCGGTTTTATATCGAGCACCTCAAGCCGCTCTTTTACCTCGTCCAATGATTTCTGTCCGAAGCTTCTGAGTCCGAGCAAATCAGCATCGCTCTTCTCCAGAAGCTCACCGACTTTAGTTATACCGCTTCGACGCAAGGAGTTAAACGTGCGCGCTGAAAGACCAAGTTGCTCCAATGGCATCTCGTATTGCTCTGGAGGGACAGCCGGTATAGGTAGCTTCTCTCCCTCTACCGGGGCCTTACCCAAATCGTAGAACAGGGCAAAATGATTGACCAGAATCTCAGCACTCTGTGACACTGCTTCGCTCGGTAAGGTGGTGCCATCGGTCCATACTTCAAGGATCAGCCGATCATAGTTGCTTACCTGGCCAACGCGGGTTTTCTCTATACTGTAATTCACGCGGCGCACCGGCGTATAAATAGCATCCACAGGAATAACGCCGAGCGGCAAACCATCCCCACGACCGGCGGGTACATATCCCTTACCCTGTTCAACGTAGAACACAACGTCCAGAAAAGCATCCGGCGAATCAAGCGTAGCCAGATGTAACTCAGGGTTAACCACCTCGAAATCAGCAGATGGTTTAATATCGCCAGCACAAACTGTACCTTCACCCTTGACCTCGAGAAATAATCTGCCCGATCTCTCGGAAAAGGCCTTGAGCCGCAGTTCCTTAACATTGAGCAGAAATTCTATGACGTCTTCCTTTACATGAGAAATAGTGGTGAACTCATGCTGCACTCCCTCGATCTTCACCGCAGTTACCGCTGCCCCGCGAAGTGAACTCAGGAGCACACGGCGCAGACTATTGCCCACTGTGACCCCGAAGCCGGGTTCCAAGGGCTCAATAATAAATTTCCCGTAATTCTCAGAGATGTCTTCGCACTCTATCTTGGGAACCACGTCCTCCAGCAACACGCTACCTCCTCAAAAAAAATGCCTGAAAGTCTATCTTGAATAAAATGCTACGATGAGCCGCTCATCAATGGCAGTCTCGATATCGCTACGCGATGGAGCCGAAATTACCTGTCCCGAGAGGTTGTCCTGATTCAAACTCAACCAGCTCGGGATTAATTTACTCTCTATTTCCTGAGCTGCCACCTTATATAGAACGGTTTTAGTACTTCCTTCCTTCCAGGTGATAACATCCATCTCCTTAACCTGGCAAGACGGTATATTAGTCACTCGCCCATTAACGGTTATATGTCCGTGCTGCACCAGTTGCCTCGCCTGGCGGCGTGATTCCGCAAAGCCCAATCGGTAAACTACGTTATCCAGCCTCATCTCCAATATCTGTAAAAGGTTCTCTCCGCTTTGCCCGGGACGCCGCTCGGCTTCAGCATAATGCTTTCGAAACTGGCGTTCAAGCACGCCGTAAATATGACGCGCTTTTTGCTTCTCCCTTAGCAGGAGGCTATACTCGGAAACCTTGCGACGAGCGCTCCCGTGCTGCCCCGGAGGGGTATGCTTCTGCATTACCGAGCACTTAGGCGTGAAGCATCTAGCGCCCTTCAGCATCAGCTTCTCACCATGACGCCGACAAACACGACAAGCCGGCCCCGTGTAACGGGCCATTTTAAACCTCCTTTAAATCCGTCGCCTCTTCGGGGGACGACAGCCGTTGTGCGGTATAGGTGTCACATCTCTGATGCTGGTAATATCGAGACCTGCAGCCTGAAGCGAACGAATCGCAGCCTCCCGCCCACTTCCGGGACCTCTAACATAGACATCGATCTGTCGCAGCCCGTGGTCCATCCCTCTCTTGGCCGTAGCTTCTGCCGCCCTTTGTGCAGCATAGGCAGTACCTTTGCGTGACCCCTTAAATCCGGCAGTGCCCGAACTGCCCCACGCTATGACATTGCCCTGGGGATCAGTAAGGGTGATTATCGTATTGTTAAAGGTGGACTGGATATAAGCGCACCCCCGCGGAATCGCTTTCCTCACACGTCTTTTGAGCCTGGTCGGCTTCTTCCTAGCCATCGATCACCTCCACTTACTTCTTGGTCATGCCACGGCGCCTGCCTCTGCCAGCTACCGTCTTACGGGAACCGCGTTTGGTGCGAGCATTCGTCTTGGTACGCTGGCCACGAACCGGCAGTCCCCGACGATGTCTAAAGCCACGATAGGACCCAATATCGATAAACCGTTTGATGTTGAAATTAATTTCTTTCCTGAGGTCACCTTCTACTCTATACCCCTTGTCGATGGCCTCGCGTATGCGGTTTACCTCTTCATCCGTAAGATCCTTGACCTTGACATCGGGGCTTATTCCCGTTTGCTCCAGTATCCTTCTACTCGAGTTAGGGCCAATGCCAAAGATATAGCACAACGATACTTCCACCCTCTTATCCTTGGGTATATCGACACCAGCAATACGCGCCATTACCCCTCCTAAGTAAGACTAGCCCTGTCTTTGCCTATGTCTGGGATTTGAGCAAATAACCCTGATTACGCCTTTACGTTTAACAATCTTGCATTTTTCACAGCGAACTTTGACCGAAGCCCTCACCTTCATCTCACACACCCTTTAGTCTTCTCAGGTTATCATTTAAAACGATAGGTAATCCTTCCTCGTGACAGATCATACGGCGAGAGTTCCACCAGAACCTTGTCGCCGCGTAGAATCCTTATGAAATGCAGCCTCATCTTTCCCGAAGCGTGCGCCAGCACCTGGTGCCCATTGGCCAGTTCCACACGAAACATCGCGTTGGGCAAAGGCTCAACTACCGTACCCTCAACTTCAATAGCTTCCTTTTTCGACACTGCTTCCAGACCATCCCTAAAGTCGAGTCAGTATCTCGGGACCACTCTCACCAATCGCAATTGTATTCTCGAAGTGGGCCGAAAGCTTACCATCAGCGGTAACAACCGTCCACCTATCTTCAGCCACCCTGGTGCGCCACTCTCCAGCATTGAGCATGGGCTCCAGAGCCATAGTCATGCCTTTCTGAAGCACAGGTCCTTCTCCGGGGACACCAAAATTAGGAACTTGAGGGTCTTCGTGCAGTTCCCGACCAATGCCATGACCTACATACTCTCTTACTACAGAGAAGCCTCTGGCCTCAGCATATGACTGGATCGCCGCCGATACGTCTCCCAACCTGGTACCAATTTTAGCAACAGCTATCCCCGCCTCTAATGCGCCCCTTGTAGCATCGATTATCCTCTGAGCCTCGGAGCTTATCCTCCCGACCCCTACCGTTACAGCAGCATCACCATGAAAACTATTCAACAAAGCCCCGAAATCCAATGAAATTATTTCGCCCTCGTTAAGCATTCGCTTTCCCGGTATACCATGCACCACTTCTTCATTCACCGATGTGCAGAGCGACGCCGGGAAACCGCGATATCCTTTAAATGAGGCCTCAGCCCCCCATTTTTTCAGTTCACTGACGGCGATATCATCCAGCTCCGCAGTAGTTATCCCCGGCCTTACCCTCTTGGCCACCTCATCAAGCACAGCCGCCACTACCCGACCTGCATCCCGCATGTAAGCGATTTCCCGTGGCGACTTCAATATTATGCCCATCTCATGTCTGACCTGAGTCATCTCGCAATCCTTGCACCGATAGCATCAATCAGACCTTCGCCGACCTCCTCGACCGACTTATCACCATCGATCTCTACCAACTTCCCCGCTCCCGAATAGTACTCTATAAGAGGCACAGTCTGGGTAAAATAGACGTCGAGCCGCTTCCTCGCCGTCTCTTCAGTGTCATCGGGACGCTGATAAAGCTCACCACCACAATGATCACATTTGCCCGATACTTTCGGCTGCATCTCAACAGTGTTATAAGGCGCCTGGCAGTTTCGGCAAATCCAGCGCCCGCTCAGGCGCTTCAGAAGCTCCTCATTAGAGACCTTAATATATAATACCAGATCAATGCCTTTACCCTGCTCTGCCAGCTCCCTATCCAACGCCTTTGCCTGCTCCAGAGTTCTGGGGAAACCGTCTAACAGAACACCCCTGGCACAATCAGGGTCCGCGATCCTGCCAAGAATCATTTTCACAGTCACCTCGTCGGGAACAAGCAAACCCTTTTCCATATAGGACTTGGCGATTTTCCCCAACTCGCTGCCGCTGTTTTGCTCCTGTCGGAAAAGATCGCCGGAGGCGATATGCGCCAGCCCCAGCCTCCGAGAAATCAGGACCGCCTGAGTTCCTTTACCCGCCCCCGGGGCTCCCAAAAGAATAACGTGCAATTGCTTCACACTGCTCATTTAATAAAACCTTCATATTGCCGCATCAGAAGCTGTGCCTCAATCTGCCTCATGGTATCCAATACTACGCCCACGACGATCAGCAGACCAGCAGCGGAGATAAGCATAAGGTTGGTACTTGCAGCACCGCCGACCAGCCACCGCGATAACAGAGGACACACCGCCACAGTGGCCAGGAATAACGCACCGCCCCAGGTGATGCGAACGACTACCTTATTCAGATATTCAGCAGTGGGACGTCCGGGCCGTATGCCCGGGATAAATCCTCCCTGTCTCTGCAAGGTATCGGCCAGGTTCTGCTGCTGGAAAATCACCATAGTATAGAAGAAAGTGAACCCGACGACAAGGAAAAATAGAAGCACCCAGTAGATATACCCGTCCACACCCAGCAGGTCTTGAATATATGTGGACCCGACGTAGCTGGCTATTACTGATGGAAACATCAGAATCGCATAGGCAAAGATCAGCGGAATCATCCCCGCTGAGTTAACCCTCATGGGGATATGGGTCCCCCCTGATTGCCGATACATCTTGCCGCCGCGGAACAGGCTTCGCGAATACTGGACGGGGATCCGGCGCACCGCCTCATTAACAAACACTATGAAGAAAGCGATCGCCACCAGAAGGATAATCAACGTAAGCAAGCCGCTAGTACCGGCTTGCAGGAAACTCCGCCCGATATTCGCTGGCAGTCCAGCGACAATGCCTCCGAATATTATGATAGATATGCCATTGCCAATTCCGTTCTCGGTTATACGCTCACCCAGCCATACGAGGAAAACCGTGCCTGCCGTTAATGATAAAAGCATGGCCGCTGTGGGTAGTAACGCATCACCCGTTAGCCCAACTCTTACTCCCTCCTGGAAAACGCCCTGGCTCTGGAAATAAATTAACTGCCCGTAGCCCTGGAGCAACGCCATTGGCACCATCAGCCAGTGGGTATACTGGTTAATCTTCCTTCGCCCCTCCTCACCCTCTCGAGAGAGCGCATGCAGTCGGGGTATGACCGGAACTAAGAGCTGCATGATAATCGTAGCGGTAATATAGGGATAAACGCCCATCGCAGCAATGCTCAAGTACCTCATCGCCCCACCGCTGAAAAGGTCAAGCATACCCAGGAGCGCATTTGACTCGAATAAGGCCGCAAGCTCGACGCGGTCAACGCCAGGAACAGGGACATGGGCCACGAAGCGAAAGATGACCAGCATGGCGAGGGTGAAAAGCAGCTTTCGCCTCAAGTCAGGGAGCCTGAAGGCATCTATTGTGGCTTGAAGTAACTTTGGCTTTTGACTAGTCTGTGCTTGTCGCATCTGCCCCGCTATCCCCTAAATCTCCTCCGCTTTACCACCAGAGGCTTCTATCTTCTGCTTAGCGGTCTGACTGAACTTATTAGCTTTTACTACGAGGGGACGTTGAAGTTCGCCATCGCCGAGGACCTTGATCGGTTTCTTAAGCGAAGGCACCAGTCCAGCATCAAGAAGGCTCTGTGGTGTAACTTCGGCGCCTTCTTCAAAGATTCTCAGCCGCCGCAGATTCACTAATGTATAATCAGTCTTGAAAATATTGGTGAAGCCGCGTGTAGAAGGCAAGCGCTTAACCAGGGGGGTCTGACCACCTTCAAACCTTAGCCCCACGCCCCCACCGGAGCGCGACTTCTGTCCCTTGCAACCCCGGCATGAATAAGTGCCATGCCCGCTGCCATCGCCCCGACCGACCCGCTTTCTACCACGTTTTGACCCCACCTTTGGGCCCAGATCGTGTTGCTTCATCTATTACTCCTCAGCGACCTCTTCCACAAGTACCAAGTGCTTCACCTTGTTAAGCATGCCACGGATCGCCATAGAGTCGTTATGGACGATGGTCTGGTTTAGTGAACGAAATCCCAAGGCCCTAAGGGTCATCCGCTGCCCCTTGTTATAGCCAACGGAGCTCTTCTTCCAGGTAATACGCAGTTTAGCCACTATGCTCCTCACCACCTGCAACCATCGCCTTTCTCCTTGCCACCTCTTGCTTCGGATCCTTTAGTTGTCCCAGGGCCAGCATAGTAGCTCTGACTATATTTATCGGGTTGGAACTGCCCATCGATTTTGTCACTATATCCTTGATACCCGCAGCCTCAACGGTAGCTCTCACGCCACCACCGGCAATGACTCCGGTACCTGGTGCCGCTGGTTTCAACATCACCTTAGCCCCTCCAAACTTGCTCACTATTTTATAAGGGATAGTATCTCCTACCATTGGCACCTCGATTAGATTCCTCCTGGCAATGGCGCCGCCCTTGCGTATCGCTGCCGGCACCTCTCTAGCCTTGCCTAAACCAGCTCCAACGTGCCCCTCGCCATCACCAACCACCACCAGTGCGCTGAAGCTGAAACGACGTCCTCTTTTTACAACCTTTGCCACCCGATTAACGTTAATCAGTTTCTCATTCAGGTTTAAATCCCTGGCGTCTATCCTCTCCATCTGTTCCATAATCCTAAAACCTTAATCCCGACTCGCGGGCCCCGTCAGCTAAAGCCTTCATCCGGCCATGATACTTGTATCCCCCGCGGTCGAAGACGACCTGTTCTATTTGCCTGTTCTGGGCCCGCTTGGCAACCAAGTTACCTACCAATGCCGCCTGCTCCGTCTTGGTTTTATCCTCTAAATCTTTTTTTATCTCCGCGTCCAATGTTGACGCATAGACAAGTGTCCTCCCCGTACTATCATCTATCACCTGAGCATAAATATTATTAAGGCTGCGAAAAACACTAAGCCGAGGGCGGTCAGAGGTACCGTTTATCTTACTCCTCACCCGCACATGTCGTCTCTTTCGCGCTTCTCGCCTATCATGAGCCATGTTTTCTATTTCCTTCTGCCCAGCTTACCCGCTTTTCCTGCCTTGCGTCGAATACGTTCGCCCGCATATCTGATCCCCTTCCCCAAATAAGGGTCAGGAGGGCGAACCGCTCGAATTCTGGCTGCAAATTCCCCCACCATATCTTTCTCTATTCCCAGGACACCGATCTGATTTGGAGCATCACTAATAACTTCTATGCCCTCAGGAGGAGTGATCTCCACAGGCTTAGAATACCCCACCTGAATTATAAGACTGTCCCCAGACTTCTGGGCCCGGTAACCTACCCCATGTAGTTCAAGGTTCTTCCTGAACCCCTGGCTCACTCCCTCAACCATATTTGCCAGTATGCTCCTGGTAAAACCATGTAATGAACGATGCATCCGGTTATCCGTCGGCCTCGACACAATGAGGACTCCGTCTTCCAATGAAATACCAATATCCTGATGGAAGGAACGGTGAAGCTCGCCTTTGGGCCCCTTTATCCTGACCTCAACGCCCTCAATATCCACTTCTACCCCGGGAGGTACAGGAATCGGTTTATTTCCTACCCTTGACATTACTATTTCTCGCCTGTCCTACCACACATAACACAGCACCTCACCGCCTAAGCCCTTCTTCCACGCCTGCTGTCCGGTAAGAACCCCTTGAGAAGTTGATACTATGGACACCCCAAGCCCTCCGTAGACCCTGGGAATCTCGCCCTTCTTACAATATATTCTCAGGCTGGGTTTGCTCACACGCTGCAGCCCGTTCAACATAGGTTGCTTTTTGCCTGTGTAGCAAAGGTGAATCTTAATAACCCTCTGCGGGGTATTACTCTTTAGCACCTCATAGTCCTTAATGAAACCTTCCTCCTTCAGCACCTTGGCAATCGATATCTTGACCCTGGAGGCAGGGACAAGAACGAACTCATGCCGAGCAATAACAGCATTGCGTATTCGAGTTAACATATCAGCTATCGGATCGCTGAGATTCATATCAATCCCTCAAGAATAGATCACCAACTTGATTTCCTGACCCCGGGAAGTAAACCCTCAAGAGCCATCTTCCTGAAGCAAATTCGACATAATCCGGCCTGACGGATGTAGGCGCGAGGGCGGCCACACAGCTTACAGCGATTACGGTGCCGCACCGAATACTTTGGAGTACGCTTTGACTTTGCGATTTTAGATACTTTCGCCATCTCTTCTTCCAACCTATTGCCGACTAAAAGGCACTCCCATCAATTCTAGAAGCCTCCTGCCTTCCTCATCAGTGTGTGCAGTAGTGATAACAGAAACCTGGAACCCACGAATCTTGTCTACCTTGTCGTAGTCGATCTCAGGGAAGATAAGCTGCTCCTTTATGCCAAGGGTATAATTACCTCCACCGTCGAAGGCTTTCCGCGGTACGCCTTGAAAGTCGCGCATGCGGGGCAAGGCAGCGTTCACCAGTCGGTCGAAAAACTCATACATGCGCTCCCCGCGGAGAGTAACCATCACTCCGATGGCCATACCAGCCCGCAACTTAAATGATGCGATTGGCCTCTTAGCGCGAGTGATCACCGGGTGCTGCCCGGTAATCAATGCAATATCATTTGCAGCTCCTTCCAGAGCCCTTTGATTTTGAATAGCCTCACCCAAGCTGACGTTAAGCACAATTTTTTCTAACCGAGGTACCTGCATCGGATTCTTATACCCCTGCTCTTTCATCATCGCGGGCACGATCTCACGTCTATATATCTCTCTAAGCCTAGACACTAATCAATAACCTCGCCACATTCCTTACATACACGGACTTTGCTCTTGTCCTCCAAGACACGAACTCCAACGCGAGCAGGTTTATGGCACTTACTGCATACCAGCATCACTTTAGATACATGTATCAGTGCCTCGCGCTCAATGATGCCCGCCTGTTTGATATTAGCCCGGGGTTTCATATGGCGCTTTTCCATATTAACCCCTTCCACAATAATCCGATTCTCCCGCGGAATGCAACTATGCACCTTGCCCTTTTTACCACGATCATCGCCCCTTATCACCAGCACTTCATCATTCTTGCGAATGTTCATCACAGCACCTCAGGAGCCAGAGAAATGATCTTCATGAAATTCTTGTCCCTGAGTTCACGAGCTACAGGGCCAAAGATGCGACTTCCTTTAGGATTGCCTCTCTCGTCAAGAACAACTGCCGCATTTTCATCAAACCTGATATATGTACCATCTGGCCGCCCGTATGTCTTGGCAGTACGGACAACAACAGCGCGGACGACATCACCCTTCTTCACCACCGCTCCCGGAGTTGCCTCCTTCACCGACGCTACGATAATATCACCCACCCCGGCATATCTCCTCCTTGTGCCCCCAAGCACATTGATACACATGATCCTCTTGGCGCCAGAGTTATCCGCTACCTTGAGCCTGCTTTGCGGCTGGATCATCGCTTACTCAATCTCCTCCGGCTTTACCTCAACCATCTCCGCCTTGGTCAAGACCTCAGCCACTCGCCACCTCTTATCCTTAGATAAAGGTCGCGTCTCGACTATCCTCACCAGATCACCGATACCACAAGCGTTATCCTCGTCATGAGCTTTAAAATTAGCCTTGTATCTGATAACCTTCTTATATTGAGGATGCTTACGCCGAGTCTCCACTTCCACCACAACCGTCTTATCCATTCTATTGCTCAGCACCCGACCGTAGCGAATCTTCTTCTTTTCCATAGCTATCCCTTACCAAGCTCCCGTTCCCGCATCACTGTCTTAATCCTGGCAATCTTCTTCTTCGCCTTATGGATCTCACTATAATTTGCCAACTGCCTGGTTGAGAGCCGAAACCGAAGATTAAACAACTCTTGATGAGCGTCTTCAAGTTGCTTTGACAGCTCCTTAGGCTTAAGTTCTCTGATTCTATCAATCCTCACCAGTGTCACCATCTACGAAGATACTTCAGCCAATGTCTCTCTACCGACGAACTTGGTGTGTATCGGGAGCTTATGCGATGCCAAACGCATAGCTTCCCGAGCGATGTCCTCCCTGACTCCAGATATCTCGAACAGCATCCTTCCCCGCTTGACCACTGCCACCCAATGATCGAGAGACCCCTTGCCGCTGCCCATCCTTGTCTCCGCTGGCTTCGAAGTTACAGGCTTATCAGGGAAAATTCGAATCCAAACCTTGCCTCCCCTTCGAACACTGTGAACAATTGCACGCCGCGCAGCCTCTATCTGGCGGCTAGTAATCCAGGCCGACTCCTGCGCCTGGAGCCCGAAGTCACCAAAGACCACGCTGTTGCTCACCTGTGCCTTGCCCCTGCGGTGGCCTCTATGGGCTTTTCGATATCGTACGCGCTTTGGCTGCAGCATCACTCTATTCCTGTGCCAGACTCCTCACTTGACTCGAAGATTCCCTTCTCCTCCCCCTCCACTACCTCTTCCTCCACCAACTTGGCTTCAGGAAGAATATCCCCCTTATATATCCACACTTTAACCCCGATAAGCCCCATAGCAGTAAGGGACTCAGCAAAACCGTAGTCTATATCTGCCCTCAACGTGTGCAGCGGAACACTACCTTCATGTCCGACCTCATGACGGGCGATCTCCGCCCCACCAAGCCTTCCCGAGCACTTTATCTTGACACCCTTAGCTCCCCGAAGCATGGTCCTGGAAATAGACTGCTTGATCGCTCTGCGGTAAGATACCCGTCTCCTGAGCTGTTCAGCAATGTTCTGGGCAACCAGCGTTGCATCGAGTTCAGGCTCCCTTATTTCCTGAACATTGAGTCGCACTTTCTTGCCCGTATGATTCTCTAAAAGCAGCCTCAACTCATCTACCCTCTGCCCACCACGGCCAATAACAACGCCAGGCCTCGCAGTATGAACGGTCACCGTAACCTCATTCGCTTTGCGCTCGATTTCAACCTGAGAAACGCCAGCCTCTTTGTAGTTGGAAAGGACAATATGGCGAATATCTATATCCTCGTGCACCAGTTGAGCGTAATGCTTCTCATCGTACCAGCGGGCACGCCAGTCCCGGATTATTCCTATCCTGAAGCCGTAAGGGTGAACCTTATGTCCCAATCAGTCCTCCTCTACAATAACGGTAATATGGCTAAAGCGACGGCAAAAAGGACTTACCCTTCCGCGAGCGCTGGCACGGAATCTCTTCAGGGTTTGCCCTTTGTCGGCATACGTTTTAACGATCCTCAACTGCGCTGGTGACATCTGGAAATTGTTCTCGGCATTTGCAATCGCCGATTTGACCACCTTGGTGACAGTTCTGGCTGCCGGCGTAGGTAAGAAGCTTAGTATAATCAAGGCTTCATCCACCTTTTTGCCTCGCACCGTATCCAGCACTAAGCGTACCTTTCGCGGCGATACCCTTGCCTGCCTTGTGCTTGCCACTACTTCCACTTCGTAGATCCTCGTTTAGCAGAGTCTATCTCTTGCCGGTCGGAGACTTCCTCACCCGTGTTACCCTCTCCGACTTAGCAGAATGCCCTCTATAGGTCCTGGTGGGAGCAAATTCCCCCAGCTTATGGCCCACCATGTTCTCAGTAATGAAGATGGGAACGTGTCTCCTGCCATCGTGCACCCCTATAGTGAGACCGAGCATCTCTGGAACAATGGTCGATGCCCGTGACCAAGTCTTTATCACTGCTTTTAACTCGGTCCGGTTGAGCATCTCCACTTTCTTGAGCAACTTGGCATCAACGAAAGGGCCCTTCTTGGTCGACCTCGACACTACTTCTAACCTCCTAGATGGTTATCTCCTTCGCCTTAAGATCAGCCTGTTGCTGCTCTTATTGCGCCTAGTCCTATAACCCAGCGCCGGCTTGCCCCACGGAGTCTTCGGTCCCGGATGTCCGATGGGCGACCGTCCTTCGCCACCACCGTGCGGATGGTCACGGGGACTCATTGCTGAACCCCGCACTTCAGGCCGCCATCCCATAAGCCTCCTGCGTCCCGCTTTGCCCAGACTGATATTACTGTGGTCGATATTACCTACCTGCCCCACGGTTGCAAGGCATTCCCCGTCAACCCTACGAAGTTCCCCCGAAGGCAACCTCACCAGAGTATAACCAGCCTCCTTAGCCATAACCTGAGCGGATGCGCCGGCGCTACGCACCATCTGCCCACCCCGGCCCCGGTAAAGCTCAATATTGTGGACTGCGGTGCCCAGCGGAATCAACTTCAATGGCAAGGCGTTGCCAGGCTTCACTTCCGCACCCTTTCCCGAAGAGATAGTGGCGCCCACCTTGAGGCCGAGAGGAGCTAAAATGTAACGTTTCTCTCCATCGGCATAATAAATCAGAGCGATATTCGCCGAGCGATTGGGGTCGTACTCAATGGAGGCCACTTTGCCTGGAATACCAAACTTGTCCCGTTTAAAGTCAATAATTCTAAGCCGTCGTTTAGCCCCACCGCCACGATGGCGTACTGTAATCCTCCCCTGATTGCTCCTGCCTGCTTTCTTCTTCAAAGGTAAAAGCAGAGATTTCTCCGGCTTCCTCTTTGTAATTTCGGAGAAATCGGCGCCGACCATGCCCCTCCGCCCTGGGGAGGTAGGGTTATATATCCTAAGTGCCAATGTTGTTCTCCACCAGATAAATTTTATACATCTTCGTCATTACACGCCTTCAAAGAACTCGATCTTATTCCCCGGCTCCAGGGTAACTACCGCCTTCTTCCAGGAGGGGGTCATCCCTCGCTGCCGGCCGGCCCGTCGCATCTTACCCGGTACGTGTATCACGTTCACCGATACTACCTTAACCTTAAACGCCTTCTCCACCGCTTGCTTAATCTGAGGCTTATTAGCTTCTCGGGCCACTTCAAAGGTGTACTTGCTCTGCTCAGTAAGCATCGTGTTCTTCTCAGTGATCACCGGACGACGTAATACATCGTAGCTATGCATCATCTTCACCTAGGAAACTTGAGCCTCGGCGGCAATTTCTTTCCTGCCCCAAACAGCCTCGACTCGATGTACTGCATCCACAGTTATAAGCAACACTTTATGCGAAAGTAAATCAACAACGTTCAACATACTCGCGGGCAGCGTCTTCGTTTTATCAATATTGCGGGCAGACTTGACCACGTTTATATCCGGTTCACCGGTAACAAGCAGAGCCGAAGAATCGACATCTAATGCTTTCAAAATGCCCACCATCTGCTTAGTCGCAGGCTGTTCCAGACCAAATGAATCAATCACCTTAAGCTCACCATCCGCTACCTTGGCTGAAAGGACGCACCTCAGTGCCAGACGTCTCATCTTCTTCGGCATTGCCTGCCGATAACTTCTCGGATGAGGGCCAAAAGCCAGCCCGCCGCCGCGACGTGTCGGTGATCTCCTGCTGCCGGCACGTGCAAACCCTGTGTGCTTCTGGCGAAATAGCTTGCGGCTGCTTCCCGTTACCTCGCTCCGGGTCTTGGTCCCAACAGTGCCCAGATGAGAGTTCGCCCTCTGTCTCACCAGCGCCTGGTGTACTACCGCCTCATTCGCTGGTATGCCGAAGACATACTCATCGAGTTCAATCTGGTCGATTACCTTGCCCTCAGTATTGTATACAGAAACCTGCAAAATTCCCCCAACCTCTAACCACGCACCTTAGATTTTCTTATCTCTAACAGCCCATTCCTGGCCCCAGGCACCGCTCCTTTGACTAAAAGCAGGTTACGATCTGGATCCGATTTAACCACCTTCACTCGCTTCACCGTAACCCTTTGGTTCCCCATATGCCCAGCCATCCTCTGCCCTTTGAGCACCCGTCCCGGGTCGGTGCCAGCCCCAACAGAACCAGGAGCACGATGTCGGTCCGACTGACCGTGGGTCTTGGGACCGCCGGAAAAGTGGTGCCGCTTTATCCCACCGGCAAATCCCCGCCCTTTTGATATCCCGCTGACATCCACAACATCACCAGGCTGGAATAAGCTGACATCTACTCGATGCCCCAGCTCTATATCAGAAACATCCTCGACTCCAAACTCTCTCAAATGCTTGAATGAATCCAGCTTCCCCAGATGACCCCGCTCGGGGGAATTGAGCCGCTTCGCTTCGCTAAAACCAAGCTGAACTGCGCTATAGCCCTCTTTAGCCTCAGTCTTGATTTGCGTTACAGCACAGGGGCCGGCTTCAATGGCAGTCACAGCTTCGACAGTGCCACCTTCAGTAAACACCTGCGTCATGCCTATTTTGCGACCGATAAGTCCACTAATCATCTAATACAACCCGATTAAAGCTTTATCTCGATATCCACGCCCGCAGGGAGATTCAACGTTGTCAGGGCATCGATGGTCTTGGTAGTAGGATCCACGATATCAATCAGCCTCTTATGAGTCCTGATCTCAAACTGCTCACGGGAATCCTTATCCACATGCGGAGAGCGTATAACACAGAATTTTTTTATGTGAGTGGGAAGCGGCACAGGTCCTACCACCGCCGCCCCTGTTCGCTCCGCTGCCTCCACAATCTGCACTGCGGATTGATCCAGAATTCGGTGATCAAATGCTTTTAGCTTGATGCGTATCTTCTGTTTCGGCATCTAGACCCTCATTCTGGCGAGTATCCCCCCCGCCTGCTCCTTGGGAACTTGCTGATAACGATTAAACTCCATAGAATATGTTGCCCTTCCCTGGCTTATTGATCTCAGGTCAGTCGCATAGCCAAAGCTCTCAGCCAACGGCAGATAGCAGCGGACTATATGCGTCCAGGCCCGCAACTCGACAGCCTCAACCCTAGCCCTCCTGGAATTGAGGTCGCCGATTATATCCCCCAAGAACTCTTTAGGCGTTGCCACCTCAAGCTTCATTATCGGCTCAAGGAGTACGGGTTTGGCTCTCCTAACCCCCTCCCTGAAACCTATCGCACCTGCCATTTTGAAGGCCACATCTGAAGAGTCAACCTGATGATAACTTCCGTCGAAAGCAATGACTCGTACATCAATTACCGGGTATCCCGCAAGCACACCGCTTTCCATTGCCTCTTTTACACCCTGCTCCACAGCAGGAATATACTGCCTAGGTATCACCCCACCCGGGATTCTATTAACAAACTCGAACCCACCGCCTTGTTCCATGGGTTCGAGTTCAAGCCATACGTGTCCGTACTGTCCATGTCCACCAGTCTGTCTGATGAAACTGCCCTCGACGCGCACTGACTCAGTGATAGTCTCTCTATAAGAAACTTGCGGTTTACCTATCTTGGCATTTACCCTGTATGCACGTACCAACCTATCAACTATGATATCGAGGTGAAGTTCTCCCATCCCCGATAGAATAGTCTGCCCGGTATCCGGGTCATAGCGCGTTTTAAATGTGGGATCCTCGTCCGCCAATTTACTCAGGGCATCACCAATTCTATCCTGGTCCGCCTTGGTCCTGGGCTCAATGGCAACAGAAATAACGGGCTGCGGAAACTTGATCGTCTCCAGGATAATGGGCTTAGCAGGATCACATATGGTGTCTCCGGTAAAAGTGCTCTTGAGACCAACAGCCGCAACAATACCACCGCAACTTATCTCCTCCACTTCCTCCCGTCGGTTAGCGTGCATTTGGAGTAGACGTCCCAACCGCTCCTTCTTCTCCCTGGCAGAATTAAGAACCTGTGAGCCAGTACGGGCTATACCTGAATAGACCCGCATATAGACCAGACGGCCAACAAAGGGATCAGAGACTATCTTAAAAGCGAGAGCGGAGAAGGGAGCATTATCAGCAGCCTCCCGATAACTATCCTTGCCCGTCCTCGGGTCAATACCTTGTACCGGAGGTACGTCCAACGGGGAGGGCAAGTAATCAACTGCAGCATCCAGAACAGGCTGTATCCCCTTGTTTCTCACAGCGCTTCCGCAGAATACAGGGACCACTCTGATCGACAGGGTTGCCCTTCGCAGCGCGGCTTTAATCTCTGAAACAGTGATAGCTTTACCCTCGACATACGAATCCATCAAGGCCTCATCGTCCTCGGCAATTTGCTCGATCAACTTCTCGCGGTAATGAGCGGTACTCTCCTTGTATTCCTCCGGTATATGTACCTCAACAGGCTCTGCGTCACGACCTTCGGGGAAAATCCAGGCTTTTTCCTCCACAAGGTCAATAATACCCTCAAACGATGCCTCAGCGCCCAACGGTATCTGCAGCGGCACGGAATTTGCCCTGAGGCGGTCCTTTATCATCTGGATTGTTGCAAAATAATCGGCGCCTATGCGGTCCATCTTGTTGACAAAGCATATCCTGGGGACACGATAGCTGTCCGCCTGGTGCCAAACCGTCTCCGATTGCGGCTCAACCCCGGCTAAGGCGTCGAACACAACCACCCCAACATCGAGAACTCTGAGGCTGCGCTCCACTTCAGCCGTAAAGTCCACGTGCCCCGGGGTATCGATAATATTTATCTGATGGCCAGCCCATTCACAGCTAGTGGCAGCCGCAGTAATGGTAATCCCACGTTCACGTTCCTGTTCCATCCAATCCATCACTGCCGTACCTTCATCCACCTGTCCCACTTTATAGGTTTTACCAGTGTGGTATAGCACCATCTCAGTGACAGTCGTCTTTCCCGCATCAATATGAGCGATGATTCCGATATTCCTGACCCGCTCTAGCGGTAGCGCCCGCGCCATAACCTGCTCCCTCTCAGCCAAGCAACTCTTTTGTCCAGCCAAAATTTTCAACCCTCGCTACCACCTATAATGAACAAAGGCCTTGTTTGCCTCAGCCATTCGGTGAGTATCTTCCCGTTTTTTAATCGTGGCTCCCTGCCCTCGGTATGCATCTATAAGCTCCGCTGCAAGCTTCTCAGACATTGGTTTTCCCTTGCGTGCCCTAGCAGTAGCCAGCAGCCAGCGTATTGCCAGGGCAAGACGACGATCCGTCCTTATGTCTACAGGCACCTGATAGGTCGCGCCGCCAACCCTACGAGGTTTGACCTCAATAACCGGAGTAACGTTCCTCAGCGCCTGTTCGAAAATGTCCATAGGGTTCTTCTTTAACTCCTTCTCCACCAAATCCAACGCTTCATAAACTATTCGTTCCGCCTTGCTCTTGTTACCATTCAACATTAACTTATGGATAAACCGAGCGAGATCCGTACTATGATACCTGGCGTCAGGAGTTATCTTTCTCTTAGCCGCCCTGGCTCGTCTTGGCATCTTCCCCTCCGCAAACCATCCTTTCAATCAAAGAGCTTCTATAACTAGAAGCTCCAACAGCCATCTATCAATAAGCTCAAGACTTGCTCACTTAAAGCCCCGCCTTGGGCTTTTTGGTACCATACAAACTCCGGCTCTGCCGGCGCCCTTCGACGCCGCCAGCATCCAGAGCACCACGGATGATGTGATATCTCACACCAGGAAGGTCTTTGACCCTACCCCCTCTAATTAGCACCACCGAATGCTCCTGTAAGCTGTGTCCTTCCCCAGGGATATAGGCCGTCACTTCCATACCATTTGTCAAACGCACCCGCGCGATTTTACGTAGCGCGGAGTTCGGTTTCTTTGGTGTAACCGTCTTCACTTGAAGGCAAACCCCGCGTTTTTGAGGAGAGCCATTTCCCTGCACAGTCGTGCTCTTCAGGGTATTATAGGTAAAGCGAAGGGCAGGCGCTTTGACTTTCTTCTTGATTCTCTTTCGCCCTTTTCTAACCAGCTGATTTGTTGTTGGCAAAGCTCCTCCTCACAAAATGCCACAGGCACTAAATCGTAAGTATACTAGAAGCTTAAAGCTATGTCAAGCGTAAATCAACATGAATTGCGGGGCTTGACACGAGACAGATAATGTGGTACATATGTTCTATAGAACTTAGGTTCGATAATGCAGCATAGAAGGTAAATGCGTGTTTGTACTACAGTCTGAAATCGTATTGGCACCCTCACCAATTCATGGATATAGGAGGGATTTCACATGCTGACTGAACTTTACATCAAGAATCTCGCAGTAATTGAAGAAACCAGAGTCTTTTTTAAGCCAGGGTTGACCATTATGAGCGGTGAAGAGGGCTCGGGCAAGTCGCTACTCGTAGATGCGCTTTGTCTATTGCTGGGCGTAAGGGCTTCCCCAACAGTGATTCGCAGCGGAGCGACTGCCGCTTTCGTCGAAGGCATCTTTTGGATATCACCGGACGACAAGGATAAGACTACAGCGCTCCGGGAAGCCGGTATAGATATTGAGGCCGACGGCACTCTGATCATTTCCCGGGAAGTGCACCAGCAGGGCAGAAGTATCGCTAGATTAAATGGCAAGGCAGTCCCTTTGACTATACTTCGCGAAGTGGGACAGCGTCTGATAGACGTCTACAGCCAGATGGAACATGTCTCCCTGCTCAACCCTCAGCGCCAGCTCGAAATGCTAGATACCTATGCTCACCTTCTCGATGACCGCAGTCATCTGGAGGGCAAGGTAGCAGAATTAAACAAGAAAGCCCAGAAGCTAAACACGCTCACTAATGAAAAAGGCCAAGGCCGACGTGACCTGCTGGAGTACCAGGTCTCGGAGATCGAAAGCGCAAACGTTAGGCCAGATGAGGATGAATCGCTCCAACGAGTGCGACAGGTCCTGCTGCGTGCTCAAACTATCAAGGAGGAATGCTACGCCGCCTATGCGGCGCTTTATGCAAATGACCAGTGTGCTACCAGCCTTGTACATTACGCCGAGAGAGCCATCCAGGGCATAGTCTCTATCGACCCAGCCCTGCAGCAGCAACTCAACACACTCGAGTCCGCAAGGGCTGAACTGGAGCAGACAGCTCGCGAACTCCGGCACTACGCCGATGCCCTAGCCTCCCCTTCCGACCGCCTTGAGCAGATTGAAACGAGGCTAGAGCTACTGCGTCACTTAAAAAGCAAATATGGGCCAACCTTGGAGCATGTTATTGGATTTGCAGGTCAATGCAACGAGGAGTTGGATACTATTCAGGCACAGGAAGAACAACGACAGTGCCTGGAGGAGGAGCGACGAGCGCTGGAAATAGAGGTTGCAGGGCAAGCACTGGCACTATCTAAGGCAAGGGGAGATTCAGCTCGAAGACTGACCGATATTGTGAACAAAGAGCTCGCCGATCTCGGCATACCCTGGGCAAGGTTTGATATACAACTGGTGCAGGAGGAGCACCCTGATGGCTTGCCAACGGCGCAGGGCAAATATTTCTGTAACCAAAATGGTATAGACAGGATAGAATTTCTGGCATCTACTAACCCCGGAGAGCCGTTGAAACCTCTTGCCGAAATCGTCTCAGGAGGCGAGACATGCCGCTTTATGTTAGCCCTTAAAAGCAGCCTGCAGTCTACAGACCCGGTCCCTCTGCTGGTCTTCGATGAGATCGATATCGGAATTGGAGGGCGTAGCGCTCATATCATAGGCAAGAGACTGGCAACCCTGGCGCACACCCGGCAGGTTATTTGCATAACACACTTGCCCCAGATAGCGTGCTTTGGCCAGAACCATTACCGTGTACAAAAGGAGGTAGTCTCCGGACGGGCTATTACCCGCATTGAGCACCTTGGGGAAAGGCACAGATTGGATGAACTGGCAACTATGCTTGGCAGTAAGGAGAATAGTCACATGTTAAAAAGCGCTGAAGAACTCTTTCGCCGTGCAAGAGAAACAGAAGGGGAACTTGTAGCAGTTAACTCATAACGTCCCTTAAATGGCTTTTGATGTTTGCACAGTATTCAGCCTCCGTATTACACTATACAGCGCTGATAGATAACCGCCCACAGTAACTCTCTTTATTACTACTTATGATCTCAACAGGATACCATCTACAGCCCTTCTACCCGCGGGTATTCAACCTTATCTCGTCCAATACGAGATAAATTACAGCCATAAGTGAAACACCAGCAACTAGCACAAATGAACTTGGATCAATTCTCCAAATGAAGTGACCAACCCATGGTATTATCGCACACACAATCATCAACGCTGCATAGAGCACGCCACATACCTCTATTAGAACCCTACCTCTGGGCTTAAGGAAATCCATCTCTAACCCCCTTCTTTAGATAATAGCGACTAAAATTTTAACTGAGTCAGGCCATTTGTCCCATATTAGTTCGGCGCAACTCGAAAACAACGGGATTCGCAGAGTCAGGACAGGCGACAGTGGCCTTGTCCGGATCATCTTCCCAGGGGAAACTGCCACCGAACTGTAACACTGAGGTAAAAGGAAAGACAGCATAAAACGCCCATGAACACATCCCGGCCGGTGTGAAATTCCCTATAAGGAACTCATCTCCCACTTTGTGTCCAGCCTCACAACTTCCTTTCTGACTTATTACTCTTGCTATCACATTCCATTGCTCTGCCATTTTCCCCCCTTTTACTCTTCAGCTTGCTCTATCTCCCTGGGCTCAATTACATGCTTTGCTTCTTCAGCCAGTTCCTGCGGAACCAGTATTCTAACTGCTCCCAGACCATCCACAGTCAGGCCAAATACTCTGCCCGCACTTTCATACTCGAGCAGAACCGGAATCCCCTCGCTTTCCAGATGCGACTTCATCACGCTGGCCTGGAGTTCACCCTGAACTGTGCAGATCACTATAAAATCTGATTTTTCAGTCATGGTATCACCTACTGTCTACCTCTTTCAATGTGTTGATGTTATGTCTATTTAGCATTTCCCGTCAATTCGATAAAATTCACCCACACCCAATTGTTCATTCCCTGCCCCTTTTCTGGTATCATACACAATGGAGGTGAATCCGACAAACGTCATTGAGCTTGACAGGCATATTCCAAAACCTTATAGCAATATAATATCGCACATTGACACATGATTCATCAGGAAACGAGATATGGAATGGAGTAAAATATCAGTCCGCGTTTCGTGGTTTCTTTTTAGCCGGGTTGCTCTGCTCGGTATTTGTGTGGCTATCCCTGTTGGTTTAGGCTGGCTTGTAGGCCGATTTTGTAGCTGATTCCGGGGACTGCCGAAATACCGAACGTCGTGGAGCTTGTTACTGACGGCTTATTTATCGGAATAAGCCGGGTTGTGATCAATGTTCCTTATTCTAAGAACCTTCAATTTTCTGCTTTGCCGCCTGTACAATCTCCTCTGATAGTCTCTGACCGCCGCGCCGAACCAGCGCAGCCAGCAGCCCGGTTACTTCGCCCCCGGCAGTAAGCTTCGTTCCCTGCTCTACCGCCTCGAAATTGTAGTAGCGCACCATTCTGGTACCCCAGATGCTCCCCTCTAATATGCCACGCTGCCCGGGTATAAACTCAGTGAGTGTCATCAACAATTCTATCGTTATGCCAGACCTGGCCGTAACACGAATTTGAGAGCCTTCTCTCAAAGGGCCTTCGGATACTTTCTCTATCTTCTTGATGGACGGTATCCATTGAGGCCAGTCTTCCAGATTGTCGACCAGAGCAAAAACATCATCCGGAGGCGCATTGATTATTATGCTGCTGCTAAACCTCATCCCCTACCTATCCACAAATTTACTGGCAGCATTTAAAAAAACCATCGACCATATATACGAGATACTATAGTTATATTTCCGTGATTATATCTAGCTCCGGAACCTGGCAATGTCCCTGTCTACATCCTCCAGCCCCAATCTGTTAAGCGTTTCCCTTGTAGGTATGCCGTTGCGGTCCCAACCCCTGGCATCATAGTATTCGTCTATGATCGCATCCGGCTTCCTTATTACCTCACCGTCGCGGAGCCCTCCCTTCAGGGGCTCGGTGTAAAATCTCTCAGGCAGGGCATCATCCTTTCGCGTGAATCCCTCCCGGATGTTGAAACAGCGCTCCAGATTGTAGACGCGCTCCGCAGCCTGCCAGAGATAGTCCTCACTCCCGAATTTCTTTTCACCGCATGCCGCAACCAGCATCTTTGACAGAATCTCCAGGCCGAAGCACTCCAGATTATTGCCCGGGAAAGTGCAGGCCAGTGCCAGTTCAAGCGCAGCGACGTAATCCTGGTTGTATTTCACCACATCCCCTTTGTCCTCGTCAGCGGCAGCGTCTAAAATCCTCGGCCTCGGGTTGCCTATCTCCTGCTGCGCATAGCCGTAGCAGTGATTCGCCCCCACGGTACTCAAAGCGTAATTCATACCCAGAGCCTTCATCGCCCTCGGCTCGTACCCGGGCAACTCCTGGCCCTTAACATGCATGGCATATTTCCCCGCGCCTTTACCGATACGTTCGGCCGCCCGCTTAACACCTTCGGCAAGGATATCGCCCAGCCCCTCTCTGTTCCCTATTTTCTCGATGAGCTTGAGCATAGGCTCGGGGTCTCCATAGTTCAGAACCAGCCCATCCGTATCCTTGACCGTTAGAATGCCCTTCTCGAACAGCTCGTAGGCAAAGCCGATGACACCGCCGGTGCTGATCGTATCGATTCCCAGATCACGGCACATACGGTCGGCAACTACCGTTGCTCCGACGTCGGTGCATCCCGTCGGTCCCGAAAATGCCCATATCGTCTCGTAATGCGGCCCTTCACTCGTGGCTCCCGCATACGGACCATCGGCAACCTGACGGACTTTCCCGCACTTGAGCATGCAGGAGTAGCAGCCAGTGTGCTTCTGTGTAATCGCGGCATACTGCATGAATGAGAGCTTCTCCCAGCCCTCCAGGTCTCCGCGCCGGAAGTTAAGCACCGGAAAAGAGCCGGCTCCGAAACCGGGATAATCAACCCCCATGGGAGTCCCATAGTCGCGGAACGGCTCGAATCCCATAGCCTCCTTATAGCCCTTAACCTGCTGCCGTACCAGCTTCTTGAATTCACCCGGATCCGCCAGGTCCTCGGTTCGAGCGGCTTCTATCACCACCGCCTTCAGATTTTTCGATGCCATTACCGTACCTGTACCACCGCGTCCGGCGGCGCGGCTGCCGCTGAATATCCCGGCGAAACGTACCATCCTCTCCGCAGCAGGCCCGACACAGAACATCCTTGCTTTGGTTCCGTGCTTCTTTCGCAGGTAGTCCTGTGTTTGCACGGTGTCTTTGCCCCAGAGGTCAGTCGCATCGAGGATTTCATATTTACCATCTTTAATGTTCAGATAGACCGGTTTATCCGCTTTGCCCTCTATGATTACGAGCTCGAGTCCGGCCCACTTAAGCCATGCCCCGAAATCGCCGCCTCCCGAGCTGCGGGTGTAGGTCCCGGTAAGCGGGCTCCTGGTACAGACCATCCACTTTGAGAGCGACTGGGCACCAGTTCCCGCCAGCGGCCCGGTGCCGATCATGAGCTTGTTCTGCGGCCCCAGCGGATCGGTACCCGCCGGAATCTCATCATAAACATACTTCGTACCGAAACCGCGCCCGCCCACATAGGCGTCCGCTATCTTTTTGGGAATACTCTCTTCCTTTATCTGACCGCTGGAGAGATTGACCCTAAGAAGCTTACGCATCTTTTCCTCCTACTCTTCGTTAGACTAAGCCGGCCTCATTCCACCGATTCCCAACTCAACACTTCAGCCCTATGAGCGAATATAGTTCACAATCCTCTCGCATAACGGGAAGGCTATCTGAAAACACTTATCGGACATCGCGTCGCCCACAGCCCATATTGAATCACCCGCAAAATAGAGCCCCTGAATATTCGGTGACTGTATGTCGAGTTCAGTATCAACAACAGCATAAGCGTACCTCGTGAAATTCAATTGCAGGTTCATCCCTTCGTATTCGATGGCCTTATTAAATCCGGGGAACGCTTTCTCAGCGGACTCCTTCCATCTTCTATGTGCCTCGCGCACTTTATCCATCGTCGGGTGAAGGCCGAATTGGCAAAGAGGTGTAGAGCCTACTGCCAGGGAGGCTACGAGCTGTTTCCCCGGCAGCTCTGTGGCATTGGTAAAAGATCCAAGTGCCATATCGCCCATATAAGTAGGTATGCCGTAATCAGTATCGAAGATATGAATCCAGCCGTATCCATCCGTTGGGATAACCTTCTCACGGAGAAGGAAGAATCCGGCAAGGTCGGGGCCGGACAGGGCTTCGCACCGTCTTATGGACTCAGCCCAATCCTCCGTAATAAATTCGGGCCTGATGATGTTCTTTGCCACCGCTTCGAAGATCGGGATAGCGCATACAACAGCGCGGGCACCGTATTCTTCCAGTAGAAAGCAGTTACCGAGGTCTGATGCAACTACCCCTTTCGTGCCCCCATCATCGATATCTATACTGGTGACCGTCCTGTTCGTGATGATCTCGCCGCCGTGTTCTTTATAGTATTTGGCCATAGGAGCGATAAACGCTCCCTCCAGCGTATCATTCTTTGGGTACCAGATCAGAGTAGCCCCATGACTCTTGAAGGCGCCGAACCCTTTAGCGACATATCCGAAATTTATGTCTTTAGGGGAAGCACCGACAACGGGTTCCATACCGTACATCACCGCCTTAGCAATGGGGTCGGTAACGTTCTGGTCTATCCAGTCGGCGAAGGACATGCTCACTACTTTATGACACTCCTCGTCGGACATATCCGCCGTTATTTCTGCGACTCTCATCAGCTCGCCTTTCGCCGAATCGCTCATATCGACGCCCGTTGCAATTGCAAAAAACTTGAAGAAGTTCGCAGCACCCAGCTTCGGATCCATCGCCATATACTCAACTTCGCCAGGCTTCTCCTGAGTAACCAGTCCCATTGCCCAAGGGACTATCTTATATTCCAGGGGCAGACCCAGAAATTTGAACATCCTGTAAATAGAAGTGTTCTCTACTGGACCAACCATCGATGCCAGAAAGTGAGTTCCACAATCCACCCGGCAGCCGTGGAAATCGACGGAACGATATCTGCCTCCGAGGGCTGGCGCTTTTTCTATTATCGCTGAAGATAGCCCTTCCCTGGATAACAGACACCCTATTGCCAGCCCTCCGGGGCCTCCCCCCACAATTACAACATCGTAATCTTTCTTCATTACTACAATTTCCTCTCATCAGTATTGTTAGACCGTTTTACACGGCTGCGTTTGTCTCAGCAATCCTTGGGCAGAGATAAATTCCCTCTACCGCCGTCCAACCCAAGTTTCAGCATAATAACAGTGCATGTACTAGCCGTAAATTGATTGAGAGTACACACTATCAAACATGGCTATTATTTCAAGCATCCTTGCCATGAATATCCTTCAGTCTCGAGATCGCCTCTTCCCTATCTGTGGTTGCGTAGGGCCATCCCAGCGGGCTCGTGCCGATTATTTCATCATCCGCGAGCTTTTCGATTTCATCCTTATTCATTCCAAGCAACTCGGTAAGAACATATTCATTGTCCTGCCCAAGCGTTGGAGTCGGCCTTCGGATATTAATTGGCGTCTCAGATAATTTAACGGGAAAACCGGGATACGGATGAGTCCCCGTAACCGGACGATTAACCGTCTCAAAGAGACCCCTTTCCTCTATATGGGGATTGTTCATTACCTCTGCGTAATTGAGCACAGGCACGGATGCTACCGCAGCTCGTTGTAGGACCTGCGTTACCTCTGCCTTTTCCCGTTGGCTGGTCCATTCGGTGATCAACCTGTCCAGGTCATCGTGATTCTCGAGGCGGCTTGCGTTGTCATTGAATCTTGATTCGTTCGCCCATGAAGGATTCTCTACTGCATCGCAGAACCGTTTCCATTCCTCTTCCGATGACACCGTAATAGTTACCCACTGATCATCACCTTTACAGCGATACACGCCATGAGGAGCACTTGATGGGTGCCGATTACCTCTACGAGGTTGCATCCTTTTATTCATGGCGTACTCCATGATAGGCCCTCCCATTAAGGCAGTAACAGCCTCCATCTGTGACATATCTATATACTGGCCCTCACCTGTATGGTGGCGGTGCTGTAGTGCGACAACTACTGCGACCGCGCCCATCAGTCCAGCGATGGGGTCTGCTATATACCCTGTCATCATGGGTTCCCCACCAGGATAACCGCTTATTGTAGGCATACCAGACACCATCTCCACATTGGGCCCAAAGGTTACGTAGTTCCGCCAGGGGCCGGTAGTCCCGAATCCAGGCATCGAGAGCATAATCAGATGAGGATTTATCTTCTTCAAAACATCATAGCTAAGGCCCCAGTTCTCCATCACACGCGGGCTGAAGTTCTCAGTAACAACGTCACCGATCTTCACCAGACTCTTGAAGACCTCCCTGCCGCGAGGGTGGTTTAGATTCAGAGTAATCCCATACTTGTTTCTGTTAGTCCCGTTAAATGCAGCCGACCATTCGTATCCATCCGGAGTAGGCCATCCGCCCAGTAGCCTTAAATAATCAGGTCGCTGTACCGATTCGATCTTTATTACCTCGGCTCCCAGATCCGCCAATAGCACCGTAGCCATCGGCCCCGCCCAATAAATGCAGGCATCGATTACCCTTACACCTTGAAGCGGCAATGCTGACACGGTCTACCCCCTGTTGAATGTAGCTCGAACACCTTATACAACTCCTTCATCTTTCAGCTTCAGCAGATGCTCCCGGCTGTAGCCCAGTCGTCCGCAATATATCTCCTCGTTGTGCTCACCCAGCAGGGGGGCACGCCCGGCGTGCCATGGTGTCCGGCTAAGCCTGAACGGTTCACCGGGATAAGTCAGCTTCCCTGCCGAGGGATGGTCGATATCAGTGAAATACTTCCTATCTATATGCTGGGGCATCTCAAAAAGCTGCTGAGGATTTGGCACCATAGTTAACGGCAACCTCAGTTCCTGTGCCGCATGGAAAACCTCCTCCATCCGCTTGTCCTTCAGCCAGTCAACGATGAGTCCCTGTATCTCGTCTCGACGCTCTTCACGGTGTAGAGGGGTCTCATATTCCGGTTTATCCCTTATCTCGGGCATTCCGATAAGGACACACAGCGATTCCCAGTGAGTTTGAGTGGGAAGGAAGAAGCCAACGTACCCATCCAGACACGGCAGAATACCCCATGGAAAATGTATGCCCGCCCTCCTCCTTATAAACTCCATGTAACAGAAAACGAGCGTCATGGAAGGCTGCATAGTATGCAGTGTTTCTCCGATTGAGACATCTATATGTTGACTGATACCGCCCTCATCCCGATAGTAGAGGGCGGAGAGTGAAGTTAGCGCACCGTAAAGGCCAGCCACGTATTCCGAGACGTTGGAACCCATTTTTAAAGGCTCGCGGTCTGGTTCGCCGCACTCGTAAAGTATGCCACTGAATCCCCATATACTTAAATCGGTTGCCCTGTAATCACGATAAGGCCCCGTTTGCCCAAAGTTCGAAATAGAAACCATTACCAGGCCAGGGTTTATCTCCTTCAGGGTCTCGTAATCAAGTCCCAGACCGGGCATCACCCGCGGGCTGAAGTTCTCAATTACGATATCCGCCCCTTTTACAAGTTCCTTCAAAATCGCCACTCCCGAAGCGCTCTTAAGGTTTAGTGTGACGCTCTTCTTATTCGTGTTGAGGTATAGAAACAGGCCGCTGCTCTCCAGATTGACTATATCACCAGGAAATGGGCCGATGCTTCTCGCAGGATCCCCTGCTCCCGGCCTTTCTACCTTCACCACATCAGCGCCATAGTCAGCCAGTATCTTGGTGCAGTAGGGGCCGGCGACATAGTGGGTCAAATCCAGTACCCGGCCGCCCGATAAAGCCTGCTCTGTCATTTACCACTCACCTTATCAACGGAAATCGCTATAAAAGGGTTCTTTTACACGAACAAACTCGCAGTGGGAGCAGAGGGTGAAGTTTGAACATCAGCTTCCCCTGAAGAACAGAAGTCATTGTGAAAGGTAAGGTACTATAATAAAACGCCTTTTTCAAGTATTTCCGACCAACTTTAGATTAGTTTTCCGCTCCCTCGGCAGGAGGGACTGGAGTCGATTAAGACCCCGCCGTAAGATAGGGCCGAATTGCGCATTCTCCTATAATACCGTAAGGCAAACCGAAAGATCAGATAACCGTGTGGGAATAAAGGAACCTGCGGGGAAAATCAATCGTCATGAGGATCCCATGAGTTGTCCGACGTCTGACAAGGGCTGTCCCTGACCGAGCCGTCGTTTCAGCAGTTGGGCTACTTTCTCTATCGTCTCCGGTCCCAAGGAAGCAAGCAGGTCCGCTAATTCATCGAGGGAATACATGTCCTGAGTATCAAAGGCTCCCCGCTTCAGGGCTAAGATGACCGCCTGTGCCCTGTTTCGTGCCCCGAGCTTGCGGCATGAGTGGTGCAGGCACAGCTTGACCGTACTGGTGGATGTAAACAGGCGTTCAGCAATCTTCTGATTGGTCAGCCCGCGGCCAACGAGAGCAAGTACCTCTCGCTCCCTTTGAGTTAGCACATTGTCCTGTTGCTCTACCATAGTCTATCAAGCTACCGAACTGGGACAATCAGACAACGCAAACTTTAATTCGCGGGCTGGCTTTTGTCAAGCAACCGGGATGTGCAATTTTGGATTTTTCTCGCCAGTTATACCGAACTGCTGACTTCCTTGCCGTCCTGATGTTATAATTCATCTCAACAGAATAATTCTAAAAATAGGGGGCGAGTTGAACCTGGTAGATAACTTCTATGCCTATCTTTGGCCGGGCGTTAACATGAGCGAATTGCAGACGTATGGCAACAACTGCAACTCTTACCTCGTGGCGAAAGCCCTTCCTGAAGACAAACACGTCCTAGTAGACCCGGGAATGGTAACTAATGAGGCCAGGCAGAATTGCCTGGACCGGCTGATTTCCGAGATGCGTAAAGATGGAATAGAGATAGAAGACGTAGGTCTAATACTTAATACTCATGCGCATCCAGACCATTACGGAGCATCTGAATCAATCAGGAGAATGAGCGGAGCGCAGGTCGCCATTGGCAGGGGTGATGACGACTTTCTCAAGCTGGCGGGCGGTGAAATGGCAAACGCACTCAAACAAATGGGCTTCGAGTTCCCAGAACTTAACCCGGATTTCTACCTCACGGAGGGCGAGTTGCGTCTCGGGCAAGATTTAATCGCCCAAATAATGCTTACCCCCGGCCACTCGCAAGGTCACATATCCATTTATTGGCCGAAGGCAAAGGTTTTCATGGGCGGAGACCTGATTTTTTACGGCAGTACCGGGCGGGTAGACATTCCGGGCGGCAACGCCCAGTTGCTCAAGGAGAGCATAGAGAGGGTTGCGCAATTGGAAATCGAATATTTACTAACCGGTCATCAATACGGCAGCCCCGGAATCATAGTGGGCGCTGATGAGATAAAGCGCAACTTCGAGCTTATAAGAAAACACATTTTCCCCTATCTCTAATTACTGCCACTGCAGGCTTAGCCAATGTCAGCGCCTGCATGAATGGGAGGCGAGTAGCATGCCGGGCAATGACGACAAGATAAAAAGCGCACTGGAGATCGCTTTGGAGAAAGCCCAAAGGCTGGGTGCGCTATCTGAAGATGAAAAACAGAGATTAAAGAACGAGGAACTTGCGGCAGCGGGAGAAGCATTAGCAGAACGCTACCTGAACGGATTGCCTCTTCGAGATATTGAGATAGAACTGGCCGGACGCGCAGAGCAAGACCGGCACATTACCAGCCACCATCTACTCAATCATCTCTTAGATAGAATTGACGTGGTGCCTGTTGAGAGGAACGACAAGATACTAAACGCCATCCAGCAGCTACCTGGAGACTCCGGAATTGTACAGAGCATCAGAGACCTCATCCAGGAATATGAGAGTGCTATTGAAAAGGCCAGGCATGAGAATCTGAGTGCGCTAGAGACAGCCAAGCGGAATGAATTGGAGTCAAAGGGAATATCCGGCTCCGCGGTTCAGCCGGCCCTTGAGACCTCTCCGGAATGGAAGCAAATCCGACAGAATCTCGATTCCCACTATCAGGAGCGCCTCGAAGAGATGAGGCAGAAACACAAAAATTCCACCGAATCCGCCCACAGCGTTACTCACACCGAAGATAAGGAAAATACATCATAATAATATTGATGAGAAATTGAAAGCCCGGTCCAAAGGTGGTCGAGGGTATTGCACATTATCTTTCAGCCTTCGTAACGTCATGTATACACATTCAAGGTTTTCCAGCAAGATAAATAACAGGCAACCCCACTGCCCTCGCCTCGTCTTCAGTAGACACTCCGAGTCCCGGTAAAGCTGTTCGATTCTGCGACAAGCTGGCCTTCCGTAACCATGGGTATCTCTACCACAAAGGTCGTACCTTTGCCGAGCTTACTCCTGGCATAAATATGGCCATCGTGGTCCTGAACGATACCGTAGCAGATGCTGAGCCCGAGTCCAGTTCCCTGTCCTACATCCTTGGTGGTGAAAAAGGGGTCAAATACCCTTCTGAGATTCTCTTCCGAAATACCAGGGCCATCGTCAATAAAACTTATCCGAACCATTTTGCCCGCCTTTTGCGTTCTGACCCTAAGCTTTCCTTTGCCGTGGGCTTCGGTCATAGCCTGCTCCGCGTTGGTGATGATGTTAACGAAAACCTGATGCATCTGATGAGGGTCAGCCATACTCATCGGCAGGTCAGGGGCAAGCTCTGGCAATATCTCTATGTTACGCAGTTTCATCTGATAATCATGAAGTTCCAGACTTTTACTAAGGGTCTCGTTTATACAGATAGGTTGTGTCTCGGGCTCATGCCTGCAGGCAAAGGAAAGCAAATTGCCGGTGATTCTGGTAGCGCGACACGCCTCCCTGTATATAGTCTCGACATCTTTTTGCACGGCAGCATCCAGGCCTTCCTTTGCTGAGAGAAACTGAGCAAAGGCTTGTATCGCAGTAAGGGGATTGTTCAATTCGTGTGCAACACCTGCTGCCAGCTCACCGACAGCAGCCAGTCTTCCCGCAAGTTGAAGCTGCTGCTCCAGCTTCTGTCTCTCTTCTTCTGCCCGCCTCCGCTCAGTAATATCTTCCATCATTGCGATGATGAACTCAGGCTTGCCTTCAGCATCCCGAACGAGAGAGAGGCTCTGGCGGGCCCAGACTATCCCTCCGTCCTTTCGGGTATAACGCTTCTCAATATCGTATTGGTCTCTCTTACCTGCCACCATTTCCCGGAAAAGCCACGCGTCTGTCATCGCGTCCTCAGGATAGAGGTAATCAGACACAACCATGCTGCCAATCTCTTCCGGGCTGTAACCAAGCATCCGCTCTAATGCAGGATTGATCTCCAGGGGCTTTCCATTAATATCCACGAGCGCTATGCCTATCGCCGCTCCTCTAAAAACTGTCCGGAAGCGCGCCTCGCTCTCGCGGAGTGCTTCCTCTATCCGCTTCCGCTCTGTAATATCTCTGGTAACAAGCGAGATCGCAGGCTTGCCCGCATACTCGATAACCCTTGCCCCAAACTCGACGGGACAAGCTGTTCCATCTTTCCTTATTAACGTCGCCTGATACTGCGGCGGTACACTTTCGCCGCGCCTTCTCTTTATATGTGTTTCTCTTAACCCCTTCACTATGTGCGATGGTAGAAATTCCTGAATGTCCCTGCCAATAACCTCATCCCGTTGGTATCCAAACATCTGAGCGCCTCTTTCGTTGGCGAAGACCACTTTTGACCCCTGGACTACACAGTAGCAGTCATTCATTTCCTCCAAAAAGCGCCCGAAGTTCTCTTCAGATTCTTTATGCATTTTGTCTACCTTCTTATATGTAGTTATGTCAACAAGTGAGGGGGAACACCTTGAACAGTATTTTCCCCCCATCCTCGTTAATTCGACCAGCACCGTTCCCAGTCTGACTTCGCCGAAAAACCCATCTCTGCAATCAAGTCTCTCACCAAGAATGAGATAATCCTTGACTGTCATACAATCGGACACTAGCATACCCACCATATTGCGCACAATGGTCCTTTCGCTCGACTACAGATAGTAAAATGGTACTGCGACCGCCAAGAAAGAGGCAGTTGCACGAACAGTGCTTTCATTGCGCTCTCTTCCGCAACCAAAGCCAGACACAGCAACCATGTTGGTTGAAGTAACAATTTGTTGTACAATCATGTAGAAATCAACCAATTTGAAGGTCATACCCCTGATATACGGAAGTGACAGAAAGGACCTCCAATGACAGAGAAGATAAAGGGAAGTGATAAGCCCTGGCTTAATCATTATAAGCTGGGGCCTTACCCTCTGAAGAAGAGCCTTGAACCGTACCCCAGGGTACCCATGCACAAGTTCCTCGATGACTCAGCCGACGCGTATCCCGGCCAGGTCGCAATCGAGTTCCTGGGAAATAGAATGAAGTACAGCGAGCTGAGGACTCTCGTAGACAAGTTCGCGAATGCCCTCGCCGGATTGGGGGTGAAGAAGGGGGACAAAGTAGTCACCGTCCTGCCAAATTGCCCGCAGTTCATCATCACAGATTACGCTGTATCGAAGACAGGGGCTGCCCTCGTGCCCTGTAGCCATCTGCACAAAGTACACGACCTGGAATATGAGATAGGCGAATCAGGAGCGGAGACAGTAATCTGTTCAACCAAGGCCGCCAGTCGAGTGCTCTCTGCAAAGGATAAAACGAAACTCAAGAATGTAATAGTTACGTCACATATGGACTACTCTACCAGGGAGCCAGAGGTAAAAAAAGTATCAGGTGCCTATCAGTTCAAAGACCTTATAGCAGAGCACGAACCAAAACCCCCTCAAGTTGACATCGATCCTGAGGAGGATCTGGCCTACCTTTCCTTCACCGGCGGGGCCACAGGAGTACCAAAAGGGGTAATGCTGACCCACTTCAACAGGGCCTGCAACGTATATCAGTTTATGTGGATACTTGAACCATTATGGCCGGGGGTCAAAGGGAAGGCCGCCTCGGAGATAGTCATTCCCATATTCCACTCGTGGGGACACATTGGGGTACAAGCCAGCATTGCCTTGGGAATGCGAGTGCTGCTGGTTTCCGACCCCCGGGATATTCGCCAGGCTATAGCCCTTATGAAGGAGCACCGCCCCCTGCTGGTCGATGTTGTTCCCACTCACCTAATGCGGATAGCCGAGGATGAAGTGGGCAGACTGCCTATCATGTTCCTGTCAGGTGCCGCCCCTCTTCCCGAGGAGACCTTCAATGCCATCAAACGGGATACCATGATGCCGGTAACCGAAGGCTATGGTCTCACCGAATGCGGGCCCATCACCCATGCCAATCTCTCGTGCTTCTCCAAGATAACCGGCTTCGTTGCCAAGGAGAAACTGGGTATAGGCCTGCCTATCCCCGATACAGAGGTTAAAATAGTCGACCTGGAGTCAGGCGAGGAGCTTGGTGCGGGCGAAAGCGGCGAGATACTCATTCGCGCTCCCCAGATGATGAAGGGGTACTGGCCAACGCCTGGCAGCGGATTGGACAACGGCTGGCTCCATACCGGTGATATCGGCAGAATGGATGAGGACGGTTACTTTGTTCTTGAGGACCGTGTCAAGGACATGGCAAATATCTCGGGGTATAAGGTCTACACAACAGAGGTCGACGAGGTTTTGTTTAAATGCCCCGGGGTCGCCATGGCTGCTTCGGTGGGCATACCAGACCCCGAGCGCCCGGGCAGCGAGAGGATAAAGGCTTTTATCAGGCCGAGGGAGGACTATAAGGGCAAGCTCACTGCCGATGATATCATCGCCTACTGTAAGGACAGGCTCGACGCCTATGCTGTTCCTAAATACATCGAGTTCGTAGATGAGCTGCCCCTGACCGTAACAGATAAGATATTCAAGAGAGCGCTGAGAGAAGAAGAGATTAAGAAGACGAAGGCGCAGTAAGCGCTCAAATAGGGTAAAAGGCTCCTTGCTACATCTTTAGCATACGCCGCGATACGAGCGACGCATTTCTCACCAAGGGCTTAATAGACTTAGTTGCCTAAAGGATGATTTCGTGAGTTACTCCTTTCTCCCCTCCCGAGTCAGTGCTCACCTGTCAAGAAAACTCCTACGTCCGAAGAGTACATGCAACATTTGGAATAAAACAAAAAGTCCCGAAAGGAAGAATCAGGTTTGCAGTCTGAACATGCTTGATAACCTGTGGGAAAGGTGATACCCTATGGCGACAGAAAACCGCCAGGCATAGGGCATGAACATACGCGGTTGGGAAAAACTCAGTTCTTCGGCACCCCATATTCTGGAAAGCGACCGACGGCAATGACTGTAAAGACCTATCTGTCGCCAAAAGGGGCGGCGCCTCCCGGGTTTATTGAAAAGGTGAAACGCATCGTCGGCGAGGAGAATGTCTCGGAAAAGGAATGCGACCTTATTTCCTACAGCCTCGACTACTGGCTGTACGGGGTGCTCCTCTCACAGCACGGCAGCTTGCCATCTCTTCCCTGCGCAGTCATATCCCCCGGGAACCGTGAGGAGATACAGGGTATCCTGAGATGCGCCAATGAGTACAAGGTGCATATCACGCCATTCGGTGGTGGTTCAGGTGTGCTCGGCGGCGCCATTCCCACGGACGGGAGCGCCATCCTGAACCTCCAGAGAATGAACAGGTTTATCTCACTGGATGAAACATCGCTCGTTGCCGAGCTTGAAGCAGGGATTATCGGAGCAAATCTGGAGCGGGAGCTGAACTACAGGGGCTATTCACCGGGGAATATTCCCCAGTCCCTGTACTGTTCTACCCTTGGGGGATGGATTTCTACACGTGCCGCAGGTCAGTTTTCTACAAAATACGGGAAAATCGAAGACATGGTCCTGGGAATGGAGGTGGTGCTGCCAGATGGGGAGTTCCTCAATATCAGGCCGGTCCCCAGGCGCTCGGTGGGGCCTTCGCTGAAAGACCTGTTCCTGGGCGGTGAAGGCACTCTGGGCATTGTGACAAAGGCGATGGTATCGGTGCATCCCCTGCCGGAGGCGACAGCGAAACAATCGTTTATTTTCCGTTCTGTTGGAGCAGCGCTGGAGGTTGTGCGGAAGATTCTGAGAGGCGATGCCAGGCCCGCAGTGGTAAGAATATTTGACGAAGCTGAAAGCGACAGGTACTTCCCGGAAATAGGAAATAAAGTAACGGTTATCTTCGTCTCCGAAGGCGAGCTGGATTTCGTGGAGCTTGAAAGCAAGGTAATCAAAAGAATCGCTGAGGAAAACGACGGGGTTCCCGTGGGAGAGGACCCTGCTAATATATGGCTCGAAAAACGTTTCGATATCGGCCTGGGCCCTGTCATAATGCAGCAGGGGGCGGTTGTGGACACAATCGAGGTCTCCTGTTTATTTAAAGACGCCGCGAAGCTCTATGAGGATATGCTAGCCTCAATGACCGCAATTGATGGCTCGGTGATGGTTTCAGGTCATTTCTCGCATTTCTATCCCGAAGGAGCCTGCCTGTACATCACGTTCGCCGGTTTCCCCAAAGACCAGTTCCGATACTACGAGGATACATGGACTGCTGCCATGGAAGCCACTCTAAAAAACAACGGCTCTATCAGCCACCATCACGGGATTGGATACTGGAGAAAGCCGTTTATGCGGAAGGAACTGGGCGACAGCGGGGTTGAGCTGCTCCGCAGGATTAAACTTGCCGTTGACCAGAATGGCGTTCTGAACAGAGGAAAACTGGTCGATGATGGAAGATAAGAAGGAACTGGAAAAGGTCACCAGTTGCGCAATGTGCGCAAACATGTGTAAATACAGTTGCCCCACGTATCTCGCCACGGGAAAGGAAACGATCACCCCACAGAAATTAGCACGTCTCATTCTATACAAAGAGAACGAATTACTCGAAGATCAACCGGGCTTCTTTGAGGTGATGTTCCAGAGCGCCATGTGCGGGGCATGCAAAATACACTGTATCTACGATAACTACGACCTGAGGAAATTCATTCAGATAGGGCGGAGCCATGCTTTCCAGGAGGGTATGTTACCGGAAGAGACCAGGAAGCGAGTGGAAACCTTCACGAAGTTTGGCAATCCGCACGGCGAGCGGCAGCTTATTCAAAAGGGAACGGGCGACCTCGGCTATTTCGTTTCCTGCTCCGCATACAATGATCAGGAGCTGTTGAAGGCCATGGACAGGATAGTCTCAACGAGCAGGGAGCAGGTCCACCAGTTCGGCGGCGCCGATATCTGCTGCGGCGCACCGCTCTATTATGCCGGAGACACAGAAGGGTTCAGGAAAGCAGCGGTGAAAATGAAAGGGGAACTCGAAAAAAGAGAGCTGCGGAAGGTTATCGCAGACTGCCCCACCTGTATGAAAATGATGACAGAGATGTACCATGAAGCAGGCGTTGATCTCGATGTAGAATTTATCCACACTACCGAATTTCTTAACGCCCTACTCGAAGAAGGGAAAATAAAGTTAAAGAGGCGAAATGCTACGGCAACCTTCCACGATCCCTGTATCCTTGCCAACGATATGGGCATAACCAAAGCTCCCAGAAAGGTCCTCGACGCGCTGGGGCTTGAGATAAAGGAGCCAATTTACTCAGGCGAGGACACACACTGCTGCGGCGGGCTGGCCGGAGCGAGAATTGGGAATCGTGAAGTCGCCGACAAGGTCAGTATGATGCGAGCCGCTGAACTCAAGATAACCGCTGCCGATATATATCTTTCAGCATGCCCTACCTGCAAAGCTGTCCTATCCGATGTGCATATGAAAGACATAGCCGAACTTGTTTCGGAGCAGATTATCGATGACTAAAGAGAAGCTGGCACGGACCATACGGGGCGAGATAGAAAAGGCGACTGGCGAAAAGGCAGCGGTATCCGTTAAAGACAGCGTTGCCAGATTAAGCGGGCGTTTTCCCTCCAATCAGAGCGTTGTAGATGCCGGGCATATCGCCGCCAGCTTTGAACAGGTAAGAGGAGTACTAAACGAGATCGATTATCCCGGTAAGATACCCCTCGTTACGCCCCCAAAGGTCTCCGATGAACTGACCGGGAAAGAGTTCGACTCCGTCATCGTCGGTGGAGGAGTGATCGGCCTGGCAATCGCCAGGGAACTTTCTCGATTCAACCTTAGCACGGCTGTTATTGAAAGGCATGATGACCTCGGGATAGACCAGACGGCGCACAGCAACGCCATGATACATCCCGCCATCGTTACCGAACACGGTACGCTTAAATGGGAGATGAACTACAAGGGAAACGCAATGTACGATGAGGTTGCCAGTCAACTCGATGTCGATTTCAAACGCGTGGGAACCCTCGTTGTGGCCGAAAACCCTGACGAAGAACAGTTGCTCCCCATAGTAGTGGAAATCGCTGTAAAACAAAAAGATCCGGCCCCAAAGATACTGGGCAGAGCAGAACTGGACACGATTGAGCCGGGACTTGCCCCAAACGTCAGGAAAGGCGTGCTCGTCTGGAATACGGGCATCATCTCTGTATTCGAACTTATCACAGCTTACGCCGAGAACGCAATAGCAAACGGAGTGCAATTCTTTTTAAATACAGGCGTAACAGGAGTCCAAATAGAGGACGAAAGTATCAAGGCAGTAGATACGACGAGGGGAACTATCAAAACGCACATCCTGATCAATGTCGCGGGGTTGTATGCCGACAGGATCGCCGAATTCGCCGGAGACAGGTTTTTCACCATTCACCCCAGAAAGGGAGAAACGATTATCTTCGATAAGTCGTTCCAGCCGGCGCAAACGGTTTTAGCTTCATTTAGCATGGTCGCGGAAAAAAGAAGCCAGTATTCTAAAGGAGGAGGCATCATTCCCACCATCGACGGCAATCTTCAGTTCGGGCCAACGGCAGAGGAGGTTTGTGACAGAGAGGATGTTTCTACCACATTTGCGGGGTTTGATGCGTTATTCAACAGATTTGCGCCAGTTCTCGAGCGACTTAAACCAAGCTATGAGAAACCCGATAAGGGTAAGATCATCACTCATTTCGCCGGATGCAGAGCGGCGACATACAAGGAGGACTTCATTATCGAGCCTTCTAAAAAGGTTAAAGGATTAATCTACGCTGCGGGCATTCAATCACCGGGACTTGCGTCAGCGCCTGCTATCGCCGAAAGGATGAGGGAAATCATCATACAAGAATGGCACCCTTCTGAGAATTCAAACTTCAACCCGAGGAGAAAAAGGAGCAGACATTTTTCCGAACTGGACCAGAAGGAAAGAGCGGAACTTATCCGTATCAACCCTCTCCACGGACATATCGTCTGCCGCTGTGAAAACGCCAGCGAGGGCGAGATTGTAGATGCGCTGCACGAAGGTATTCCCGCAGAGAGCATCGACGCCATCAAGAGGAGGACAAGGGCAGGCATGGGAAGATGCCAGGGCGGCTTCTGCATGCCGAGGGTCCTGGAGATCATCAGCAGGGAGGGCAACATGGAAAAGGAATCGGTGACAAAGAGCGGAGGTAAATCCTTTATCCTGACCGGAAAAACAAAGCAGGTAAAGAAATGAAACACTTTATTGTCATCGATGGCGGAACTCAAAATATAAAGGCGTTCATCTTCAGTGAAAAGGGTGATGAGCTATATGGCGAGGCGCATCCTGTCAGCCCCTATTTTGCCGTTCAACCTGATTTTGCCGAGCAGGATGCGGAGGAGTATCTGAGAATCACCAAGCAGGTAACGAAGAGTGTGGTTGAGAATTCGGGTGTTCCCAGGGACGATCTCGCCGCTGTCGCTATCACCACCCACAGAAGCACAATTGTGCCTGTTGATGAAGATGGCAGGCCTGTTCGTCCCGCTATAACCTGGCTTGACGAGCGTAAAACAGAGGGGCTCAAGCTCCCCGGCGGGCCTTTCCTGTCACTGGTGTTTAAAATCTCCAGAATGACTCCTAAGCTAAAAGAATATCAGAGAAGGTCTAAATTTAACTGGCTCAAGGTACACGAACCGGAAAACTACGACAAAACACACATATTTCTCACCGTCTCGTCTCATATCTTCTACGCACTTACCAACCAGTTCAAAGACTCCACGACCATCGTAGGCCTGCTCCCCCTCGATTTTAAGGGACTGCGGTGGCATCCCTGGAAGGTGGTCTACAAGCTTTTCGGCGTCGAGAGAGACAAGCTGCCTCCACTGATTTCACCTGCTGAGGTCGCTGGCACGGTTTCGGAGGAAGGAGCACAGAGTTTCGGCGTGCCCCAGGGGCTACCGGTAATCATCGGGGCGGGGGACAAGCAATCCGAACTTCTGGGCGCCGGAGCAATAAGTAACGACATCGCCGAGATCAGCTACGGAACAGCCGCAGTCATCGAATCGCCATGCATTAAATACGTTGAGCACCCCAAGATGGATTTCCTCACTTTCGGAGCAGCAATCCCGAATCAATGGGTATTCGAGGGTTTCGTGGGGAGAGGATACTGGATGGTCTCCTGGTTCAGGCGAGAGTTCGCTAAACATGAGGAGGAAGAAGCAGTGAAACTGGGGATAGAACCGGAAGACCTGCTGAACAGGAAAATGGAGGAAATCCCTCCGGGCTCTATGGGCCTGATTCTCCAGCCCTATTGGCATCCTCGAGAAAATGACCCGCCCTCTAAGGGTGCCATTATAGGCTTCTCCGGTGAACACACAAAAATGCATATCTACAGGGCAATTGTTGAAGGTATTGCCTACGAATTGCGCAGACTAGGGGAAATAATGGAGAAATATTCGGGAAGCAAGATAAGAGAGCTCAGGGTCGGCGGCGGTGGCTCAAAAAGCGATGAGATCATGCAGATCACCGCTGATATCTTCGGTCTCCCCACGTGCAGAATGCATACAAGCAATCTGTCAGCGCTGGGCGCTGCAATCGATGCCGCTGTTGCCTTGAATATTTATGACGGTTTCCCCGAAGCAGTGAGCAACATGGTAAGGGTGAAGAAGACCTTCACCCCCCGAGAGGAGAACGCCAGGATATACGACAGGCTGTTTAACGAGGTTTACAGGAAGGTCTATCCTGCACTTTCCCCGCTGCACAATAGAATAGCGGAAATCACAGGATACCCCAGGATAATATGACGGTATAACCCGGGTAATCCGTCGTTCTCAAAAGACCAATTAGAGATGCTGATGAAATCTGATGTGACCGTAATAGGCAGCGGGCCTGCCGGCCTTACCGCCGCACTCAATGCCGATAGAAGCGGAGCTAAAAACGTCCTTCTTCTCGAAAGGGAGGAGGAACTGGGCGGCATTCTGAAACAATGCATACACAATGGCTTCGGCCTGGAGCAGTTCAAGAAAGACTATACCGGTCCCGAGTACGCGGAGCGCCTCATCGAGGAAATAGAGGAATCCAACGTGCGCTGCCTCTTGAACACAATGGTTATTGGCCTCAGCCCTGATAGGACTGTCACGGCGGTAAATCCCGGGAAGGGCGTATTCCGGATAGAATCGAAAAGCGTTGTGCTCGCTATGGGATGCCGGGAGCGCGCCCGGGGGAGCATCAACATCCCCGGCACCCGTCCCGCCGGAGTGTACACCGCGGGGGTAGCACAGAGATTCGTCAACATCGACGGCTATCTTCCCGGAAAAGAGATCGTCATCCTGGGCTCGGGGGACATCGGGCTGATAATGGCAAGAAGGCTTACCCTTGAGGGCGCCCGGGTGAAAGGCGTTTACGAAATTATGGACTATCCCGGAGGTTTGAAGAGGAACATCGTTCAATGCCTCAACGACTTCGATATCCCCCTCCATTTATCTCATACAGTGACGGAGATACGAGGCAATGAGCGTGTAGAAGGCGTTGTGGTATCAAGAGTAAATGGGAAAATGCAGCCGGTCGAAGGTAGTGAAGAATTCATAGCATGCGATACACTGCTTCTTTCCGTGGGACTAATCCCGGAGAATGAGCTGTCAAAGGGAGCCGGAATAGAGCTCAGCACAACCACAAAAGGCCCGGTTACTACTGAGACAATGGAAACACCAGTGCCCGGAATATTTTCCTGCGGTAATGTCTCCACCGTATTTGACCTGGTGGATTACGTCGCCCAAACCGGCATGGCCGCCGGCAGGAACGCCGCAGGCTACGCGGCAGGAGACTGGAAGAAGGCGGGGAATTCAGTCGAGGTAATTCCAGGGGAGGATGTGAGAGTGCTCTTTCCCCAGCGCTATTCTTTTCGGGATGACCTCACTTTGTTCATCCGATCGGAAAGGTCAATCGAGAGCCCTGTAAGCATAGACATCTCCCCGCTTGAAATACACATTAAGAAGCTTTACGCCAGGCCAAACGAAATGATCAGGGTGAAACTGCCCCGGGATAAATTAAAAGGCGTTACTGAATCCATAACGGTCAGTATTACAGAGAGATAACGATGGATGTAGTGAGGAAACACTTCACCTGTGTTACCTGTCCCATCGGCTGCGAGATGGATGTGGAGCTTAAAGACGGCCAAGTAGTTTCCATGGAAGGAAACAAATGTAAAAAAGGGCAGGAATTCGTGTCGCAGGAGTTGGAAGAGCCGATGCGTATTTTAACCACAACGGTCCCTATCAAGGGGGCGAAGTGGGCAATGCTTCCTGTCCGCACCGATAAACCAATCCCGAAGCGATTGTTCTTCAGGGCGATCGAAGAAATGGCAAATATGAAACTGCGGGCGCCTGTTAAGATTTCCAAAGTGATAGCTAGAGATATCGCCGGCACCGGCGCAGATATAGTAGCCACCAGAAGTATGAACCGGGAAAAGAGAGGCAAGTCTTTTTAGATATGCAGGGGCTAACGCCAAGATGCCAAGCGCTATAAAGAGCTCAATCAATGTCGGCTTCCGCAAACGCCTCCAGGAAAAATTTCCGTAGCCCTGCACGCTTTCACCTCAACGGGACATTCGCAGTGCATCATCCGCCTTAGTGCCCACAAGATTGCGGTCCCGAGCTTGAGACCGGATAGCCAACTGAAGCATCCCGATATCACTATTGAGCCGTACTATTGTCACCAATGATGCTGAAGGTCACCGGCGGCTCATTATCTTCTTCAGATAAATATGTTGCATAAACTGTACCGAAAAGTTCCGATCTCTCCAGAGCGAGAACATAGTCAGCAACACTCGATTTCTTATCAGCATCACCCACCAGGGTGATCTGAGATGATGTTTCGTATATCGATGTGAGCTGAACTCCCCTGGGGAGAACGCCAAGCGCAAGCTGCAGGCATTCTGACAGGCTGCTCGGCCCGAGGTCAAGGAGAACGGCAACAGAGGCCAGGATAGCCTCGCGTTCTTGCTCAAGCCTGTTTATTTCCGCCTCTGCATCTTCGACAGCATTAGCCGTTCTTATGACGACCTCCCTCATATCATCGATTTGTCGATTGACACTGACCAGCTCGTTCCGGGTAGCGGCGATCTCAGTCTCGCCGTCAAGACTCCATTGATACATAAAGAACAGCAGCGCTATGAGTCCTAATGCCACCAATGGATAAAGCATGCTGGTTGGCGATATCGGTCGAAGGCCGTGTCTCCAGGGAAGAACATTGGGATTGACAACCGGTAGACGAGTACCACCGGCCACAGCACTTTTCTTCGATGAACACTGTCTGCGAGCAAGACCAATATTGACAGCGTACTTGCCAAGCGGAAAATCAAAAGGAAATTTGCCAGGCGGCGCCAATTTCTCAACCGGGCTGTCTATTGCCGCTTTCACAAGATCGCAAGCACTGGCATCATCGGCCAGCAGTCCAGTCAGATAAACCGGCGTCGTTGACTCCAGAGGACGCTCGGGGAGACCGCTATTATAGAACTCTATAGTACGAGCAAGCTCATCCTTCAGTTGGGGAATTCTATCCTCGAACACCATCCCCGCACTTCTCGATACCACGGTACGCATTATGACAGGGATGCCACCACTGACCACTACTAAATCAAAGGTGTCGAGTTCCATATCTATAATCAACGCTTCTTCTCGATTCACTGCTCTGACCAGCGCCAGGGGTTTGAGATTAACTACAGCGGGTCTGATGTCAGCGTGCGCCAGTGCTTGAATCTCCGTGTCAAGAAGGTCGCGTGGTACCCCGATGACGAAAATTTTTCTTTCCGCACTTTTTGATGAAAGACGCTGGTGGGAGAGATATATCTCATCCAATGGGACCGGCATCTCCCTTTCAGCCTCATATCGTATAGCTTCCTCCATCAAGTTGGGCTTCAATCCGGGTAGACCGAATATCCGGAGGACAGAACGGATGCCCGACAGACTGGCTATTACTCCATTCCTGGGTAGCTTCTTCTCCAGAAATAGAGCGTTGACGGCTGAACTAACCCGCAGGCTGTCATGTATAAAGCCACCTTTAATAAGGCCGAGTGCCAGAGGTATAGTGCCCCAGCTTAAAATACGCCTGCCCCTCATTACGAGGAATCTTATATCACTCGACTCGATATTCAGCGTCACAAAGCTGCCAGCAAACACGTGAGTTCCTCCAACCTAAAATAAATAAGACTTTCAACTCCGCGAATAGTAGACAGAGAAATCCAAGATGGTGTCATAGGACTCCCCACTGCCATCAATGCTTATTTCATTTATGCTCACTATACTGAACTGCCCGTTCTCCACTTGATCGATAAATACTGCCAGGTCTTTAAGCTTGCCTCTCGCCTGCAGATTGATAAGCAAGGTAGAAAATGCAAGACTATCTATCTCTTCATCACCTTCGGGTTGTGTGCTTATCACCACGATCTCTATCTTGCTCTCTTTGGCTAACTGTAGAATCCTGTCCAGAATAGTCCCGCTACTGAGCTCGTCCAGAGGGTTTAACTGCTCTGCCACAAGCCTGGCGTCAGTAAGTGCCTGTTGTTCCTCCAGAAGCCTGGCCTCCACGACTGCCAGTTGTTCTTCGAGGATAGAAGCATTGCCGTTGTACTCCATAAGCGCATCTCCAGCTAAATCAAGCTCAGAAGCCAGCAGTTCCTGCTCGTCCCCCTGCTTGAAATACATCACCCCAAGCACTGCGTTTGCTACGATGGCAACCACGCAGACAACCAGAGCCACGGTGGAGAACTTAATCTTCAAATGTCCCCCTTCATCAGAGTAAGCTCTGTCCGGTAAACGAACTTCAAATCAACCATGCTCATTTCCACGAAAGAATCTCTACCCCACCCTCACCCCCAGCGCCAACCAGATCCTGCAGGTCCTGGCGGTCGCTTAAACCCGTGGGATATTCAAGTTCGCTGTTCCAACCCTGTAGTCGAATGTTGTCTCCTATGGCACACCCATATAGCTTACTATTTGAATCTAACATGATTGCACTGCTAACATCGGTCGGCGCATATGCCAGCGCCGTAACTTCGCTGCTGCCGTAGAGCCTGATGTAGTCTCCAGTGGAAACAAGAAACGGTATGTCTGCGGCATCTACCACAGCGGGGTTGATCTTGCTGCTGTTGTACAAGCGGATCCTATCCTCAGCAACTACGTTCTGCCTGCCCTGCAACTGGGCGGTGTTCTCCATGGTAATCTGGTTGGTGACATAGACGCCGATTCTATCGATGTCATAGCCAGCAGGGCCTACAAGCTGTACCACCTTGCTGTTCTCGATTACGAGATCATCACCATATACAGAGTCTTCGAAATTTACCATGCCCCCGTTGCCTGTAATTTCCAGATTATCCGTAACCTTAACCGGTCCCTCGAATGTTACTGTTCCAGTCCCGGAAATTCTCACGTCATCGTCAACTAACACAGTACCCGCAAAGGTGACATCTACACTCTGTGTGATCTGCAGAATATCGGCGACACTGACCGATCCGTTGAACGTGATATCCCCGTTCCCTGATATTTCAAGGTCTCTGGTCGTTGTACCCGGACCGACGCAAACCGTGTCCTGAAACGTGACCGTGCCGCCCGTCGAAAGCTCCAGATTTCGCCCGGTTCTAACCCGACTTTCGAAAGTTGCGTCCGCGCTATCCTCGATGTTCAAGTAGCTGGTAGTTTTGACCGCACCCTGGAACATTACGGTTCCACTCCCCGAAATATCGAGGTATCTAGTCCCGTCCGGGCCAACACAAACCGTGTCCTGAAATATAACCGTGCCGCTCGTCGAGATTATCAGGTCATGGCCGGTTTTGACGGTGCCCTGGAATGTTACATCTGCGCTTCCCGAAATGGTCAGGTCTCTGCCAGTACAGACCGTATCGGTGAATATCCAGGTACCGCTACCGGATATTGTCATGTGCCTCTTGGTATATACCCTGCCGTATGTGCCTGGTGATGGCTCCCAGGTGGAGTTGTCATTCCATGTGTAGCTGCCACAGGTAATATCACCGCACTCGATATCCACGCACTCAACATCATGGTTTTGCGCGTCTGCCTTCCACAACAGTATCTTGGCATCAAGCAGCGCCATCTGCGTAGCCAGACCAGCTAACGTGTCAGCTCCCGGTGTTTGAGTGCCACCGATACTGGCGCCCGAAGCCACATCTATTGTCCCGGTAGCAGTAGCATCGCCATCTATACTGCTGGAATCGTTCAGGTCAACGTTGCCGCCATTGGCATAAACATCGCCATCGCCTGCCGGATCGGAGTAAATATCCGCTCCTTCATCCATTCTGATATCACCATCAAGACTGACCGCGGCGTAGTCGAACAGGGAAGGGCCGCCGGATGTGCTCTGGACATAGGATTCGGCTGTGGAACTGCTTCCGTCGTCGCTGGTAGCTATGGAAGTAACCTTGTAAATCTGCCCCCCCTCATCCTCTATGGTGACATTCACCGCGTTGCCGTTTATCGTGAACTGCGGCACTTCCGATTCCCTCTGCTGCAAATACCATATTGCATCTTCGACCCCGGCATCGCAGGAGTAGAGTTGTCTCATCGAACTGCTGTAAATCCGTGATGTAGTGCTGTTGACGCTCACGCTTTTCATGAACACTGGTACGACAAGAGCACCCAGGGCTAAAGCGGCCATGGCCAGAGGTAACGCCTGTCCTTTTTCACACTTCATCTTTCGTCCTCATGAACGCTCAAACCGTTGGCCGAGGCCATATCTTGTATACTGCTTCTTCACTTACTTCCCAGCGGCCGCCAGGAGAATAGGCTACAGTCGCTGTTATAAGTTCGTTCGATACAGAGAAATCAATGCTTGATACATATCGAGCGACAATCTTCTCTGTAGTTCCGGTGCCGTCATTGTCATCTCGTTGAAGGTCGGTGCTCCCGGTGCCTGAACGATAGTACGTGACAGTATGATCTACGCCATCGTCAGTCCATCCCAGAGTCAGCGTCATATTCCCGCTTGCGCCACCGACCTCACTCGTTTCCGCCCTCTCTCCATCTCGTGTAAGCCAGTAACCCGCGTTCTGCATATCGTGTAGAGCCCTGAACTGATCATTGCCCCGCTCGGTGGTCCGGTATAAAAGAAATATAGCCGAGCCCAGCACCGCGACAATCATCGCCGCTATACCGGCCGCCATAAGCGTTTCAATCAACGTTACACCTCTCTGATCAGTACCAGTATTCATCGGTTTGCCTTATATGCTTCTATTGTCACAGCACCGTCGTCATAACTGACGGTTACCGTGACCTTCTGTATCTCGCTCATATCCCGACTGTCGATGGCCGAGGCTGATATTGCGATAGAATAGCCATCCGGCGCATCTATGGTGTCATATGCTCCCAAACTGGAATAATCCTGCCCCTTGATATCCTCCACCTGTGACCGGACCAGGTTCTCAGCGGTAACGCGCTCATCGCTTCTCTGTACAGCCATGGAACCTGTGGAAAGGGCTGCCAGAAAAGCAGTAATCGCAATTGCCGCAATCGCTACAGCGATCAGAGATTCTACCAGGCTCATCCCCGCTTCGTTTAAAGAACATATTCTTGTCTTCCCTGTGCACTGCATCAACACTCGTCTCATCCCATCTCACCTCGAACTCCGCGCTATCATATCTCCCCCATAACGGAATACATCGGCAGGATCACCGAAATCGCGATGAAAGCGACAATCAGGCCAACCCCCAGGAGCAGTACGGGCTGCATCAACGACAACAGCATGTCGACCCTTTCATCTACGTCCTGCTCATACATATCGGCAACGGTAGTCAGGTCCTTGCTGAGCGTTCCTACCTGTTCTCCTACCTTTACCATCTGCACCAGCAGTACTGGAAAGAGCTCGTTCGGAGCCATGGACTGAAACAGCCCGCGTCCCTCGAGCATCTGCGTTCGTACATCATCCAGGGCGCTGCGAACCATGCTGTTCTGCGCGCTCTGGATGATTAAATCCATAGTTTCAATTACCGGCAGCCCGGCATCCATCGATATTGCCATCGTGCGGCTGAATCGCGCCATTTCGCGCCGGACAACTATTGCCCCAATCAGGGGGGTTCTAATAAGCAGCCTGTCAAACCTCTCTCGCCCATCAGGAGTCTTCACAAACCAGACAACCAGAGCCACCGTGCCTATTATTACAGGCAGGATATAGAACCAGTACCCGGTGATAAAGCCGACGATGCCTATAAGCAGCTTGGTGGGCAGAGGCAATTCCGCGTTGACTTGATCGAACATATCCAGCAGGGGAGGTAAAGTCACGGTGATCATGATGGTGACCACCCCACAGGCCAGCAACAAGACAAGAGTAGGATAAATCATAGCCTTCCTAACCCTCTTGACCGCCGACTTCTCCTTCTCGATATACTCAGCTACCTGCCTCAGGACCACCTGGAGATTTCCTGTGCTTTCGCCCACACTCACCATGCGTCTATAGATGCGGGGAAACGCCTCGGGATGCCTGCCGATTGCGTCAGCGAAAGAACTGCCCTGCTCCAGGTCCTGAATCATACCGATGACAACTTCCTTGAAAGCGGGGTTTCGAATCTGGTCCTTCAGTATCTGGAGAGCGCTGAACGCATTGATTCCCCGTTCAACGAGGGTGGCTAGTTGACGTGAGAAAGCAGTGACGTCCCGTGACTTTACGCCGAAAAGGGTCGGCATTGACTGACGGATATTGAACTTCGGCTTTGCAGCTTTCAGCCTGACTATTCTGTAGCCCAACTGCCTGAGCCGCTCTTTCGCCAGATCTTCCGTACGGACATCAATAGTGCCCTCTACCATTTTGCTGTCCGCCGTATAGGCTACATACTTGTAAGGCATGACCAGCTCCACCAAGTAAACTACCGTCTTTGCTTAGCCGATAGAAAAGAAATTGCGCCGCGCTTCCTGCAGGGTGGTAACCTCCTCTTTAACCTTCATCATTCCGGCGCGTTTTAAGTTAACCATCCCCTCCGACAACGCCTGTACCATGATGTCGCCCGCACTGGCACCTTTGAGTAACAACCGCCTGATCTCCTCGCTCAAAGGTAAAACCTCAAACACCCCTGTTCTCATCAGATAACCGGTACCTCCACAGAAGTTACATCCGGCACCGCGATAGAACCTCACTTTTTCCTGCCCCATCTCATCCTCATATGCTGCCAGTTCCTCCGGGGAGGGCTGATATTCCTCGCGGCAGTAATGGCAGATCCGGCGAACCATCCGCTGGGCAACGACTCCAACCAGTGCAGAGCAGATCAGATACGGCTCGACTCCCAGGTCCATCAACCTGAACAGCACGCCGACAGCATCGTTCGCGTGGATAGAAGAGAGCATCAGATGCCCCGTTAGCGCGGCCTGCACAGCAATCTTCGCTGTGTCGCTATCGCGTATCTCTCCCACAAGGATGATATCCGGGTCGAGGCGCATCAGAGCCCGCAGACCGTTAGCGAAGGTTATCCCCGCCTTGGGGTTAACCTGAGTCTGCTTAATATCAGTAAAACGATACTCTACAGGGTCTTCGATAGTAATAATATTGCGTTCAATCCGATCAAGCTGGTTTATAGATGCATAAAGTGTAGTGGTCTTGCCCGACCCCGTAGGTCCGGCGACCAGAATCATCCCGTAGGGACTGCTAAGCATATCCTGGTATTTCTTGAGCGTATCCGGCTGCAGACCGAGTTCAGGCAGGGTAAAGAGCGGCAAGGCCTTATCCAAGATGCGCAAAACGACGGTTTCGCCGTATTCCGTCTCGTATGTAGCGGCGCGAATATCCGCTTCCCTGCCCTCGGCTACAAACGAAAACTGTCCGTCCTGCGCGCGTCTCCGCTCGGCAATATCCATTTCAGCCAGGATCTTCACTCTGGAAAGAAGCGGTTCCATTGTACTCAATGGCAAGGACATCGCATCGTGGAGAACGCCGTCGACCCGGTATCGAATTCGGACCCTGCTCTCCTGGGGTTCGATATGAATGTCAGATGCTCGCGCCTTGAGTGCCTGGACTATGATCAAGTCCACTGTCCGCACCACAGGTGTCTGGGCAACAGCATCTGCGGAGACCCCGGTCTCTGCTTCTTCCCGCGGCGCAGGCGTGCCGGGAAATTGCTTGACCTGCTGCTCGATCTCGGCCTGCGCTTTGTAATTGAGGTCGATAGCCTCCTGTATTTGAGCCGGAATGCCAACCGCTGCCTGGACTCTCATCTTCGCCTGAGCGGCAACACCCTCGACAGCACGAATATCTCCGGGGTCAGCCATAACCACCACCAGGGAATCATCAATTACATCGAGCGGTATCAGTGTATACTTCCTGGCCAGCTTTTCTGAGACCAAACGCAAGGCATGCGGCTGAACCACGTGCAGCTTAAGGTCGATTATAGGCATGTTTAGCTGTAAGCTGAGCGCTGCCGCTATCTCCTCGGGATTCACTATGCCCTGATCGACCAGAATCTCGCCAAGCTTACGATTCTGCTTCCTCTGTATCTGGAGTGCTTGCTCTAGCTGTTCGGCGCTAATCTGGCCTGTTTCGATAAGCGTCTCGCCCAGACCCTTCCTCAGCCTCGTCCTCGTAGATGCGTTGTTGTTATCCATAGTCATAAGTCATACATCCCATCATTTTCTGACAGCCCGGTCAAATGCCCCTGTACCAATTCGTCTGTAATCCAGCGAACCCTGTTGGCCTCCGCCTTGATTTTACTTATGTCACTCTCTGTGAACAGTCTCCAACCTCTCCTGTCCTTATGCGGAACGTCTTCAAGGATGCCTGTCTTCAGCCAGCGAAAGAAAGTGCTCCTGCTAACACCGGCGATCTGACAGGCCTCGAGTGTTCTATAATAAGTTCGTTCGCCGATTACCGTAGGCACGTACCAAAACCTCCCGAGACGTCTCAACACGTCTGGCTATTAGAACCAAACATCGCGCTGCTCTCAATAATCTGCCGACTCAAGAAATGCAACCCTAAGATTAAATACCCTTCTATAAAACGGGCCGCCGGATGTGTACTAATACCAGCGGCCCGTTATTTTAACAGCTCCAGCTAAGCTGTTGCTGTCCTTCTGCAGGCTATATACTCATCTTCCACCAGAGCCAGCAACTAGTATCCCGTGCTGGCTTGATGTACCGTGCCATCCGTGTCCACATAGTACGTGCCCTGCGTAGTACTGGACCGCAGGTACTTGGTGCCGCTGGAGGGGCAAAGCGCCCAGTCACCATCGCTATACGGGAATGCGCTCATAGTGCCGGTGGCTTCTCCCGACGTGTCACAGAGCGCAGCGGCTGTTCCCGTAACCGGGCTGGTCGTCGCAAAGCTGCTTACCTCTTTATCCACCATCAGGGCATCTATCGCCGCCTGGACATTTGACAGTTCGGCCGTCCCTGCATCCGTCTCAGCCCCACCGCGCAGGTGCACCACCACCGGTACGGCGATCGCGGCCAGTATCGCCAGGATGGCTACAGCTATGAGAACCTCGAACAATGTAAATCCGCGCTGTCCCCGTAAAAATCTTCTCATCCCGTCACTCCTTTTACTGATAGCATCTTCAGACCCTTTCTTTATGCTCATTATCACAGTCCTTCCTCCTTAGGTTGTTTCGGTATATCTACCATGCACAAACCTTATCATGCCTCCAATTTCTTACACAATGACCCATATGGGTAATCATAGGTATGATAATGGTACTATAATCATCGAATAACACTCCCTCTATGATTGATAGCGGATACGGCGTGGGCTCAGGTAGCTCAAACGCAGGTGACGAACACTCGCTTGACAAGCATGTAACGTAAAGATAGACTCGCCAGCAACAGTCAAAACAAGGGAAGGGAGACTTAAGATGCCGGAACTGACAGACTACAGTGGCCCGTACAGGCACAATCTGAGGTTTGAAGATTTTTCCAAGGAGTTCCTCATCAAGCTGATGTATGCGTGGCAAAGGGCGTATCTGCGCCTGAATGCCTTCTGGTACCAGGCGGTTATGGAGCGACACGGCGAAGATGAGGCCGACGGTTTCAACCTGGAAATCTGGTCAAAGGTAGGCGAGAAAATAGTATCGAAGTTCGCTAAGATAGGCAATTTCGAGCTAAATACTGTCCTCGATTCTCTCAAGCTCTGCCAGTTGACCCCTGACAGCCACGTGGGCTCTGAATTCTTCGGTGGAGACGTCGACATCAAGAACGAGAATCACGTCATAGCCACCACCACCAAATGCGCCGTGCTTGAATTTTTCGAAAAGGCCGCACCGGAAAGGATCAACTTCTTTTGCCATGTAATGGAGCAGCAGGTCATGGAGAAGTACTTCAACAATCCCGGGATAAAGGTCACGCCACTTAAGCTGCCTCCCCGCGAAAGCCCGGATGACATCTGCTGCCAGTTCGATATCAAGCTCGAAGAATAGGGCACTAATGCCGTGCTTATTTCACTCAGCGAAGAGAGGGCGACCACATCGGGTCGCCCCTGCGTGGCGCCGTTCCTGGTAGGCCGGTCGAACCATAAACGGCCCTTCGACAGGCTCAGCGAGGCAACCGCCCAGTGGATTCCTGCTTCCGCAGGAATGACAGGGGTAGGTTGGACGACGTCGTCCAACCTACCCCACGACATACCCTCCCATTCTCCATTGAGTGGGTAGCCCGGAGCATCCGCTCCGGCTAAGATTGGAGCCGATGCTCCAATCTACCCCGTAATAGGGAGTTATGAGTCCACACACCGAGGTAGGGGCGTTTCGCGAAACGCCCCTACGTTATGCCACTCATTGTTCGACGGGCTCAGCGAGGCGGTCACCCAATAGATTCCTGCTTCCGCAGGAATGACAGAACCGGTAATTACCCTCACCCGGCTAATTATCGATTATTTCTGTCATTATGGTCGACTGTCCCCGTGTCAACCAGCCATATGTAAACTCATCACCGGCATAGTCAATCTTTACCAGCCCCTCCTCGCCCGACCGTCCCCTGAAGGTCCACGTAACCCTGTCGCCCGCTACTGTATACAGGTCAAAACTGTAAATGCGCCTTCCATTCACCCATATGACCGGGTACCCCTCAGGTGTAGGCTGCTCAAACCGTAAGCTGAAGTACGGCCTGGTATCGCAGTCTCCAGGGTAGACGAAATTCGACCACATATTCAGCGCATCCGAAACCCCGCTCTGGAGAAATATCTCTATACTCTCGAAGACAAAGTCATCACTTTTGTTATCGTCCTCCGGCTCGAGGTCGATTTCCTTGATGCTGCTATGAGTCCCCGGAACAACTGTGAAATACGTGTTCTCAAGATCATACGTAACATTTCCATCACCGCTGCACTGTACCATGCTGGCTGAACTGTATCTCACGACACCCTCAAGGGGAGAGGTCTGAGGCTCATCCTCGGAAGCTGCGATCGACGCGAGCTGATACTCGCCGTGTTGAAAGCTTGTATTAAGCTCTCGCAGAAAGTCGCTGCCTGCTTCCATCTGAGCTGTACCGGGGTAATCGAGCAACGCAGTTGCCAGCCATGTATATTCAAACCCGAAGTGCCCCGTCGCCAGTGTGAGTATCCTTTCAACACCCCCCAGATGTTGAGCAGCGTATCTGGATACCAGGCCGCCCATTGAGTGCGCCACAATACTCAAGCCTCCGTCGGAAAGGCTTCGAATAAGGCCTATCGCTGTTCCCAGGCGGTCTCCGTAATCAATTATGCTGCCGTGAGTCCAATACCTTCCAAAGCTCTCCACGTCCGCATACTCGAACTCCCAAACATCGAACTGCCCGTGTTCCCTGCGCTGCAGCAGCTGAGCGAGTTGCCCAAATTCATAGTCGGGCATACCCCTGACCTTTCCATCGCCCAATTCGAGTATCAGAGGGATGACACTTATCTGGGCACCGTGAACCAGGACTACATCGGGCTGTCCGAGAACCGGCCCCGCATGCCACAGCTCCCACGAATAGTCTTCCGGGCCGTAGTTCAGCATCCGATACGTAACGTTGATTTCCACACCCTCAGCAGGAAACCCAACATCATCTATCCGTCCCTCTATTGTGTCCCAGAAGCCCCACGCCTTGAACTCAGGGTCATAGCAGTTCACTGCTGCGAGCAAGGAAACCACAAGGGTATATCCCATGCCAGAAGGAGCGTATAGTGTAAATTCCCCCCTGGCATCGGTATCATCCACCGCTATCAACTCACTTCCCAGATATGCGCCAACGGTCACCCCGGGGATGACAACGTCCACACCGGCATTATAGACCCCATCGCCGTTTTCATCTTTATAAACCGTTCCCGAAACTGCCGACGTCTCTACAGGCGTGGTTGCCGGGGAAGGAGCGCCGTCAGTTCCACCACAGCCGGCCACCAGCGCAACTAAAACAAGCAAACAGATTAAAGAAGCAACGCTCCGCGTATGCTCCATCCTGTAACCCCCCGATCGATACAATCCCTGTCCGGTATTTACTTATATCTGGTATACCTGCGAGCAGTCTAGCACCCGGCACAAACTCAGTCAACGGCTGGCCTTAGTTAGTGCAGCCATATCCGTTATGTCAACTTAATCTCGTTCCTCAAACCATGTGTTACACTATTATCAGCGGCTATCCGGAGTTATAAGTAATTGACAGAACAATACGGTTATACCGGAAAAATCCTGAGAATAGACCTGTCGTCAGGAGCAATAACTCATGTGCCGACAATGGATTACGCCGATAGATTTCTCGGCGGAAGAGGTATCGCCGCCAGGGTTCATTGGGACGAGGTACAGCCCGAAGTAAAGGCCTTCGATCCCGAAAACCGGCTCTCAATCTTTACCGGCCCCCTGGCCGGGTTTAACGGGCTGGGCAGCTCCAGATGGACAGTCTGCGGCAAGTCCCCTCTAACCATCCACGAGCAGTTCTCTTACTCCAATCTAGGCGGCAGTTGGGGTGTCCGGCTCAAATTCGCCGGTTACGACGGAATAATAATCCAGGGCGTATCGGATAAACCCGTTTACCTCTTCCTACAGGATGGCTCCGCCGAGATAAGGGATGCTTCATCTCTCTGGGGCAGAAGCACCGTCGAGACGCGCGATATTCTTAAAAATGAACTGGGAAGCCCGGCAGCGGTCGTAGCTTGCGGCCCCGCCGGTGAGAACCTGGTTGCCTTCGCCAGCCTCCTCGCCGATAACGATGCCAGCGGTTCATGCGGCTTCGGCGCCGTTATGGGCTCGAAGAACTTAAAGGCGATCGCGGTGAGAGGCAGCGGAAAGGTCACTGCGGCTAACCCCGACAGGCTTCAAGAACTAACCAGCTATGTCCGCGAACTTAAAAGGGGCTCGGTAGGGGAAGGGCAGGTGGACCTGATAGCAGGCCCCAAAATGAAAAAGGATGTATGCTACGGCTGTATAGGCGCCTGCATCAGGCAGACCTTCGAAGCAAGTGATGGCACCATCGGTAAGTTCGCCTGCGGGTCTGCATATTTTTATCAGGAACGGGCCATGAGATACTACAGCCAGTGGAACGAGGTGCCTTTCTTCGCCACCAGGCTATGCGATGGCTACGGACTCGACACAGAGTCGATTCAGACCTTGATTATGTGGCTATCGAGGTGTCACAAGGCGGGGATTCTTACTGACGAGAACACGGGTATCCCTCTGTCAAAAATGGGGAGCCTGGAGTTCATTGAAACCCTGACGGAGAAGGTCTCGCTCAGGGAGGGTTTCGGCGACATCCTGGCCCGGGGGCTGGTCAGGGCAGCCGACGCAGTAGGAAAAGGCTCGCAGGAGCTAATTACAGACTACACCTCGAAGGCAGGATACGGCTCGGAATACTGCCCCAGGATGTATATCGTATCAGGGCTGCTCTACGCCATGGAGCCAAGGCTCCCCATCAACCAGGTGCACGAAATAGGCGTGCCTCTGTTCTCCTGGCTGGCCTGGGTCAACAAGGCTGAGGGAGCATATCTCTCCAGCGACGTATTTCGCAGGGTCGCCGGAAGGTTCTGGGGGAGCGAGCTCGCCGCCGATTTTTCCACCTATGATGGTAAAGCCCTGGCAGCAGCGATAATCCAGGATCGCGAGTGCGTCAAAGAAAGCCTGATACTCTGCGACTGGATGTGGCCCATTACCCATGTCAAGCACTCGGATGACCACATTGGCGACCCAAGTCTTGAAAGCAAGCTGCTTTCCGCTGTTACCGGAAACGAAGTAAGCGAGAGCGAACTCTACCGGGCTGGCGAGAGGATATTCAATCTGCAAAGGGCAATTCACACCAGGGAAGGACACAGGGGAAGGGTGAGCGACATACTCCCCGAGCCTTTCTACAGCAGGCCCCTCAAATGGGCGGTCCAGGACCCTGAATGCCTGGCTCCGGGTAAGGACGGAGAGGTAATCTCCAGGAAGGGTGCGGTGGTAGACAGGAACGAGTTCGAGCGGATGAAAGACGAGTACTACGAAATCAGGGGATGGGATGTTGCCACGGGCCTTCAGACAAAGGCAAAGCTTGAGGGACTCGGCCTCAAGGACGTAGCGGATTATTTGGAGCAAAGAAAGTAGGGACACGGCATGCCGTGCCCCTACATCCGCAGGGCGAACGTAAGTACATCTCATTAACCGTTCGTGGTGATTATGGGCAGCCCGGAGCATGCACTGCGGGGTAGGTTGGACGACGTTGTCCAACCTACCCTTTAGCAAATTCGAAATTCTAATCCCTAATTCCTAAACAAATACAAATTTTAAATTGCAAAATGCAAAGTGAAAATTTATGAGGGTAGCCCGGAGCAATTAATCATATCATCACAAACGCACCGAGGTAGCAACTGTGTTAAAAGTCAAGAGCATGGGACAATGACGTAAGAATCGACATGCCTCCAGGAAGTGCGTTGTTTAAGCATTGCGTTAAGGATAGTGAGCAACTTACGCATACAGGCAGTAAGAGCGACTTTGTTGTACTTCCCTGCGGCGCAGAGACGCTGATAAAAGGTTCTGAT
>Ga0180431_10000501_pt1 | contig 56733 bp, 51 predicted proteins | sample SS_ome_11_FD_132459 | JGI IMG/M metagenome (GOLD analysis project Ga0180431, IMG submission 132459) | Hypersaline lake sediment archaeal communities from the Salton Sea, California, USA - SS_1_MS_1 metaG | ecosystem: Environmental > Aquatic > Non-marine Saline and Alkaline > Hypersaline >... | reverse complement strand
TGCAAGAACCCGTTCGCGCTGTCCAACGAGACCTTCACCAAGGCCCGCTGCCCGCTCTACTTCCGCGGGTGCATCGCGTGGGCCAAGGACGCCAACGCCAAGATGCAGGCCGCGCTCTTCGGGACGCCAGGCACGGACCCAACGGGCGTGCCCGAGTTCGCGGACAAGGGCCTCGACCCCAAGGACATGTGGCCGCTGACCACCGTCGTGCAGGACTACCAGAAACTCGGGCCCAAGTTCCTCCAGCCCACGGGCGACGGCAGCGGCGGCGGCGCGTTCCCCATCAGGGCCGTGCCCGCCTTCACCATCCCCGAGAGCGGGCTCGACATCACCGACACGTGCGGCTAGGCGTCGAGGTCCACGTAGCGCAGACCCTTGACAAAGTCCGTGCCGCGGAACGGCCCGCGGAACTCGGCGCGCACCAGCTCCTCCCAGTCGCGCTCCCCGCGGTGCCCCCACGCGCGCACCTTGCGCAGCATCGCGTCCTCCGAGCGGACCCACGAGTAGTGGTGCACCATGGGCTCCGCGGGACCGACCCGCCGCGCCTTGGGGCCCGCCGCGCGCTCGAAGATCTGGCTGCGCGCGCCGTCCGCGAACAGGTCGTGCTCCGCAAAGGCCCCGCGCGCGAGGACCACCACCGAGTCCTCCTCGTAGTTCACCGCGCGGTAGCGCCGCTCGCGGAAATACCAGTAGTTGCGCAGCGTGACCGCGCGGTAGCGCGTCAGCTCCCCGCCGCGCAGCCACGCGGCCAGCGCGCGGCCGTCCAGGACCTCGTCCGCGTCCAGCAGCACGACGTAGTCCCACCGCTCCCGCAGCGCGCGCAGCGCGGCCCGACGGGCGTGGGCCTCCCAATACATGTGATCGGACACGCGGCGCGCGGCCACGGGGTCCTTGGCCTCGGGGGCGACCTCGTAGCGCACGAGCCGCACGTCGGGAAAGTTCCACACGTGGTCCCGCTCGAACGTGGCGACGGCCGCGGGGTCCTCGGGCACCGCGTAGTCCCACGACCGCGTGCCGACCGCGACGGCCGTCTCCGCAAAGACCCCGCGCGTCGCGCGCAGGGTCTCGGCCGCGAACGCGAGGTCGTCCGCGTTGGACACGATCACGCAGGCCACGCGGGGACCCGAGCGCTCGAGCTCGAGCAGCGCGGCGAGGCCGAGCCCCAGCACGCCCAGGTAGGCCACCGCAAGGACACAAAGCCCCAGCATGCTCAGCAGCCTCATTGCGGCGGCGGTGGTCCTGCTGCTCGTGGTCGTGGCGGTCCTCGCAACGTGTGGCCGCCCGAGTCCGCAGGCCTACTGCGGCAAGCACTGTGCCGAGCTCTACTCACGCGGGTCCAAGGACTACCAGATCTGCATGCGGGCCTGCGTGCAGACCCAGTCCCAGCCGCGCACCACATCTGTGTCGCCCACGCGCAAGCCATGAGCTGCAGCCCCGACGTGCTGGTCATCGGCGCCACGGGCTACATCGGGTCCCGCCTCTGCGCGCTGCTCGAGGCCGACGGCACCGCGTTCCAGGTCCTGCCCTCCGAGCTGCGCCTCGGCACCGACGACGCCGCCATCGCCGAGGCCCTCGCGGCCTTTCGAGATGCGGGCGGCACGCGCGTGCTGTGCGCCGCCGCCGTCACGGGCGTGCCCAACGTCGACGCCTGCGAGGAGCCCGCCGCGCGGGAGGAGACCTTTCGCGTCAACTGCCTCGCGACCGCGGAGCTGGTCCGCGCCTGCGTGGCGCTGGGCCTGCACTGCACGCTCTACTCGTCGGGCTGCGTCTTCGAGTATGACGCGGCGCACCTGAACAACGACTCGTCCGTGCTCGACGGCTTCGACGAGCTCTCGTGGCCCAACTTCTACGGCAGCGTCTACTCGGCGTCCAAGGCGGAGCTCGAGCGGCGGCTGCGCACGGACCCGACCACGCGCCCCGCCCCCGCCGACGACGCGCTGCCGACGACGCCGCCCCCGCCGCCGACGGGCGCCGCGCTCAACAACGACCACCGCTGCCTCATCGACGACTGCCTGCTGCTGCGCATCCGCATGCCCATCTCCGACGACGGGGATCCCAAGTGCCTGCTCACCAAGCTGCGCGGGCACGCGTTCGTCGTCGACGACGCGTGGAACTCGGTCACGCGGCTGGCCACCGCGCTGCCCGCCAGCCTGCGACTCAGCGAGGCCCGCGTGCGCGGCATCGTCAACCTCGTCGACCCCGAACCCGTCGTGCCGTGGCGCCTCCTCTGCGACGCCGACACCGAGGAAGTGGTGCGCGCGCGCGGCCAGAACCCCATCTCGTTCCGCGCGCTCCAGGCGCGGGGTCTCGTCGTCGCGCCGCGCAGCAACTGCGTGCTGCGCGCGACCGATCTCGACGCCCGCATCGCGGCCGCGCTCGAGGCCTAGCCAATCCATTCTTCATTGTTCAAACCAGCGTCAGGAGCGGATTCCCGCACTCGAAGCAGTCGTTGCCGTCCATCGCGTGCAGCAGGTCCAGCCGCGCGCCGTGGCCGCACGGGTAGACGCCGATCCAGTCGCCCCGCTCAAACGGGATCCCGCCAACGGGATCGTGCTCGGGGTCCTCGGCCAGCGCGCCCTTGGCAACCGCCTGCAGGGGCCGCAGGTCCTCGGGATCGTAGGGCACGACGGCTTGCGTCCGCAGCAGAGTCTGGCACCACTGCAGCCGATCGGCCCGCCGTGGGGGATCGAGGCCCAGCCACTGCCGCAGCATTGCAACGCGCAGCGTCGTGCTGCGCGCGAGCCGCTGGATGCGGGTCACGGCGCCGTGCGCGTGCGCCCGCAGCCACGCACGGGGGACATCGCGCGGCACGCCCGTCGCGGGGTCCGTATCACGAAAGCTCCGATCCAGCGCCTCGTGCAGCGTGGGCGCGTCGCCGTGCGTCATCTTGTCGAGGAGCACGTAGCCAATGTCGTTGACAAAGGCCTTGCGCAGCGGGTCGTGGTAGTGCCGTTGCAGCGTCTGCAGCATGGCGACGACAAGCTGGGTCGGGTCGCTTCTGTGGTAGGCGTGCACCAGCATGAGCGCCGCCGCCGCGTCGCTCTCGTTCGCGATCGTCAGATCGGCAGGCGGCCGTTCCCCACGGGGCGCCGTGTGCGGGGCCACCAGCAGTCGGAACGCGAGGTCGATCATGCCCTCGGCGGGGTCGTAAGGGCCCAGCCGCGCCGCGAGCTGCTCGCGGAGCGCGTGCCACGCGTCCTCCCGCCGCAACCGCGCGGGGCCCTCGAGGTCGTCCTCGTCCAGCGCTGGAGGCGCCACCGCCGCGGGAGCCCGCGGCATCTGTTGTTGCCCGTGGCCGATGCTGTCCAGCAGGATCCGCGCCTTGACCGCCTGCGTAAGCGGAACCATGTCCCACGTGGCATACGTCGCCGCGAGGCTGCACTGCGGCCAGCGCGGGTCGCGCGTCGAGGGCCCCTTGTTCGAGGCGGCGACCCAGTCGACGGTGTCCTCGGTGGGAGGCACCAGCGTCCACAGGCGGCGCACGTGTTCGAGCTGCCCCTTCCACATCGCATACTCCGTCAACATGTCGTAGTGCGCGCGCACCATCGGGAGCAGCGACGGGCACTCGGCCACCGCACGCGCGGGCATCTGATCCCACGCGAGCTGGTTGCTGACCCAGAGCACGCAGAGCGTCTCGCCCACGCCCCAAATGGTCCGCTCGTCGTCGAGCCCGCAGTAACCGAGGTCGTCGACGACCTCGGGCCGTTCCGACGGCCCGCCGCGCGGCGCCAGCAGCTGCGCGTAGACGACAAGCACCGTGTTCAGGATCTCAGCTTGCTGGGCCAAGGGGTAGCCCTCGTCGACCAAGTAGTAGCCGCCGTCCGCGTGCGGCAGCACCAGCACCTTGTTCCATATCCCGTCGAACGTGGCATCGGGCGATATGGCCCCGCAAACGCTGCCGTAGGGGCGGTCGGTGCAGGCGTGGCGGTAGAGGGGCGCAAATTCGACGCGCACCGACCGCACGGAGCCGATCGGACGACGAATGTCCCACACGGGGCGGTCCTCGCCCTCGAGGTAGAAGACGGGAAAGCCGAGGACCTCGAGGTCCACTTCCCCCCGCGCGGTCTGCGCCGTGTAGACGGCGCGCCATAGGACCGCGCAGGGCGTCGCATCTGTGACCCCGTGCACCTTGATCGTCCGAGGCGCCGAGCCGTAGCGCGTATGGCGGGTCTGCAGCGCGGGGCCGTGCAGCGTCAGGACCTCCATGCAGGCTGCGTTCGTTGCGAGAGTGCGTGCAATTCAAGGCGCTGGTCGCGCGCGAACGACGCGGCGCAGCGCCGCCAGCGCCGCGGGCGCGGGCGCGGGCGCGGGCGCGGGCCCCGCTTCGCGCCTCGCCAGGCGCGCGTAGTAGCGCTGGACCTTGGGGCTGGCAAAGAAGACCCTCGGCCCCAGGGGCGCGTCCAGCACTAGGCCCTCCAGCGTGCGCACGCGGCTGACCGCGACGTAGGCCTGGCCCGCCTCCCAAACGCCGAGGTCCACGTGCGCGGCGTCCAGCGTGGCGCCCTGCATAGCGTGCACGGTGTCCGCCCAGCCCAGCCGCAGCGGAACCCCGACCACGGCCAGCGTGGGCGGGGGCTCAAGGCCGTCCGCACGGCGGGTCCACGCCACCAGCGGCATGGGCACCGTGGCGTCCTTGAACCGCACCACCAGCGACGGCAGCCCCGCGGGGACCTCGCGGGGGAACGCGGACAGCGGGGGCCCCGCGTCGTCCAGCCACCGCTGCAGCGCGTCCGCCTCGCAGCTGCCCTCGATGCCGACGAGCAGCCCGCGCGCGCCGTTGACCAGCCCGCGGGACACGTCGAGGTTCCACGTGAGCGTGACCTGCGCGCCGACGCGCAGGGGCAGGCGCGACGGCACGGGCACGTCCCGCACGAGGCGCTCCAGCTGCGCGGCGACGGCCTTGCGCTGGCCCGCGGCGACCCCGCGCGCGACCGTGGCCGCGCTCAGGACGACCTGCCCCGCGTCGGGCAGCTTGGCCAGCTCCCGCATGTTCAGGCGCTCGGCCACCGCGCGGTGCGGCACCACGCGGGTCGGACGCACGCCCGCGGCCTCCAGCGCGGGTGCGAGCGGGGCCCCGACCCGCGCGTCCAGCGCGGCCCGATCGGCGTCGGTCAGGGCCCCCGCGCGCGCGCGCTGGAGCAGCGCGAAGAACGCGGGGTCCGCCTGCCGATGCGGGGTCCGCAGCTGAATCACGTTGGCGTCGTCGATGAGCGCGGCCCAGGCCGCGGACTCGAACGCAAAGCCCGCGCGCGTGTCCACGGGGGGCAGCTGGTAAAAGTCCCCAAAGAAGACGACCTGCAGCCCGCCGAAGAAGCGGTCCTCGCGGCGCAGGACCCGCAGGATGAGGTCGACGCGGTCCAGGAAGTTCCGCGGCAGCATGGAGACCTCGTCGACGATGAGCAGCCGCACGCGGCGCATGGCGGCGCCCGCGGGGCCCCGCGCGCGGCGGGCGGCCGCGGCGCGCAGGACCTCGAGGGAGCCGTCGCAAAGACCCATGCCGAGGAACTTGTGCAGGGTCGTGCCCCCGAGGAGGACCGCGGCGGCGCCCGTGGTGGCCGTGACCGCGACTTGAATCGCGGGCTCGGCCGCGGCGCAGGCGGCGACCAGGGCGCGGATCAGGTGCGTCTTTCCCGTGCCGCCTGGCCCCGTGACGAAGAGGTTCTCCCCCACGAGCGCGCGCTCAAGCGCCTCGGCCTGCTGCGGGTCGAGATCCGCCATCCCGCGGGCAAAGTGCGATGCATCAAACAAAAAGAACCATGGGTTCCGTCGAGGAACTGGTCGCGGAGACCGAGCGGAGGATCGCGCGCGTGCGGGACCAGATCCCCGCCGAGGCCCGCGCGTGGCTTCCGAAGCGGCGCCCGCGGACGCCGCGGGACTACGAGGTCCTCGGCGCCGTCGTCGATGTCACCGCCGCCAAGGCTCTTGTCGAGGAGCTGGATGCGTTCGTCCAGCGCCGCGCACGCATCATGGAGTCACTGGAGCGCGCGCACGCGGCCAGCGGCGAGGGCGGGCCGCGGGCGCCCGCGCGCCTGGGCACGCACGACATCATCGAGGGGCCGCGGCTGCGGGAGACCCTCACGACGCAGCGCGGGCTGCGGGAACTCGCGGGCGAGGCCAAGGCCCGAGGCCTGTGGGAGGCCGCCATCGAGGCCTATTTGAGCCCGAGTGCCGCCGAGGATCCCGCCGCCGAGCGCAGGCTGGGCGAGCTGCTCGACGGCACGACGCTGCGCCGCGCGCGCGAGGCGCGGGACCTGACCCTCCGCTGCTTCTACGTGCCCCTGCAGTTGGAGGACATGCGCGGGCTGTGCGACGCGCCCTGCGACTTTGGCGATGCGCGCGCCCTGCGGGACCTCGGCATGGACGTCATCTCGTTCCCCACCGAGGACCGCGCGCGGATCGTCTGCTACGACGCGCGGGACCTGGGGCGCTTCCTAGTCGCGCAGGCCGTCCAGCTCTACGGGCGCGAGGTCGGGGTCGCCGCGGTGCCCATGGACCCAGAGAACCTCGCAACGGCCCTCGACGCGATCGGCGCGCGCCTCGGCCCTCTGGAGCGAGCGCTTGCCATGCCGCTGGGAGAAATTGCCGTCGCGCGGCGCGCGGAGGATCTGAACGACGCAGCGGCCCCGCCACGCGCCACGGCGATGCGGGCCGACGCTGCCACGCTGGCGCGCGTGGCGCAGTGGATTCGCGGCGCGGCTGCCCTCCGCGCCGTGGTTGCAAGATCGGATCCCAAGGATGCCGAGCTGCTCGTGGAGCTGTCGGAGCAAATCGTGCCCGACGCCGCGCCCTCGGCCTCCACCAGCGCGTGGCTACGCGCGCACCTCGCTCCGTGGTTAAGCGAGGCGGTCGTCGACACGATGGCCTCGGGCCTCCAGTGGATCTACAGCTGGATCCCGTGGCTGGCCGAGAACCACAGGACCATCTCGCTGCTGCGCATCGGCACGGGGATCCTGACGCGCACCGTGCTCTACGGGACGTCCGCCGCGGCGGCCGCGGGCGTCGAAGCAACGGGGAGCCTCGGCAGCCCTTGGCTCAAGGACATCCTACTGATGGCGCTGGGCCCTGCGCTGATCCAGGTCCTGAGCACGACCGCCGCGGCCGCGACCCTGACCGAGGACCTCGGCATTGCGTGGCTTGTGGGCAGCGCGGTTCCCAAGTCCGTTCGGGCGTTTGCGCGCGCGTGGTTAGCCACGTTCCCCACCGATCTCGTCGCGAAGCTGCGCAGCGGCACGGCGGACTACTTCCTGACGCAGATTTGGAACTTTATGACGGTCGCGGGCCCCGAGATTCTGGTGACGTCGTCAGGCGGGTTTTTCGTGGGCGGTCCGATGGGAGCAGCGGCAGGCGCCCTCGGTGGGGTTGCCATGGGCGCACGCAAGTTCTTTGGCGACAAGAACGCGGCGGAGGAGGCCGTGGACTACATGAAGACCTTAAAGAATTACGTGGTCTGGCCCGTGATGCAGCGGATCGTAGGCGTCTTCACGGGCGCCACGTCGTGGGACTGGGTTCCCGACGAAGCGCGCGGCGCCCTGCCGTCTGTATCAAACGCGTCCGAGCTGCTGCGCTCGCTGCTCCGATGGGACGTCGCCTCGCTCAGCACGTGGCTCGTGCTGGCCTACGGGCCTTACATCCTGTCCATGGCGGCAATTGTGGCGGCGGGCTTTACGCTGAGCCCACTGAAGCCGTTGCAGCTTGCGCCGTTCATCTACAACATCGCGACCAAGCTGCTCGGATACGAGGATCCCGACAAGGCGCGGGCCGAGGGCAAGATCGCGCGCGGCCTTCGCGCGCTGCAGGGCAGCTACCAGTTTGCGTTCGCGCTGATCGCCATTGTGCAGATGGTCTACGAGCTGGGCGGCGGGCGGGCGTAAGGGAGCCAAAGCACGGCACGGCGTCGGTCATGTCGGGGGGAATGCCCATGCGTCCCAGCGCCCGCGACGTCGAGATCCAGTCCGACTGGCGCGGGTCCACCGCGGACGCCCTGCGCGCGGCCCACGTGCCCAACGCCCCCACGGTCACGCCGTGGTTTCGGGGCCCGCCCACGCCCGCGGACGCGGCCAAGCGCGCGGTCCTGAATCCGAGCCCCGCCATGCGCGCCAAGATGCTGCGCAGCGTGATGCAGTCGACGGCCTGAAGGCCTGCAGGCGGTCCAGCGTCAGGTCCGCCGTGCCCGTGCCGTCCGACGCTTCCAGCGCCGTCCCCGTCACGGGGCACACGCGCTCGCGGCGGCCCACGGCCTGCAGCGCCGCGAGCAGGCCCTCGTCGCACGTGCAGACCCTGCAGTGCCCGTCCACGGCCCCGCAGCGGCACGGCGCCGCCAGGCGGAGCAGGACGCCGCGCACCGCGAGGGTCCGCTGGACGAACTGCGCGCACGCGCCGCGCTCCAGCGCGACGCACCACTGGAGCAGGCGCGCCGTGAACGTGGCCAGCTTGACGTCCTCGCGCGCGGCGTAGACGTCGACGCGCGCGGGCAGCACGTGAAGGTCCACGGGCGTCTCGTCGTCGACGTGTGCGAGCTGCAGTTCGCGGGCGCCGCGCATGGCCCGCACGGCCTGCAGGGCGTCGTAGACGTAGTCCTGCCCTGGGACGGGCGCCGCGTCCACGTAGACCACAGGATCCATTCGAGTTACGCACGCGCGCGCCGAGTGCCGTGCGCATCGGAGTTCCGCGACCACATCAATTCCGACTTGTCTGTCGCACTATGAGCAGCAGCACGCGGGAGGCGCTCCGCGCCTTCCTCCACGAGGAGCTCACCAGCTCCTGGGTCCTCGCGACGGTGCGTCGCGTCATCCGCCGCGACGGTGGCTACTACTTTGGTTTCGCGACGGTGCTCCCCGAGCACCGCGAGCTGCTGCCCGCCCGCACCAGCGGAAGGCGCGGGCGGTTCGACGTTTTCTTCAAGCAGAACACGCGGGTCCTGGGGGCGGTCGGCGCGACGGGCGACGCGCCCGCGCCGACGTGCGTGACCATCGCCTCGATGAACTTTGTGGACCCTGGCGCCGCGCGGGCCATGGCGGACGACCCGCGGGGCATCCCGCGCGAGCGCGAGCTGATCGCGGGTCTCATCGAGCACGACGCGCTCGCGGCCTCCGCCGCGGGCGAGGGCGCCGAGCGCGAGGCCCGCCTGGTCCAGTGGGCCGTGGTCCCGCAGGCGCTGGGCGTCTTCATCCGCATGCTGCGCGAGGGCACCGCCCTGCGCCCGCAGCAGGTCCGCGCGCAGCTCCGCGTCAACCCCGCCTACCTGACCAACGGCTACGGGCAGGACCTGCTCTTCGCGCTGGAGCGGCTGATCCTCCACGACGACATGGATCTATTCGTCGCCCGCATGGCCCACGACCTGCAGGTGCGGGATCCTCGCGCGGCGGGCGTCAGCGTGCAGGACTTTATGCGCGCGGCGGACCTGCAGCTCCCGTGGTCCGCGCTGGACCTGGTCCAGATCCTCGCGCCCTTTGACCCCGCCATGCTCGCGGCGCTGGGGGCCAAGGTCCAGACCACCCCGATGGCCGCGGCCTTTGCGGCGGCGACGTCCGCGGCCGCCCGCGGGCCCGCGCCCGCGCCCGCAGCGCCCGCGTGGGGCGGCACCGTGGACGCGTGGGCCGCCGCTGCGGGCGGGAGCGATCCGCCGCCACCGCCCCCGCCCGTGCCGCCGCCGCCGCCGCCCGCGGACCCGCGCGGGGCGTATCCGTATGGGGGCACGTATGGGGGCACGTTCACGCCGTATGCGTATCCGCACGCCGACGGCGCTTTGTCGGATCCGCCTCCGCGGGACTACGCCGCTTACGCGGGGCTCGAGCCGCAGGGACCGCCCCCGCCCCAGTGGGGCCTCGCGGGACTCGCGGGCCCCGCCGCCGAGGCCGCGGACTCCTCGCGGCCTCCGTCGCCGACGTATCGCCCCGCGAGTCGCCCCCCGAGTCGCCCCGCGAGCCCGCCGCTGCGTCCCGCGAGTCCCTCGCCTCCGCGGGACTAGCGGTCCTCGTCGTCGACGTCGTCGAATGGGGATCCGCGGAGCACGGCACCCACCGCACGCACGACGCGACGTCCAGCGGGGGCGCGGCGCGGGACCCGTGGCTCCGCACGTGCGCTTGGCACTCGCGCACCGTGGGCAGCCGCCCGCCAATGCGGGGCGCCGTCCACGAGACCACGCGGCCCGCGCGGGTCTCGTAGTAGACCACGGCCCGCTCGCGGGCGGCGCCGTTGCCGCGCAGGGCCGACGTGTAGACCTGCGCCGTGTTCCACGCGTCGAGCTGCACGTGCGAGAGCACGGTCGCGGCGAGCCCGCGGGCCCAGAGCAGCGGCGCCGACGCCGAGGCCTCGGGGGCCTTGGCCACGAGCGGGTTGTAGACGTGCATGGTCGCGCGGAGTCCAGGCATGCACCCGCTAAAGGCCGAGGCGACTAGCGGGATGTCCACGTGCGCGTCCCAGAGCACCTGAAGGAGCTTGGGGCGCGCGGCGAAACTGCAGTTGGCGTGGAGCACGCGAAAGTCCCCCGCGGCGCCTCCCCACGTGACCACGAGGAACCCGTCCCGCGCGGTGGCGAGGTAGAGGTCCTCGACCAGCGCGTCGCAGTCCGCGCGCTCGAGCGGGGCGGGCGCGTCGCGGTGGTAGAGCCGCGTCTGCCAGCGGGCGCCGTCGAACGCGATGACGCTGGCGCAGGTCACGCGCACGTCGCGCTCGTTGGCGCTACGCGCTTCCGCCGTCGGCTCCCGCGACCACGTCGGCGGGAGCATCCGATCGAACTCGAGGTCGAGCGCCAGAATCCGCATTCTCGAGGCCCTGCAGCGCCAAGTGCGCGGCCACGTCGTCGTAGAAGCGCACAAAGGCCACGGGCTGCGTGGGCGGGGTCGCGCGCAGGATGTGCTGCAGCAGCGGGCGCAGGCTCGGGCTCGGCAGCACGACGACGAAGCCGCGGCAGACCTGGGCCACCCGCTCGCGGTAGGCCTTGTTGAACTCGACGTGCGTCACGGCAAAGGCCGAGAAGGCGAGCGCGGCGTGCGAGGGCACCGCGGTCAGGTCGTAGACGATCCACACGGGGTCCCGCGCGGACGCCGCGTTCAGGCGCGCTCCGAGCGCGGCGAAATACTCCTTGCGCGCGGCGGCCGTGCGGGGCGCGTGTCCCGCAAAGCTGATGCAGAAGATGCTCGGGGACTCGAGGGGCACGACCCGAAAGAACGGCTCGTCGTCCATCGGAAATGTGCCTTTGTTGCACGCAGGACCGCGACGTCGGCGGGCGACCAGCGGCGGGGCGACCAGAAGATGCCCCGCGCCCGCGGGGCCTCGGTGCGAAAGGCCTCGGTCCGCGCGGCGGGCCACGCCCCCAGCTCGCGCTCCCACGCCGCGGCCAGACTGCCGTGCGCGTGGAGCAGCGCCAGCGCGCCCACGGGGCCGACCTTGGGGATCCGCGGGCAGAAGTCGCTGCCGCAGAGCACGCAGAAGTCCACGAACTGGGCCTCGGTGCGCAGGTCCAGCGCGCGCAGGACCTCGACCAGCCGCACGCGCAGCAGCTCCTCGGTGCCGTTCTGCCGCAGGAGGACCTCCCGCGCGCCGAACGCCAGCGCGTCGCCGTCGCGGGTCAGCACGGCGTCCACGCGGTCCGCGGGCACCGCGGTGCGCGTGCGCCGCGCGGCCTCGGCCTCGGCCTCGTGCGGGGCCTGGACCACGCGCACCCCGTGCACCACCGCGCAGGCGCGGCACAGGGCGTCGATCGTCGCGCCCGACGGCGCCAGCGCCGCCCGCGCCGCGGCCGCGTGGTCCCCGCGGGCGTGCGCGCGGCCCGCGGTCCGCGCGCGGACGTCCGCGCGGCGCCCGCGCTCGGCGCGCTTTGCCGCCGCGAGCCCCGCGCCGTCGAGCACAACGGTCAGGTCCGCCCCGCGGGCCGCGAGCGAGCCGAGGCGGTCCTCGAACCACCGCTGCAGCACGGGGCCCGCGGGCGTCCCGCAGGCGTGCATCCCGTGGTAGAGCAGGTCCCCGCCGTCGACGGCCACGCGGCGCCCGCGCAGCGCCCGCGGCGGGACCGCGGTAAACAACGAGGCCTTTCTGCGGCGCAGGAACGGCCACAGGTCGCGGATCCCCATCCCGCCCGTTACCCGTTAAATGGCGGCGGCCCCGCAGATCGCGTGGATCGATGTGGACAGCCCGACGGCCGACGATATCTTCGCGTCCGCGCGGGGCCTCGGGCACGCGTGGGGCCCGCACGAGTGCGACGCCATGGACCGCCTCAAGCGGCGGTGCCAGCGGCTGCACCGCGCCTACGGCGCGCGCGGCGCCGCGCTCCTGCAGGGGCACCAGGTCATGGGCATCGTCGCCATCGTGCTCGCCACCCTCGCGAGCTTCCTCTCGTGGCTCAAGGTCTTCGCCAACGACGAGTCCCCCGCGCTGGGGCTGGCCACGGGCGTGACCACCGCGCTCGTCATGCTCGCCGCCGCCATGCGCGAGTTCCTCCAGCTCGAGCGGCGGGCCGCGCAGCACGAGACCGCCAGCCGCGCGCTGTTCGCGCTGGCCGCGGAGATCGAGCGCGAGCTCGTGCTCCGCGTCAGTTACCGCACGGACTTTGCGCCGTTCCGCGGGCGCATCTTCGACCGCCTCGCGCAGATCGTGCGCGACGCGCCGCCCGCGAGCGCGTTCCTGCCCGACGGACTGGTCACGCCGCTCGAGCTCAGCTCGCGGAGGACGCGGCTTGCGGAGCCCGAGGACGACCTGTGGGACGACGAGAGCGTCAGCAGCGGCGGCCCGCGTCCCCCGCCGTTGCCCCGCTAGGCCTCGGGATCCATACTCATGCTGAACGCGTCGGCCTCCAACTCGCTCCGTGCGTCGGGGGCAGGCGCGGCCGCGGCCGCGGCGGGTTCCTCCGCGGCGGCGGCCTCGAGCGCGACCTCGGTCTCCGCGACGTTTGCGATCCACTGGCCGCCGTGGGGGCGGCCGCGGTAGAGCAGCGGCGCGGTGCCCCGCGGCGCGTAGAACAGAAACAGGCCAAAGTTCTCGCAGACCGACGTGATCTGCTCCGTGGTCAGACGGAAGTCCTTCTGCTCCTCCGTGGAGCAGTTCTCTCGGATGAACGCCATGGCCAGCTCCTTGAAGATGCTCAGCGGCATAAAGACGTCGGGGAACTGGCCCGCCGATGCCGCGACCCGCATCTCCGCCGCGCTGACCACGTGGTTGCGGGAGCCGTCGACCCGCTCGCGGAATCTTCCGAGGATCTCGATGGCGCGGGGGTCGATGTGCAGCACGCGCGCCTGCTCCAGCAGAAAGCGGGTCAGCGGGTTGCCCGCGGAGCGCACGCTAAGCATCTGCTCGTGGAAGTAGCGGGGCAGCACGTGCCGCGAGACCGCGCGCCCCGCGGCGTCGTGCTGCGGGCGGCCGTCCGCGTCCGTCGGAACGTAGGTGCCCCAGAGGTCGTGCGCGCCGTGCTGCGCCACGGCGTCCGCGTAGCAGCGCGCGATCTTGCAGATGATGGCGCCCGTCTCCATGCGCAGCTTGTCGCGCAGGCGCGGGTCCTTGTCCGCGGCCGCGATGGCGCGAGCAAAGTTGATCATGACCGTGCGCCGCGCCATGGCCCCGTGGCGCTCGCCCGCGGCGAAGCCCATCTCGTTGCCGCTGAAGATGAAGCCCGTGGTCCACTTGGCGGTCCGCCACTGCTCGTTCATGCCGCGCAGCGACACGGCCTCGTTGGAGATGGCCTGCTGCAGCGTCAGGCGGTCGAACGTGGCCGTGCCCATCTCGGGGCAGGCCGCGATGTAGAACTCGGAGACGGCCGCGAACGAATACTTGTCGCCCTTGGCCGCCAGCGTGCCCGTGTCCTCGGGGCGGTAGCAGTTCAGCATGACCTCGATGATCGTGCTCTTGCCCGTCCCTGGCAGGCCCTTGAGCGTCAGCGCGACCGCCCAGTTGTCGTAGCGGCCGCCCTCGTGCAGGAGGCGGCCCATGAGCGCGTAGAGCCACCGCTTGACCTCGCGCAGCTCGGCGGCGGGGTCCTCGGCGCCCGCGAGCTGGGTCTCGAGCTGGTAGTCCACGATGCGGTCGAGGCTCGGGGTCGGGATGAGGTCCATGGGGTCGCCCTCGCCCAGAATCCACGCGGGGTCCAGGTCCACGTCGTGGTAGTTGCACGCGACCACGTCCTGCGGCACCACGCCCGCGGCGTAGGGGTAGAACGCCACCGTCGGCGGCTGCGGGAGCACGGCGCCGTCGATCACGCGGACCTCGTCGCCGCCCGCGTCCACGGGGACCTCGCCCGCGCGCAGAATGCCGTTGCGGAACGCAAAGTCGCTGCGGCAGGGCTCCAGCTCGGGGAACGACACGTCCACGCAGTCCGTCAGGAACTTGGTCACGTCGCGCACGATGCGCGGGTTGGCAATCTGCTTCCAGATGTCGTAGGCCGTCATGCGCGAGGCCTCGTTGTGGATGAACCGCTGGATGTCGCAGACGGGGGTCCACGCGTGCGTCGGGAAGTCCCGCCCCGTGGCGGGGTCCGTCGGGGTCCTGATCTGCCGCCAGACCTGCTGCCCGCGGCGCGCGTAGCCCAGCACGTGCAGGCGCTCCAGCATGTAGCGGACCACGCGGGCGATGGCCGCGTCGGTGCCGCCCGCGAGCCGCAGCTCGGCCCCCGACAGCCCGCCCGCGGACGACCCGCGGCGCCGCTTGCGCCGCCCGCCGCCCGCGGCCGCGCCGCCGTCGCCCGCCACGCTCTCGTCGTCGGGGGCGCCGTCGGCGGCCGCCTCCGCCCCCGCGCCCCCGCCGCGCGCCGCGCCCATGGCCAGCAGGGTCTCCGTGTCCGACACCAGATCGGGCGGCACCAGCTCCCGCGGGCGGGTCAGGCGCGGGAACACGGACCCGTCGTCCGTCTGCGTGGCCGTGATCAGGATCGAGGACTCCAGCAGGCGGCCCAGCGCGAGGACCTTGCGCATGACCCCGTGCAGCCGCAGGTGCACGTTGCCCGAGGCCGCCGCCGCTAGGCCCAGCGCGTGGGACACCATGATCAGGCGGTAGCAGACCGCCGCCCACTGCCGCGCCCGCGCCGCGATCTCGTCCATGTCCATGCGCTCGGGGGACACCGCGAACAGCTCCATCGCGAGGCGCGCCCGCTCCGACAGGCTGTCCCGCTCCGCGGGGATCGTGACCTGCTCCTCGACGTAGCGCACGAACGCGGCAAAGTCCTGCCGCAGGGTCTCGGGCGCCGTGCCCGCGGGCGCGAACAGCCACCGCCGCTCCTGGTGGTTGTTGATGGCCAGCATGGACCCGATCAGCTCCGCGTAGTCCGCCACGGGCGGCGGCGGCGGCGCCAACGGCGCGTGCTCGCCGTGCGGCACTTCGGGCTCGGGCCCTGCGAGGTCCTCAAGCTCGTCCGAGCGCACGCTGAAATGCTCCTCGTCCGAGTCCATGGCCCCGCGCCCAGGAGTGTGTGCCGACGACACACCAGAATTCGAACGCGAGCAACCGCCGCTGCGGCGCGCCCAAAGCACGGGCAGTTAATTGCGCCCCGTAGCGTAGCATTATGGATCCGCCCGCGCGCGTCTTCTCCCGCGTGCCGCTCATCGACGCGGTCGTGCGCAACTGGCGGCGCGCGGACCCGCCGCGGGTCTACTACCTCCCCGATGTCAACCTGCCGAGCGTCTTCCGACGCAAGCTGCTCGCGCGGCTGTCCGAGGTCCACGAGCCGCTGTATCTGACCGCCGACGGGCGGGTCGTGGCGCGGCCGCGCGTCGAACCCAGCGCCGTCGTCGACAACATGCACGTCATCGCGCTGGTCAGCCCCGTGTTAGCCGTCGGCGGCTACCCCGAGGACGCGCGCAACCCCCGCACGGTCATCGCGCTGGCCCCGCGGCCCTGCGTGCTGCTTGCCGTGCCCGCCGTGGCGCTTGTCGACCGCTTTCGGACCGATGCCGACGCCCTGCGTCGCGTGCTGGAGGCGCAGGTCGCGCTGGTGCTCGAGGCCCTCTTTGCCGAGGCCGCGCGCCACGGCCCGCTGCACGTCAAGCTGCCCCCGCTGGGCATGCCCGAATTCTACGTGGACCTCGCCCGCCGCGCGGTCTGCGCCGTGGTCGCCAGCTACGCCGCGGACCCCCGCCTGCGGCAGCTCACGCTGGAGCTGCCCGATTTCAGCCCCCGCGGGGACTACACGCCGCGTCGCGCGGAGCGGGCCCCGTGCCTGCGGGGCGGCCCCGCCGCACAAAGGGACCTGCTCGACTTCGAGGGCGTCGTCGCGACGCCCGCCGCCGTGGTCTTTGGCGACCCCCTGACCTGGCCTGGCGGCTCGGCCCACGGGCTCGAGGCCGCCGTCGCCGACAACACGGCGCTGCGCCGCTTCGCGTGCGGCGCCTACGAGTCCGCGCTCTGGGACCCCGCCAATCACCACTGCGTATGCGTTCCGAGGCCCCTGCGGCTCCGCGCGGAGGACTGCAGTGCACCATCTGCCTCGACGATGCCGCCCCGTGCATCGTCGTCGCCGAGTGCGCCTGCCGCGGCACCATGACCCGCGCGCTCTGCCCGACCTGCCTGCCGCACTACGAGGCCCTCGCCGTGCCCAGCAGCCTGCCGCACGGCAACAACGACATCCTGGTCCTCCGCCAGATCCTCTGCGAGGCCTTTGCGTGCGAGGCGCCGCGGGACGCCGATCGGGCGCCCCGCTGCAGGATCTGCAACGAGCCCATGCGCGGGTTCGCGCGGACCGCCGAGCAGCTGGCCCTGCCGCGGCGCCCGCGGCGCATCGCCCGCAGGGCGGTCCACGAGGTCTGCGGCCTGCTCGGGGTGCTCGCGTTCGCGCTGTTCATGGGGTGCCTGGGAATGGCCGCCGTGCTCGAGGCCCGCCGCGACGCGGTCGTCGTCGTCGACGCATCCGTGCTCGTCTTCGTGTGGCACGTGTGGGCGATGATCGCGCTGACCTCGGGCTACGCCATCGGCGCACTCTGCCTCTGGCTCGCGACCGCCCTGTGCTGCCGCTGCGGCCGTGCGCGGGTCGGATGATTCCCGAGCGCCTGCGCCGCGCCTGCCACGAGGTGCTCGAGGACCGCGCCACGCGGTTCCTGCGCCGCGCGGGCTACGCGCGCGACGACGCCCTCGACGAGCCCGCGGTCGCCCGCGGCGCCGTCTCCGCCGCCGCGGCGGCGCCGCCCGCGGCTACGGCTCTGGTCCGCGCCCGTGCCCCCGCGACGGACGCGGTCCGCGCGGCCGCGATCCGCGGCAGCTGGATCGAGGCGCTCCCCGAGGCCAGCGAGGACCCCTGGGACCCCGTGCACCGCTGGGTCCGCGTCCGCGTGCCCGCCGACGGCAACTGCCAGTTCACCGCCGTGGCCACCGCCGTCGCCGCCCTGTCCGCCGTCCACGCCCTGCGGTCGGAGGAAACCCGTGCCCCCTCGTGGGGCGAGGACATTGGGTTCTGGGACCTCGCGGGGCTCGAGGACCCGTGGGCGCCGACGAGCCCCGCGCGCCTCGTGCGACGCGGCCACGTGCTCCGCGCCGAGGCCCTCGGGTGGCTCCGCGCCGAGGACGCGCCCGCGGGCATCGCGGGCTTTGAGGGCCAGACGCGCGGGCGGATGCTGGAGCTCGTCACGGGGCAGACGCCCGAGGACCTGCGGGCCAGCCTCGCGCGCCTCGTGCACCCCACCGTCTGGGGCTCGGAGCTGACCGCCATGGCCCTCGCCGAGGTCCTCGGCCTGCGCCTGCGCGTGTGGCGCACCGAGCCGCGCACCAACCGCGTGCCCCCAGGGACCGAGCCCCTCGCCGTCTACGGGGACTCGTCGGCGGCCAGCGCGTTCCTCGACATCTGCTGGTCGGGCCGCATCGTCGGCGACGCGGAGCGCGACGCGCACTACGACGCGCTCGTGCCCGTGTGGTGGTTCCTCTGCTGGCTCGCACTCTGATCATGAGCGGCGGCGAAACCACGGTCGTCGGCATCGACGCCGTGCGCGAGCGCGTGCGCCGCGCGCGCGCCGAGGGCGCCCTCGACGACATGCTCGAGGTCGCCTACGAGACCCCCGATCGGACCTACACTGCGAGGGAGATTCTCATGCTGATTGCCGCGGCGCGGGAGGACCTGCGGGCGCTGCAGCGGGACCGCGAGGACGAGCTGCGCCGCGACCCCGAGGTCCTGCGCGAGGCCGAGGTCCAGAACGCGCTGCGGGGGACCCGCGACGCGCTGGACGAGCTGGTCCGCAAGAAGGCCGCCCGCGAGGGCGCGCTGCTCCGCGCGCGGCTGCAGGCGCGGTCGGCGCGCTACCACGAGGCCGCGCAGAGCAATCACCTCAAGCGCACGTTCGAGCGGCTCGTGGATCCGCAGGCCGCAGGGCGCGACCTCGCGGTCTTTGAGGACCACTGCCGCCTGCGGGCGCACGTGGAGCGCGGGGACCTGACCGAGCAAACGGCCAACTCGCTGCACACTTATTACCGCCTTGAGAAGTGCGCCTCGCTGGAGGAAGCCATGCGCGGGCGGCTCGGGCGGGTCCTGCCGCGGCCCGCGGACCTGCCTACGCTCCGTGACGCGCTCGCGCCCGCGACGCCGACCGTAGCCACGCGCGCCGCTGCGGAACGAAGGCCCGAGGCGCCCGCCCGCGTCCGTCGTCCTCGTCGGCCAAAGCATAGCATGGCTAAGTTGCGCGCCCAGCTGCTAGCTCGTCGCGCCGAGAAGGCACCTAAGGATTCGCATGCATGCGAGGAGTAAACAAAGATTCGCGTGTGACAGCAATCCACATGGCGCGCACAAAGCAGACTCCTCGTGAGGGCGGCAAGGGCGCTGCAGCTGTTGCTCGTATGCGGGCTGAAGCTGCTCGTCGTGCTGCTCGTCCTCATCGGTATAAGCCAGGCACGGTGGCGCTGCGCGAGATCCGCAAGTATCAGAAGTCGACCGAGCTGCTCATCCGCAAGCTGCCGTTTGCGCGCCTCGTGCGGGAGATTGCGCAGGAGTTCAAGACCGACCTCCGCTTTGAAAAGAACGCCCTGCTGGCGCTGCAGGAGGCCGCCGAGGCCTACCTCGTAGGCGTGTTTGAGGACGCCAACCTGTGCGCGATCCACGCCAAGCGCGTGACGATCATGCCCAAGGACATCCAGCTTGCCCGCCGCATCCGCAACGAGCGCTCGTGAAGCGAATCGCATGAAACAAAACCGCGCTCCCAAAATGCAAACACAGACCGTCGCGGTGCTCGGACTTGTCCTTGTCGCCGTCGCGGCAGGGGCGTTTGCCCTCGGCCAGGCGCTGCGGCGCACGCCGCCATCGCCGCCGCCGTCGCCGCCGCCGCCGTCGCCGTCGCCATCGCCGTCGCCGCCGCCGCCCGTGGTCATTGCGGCCGCTGGGAGTCCTGCGGATCCCGTCAAGCGGCAGGACACGCCCGAGCCCGTGGACGTGCGCAGGGTCCCCGCGGGCCCGTGGTCGGACTCGTCGGGCTACCTCTCGGACATCCGCGGGTGGACCGTGCTGGACGAGCCCGAGGCCCAGATCATGCGCCGCCCGCGCGTGCCCGTCGGCCCGTGGGAGCGCGTCGGCATTCTGAGCGACGACGCGCTCAACGTGCTCAGCCTGTGGGCCCGCCGCCGCGACCGCCGCTCGTTTGGGCGGTTCGACTACCGCGCCGTGGTCGACGACGTGCCCGTCGAGCTCTTCATCAACGAGCCGTGGCGGGCCGACGGCTCGGAGCTGACGCACCCCGCGCTCGGCGGCGCGACGTGGACCGTGCACCTCTACGAGAACTACACGTAACAGGACGTAACATGACGTAACGTAGCATGCATTACCAGCACGTCGGGTCGCCCGCGCGGCGCGCGCACGGCCGCGGCGTCGCGCCCGCGCCAAAGCGCCAGTGGCCCGCCTGCCGCACGGCGGCGGCGGCGACCTCGGGGCCGTAGACCCGCTGGGGCCCCACGATGGTCGGGCTGCTGATGCGGAACGCGCGCATGTCCTTGGCGCGGTAGCCCCCGTGGGCCCACGGCTCCACCGCGCCCCCGCGCTCGGCCCACAGGGCCCGCTGGCGATCCCCGTGATCCGCGATGACGGCCGCCATCGCGGCGAGGCCCCCGCGGTAGTAGTCCGTCACGTCGAACCCGCGGTCGAAGCTCAGCGCGGGCCGCCGCACCGTGGACTGCATCCAGGGGTTCTCCCGCGCGCGCTGCACACCGCCGCCGCCGCGCCCGCCGCGCATGAGCACGCGGGACCCCGCGTCGGCGCGGGCCCAGCTCGCGGGTCCCCAGACGGGGCGGACGCCCGTGGCGCCAGGCGTCCCGTAGAGCCGCTGGTAGTAGTCGTAGAGCTCGGCCCTCGGAGGCGTCGCCATGAACCAAAGAACCCGCTTTTGGTTGATTGATCGGCCGCGGGCATGGCCGACTTTGCGCATCGGTCCGACGCGGCGCCCGTGGAGCGCGGCACGCTGTGGGACTTTTTCCTGCGGCGCTTCGGCCCCACGGACCGCCCGCTGCACTGGCCGCTGGCGCGGGTCTTTCTCTCGGACGAGAACGTCGCCGTGCTCGAGACCGCGCTGAAGCGGCGCGCGGCCGAGGCGCTCGAGGACCTCTGCCCGCCGCCCAGCATGCTGACCGTGCAGGGCGGCGACGACCTGCGCGAGGCCGTGTTCCAGATCGCGCTGTCCATGGGCTACCTCGCGCCGACGCAGGCCAACCTGCTCGAGGCCAACCGCGCGTGCCTCAGCCGCGCCTTCCGCGCGGTCTCGGTGCACGCGGCGCAGTTCGCCCGCTACGACAACTTCACCAAGTTTGGGGTCTCGCCCGCGGACGCCCCGCGGCCCGAGGTCGACAGGGACCGCGGCGACCGCGTCGAGCAGCGGCGGCCCTTCTTCGGCGGGACGACCCCGCGGCCGACCGCGGGCGAGTTCCTCTTCGGCGGCTGCCTCGAGTCCATGGCCCAGTTCCACGCGCTGCGCGGCACCGCGCGCCGCGGGGCACCAGGCGCGGACTTCTTCCGCACCGTGACCCGCTCCGACGAGGACCGCCCGCGGTTCCTGGACTTTGGCGGGCTCAAGCGCCACGGCGCGCCCGCGGACCCCGCGCCCCCCACGATCAAGCCTGGCTACAACGGCTTTGATCGCACGCTCTTCGAATGGTAATTGGCATGCATTGCTCAGACCCGCGTCGCCGCCGCGTCCTCGCCCATGTTCGCGGCGATGACCTTCCAGCCGCCGTCGCTCTTCTCCGTGGACCCCGTCTGCAGCGACTCGGTCGTGCGCGGCGGCGCGGGCCTTCGCGGCGCGTCGCCGCCTTCCAGCATGCCTTGGAACCCCGCCGACGCGCGGGCGCGGGAGCTGCGGAAGCCAGGGCTGGACCCGCGCGCACGATCCGCGGCGCTGCGCTTGGGCTTGGGCTCGGGCGGCGGCGGCGGCGCCGCCATGCGCTGCGCCGCGCCCGAGGGCGCCGCCATGCGCTGCGCCGCGCTCGAGGGCGCCGCGGGAGGCGCGGACGCCTGCTGCTGCATGCGCTGCTGGACCATGCGGGTGACCTCCTGCGTGGCGCGGGCCGCGGACGACGCGGGATCCATGCCCTCCGCCTCGAACTGGGCCTCGAGGCGGTCCTTGGCCGACTGCAGCTGCTCCCGCGTCAGTCCCAGCGACGCGAGCTCCCGATCCACGTCGGCGGATGCCTCAAGCGGCGGCGACGGCGGTGGCGGCGGCGGCGCGGACGCGGTGGCCATGGGCTCGGCGAACTGGACCCTGCGCGGCGGCGACGGCGACGCGGTCGGCCCACGGTCGGGCTTCTTGCGGGTCACCAACAGAACGACGACGGCGGCGATGACGAGCACGACCACGAGCCCAAGCACGAGCCCCAGCACGGGCCTGCGCGGCGCGGGAGCGGGCGCGGGCGCGGGCGCGGGAGCGGGCGCGGGCGGGACCGCTGCTCCGTAGGACGTCGGGGGCGGCGCCATGACCGCGGAGGGAAGCAGACCCGCCATTACGACGCGGCAGTCACCAGATCTAGGCTTTGTGTGATAGCCCGCCGCTGAGCCGCGTCGCACGCGTAGGGACGGACCTCCAGATCCGCCGACAGCCGCGGGCCCAGCTTCAGGCTCTCGCGCAACAGCATGGCGCCGCGCGCGCTCAGGGGACTCAGGAAGAAGACCGCGTCCGTAGCCCCGAGCGCGATAGGGCCGCTGCCCTCGGACGGCGCCCACGTTCCTAGCAGCGGCTGGTCGTCAAAGCAGCTCCACCGCTCCGCGTCCTGCGCCGCGCGCAGCCAGTGCACGCGCGGCCAGGGGACGTCCCTCCGACGGCACCGCGCCGCGAGCAGCTGCGCCGCGCGGGACGTGCCCGTGATCAGCAGCACGCGGAGGAAGCGGCCCGAGCCGCGCAGGATCCGCAGCTCGTCCAGCACGGCGGTCACGGCCACGTTGCGGTTCGCGTAGACGGTGGGCAGGGGCGCCGCGGGGTCGACGCGCAGGGCCCGATGGATGGCGGCCTCGCACTGGGGGCAGCGCGGGACCTCGCCGACGCACGTGGGACACAGCCCGTGCCCGCAGGTCAGCAGGACGGCGGCGGGCGCGTCGTCGCACACGGGGCACGCCGCCGCGGGCGCCGCGGGCGCCGCCGCCGCCGCCGCGGGCGCCGCCGCGGGCGCCGCCGCGTCGTGGAAGAGCGCGTCCAGCGCGCGGCGCGCCGCGTCCCGAAGGCGCGGATCGTCGAGGCCCTCGAGCGCCCGCGCGACCTCGGGCGACACGGGCACCTCGGGTCCTAACATGGCGCGCAGGTAGTCGTAGTAGACCCCGTGGCACGCGGCGGGGACGCGGCGCGGCGGCAGGCGGACCGATTCCGCCGCCTCGGACACGCAGATGCCCGCCATGGTGTCGTAAGACGCCAGCGGATGGGTCCTCCTTCCATCGCCCCTGATCACGGCCTGCTCCACCATGACGCACGGGAGCTGGCGCACCGTGCGGTGACGCGACCCGAGCGGCGCGGGCTCGAGCTCCAGCGTCGCATGCGTGCGCAGCTGCTGCAGCAGCTTGGGGTCCGTGAACAACATCGGCTGCTTGGTCAGGAGCGTGTAGAGGTCCCTCAGCTCCGTGGGCCTCAGGTTCATGAGCCCCCCGTCAACGTCGAGGCACTCGTGCACGACCCACACGCTCTGATAGTTGCGCAGCCGCCCGCTGCGCTGGAGCGCAAAGTCGCACGGAAACCCGTCGACGACGACCAGGTCCCACGGAAAGCCCTCCCACGGCACCGAGGCGTTCGAGAAGCGAACCAGCCCGTAGTCCACGGCCTCGGCGATCTCGCGCCTCCCGTGGTAGATGCGGCGCCGCATACTGAGCTCGGAGCCCTGGTCGACCAGGCCCGCTCGCCGCGCGCGCGCGTAGACGTCGATGGACTCCCTCCGTAGGTCGTGCAGCACGTCAATGTCGACCACGGCCACGCGGTGCTCGTGCAGGCCGCGCACGCAGGCCTTATAAGCGGCATCCTTGGAGTCCACGAGGAGCGGGGTGGCTCCTTCGCGCACCAGGGCCAGCGTCCACTCCTCCAGTCGGCTGTAGCGCGCGTCGCGGGGGCTGGGCGTCCGCTTGTGGCTGAGCACGAGCACGCGCCGCGCCCGCGGCAAGTTCGCGATGCGGTCGGCGAGGAGCGCCGCGGGGCTGGTCGAGGGGCGGTGCGTCACCACGTAGCCGTGCAGATCCACCGCGAGGTGCGTGCCGCGCACGGGGCGGCGGCGGTAGGCCGCGCAGGCGGGGCGGCCGCCGCAGGCCGCCTGCAGGAAGTAGTTGGGCAGCAGGGGGCAGGTCCGTCCCACGGTCATGCGGTCCGCCGTGGGTCGGAGCGGCCGTGCGAGCGCCGTTCGATGGTCATGTTCGGGCGCGTCAAACGGCTCCAAGAACGACGGGTAGTTCTCCAGCACGAAGGACAGCCACGAGGTCGCCGCGACGCCCCCGAACTGCGACATCCCCGCGAGCGCGCGGTAAACGGAATGGTTGACGTAGATTCTGACCAGCGGCAGTGGATCGTGCGTGATCGGGTCCACGAGGCCCCGCACCGACAGCAGCTGGGCCTCGCGGTGGAAGGGCGGCGGGCGAAGCTCGGACGCCCAGCGCGCATCGGGCGCGTCGTAGTGGACGCTGACCTCGGCCGCCTGCTTCGAGTAGCACGGCTCGTGGCTGTCGGGGCCCGTGCGCACGGTGATGAGGTAGGTCCAGCGCGAGGCCATGCATGCGACAACGTGTGCGCGCCCGCAGCGCACGCGCACGTGGGACCGCGCAGGCCGCCGAATTGAATTGGCGACGCCGCGGCGCCCGAAAATTCGAATCCGCGCGGCACACGGCACACGCGTTCGACTCAAGCACGCAGCGGAACATGTCCTACCAGCTCCACTGGCTTAGCGAGGAGGACCTCATCCGCGAGCGGGACATGCTGGCCAAGCGGTGGCCGTGGGGATCGCGCTACATGCAGACGGAGCGCGTCTACGTGATGATGGCCCGCGTCGATGTCGTCGACGACGATCATCTGTCCAAGCTCGGGTGCTCGGTCGGCAGCTACGCGCGGGTCAAGGGCTGCACGCGAAACCACATGACCGCGCTGCTGCTCTACGACCTGCCGCACGCCCCGCGGTTCGGCGTGGCCGACTTCAGCTCCTGGTTCGCGCCGCCGCTCGTGGACGCGTCCCACAGCGTCAGCCTCCGAGCAAAACTGGTCGAGAAGCTGGGCGACGCCATGGTGCGGCACTGGGGCCTCTCCCACGAGTCCGAGGGCCCGCGGCTGGCCCTGCGCGGGCTTGCGCCGACGACGGGCGTGCTGTGCGCGTGGGGCTGCAACAGCCTGGACCTCGGGGACCTGCTCAACGTGGTGCGCCACACGGGCTACGCAGCGCGTCTGGACGTCAAAGCGTTCGAGGTGCAGATGAAGACGCCGACGGTGACCCCCTGCGTCTTTCGGACGGACGTCGACGAGCAGTGGGAATAATGAAATTCAGCAATCACTCTGCGAGCCCATGGGCTCGATGGACCGCGCGCTGCGGGCCGAGGTCTCCCGCATCCTGGGGCACGTGCGCACCGCCCAGCGCATGGGCGCTAGGTCCACGGAGGACGTCCTCGAGAAGGCCCGCGTGCTGCACCGCATGGACGTCGCGCAACGGCCGCGGTGGGTCCAGCGCCTCGCGCTGGGCGCCGCCGCCCGCAGCCACCGCGCCAGCTACGAGCCCCACACGGACCCCGTGGCCGCCATGGCCTTTGCGGACGCCGACGTCCTCGAGGCCGCGGGGCACGTGGACCCCCACGTGGACCTCCTCGTGCGCCGCACGCGGATCGCGCTGGAGACCCGCGCCATCGCGCGGACGTTCGCCGCCGCCGTCCGCTTCCTGCGGCGCGCCGTGGGCGACCATCGGCCCGCGTGCTGGTGGTGGGACTGCGCGCTCGAGACCGAGCCAGCAGACCCCGCGCTCCAGAGCCTCCCGCCCGTCGTGGCCAGCGCCCTGCTGCGCGAGCACGTCCTCTGGCGCCTGCGCGGGGCCCCGCGGCTCAGCCCCATGCAGCGCGCCACGCTGCCCCCCGACCCGCCGCCCCGCGCCTTTGCGAGCGACGTCTTCGTTCTGGACACAAAGGAACCCGCCCGCGAAGAGCCATGTGCAGCGTCGGCGCGGCGGGATGCGCGTGCGGGGGAAAGCACGATCTGAACCCCCAGGTCTGGGGCCGCGCGGGCTGGAGGCTCAACCACGCCATCGCGCACGCCTACCCCGACGCCCCCAGCGCCGAGGACCGCGCCGCCGTGGGGGACTACTTCCGCAGCCTCGCCCGCGCCATGCCCTGCTCCGCCTGCTGCAGCCACTACGCGCAGGAGCTCGAGCAGGACCCCGTCGAGCCGCATCTGACCTCGCGCGCCGCGCTCCAGCGCTGGCTGCTCGCGCTGCACAACCGCGTCAACGCGCGACTGGGCAAGCCCGCGCTCAGCGCCGACGCGGTGCGCGCGGACCTCGAGCGCCCGCTGGTCCCCGCGACCGCAGCGGCATCATCCCAATCGTTGCCCAACGCCTGGCTCTGGGCGCTGGTCCTCGCCGCGCTGGTGCTGGGGGTCGTCCTCGGCGCTTTCGTCGGCCGCCGACGCTCGCGCCCGCGTCAGTCCACGTAGTCGTCGTCGTCGTCGTCGTCGTCGTTGTCGTCCTCGTCGTCGTCGTCCTCGTCGTCGTCGTCGTCGTCGCGGACAACGTCGTCCTCGCGTTCAGTGCGGTCGGGGTCGTCGTCGGGCCCCGCGCGGGCCGCGGGCGCGTCGTGGCGGGGCGCCGCGGTGCTGGGCTCGTCCTCGTCGCCGCTCTCGCTGGCCGCGCTGAGGACCGACGTGGTGAACGACGCGCGCCGTCGCCGCCCGCCGCCGCCGCGCCCGCTGGGCGGAGCGCGGGGCAGGATGCGCTGGATGCGCTCGAGCGCCTGGCCCCACGTAATGGATCCCTCCGTGCCCACCAGATACGCGCGGCCCCACGGGATCCGCTCAATAAGCTCGGTCGGGAGGGCCACCGCCACGTGGCACTCGAGTCCCGCCGCGGGCGGCTCGGAGACGACCCGCAGCTGCGCGCGGTCCGACGTGCCGCAGACGCGAGCGCGCGCGGCGGGGGGGACCTCCTCCACCATCCCCGTCCGCAGGTTGACGCCTCGCATCCGACAACTACCCAGACGCAAGTGCGCGCGTCGCGGGCGGGGCGCAAACACGCCGTCACACGCGCGCGCGCCGCGGTTCCTCGTCGTCCCGATGGAGACCGTGCCCCCGCTGCCCGTGCCCTTCCAAGCGCTCCGCGAGTCCGAGGAGCGCGTCGCGGCTTTGGAGCGCGTGCTCAGCGAGATGGTGGCGCAGCAGGGCACCGCCTTCGACGCCGACGACCTGCGCCACGTGCACGCGGACCTCGAGGCCGCGCGGGCGCGGCTGGAGCGCTCCAAGGCGGATCTGCAGGCGTTCCTGCAGCGCGAGTATCCCGACGAGACCGCGCGCAACGCGCTGCTGACCGAGGTCCTGAACCTTGAGGGAGTGCAGAAGCGGGTCAAGGCGGAGCTGGGATGGATTCGGGCGGGGCTCTGGCTCGAGACGGACGAGTCGTTCCGCCCCGTGGTCCATCGCACGCGCGCGCGGCTCGAGCGGGCCAAGCGCGTCTTCGGCGAGCCGCCGTCGTCGGCGTCGCCGCCATCGTCGGGCTCGCCGCCGCCCGCGCCCGCGCCCGCGCACGCCGAGGAGGACTGCCACACGGCGAGCGAGGGCAGCCCGTGAGCTCAGCGCAGCAGCATGCCCCGAATGGCATCAAGGGTTCGTTCCTGCGCCTCGTAATCCGCGTCCCACGTCAGCCAGGGCACGGCGGCCCGCGGGAACTTTGCGCGCAGGCAGTTCCACAACTTGCGCTGGTAGTCCACCGTGACCTTGGAGCCCTCGCTGGCGCGTCCGCGGGCGTGCGCGCGGCCCGTGGCCACGTCGGGCGGCACGTCCAGCACCAGGGTCTCCACCGCAATGTCGTCGTTGTGCTGTTTCAGCACGCCCGCCATGTAGTCATACGACGCGCGCGCCGCTTCCTCGGTCAGGCACAGGTCCGCGAAGCACCCGTCGCCTTCGAACGATCGCTCGAGGACCACCGCGCGCACCGCGGGGTCCTTGAGCGCGGCGCGGACGTCGCGGAGCGCGGCGCTGCGCGTGACCAGCGTCAGCGTCTGGAAGGCCAGCGCGTAGCGCTCGGGGTCCTCGTAGAACTTGCGCAGCATGCCCAGCTCCTCCCAGATGTCCACGCGCTCGGGGAGGACCACGATGGCGGGGTCCGCCGCGAGCCGCGCCATCACCGTGCTCTTGCCCGCGCCGATGAGGCCTTCGATGGCCACCACGCGGGGCGCGCGGGACCGCGAGGAAAGCATTCGCCGCTGCGTCGCGAGCAGCAGCGCGCCCGCGAGCACGAGCCCGAGCAGGACCCACCAAGGCATCGCAAGGCCCATGGCCGCGAGGACCGCGACGGCGATCGCAAGCGCGGGGCCGTCGGCGGAGGAACGCATCGCGGGTCAGTCGATGCCCAGTGTGCGGCACGCCGCGGCAAACGCGCGCGGATCCTCGACCCCGCGCACGGCGCGCGGGGGCACGAGGGGCGTGGCCAGCATCGCGGCGGGCCCGCCGCGCGGCAGGTCCAGCGCGTCCAGCTGGGGCGCCCGCGCCAGCAGGGCCGCGCGCCACGCGTGCGCCGCGGCGAGGTCGTCGTCGCTCGCGCGCAGGGACTGGAACAGGTCCCAGAGCGCGTGGTCCAGCCGCAGCGCGGCGAGCCGCGCCACCAGCAGGCGCTCGATCATGCGGACCCGATGCGCCGCGCGGCGGCGGCGAGGGCGGCGCGGCTGCGCTGGGCGGCGGTCGACGCCGCGATGTGCTCGGGCAGCGCCCGCTTCCACGCGCGGGGGACCTTGTTCTGCGCGACGAGCCGCGCGAGCGCGGCCAGCTCGGGCTCGGTGTAGTTGGCGCGGGGCACGGGATACACGTTGCCCGTCGGGGTCACCAGCTCCACCAGCGGCACCGAGCGCACGTGCGTCGTCCCGTCGGAGACGTCGATCGCGTGCAGGCCCATGCCCGCGGGCAGCTGCGGGGCCACCCGCTTCAGGACCGCCGTCAGCGCCTCGCAGTGCTCGCAGTCCTTGAGCACGTAGGCCAGCATCGCGGGCCCCCGCGTGGGTCGCGCCGCGTAGGCGGTCGATTCCATGCAGCACACAAGGACCGAGGGCCGCGGGGCAATGAGCTTTGTGTTGACGCTGCAACGGCGCGGGCTGTTCCAGGTCCGTGCGATTCCCATTCGGGGCCGCATGTTCTGGGCCGCGGGCGCGCTGGGCCCCGTGTTCTCCACGCCGCGGCACCACGGCCGCATGCTCGAGCTGGCCGACGGCGCGGGCGTCGCGCTGCTGCTGCCCGTGGGCATGCTCCCCGCCGCGCACGATCGGGCCGCGGGGAACCTGCAGGGGCTATTCGTGGTCAACGACGCGGGGCTCGTGGAGCTACGCGTGCCCAACATGGCCCGCGCCGACGCCCCGCCGCAGCCCGCGTGGATGGAGCTCCTTACTCGTAGGTCGACGAGCGCGGCGGGCCCTGCCCCAGCATGTGGGGCTCCAGCGGGAGGTCCAGCGAGTCCCGCGGCGGGCCCTGCGGGCACGCGTGGATGACCAGCTCGGGGCTCCGCAGGGCCTTGGTGAGCTCAAAGTCCGTGTCCGCGGGCTCGGCCCGCGCGGGCGCCGCGGGCGCCGCGGCCAGGCGGTGCGCGAGCATCTGCTCGTTCTCGAACGCCGTGCGGACCTCGGGGTCCCGCGCGAGGCGCCGCATGGTCTCGAGGACGTCCGCGCGGTGGGCCGTGATCCAGCGCTCGGGCTCGACGGTCACGGGGAACCGTTTGGACACGTCCTCCGTCGCGCGCCGCTGGAGGAAGCGGCTGAACGCCTGCTGCCGCGCGCGCGCCGCGGCGTCGTCCTCGGCGGCGGTCGGAGGCTCGCGCTCGCGACGCACGTCCTCGGACGGATACGATGCCCGAAACTCCCGCTCGGCCCGCGCGCGCGCCTCGCGGAACGCGTCATACTCGCGCTTGATGCTCGCCGTGAGCTCCGAGGTCTCCACGAGGTCGGGCTCGTCCGACGGCGCCGTGGCCGTAGCCGTGGCCGCTGGCTCCGCCGCGCGGATCTCGAATCCCAGCCGCTTGGCCTCGGCCCGCAGCCTGCCCAGCGGCTCGTCCCCGCCGCCGCCTCCGCCCGCGGCGCCGCCGCCGCCCGCGGCGCCGCCCGCGCGCGTCGACGCGGTCAGCGCCGCGCGCTCGGCGCGCTCGGCCTCCAACTGGGCGCGGATCGCGGCCTTCTGCTCCTCGCGGCGGCGCCGCGCCCGATCGCGGGCCGCCGCGCGCTCCTCGGCCACCCTGCGCTTGGCCTCGGTCGCGCGGTGCTGCTCGAGCAGCCGCTCGCGCTCCGCGCGCTCGCGCTCCAGCTCCGCGCGCATGCTCCGCAGCTCCTCGTCCTCTTCGTCGAGGTCCTCGTCCTTTCCTTCCACGGTCGAGGCCTCGGGTTCCACATCGGCGGTTTCCTTGCCGTCTGCGGCGGGCTCGACGAGGCCCAGTGCGTGCAGCAGGGTCGCGTCGTCGGTGGGAAGGTCCTCGGCGCGCAGGGCCCCCAGCAGGTCCGTCGGCGCGGGGGCGGACTCGTCCCCGCGCCACGCGGGCGCGGCCCCGCCCGCGGGGACCTCGAGATCGGCCTCTACGATCTTGGGCATCAGGAAGTCGAGTGCGTTGGGGATTCCGCCCGCGGCCATGACGACGACGATGGCAGGCGACCGACGACGCGCGATGTGATGGTCACTCGCGCGGTCGCTTGCGGCCCGCGGCCGCGGCGCCGCTGGGCTTGCGCTCGCGGCGGGCGTAGTGCGTCCCGTAGACCACCCAACTGAGCTCGCCGACCCGCAGCCCGTGCCGCGTCTGGGACCCGAGCCCCGTGCTCTCGGACCGCAGCATGCGCACCAGCTCGCTGGTCAGGTCGCTGATGGCCGCGGGCTCCAGGCGATCGCGGTCGTGGGGCCGCAGCACGGGATCCATGCCAGCAGGCCTGTGTGGCACACAAAACGCGGCGCCGCCATGTCGCGCGGCGCCGAGCTCTACTACGAGCGGCAGCGGCGCGACCTGTGCCGCCTGCACGCCACCAACATGCTGATCGGAAGCAGGTGCTACGACGAGGCATCGTTCAACGCGTGCATGCGGGTCTACCAGCGGGTCTACGAGGCTTTCCCCATGGAGCTGGACGGCGTGCACGAGGACGGGACCACGGGCGTCACGTTCGCGGTCGAGCAGGCGCGCGGGGACCTGACCCTCGTGCCCTACGAGGACTGCCCGTGCTTTCGCGACCCCGACATGCTGGCGGCGCACGCCTACGGCGCCGTGCTCGCCAGCTCGGAGCACGTCTGGGCCGCGCGCGTCACGCCCGAGGGGCCCGTGCTCCTCGACAGCCTGCGCGGGCGCCCGCAGCCCATGCAGGGACCCGAGGGCCTGCGCCGCGCGCTGGACGCCGCGTGCCTCGCGTGGGTCGCCGTGCCCGCGCGGAGCCTGGCCCTGGCGCTGGCCTGCGTCACCAACGAGCTGCGCGCCGAGGTCCCCGCCAGCGACGCCGACGGGCCGTGGGCGCGGTGGCTCCGCGCGCGGCTGGACGAGAGCGGCATCGAGCTGGGCCCGCCGCGGCGCGCGCCCGCCGCCGCGCGCGGCGTGATCCTCGTCGTCCTGGGGCGCGCGGGGCGCCTGCTCGCCCTCGTGCTCCGCATGATGCGCCGCATGCGGGGCCCCGCCGAGGCCGCCGCGGCCACGCTCGCGGGGATCCTGCGCACGCGCTACGTCGTCATGGCCGAGGACCCCGCGGCCTGCGCCGTGCTGCTGCGCCGCCTCGTGCGCGAACTGCTGCGCGCGGCCGACCGCGCGCGGGAGGCGCACATCCGCTCCTCGCCATGAGCGACTCGGGGCTGGTGGTCGAGACCGCCTACTTTGACAAGACCATGCGCATTCAGGCGGGGCTGCAGGTCGAGCGGCAGAAGACGCAGGAGCTGATCCAGCGCCTCGAGTCCGAGCTGACCGCGGCGCGGTCCAAGCTCGCGCACGTCGACGGCATGCTGCGCGCCACCACGGACCTCATCAACATGACCAAGCAGCACGTCAAGGGCCGCGCGCGGCTCGCGCCGCCGCCCACGGAAGCGCCCGCGCCCGCGACCACGGGGCCGTGACGCGGCGGGCTACTCGGCGGCCCCCGCCGCGTAGGTCGACGCGAGGACCGCGGGGTCCGCCGCCGCCGCGCCCCCGCCGCTGGCCGCCGCGGCGACCTCGGCCAGCGCCCCGTCGCGGTCGGGGTCCATCTTGAGAATCTCCGTCTGCACGCGGCGGCCCTCGAGCCGCGCGCGCAGCGGCTCCCGAATCGCATCGGCCAGCGAAGACTCCCGCAGAAAGTCCCGCAGGGCCGCGAGCGGGTCCGCCGCGCCCCAGATGCCCTCGAGGGCCTCGCTCGCGAGCACGCTGGGCAGCAGGTCCTCGCGGAACGCCTTCATGTTGAGCGGCCGCGCCCGCGTCCGCGTGTCCACCCGCACGCGGAAGCGCCCCCGCGACGTGCTGTTGATGGTCAGGCTGTCCCGATGGCGCTCCCGCATCAGCGTGGCCAGCCGCTCCTCGACCTCCTTCAGCCGCTGCGTGTATTCCGCGCTCTGGCGCTCGCGGCCCACGCGGAACATGCGCATCCGCTCGCTGACGGCGTGCAGCTCCATGGCGCGCTCGGCGATGGCGGCGGGGGCCTTGGGGACCATGTCCGCCGAGATGCCGCGCTCCAGGCTCTTGGACAGGTTGACCCGCTCCACTCGGCGCTCCGTCTCCTCCCGCACGCGCTCGAGGACCAGCTCCTGCACCGCCTGCAACGGGCTCAGCCCGTCGTCGCGCACGCGCGCCGCGATCTCGTCAAAGCTGAGCTCGTCGAGGATCTCCAGCAGGAGCCCTTCGCGGATGCTCGCGGGCGAGCTGTGGGTCACGAGGCGGACGTAGGGCGGGGGCTCGCTGACCCCGTGCTGGATGGCCTCGGGCAGCGCGCCGCGCGTCCGCGCCCACAGCGCGTCGTCGTCCAGCAGGTAGCAGTTGCTGCGGGACTCGGACTGAAAGCACGCCTTGAGCTCCTCGCGGAGCTGGGCCGCCCGCGTCCGCAGCTGGACCGTCTCCTGGGCGCAGGCCTTGCCGTAGAGCTCCAGCGCCTGCTTGAGCGCGATGTATTCCGCGCAGACCGCGCGCTCGTCCGAGTCCGACATGAAGGCGATGGAGCGATGTGTGGCCGCGCACGCGCGGCCCTGAGTGCGCGCGCGCACGGCGTAGGAATGGACATGCAATGCAATTCGATTGCTCAGTTGCCGAACCCGTAGAGCATGCGCCCCTGCCGCTTCAGGGCGTAGACCACGTCCCGCGCGGCGACGGTCTTGGCCCTGCGGTTTTCCGTGTAGGTCACGGCGTCGCGCACCACGTTCTCGAGAAAGACCTTAGTCACCCCGCGCGTCTCCTCGTAGACAAGGCCCGAGATCCGCTTGACCCCGCCCCGCCGCGCCAGCCGACGGATGGCGGGCTTGGTGATGCCCTGGATGCTGTCCCGCAGCACCCTGCGGTGGCGCTTGGCGCCGCCCCTGCCAAGGCCCTTAGCTCCCTTGCCGCGACCGCTCATGGTGTTGCAAGCTTTGTTCTTAGCAAGACGCGCAAAAGCGTTTGCGCGCGCAGCGCGGCACATTGGCGCACCACATGGATTTCGCCGATCTGCTGCTCGGCGCGACCGTGTCCGAGGCCCCCGTAGCGGACGCCGTGGACGCGGCCCCCGCTGCCGAGGCCGTCGAGGCGACGCCCGCCGAGGCGTCCGCCGCCGCCGCGCCCGCGGACGCCGAGGCCTTCCCGCGAGCCGCGGCGCGCTTCGACCCCGCCGTCGACTTTGACCCCGAGAACCTGCTCCTGCGCAACACGCTGGAGAGCTTTGGCGTGCGCGCCATGCGCCTGCTCGAGGGCCTCGCCGCCACGTGGAGCGACTGCCCCGTGCTGCGGGACTACCTCGCGCGGACGCGGGCTCTGATGGACGGCACCGAGCCAGGGACCGAGGAGCGCGCGCGGGTCGAGTTCGACCTGCTCATGGGGTTCCACGCCGCGCTGGAGCCCTACGCCGAGCGCGTGCAGAGCTACGACATGGACTGGCTGGAGGACCTCGAGCGCGACTACCCTGGCGTCGCCGCCGCGCGGCTCTCCTGCAAGTGGGCCGTCGCGGGAACCGAGAACCAGAAGCGCGTGCTGCAGTTCGTGCTCAGCCTCGCCGAGCAGGCCCATTTCTACGTCTTCTTCCGCTCGTTCCCCGCGGGCATCTACAACTCGCTGATGCGCCGCTCGCAGATGCTGGTCGAGCGCATCAAGGAGGGCAAGCTCGCGCTCAGCTCGCTCAAGAACATCACGAGCATCAAGCGGCTGGGGGATCTGGTCCTCGGCGACGCGCCCGCCGAGGACCGCGAGCGCTTCGAGCGCATCATGGAGGACTCGCGCAACGTGCAGCCCATGATCGAGTTCCTCATGAACATCATCGAGGAGGCCACCGAGGGCCCCGTGCGCGGCGACATCGCCGAAGTCACAGCCGAGGAAGGCGCCGCGGCGGGCGGCGGCGCCGCGGCGGGCGGCGGCGGCGCGGCGGGCGGCGGCGCCGCGGCGGGCGGCGGCGGCGCAAGGCGCACGCGCAAGGGCAAGGGCAAGGGCCGCAAGCCCCGCGGCTGAATGCATTAGAGGGCGAGGTCCCCGCCGCGGAGCAGCCAGTCGGCGCCCGCCTCCACCACGGCCGCCCGCACGGCCTCCCAGTCCTCGCAGTCGGCCCCGCGGGAGACCAGCGTGCGCGCCAGCGCGAGCAGCGCGGGCTGCGGCGTAAACGCTAGCGCGGCGCAGCGCACCATCGGCCCCACGTCGAGGCCCGTGCAGGACAGCGCCCCCCAGTTGTTGCGGACCTCGGCGTCGACCGCCGCCGCGATACGGTCCGTCAGGTGCGTCAGGTCGGTCAGGGTCACAATCGCGTGCACCGCGGCCTCGGGGTCCGCAAAGCGCGCGCGGCGCCCGCGCTGCACCGCGCAGATGTCGGAGAGGACATGCTCCTCCAGCAGGTCGCAGCCGCGCACGGCGGCCTCGCAGTCCTCGGTGAACTCGGTCCACATCATCATGGAGAGGACCCGCGCCGCCGCGTCCTCGCGCCCCAGCATCGCGCGCGTGCGGGGGCCGAAACTGCGCAGCGCGTGCTGCAGGTAGACCCGCAGAAAATGGGGCACGCGGGCGGGGTCGCGGTCCCAGAGCTTCGTCTGCGTCAGAAGGTCCAGCACGTCGATCTCGTCCACCGCGACCAGCGCCCCGCGGGTGCGCAGGATCGCAGAGAACAGGCACAGGTGCCCAAAGTCCACGGCCAGACGCAGAGCCGCGCCCAGCCCGTCGGCGGTCGCGAGGAGCGGCGGCTCTCGGTCGACGAGCTTGCGGAGAAGCGAGGCCTCCCCGCGCATGCGGAACAGAACCTCGAGCACGCGCACCGCTTGCTCCGCGTCGCGCGCGTCGAAGCCCCCCAGCGGCGGGGTCTCGAGCAGCAGGGCCCCGTCCAGCCCGAGGTATCCGAGGACCTCGCGCGCGGCGCCGATCGGCGGGTCATCGCCTCCGTCGACCGCGAGCAGCAGCGCCCAGTGCGCGAGGTCCTGCGGGTCCTCGTCGCCCCGCAGGGCCCGCGCCGCGGGCCGATCCCACTCAAAGGCGTCCATCAGGGCAAACAGGTCCCCGTCGTCCTCGTCGACGACGTGCACTTCGTCCGTAAACTCGTGCGCCTCCTCCGCGCGGTTCTGCCGCAGCAGCCCGCGGAGCACGGCGCGCTTCGCGCTCGCGTCCAGCTCGAGCTGCCCGTCGCGGAACAGCCGCCTCGCTTCCGTGGGGAAGGCCTCGCACCGCGCGGGCGTGTAGTGGACCTGGGAGACCAGCCGCCGCCGCGTCGCCCGCAGCGCCCGCTCGGACGCCTCGATGCCGCGCAGCGCGTGATCGAGCTCCATGCGCGAACGCGTGTGCTGTGTCGTCGGGCTCGCCGAATGCATACCGCGCGATTCAAAACGGACCACACCCGCGACCGCTCGTATGGGCGCGTGCTGCGGAACCACGCGCGCGCCGCTCGCGACGACGGCGGGGCTCCGCGGCGTCGTGCACGCCCGCTGCGTCGAGATCCTACCCACGGGCAACGGCGGGATCTTTGAGACCAGTTACCCGCGACGGCGGCTGCGCGTGGTCTTCGCCAACGCGCCCGTGGTCAACGACCCCGCGTTCTGCCGCGAGGTCCTGCGGGTGCATATGATGGACCGACTCTGCACGCTGGAGCATGTCGTCGCGGCCTATGGGCAGGTCTACTACGCGAACGTTCTGGACGCACGCGCGCGCCAGGACTTTGGCGCGCTGGTCTCGTCGGCCGACCCGCACGTGTTCCACATCGCCGTGTAGCAACGCTCGCGCCTCGTGTCATGTCATGTCATGTCATGTCATTCGTCCTTTACCTCGGCGCCTAGCCCCGCCGCCGCCGCCGCCCGCTCCGCCGCTTGGTCAGGCGTCCCGCGCTCCGCCGCGCATACGGGCGCAGCGCGCGCGGCGCGCACGTGTCGTCGCCCCCGAGCGCCGCCTGCAGCAGCAGAGCCTCCTGAAGGCCCTTGCCCTTGCCAGCCGCCGTCGATCGCAGGAGCAGCGGGAGCGCCAGCGCGTCGCGGGAGCCCCGCTTGCCCGCCAGCGCTCGCGCAAGCAGCAGCTCCGAGCCGAGGTCCTTGCCGCCCGCAAGGCTTTGCGCGAGCAGCAGATCCCGCATGCCGCGTGCGCCGTCGCCGCCCGCGCGACCCGACAGCGCGCGCGCGAGCAGCAGCTCCGAGCCGAGGTCCTTGCTGCCCGAGGCACCCGACAGCGCCCGCGCAAGCACCAAATCGTCCGTGCCGCGGCTGCTGCTCCGACGGCCGCTGCTCCGACGGCGCGCGCGGCTGCCCCGCCGCAGCTCCTCCAGCAGGAGCAGCTGCGCAAGGGCATCGTCGGGGGACTTTGAGGCCGTCGACGCCGTGGAGGCGGGCCGCGACGGTGCACCCGCAATTGCTGCACTCAATGGACTCATGCTGCTCATGGCTGCTCGTTGTTTTGTTTGTAGTCATCGCATGGCATTGACTTCAATCCGCGCTCGCCGCGTCCAAAAGCTCAATCAGGCCCTCCTCGAAACCCAAGCGCTCTAGATCCGCCTCCGACGTCGCCCATTCCATGCGGTCCCACGCCGCGAGAAAGCGCTCCTCGAGGATCTCGGGGAGGCCCTCTACGGCCGCGTTGACCCGTTTCAGCGCGTTGACCCAACGGTGCATGGCCTCCACGCGCCATTCCACCAGCTGTCCAATTGCGGCATCGAGTTGTCCCACGCGGTCCGCGACGGTCGGGCGCGGGTCCGACAGCCACGTGCGCCGCGCCCACGGCGTCGCAACGCCGCAAACGGTCTTTGTCGGCCGAATGGTCGTAAACCGCGCCAACCTGAGCAAATTGTCGCGCGCCACGCGGGACTCCTGGACGGCCTTGAGACGATCCTCCCCGACGCCGCCGAGTCGCTGCAGCATGAAATACTCGAGGCGCGCGTAGGCCTGCTTCCAGTTGAGCGACTGGCCTAGGCCTAGCAAATCGTCCATCTGCAAACCGCCCTCGTTGTAGAGCGTCTCAAGTCGCTCGGGTTCGTAACCGTGCGACGGCATGAGCGCGTCAAAGCGCGTCTTCGAGTCGTCGGGGTCCATGCCCGCGTCGCGAAAGCTTTGCCGCGCGTCGACCAAGCGCCGCAGCGACACCAAGGCCTGGTTGGGCGTGACGCCGATGCGGGGCACCCGATTGAGCAATTGGCGCGTTGCTTCGGGGACGCCTTTGACGGGCTCGATCATAGGGTTCACGTCACTTGCAAAGAGTCCCGTCTTGGCCTGCGCGTAGACGGCCTCGCCGAGCGTCGGACTGCGCGAGGCGAGGTCCATGTCCGCCGTCGGCCGCCGCGCCACGCGCCCGACGTATGACGTGGGCGTCTCACCGCCAAACGTGGAAAAAGCAAGCAGCGGAACGTCCAGCCCGCCCGTGGCGTCCCCGTAGTCCCTCGTGGGATAGGTTCCCGTTGCTTGGATGAGGTCCTGAGCCGCCGAGTGTCCAAGGACGGTGTCGAGCAAATAGGCATGCTCGATGCCGTGCCACGGCACTTGCAGCTTCGAATACGCGATCGACGACAGGCTCGGCTCGGCAAAGTATTGACCCGCAAACCTGAGAATCTTGCGGTTGGTTTCCAGGGCAGCCCAGCGCAGGTCCGAGGTTTCGGCCAGGATTGCAGCGTCCGTCTCAGGCGGCACGGGGCCCGCTGCGGGGCCCTCGGCAAAAGCTCGCTCCCGCAGCTTGGGCACCTCGTTCAGCTGAAACTGGTAGGGCAGAACGCCCGTCGTCTCGTCGCTCATGAGCGTCGCGTTGTAGGTCTGGATGGCCGTCTGCAGTCCCAAGGCTTCGTCGGGGTCCGCGAGGTCCAGAAAGTCGAGGACTTTTTGGACCGCATCGGGGGCCTTGGTTTTGAGCGCGCGTGCCAACGCAGCTTCGACGGGCGTGTCCGCGACGAGCCATGCCGCGCCCCGCAAGTAGATCATGCCCACGTTGGTTTTTACGGGGGCAACCATCGAGCCCGCTGGCAGACCCTCGAGCTCCGCGGATTTGATGTCCGAGAGCTGATACCACGGCGCTTGTCGCGCGCTTGGCGCGGGCACCTGCACGAGAGCGCATCGCGCGAGTCCATGCATGGCGTCGTAGCCGTTTAGACCTTGGAACAGGCTGAGCAGGCCGACGCGAACCACCGAGTTCCGCTCGGGCACGACTGCCTGGTTTGCCAGCGCGGGGAACACCGTGCCCAGCAGCGCGGTATCGTGCGCGGCCAGTCCGCTGCGCATGCCCTGCAGCATGACCACAAGCTCGGAAGGAAAGAAATCTCGCATGGCGGGCGCGAGGCCCATGGCCCCAAGGACGCCGTCTACGTCGCGCAACGGGACGATGCCGTCGGGGCTGGCCATCTTGGGCGCGTCCCGACCAGGATCCGAGTATCGGGCTGCGGCTCCCTGCGCCTGCAGCGCGACGGCGCTGCTCCGCGGGGCAACCTTCGCGACGAGCCCGAACCACGTCCTGTCCGTGGTCAGGTCCCAGGTGGACTTGACCGAGGCCGCGGCCTCGGGCACGACAACGCCAGGAATCTCAGAGGTCACATCGCCAAGCACGACGACGGCTTCGCGATCGGCCGCAACGGCGGGACGTTCCGCGCCCGTGCCCACGAAGTAGACCCGCAGCGTGTCAGCGTGATTTGTCGCGGGGCCCATGGAAGTCAGCTTGCCCGTAACTCCGTCGCGCAGGACCATCTCCGTGCCCGCGGGCACTCGCTGTGTGCCCGTGGCCAGCGACGGATCGACCGTGACGTCCGCGTGAACGACCTCGATGTCGATGGGGACACCCGTCGTTACGCGTCCCTCGGTCGCCGCGAGCACGGCGTCGGGGTCCTCGGCCGACACAAATGCCCGCACGCCCCGCGGGGTGCACGCGACCCACTCGTCGGGAAGCCCGAGATTCGCGTGCAGGTTTATGCACCCGAGCACGGCGCGGTAGGTCCTCGCATCGCCCCCCGACATCGCCTGCGCCCAGTCCCAAGACTTGACGCCCTGCGCGGGCACCACGGCCACGGAGGTTGCCTCAGGAATCGATGGGAAGATTAGCGCGCCGACTGCGGCCCCAATGGCCCCGCCCGTCGACGTGCCCGCGGCAATTCCCCACAGGGGCGCGTGGGCAAGCACCCCGCCCGTAGACACGGCGGCGGGCGTCATGGCCAGCGCACCGCCCCAGCCACCAACCGTCATTCCGATGCCCGTCACAATGCCGCGGCCCTGTTCCACGCGAGCCAGCGCTTGGGCAATGGCAGTCAGGTCGAACGCAAGGCTTCCGTCGGCCGCAATCGTAATCGCGGTCGGACGCGGCGCCGCGGCTTCCACGGCAGTTACCAGACCGCTGTCCAGGTTGAGTCGCACCTCGGTAGGCCGCCCCAGCGATGGCAAAACGTCGTCGATGATTGCGGGTTGCAATCCCAGACTGTTAATGGTCGCTTGGAATGCGGCAGGGTTCCGATCACGCGCAGCGCCCATGATCAGGGCTGCTGCAACTGGCAACTGAATTCCCGCGCGCATGACGTCTCTAACTACCTCACTGCTCTGAAGGTCTCGAAACCCGTTTACCAGTTCCGATCGGACCGCGGGGCTGAGCGGAGCTTCCGTCGCAATGCTTGGCATGCGCGTCGCAATCACGCCCGCGACAGATTCCGCGGGCGGCGCACCAAATCGCGCAAGCATTGCTTCAAACTGACGGATGACTGCGGGGGGCGGACCGCGGGGCAAGTCCTCGATCGTCGAAGCCTGCACGGCTTCCACCGACGCCTCCAGGACTCGCGGGGACTGCCCAATGTAGACTGTCTCGGCTGCCTCGCCGCGGTAGGCCCGCCACAGCTGCTCGTAGGTCCGCTCGTCAGTGTCAATGGTCCTGCCCGCATCGGCCTCGCGAATAATTTCCTCCACACGCACGGACTCAGCTGCCTTGGTGCGTTCAACCAGGTCCTCGACCGTCGTAAACTTGGCGAGCTCGGCCAGGCGCGGGTTCAGACGGAGGTCAATCACGGGCAGCCCTTCTAGGCCGAATCCCAGCTGCAGCCGTTCGGCCATGTCCAGCGCCGCGCGCAGCTCGGTTTGCTGCTTTTCATACCAGCCCAGTCGGAGGCCCTGCGCCGCGCGCACACCCGAGTCCGCGACCACGCGCAGGGACGTGAGCTCGACCAGACCGAGGCCCTGCTGCAGCGCGACCAGCGACACGGCCCGCAGAAAGACGTTTTCCACGATGCCCGCGATGGCGAGGAACGCATTGGTGACAACGGCAGGCACCTTGTCGCTGATCCCGACCATCCACGATCGAATCTGTGGGTAGAGCGTGTCCGTGAAGACCTTTCGGTAGATCTGGCGAAAGATGTCCCACAGGGGCGCGCGGATCAGGGCCTCGGGCACGATGTCGGCGGCGAAGCGCGCGCTGCGCGCGGCCCATGCGAGGATCAGGTAGACGCTCCTGCCCGACGCGCCCGTGAGGACCTTGATGGCCGCCCGCGCGGCGGCCTCTGCAGGCGTCGCCGCGGGCAATCCAACTCTGGGAACAGGCTCAGCTTTGCTAAGATCAACATATTCCACGTCCTCGACCCGCGCGAGACTCGCGAGCGCCGCGCGGGCGTCCCACACGGCCGCGCCCAACCCGACGAGCAGCGCCGCGCCAAAGCCCGCCCAGCGAATGCTGGACTGCGCGCGCATGCGCTGGAGCGTGGCCAGGATCAAAACGTTTTCAAGACTGGTCGTCGCGCGCGCGACAAGGCCCAGCCCCGCGCGCAGGCTCTCCCCCACCGCGGCCCCGCGCGCGCGGCCGTCGGCGAGCGCGGCGTCGAGGTCTCCCACGCGGGCCGCGTGCGCGGCGGCGTCCCACGACGTGGCAATGGCTCGGGCGGCGTCCACGTCGCGCGTCATGGCGTCGTAGATTGCCTCGACCAGACGGTAGAGCGGGACCACGGCGCGGACCGTGGCCGCGGCGAGGCGCGCCGTGGGCGCAAAGTCCTTCTCCGCCATGGCATCTTGGACCTTGAGGAGGAGCTCCGAAGCCTCGTTCTGCAGCTCCTGCACCACGCCGAACACGAGCGAGATCTTGAGCGTGTCCTCGGGCGACGCGCTGACGGCCTCGACGACGCTCTTCTGGATCTCGGCGACGCGAGGCCCGTCGTAGCGCTGGTCGACGAACTGGACCTCGCGCAGGAGCAGCACGAGGACCTCGGCGGTCCGCAGGCACGGCGTCGGCGCGCCCGTCCCGTAGCCGAGGCGCTCGAGCAATGCCATGAGCCCGAACCCCGCGGCGGAGCGCGCGACGTCGGCGACCCCGAGCAGCTTGAGGGTCCACGTGATCCACGAGTTGAGCGGCAGCGAGAGACTGACGGCTCCCTCGCCGAGCACGGCGAGGGCCTCGGTCACGAAGGCCACGGACCGCGCGAGGCTCGCGCGCGTCTCCTCCGCGGTCAGGCTGGTGAGGTCCGTGGCCGCCGCGCAGGCGTCCGCGTCGACGGGCGGATCCGTGACGCGGCGGGGCAGGCCAGGCGCTCCCTCGGCGGACTCGGCGCCGAGCACGGCCTCCAGCGTGGGCTCGGGGTAGCACGCGACGCGTGCGCCGCCGTCGACGGCGCAGGTCGCGTCGGGGGCGCACGGGTCCTCGCAGGCCTTGGGGCTGTCCAGCTCCGCGATGCCGCGGGGGCCCTCGCGCAGCAGCGCGGCGGCCGCGGGCGTCTCGGCCAGCTCGCGCGCCAGCTCCACCGCGGGCTCCACCAACGTCGGCACGGGCGTCGACGCGCGCGCGGGCATCGCGGGCGTCGGCGTGCGCGCGGGCGCGCGCACGGGCACGGGCGTCGACGCGCGCGCGGGCATCGCGGGCTCCTCGATCACAGCCGCGCGACTCGAGGCCCTGCGTTGGGCCGCGGCGACGAGCATCGCGATCTCGCGGTCGATCGAGCGTTGCCGCGGCAGGACGACCTCGGGTAAGACCTGTCGCCCCCGCCGCGGCAGGCGACGGCGGCTGCGCCGAATGACGGGCATGGTTCCCTTTTGGTTACCTAACGAAGCGCCCGAGACGCAGATGATGCGAAAAAAAGACTCCCGCAGCAGGATTCGAACCTACAATTCTCACGTCTTTACAGCGTGATGCTTTAACCAGGTTAAGCCATACGGGAGCCGACGGGGAACGGTCGGTATCGCCTATTCGCGGTCACCCGTGCCGCGGGCGCATGCCCAGACGGCACAGGCCGTCGGCGGCGTCGCGTTCCTCGTCGGATCGCGCCCGCTTCCCTGTCGTGCGCATGGCCAGCTCGTAGATCCCCGCCATCTTGGCGCGCTCGGCCGCGTGGTCGACGCGGAACCACGCCAAACGAATGGTCCCGTCCGCCGCGCGCTTGCACGCGTGAATCCCCAGCACGCCGTCGCTGAGATGCGCGTGCACGTAGACCAGCTCCCCGTCGGGAGGCAGCCGCAGGCGCGTCGCGCGCGGGGCCACGAGGATGCGCGTGGGCTCGAAATCGTGGAAGCCGACGATGAGGTCCGTCTGCTTTGGCGTGGTCAAGAGCGCGACGCCCGTCTCGTGGATGGTCGCGATCTGGAGCCCGTCGTAGGTCGCGATCTCCCGCGGGCGCTCCGCGTGCACGTAGAAGACCCGATCCAGGAGCTCCGCGTCGGGGGTCACCCAGATCCCGTCGTCGTCGAACCGCGCGTCGCCCAGTAGCACCTTGCGATCGCGGCGCGCGGGCACCACGCACGCGGTCTCCATGATGTGCTCGTCGGGCCGCACCAGCTTGACGACCACGCTGCCGCGATGCTCGTGCACGTGGTAGGCATCCCCCGTGTCGCGCGGGCTCAGGGCGGCGCGCGGGAACTTGCAGCTGCCGATGCGCACGGCGCGCTGGCCGACGCGGTCGACCAGGACGTGTCCCTCGGCCGCGGTCACGACCGCGTAGCGGAAGCGGGGGGCCACTACGATCTTGGCGGGGCCCTCGGGGGTCAGGTCGGTGAGCAGGGTCTCGAGCACCGCCGAGGGATCCGCCGCGGCGGCGTCCATGACCACGAGCGCCTTGGCGCGGAGGACCAGGAGCTTGGAGCCCTCCAGCGGCTTGACCTGCCGCGCGTCGGGGACGGTCCGACGGCTCCAGTCCGCGACGTCGATGAGCTCGAGCTGGTGGCTCTTTGTGACCGCGGCCACGAAGCGCTGGTCCGTCGTGCCCGCGATGCTGTTGGTGACCGCGAGGTCGAACGAGCCGTCCGCGCCCGTCGCGCAATCGTAGACGACCATCCGCTCGGGCTGCAGCATGATCACGAAGCGGTTGTCGCGCGTGAGCAGGACCTTGCGATCGACGGGCACGGCGACGGCGTGGTATGGCTCTTGCGGAGGCTCGTGCTTGAGGTGCGCGGGCACCGAGGTCCCGTGGCGGTTGCCGTCCGCGAGCGTCACGACCAGCCCGTCCGCCACGGCCTCCAGCTTGTGCACCCGCAGCATCAGCGCCGCGCGCGTCACGCCGAGCGTGCGCTCCAGCGCGGGCATGAGCTCGTGGACGTTCATGACCTGCGCGGCGTCGAGCTCGGCGCGGCGCATCAGGGTCCGCAGGATGGCCTCCCCGATGCACGGCGGCGCGGCGTCGGGCGGGATGGCGCCCGTGGCGATGCGCTGGGCCGTCCGCGTCGCACTGGGGGAACCCCACTTGACCGCGCCCACGGGCCCCAGCGGCATCCGCAGCGCGTCGGGGTCCTCGACGCCGTCGAGCGGATCGCGGTCGTCGGGCGCCCACGCGGGCAGGGGCCGCGGGACGCTGCCGTAGCCGCCGTAGCAGTGGAGCGCGGACCCAAAGTCGGCAAAGACCGCGCCCCGCAGCAGCGCCCCGCTGCGGCCCGAGGTCAGGACCTTGCCGCCCAGCAGGGCCAGCGCGTAGTCCGCCATGACGGAACCGCGGGTCGGGCCGTGGCGCTTGCGAAAGTCCGCGCGCACGGCGTCCTCGACGACGGGGAGGTCCTGCAGCGCCAGCCGCACGTCCGTCTTGACCGCAAGGTCCGCGAGGATCTTCTCGGATTCCTCCCGCGCCATGGCGTCGCGCACGACGCGCCTGCGGATGGCCATGCACGCGCGGGTCTCGGCGTCGGCCAGCATCGGGTCCTCGTGTGCGGTGACTTGTCTCGGACGGCGAATGTATGTTTGAGTGCCGCATCCATGCTATGCTCAAGCGTCGACGGGGCGTCGGTTGCGCTCCCTGCGGGCGGCGTAGTCGGCGAGGGTCGCGTCGGCTTCCTCCATGGCGTCGAGGACGTCGGAGTGGAAGTAGCAGACGGCTTCCACGAGCTCCTGCATGCGGTGGAGCGCCGCGCGGAAGAGGTCGTCGTAGTGCACGGGCCGCTCGGCGAGGACGCGGACCTGCGTCTCGGCGGCGACGTTGTGGGTGCCGCCCGCGGCGTCCTGGTAGCCCAGCGCGAGGCAGGCCTGCATGCCGCGCGAGCCGAGGCCCGACGCGTCCGTCCCGCCGTGGGAGCCGTCGGCCGTCTTCGAGGCCGTGGGGTCCCAGGGGGTCCACCCGAGGCTCTGGTGCAGCAGGTTGATGGTCAGGGCCGAGGCGTGGATGGCCGCGCTCCGATCGGTCTCGCGCTCGCGCGCGGTCAGGTCCACGTGGACCTTGCTGCGCGCGTCGTCGAACCATCGGTGGAAGGACACGGTCGTCTCCCGCGCGTGGGTCTCCAGCGTGCCAAAGAGATCGGTCCGCAGCGCCGACGGCAGGGGCACCACGGGGCCCCGAAACATGCGGCAGGCCTCGCGGCTCAGGGTCCGCGCCGCGTTGTCGTCCTCCTTCCAACACCGCTGGACCAGGCCCCGCGGGGTCACCTCGAAGTAGATGTGGTTCTCCGAGTGCTCGCACCCGATGTTGGCGCAGAAGCGGGATCCCGCCCCCGCCATGAGCACGCGGAACTTGCGCCGCGCGCCCGTGCCGTGGCGCTGGATCTTGCGCACGTAGGCGTGGGCGTAGACGCCATCGAAACGCTCGTGCGAGCGGATGAGCGCCTCAAAGCGGGCCGCGAGCCCCGCGGGCATGTGCGTGATCCACGCGCCGCCGCCGCCCGCGGCGCCGCCGCGCCGCGTGGTCGCCAGCAGCGGCCGCGCGCGGTCCTCGAGGCGGGGGCTGGGGTCGATGGCGGGCGCCGCGTGCTCGGGCACCATCCACGCGCTGTCCACGTGGTCGGCCCGCGCGCGCCTGCGGATCATGGTGTCCCAGACCAGCTGCTGCAGGCCCTCGAGGCCCGCGAGGTAGCGCTCCTCGTGCGCGCGCAAGCGCTGCCCGTTGCCGTCGAGGACCATGAGGGGCCAGTAGGCGCGGCCCGCGTTGACGCGGCCCGAGGCCTCGCACGTGCCGCAGGTCAGCTGCGCGGGGGCCTTGCCCCTGCACGCGGGGCAGGTGTCGATCTTGGACGAGCCCACCATGCGCAGCCCCGCGGCCCAGATCACCGAGATGTCAAACACGTCGTCCCACGGGTTGGCGGGCGGGTCCCGATCGCCGAAGCGCTCCTTGACGCGGGCCACGACCGTCGCGCGGAACTGCGCCGCCTGCCGCTTGGTCACGAAGCACCGCTCGTCGGGCCAGTGCAGGTGGATCCCCGTCTTGACCGTCGCGCCGTCGGCGCTCGTCGCGTAGGGCGCGCCGCAAACGATGACCCGCAGGGCTTCGGGGGCCTCGCTCGGGAGGAACGCCCGCAGCGTGCTCTGGACCTCGTGCACGATGGCGTGGACCTGCCGCGTCGAGATGCGGGTCACGCCCTTGAAGTCCAGGTCCATGAAGAGCCGCGAGATGAACGCGGGGTCCTCGCGCACGGGCCGCTCCGCGAAGAAGCACTCGTAGCCGTGCAGCAGGGCGTGCGCGTAGGTCCGCACGAACGTGTCCAGCTGGTCGTCGCGGATGACGAAGGACGCGCCCGCCATGGACACGTGCGTGGGCTCGGTCTCGACGTGGTCCGACCGCGTGCGGACGCAGCGGCACGACAGCAGGAAGTCGATCACGGCCGAGCGCGCGCCGTGGCCCCTGTAGAGCTCCTCCGTCGTGTAGGTATACGGCCGCGCGCGGGGGGTCTCCATCGCCTCCAGCTCCAGCATGTAGTCCCCGTGCTCGACGGGCGCCGCGGGCGCGGCGGGGGCCACGACCCAGTCCCCCGCCGCACCCGCGTCCGCGGGAACCGCGTGGACCGCCAGCGCGCGCGCCGCGGCCTCCGAAAAGCCGAGACGGTCCTCGTCCACCATGCCGCGTCGCGTGTGTGATTTGAGATTTGGAATCCGCAATTGCCGTGCTGCGCGCTACGGGCGCGACCGCCGCAGGCGGCGCGAGCGGCGGGTGCGCGGCGCGGGCGCGGGCGCGGGCGCGGGCGGTTCCTTGGATTCCTCCTCCACGCCCCCCGCCGCGCCGCCGCCGCCCGCCGCGCCGCCGCCGCCTGCCGAATCAGGCGCTTCCTCGGTCTCCTTGACGCCGTCGGGCGCTTCCTCGGAGACCTTGACGCCGTCGGGCGCTTCCTCGGAGACCTTGACGCCCTCGGGGTTGACCTCGATGACCTTGATGTTCTTGCCCTGGCGCAGGGCCAGCGAGCGCAAGGTCTGCTTGCGGACGCGCTCCAGCCGCATGCTCTTGTGCAGCTCGTTCTCGCGCTCCGAGCGCCACTCCGACGGCACGCTCTCGTGGAACGCGTCCAGCACGCGCGCGTCGTCATACATGGCGAGGCAGTGGATGCTGAGGTGCTTGATGCTGAGGTTGTCCTGCGCGTGCTCGCGGCACCACGCCGCCTGCTCGGTCTCGTCGCGGTGCGCGCGCAGGAGCAGGACCACGGGTTCCTCGGCGGCGATGCGCGAGGGCCGCGGGCACGGGTGCTCGACCAGCCAGTCGGCAATGAGGTCGTCCGCGGTCGGCGGCGCCACCCCGAGCAGCCGCCACGGGGCCAGCCGCAGCGCGAGGTCCCGCGCCGCGCACCACGCGAGGACCTCGGGCCGCGCGCGCTCCTCGTCGGTCAGCTCCTTGAACGGCCCGCGCGGCTCGGGGTTGCGCTCGAGCCATCCGACCCACGCGGGCGGCTCCGCGGCGCCCGCGGGCGGATCCTCGCCCAGCGCGCGGGCCTCGAGCGTCTCGAGCGATTCGTAGTCGAGCCCCGCGCCGAGCAGCTCGGCCGCGGGCGGCATGGGGGGCACGGACCAGTCCGCGGGCGGACGCAGCGCGCGGCGCCGCGCCGCGGCGTCGCGCCACGCGAGGACCTCGGTCAGGGGCACGGTCGTGGCCTCAGACGCGCGCGAGGGGTTCGCCTGCACCCACTGCCAGCGCAGCCACCACGCAGCGAGGTGCGTCGTGTCCGCGGGCGGCGTCGGCAGACGCTCCAGCGCCGCGGCCAGCTCCGCGGGGCTCGCGGCCAGCTTGGCCTCGAGGGCCGCGCGGTGCGCGTCGCGGAACGCACGTTCGAGGTCCTCGCGCGGGGGCACGGGCGGCGTCGCGTGGTCCTCGGGCACGCGGGCCGCGCGGAGCCACGCCGCGCGGCGGAACCACTGCATCGCCCGCGAGAGGTGCGCAAAGTAGCCCGCGCGATACTTGGTCACCCACGGCGGGGGGTTGCTGTCCAGCCAGTCGCGCAGCGCGCGCTCCTTGGCCTCGTCGGACGGGACGCCGACGATCTCGTCGATTAGGGCCTTGGTGGCGCCGTCGGCCGCGTCCCTGTGGTCCCGCAGCAGCGCGCCGCGCCGCTCGGCCAGCGCGGCGTCGTAGGCCGCGTCGCGCGCCGCGGCCCACTCCATGATCGCCTCGATGATCCGATCGCGGGCCTCGTAGTCCTGGATAATCACGAGGCTCGCCACGTTCTGATCGCGGATCTGCTGGTGGAGCCCGACGCGGAACGAGTCCTCCGCGGGCGCGGGCGCCGCCGCGGGCGCTGCAGGCGGCGCCGCCGCCGCGGAGTCTTCGGCCATCATGCGCTCGAGCTCGGCGTCCAGTCGGGCCTCCTCCGCGCGCGCGGCCTCCCGCTGCTCGACCTGCCGCGCGATGCGCTCCTCGTCCAGGGCGTTGAGATACTCGGCCTGCTCGCGGGGCACGCGGCCCATGCGCTGCAAGCTCGCGTTGGCGCGGGTCTCGTCGATGGCGCGCATGCGCTCCACGCGGTAGCGCTCGAGCAGGCGCTCGGCCTTGGCCCGCTGGGCCTCGGTCATGGTGCCCTTCTCGTAGCGCTCCTCCGACACGAGGAACGGGGCGCACGTGTTGACGAGGACCGTGCCCATGGGCTTGCCGAGCGCCTCAAAGTGCGCCAGCATCTGGGCCTTGGAGCCAAAGCCCAGCACGTTGATCCAGGGCTTGCCGTCGGGGCTGCGGAGCCGCTGCTTGCCGTGGGCGAGCCGCACCAGGGCCCACGCGTGCGGCGGGTGCACCATGGTGGAGATGTCCAGCGGCGGAACGTAGGCCATGCCGCTGCAAGCGCAAAGTGACGGGCGGCGCGCGCCCGTGCGCGGCGCGGCCGCACCCGCCGCCCCCGCAAAACAAAAAATACAAACCCCACTGCGGGGCTCGAACCCGCGACCTTCGGATTAAAAGTCCGACGCTACTGACCAACTGAGCTAAGCGGGGGAACCTGCTGTGTTACGGAGCAAATTCATTCGTCCTCGTCCACGAGCGAGCTAAGCCAGATGCTGACCGAGGTCTCGGGCGTGACCCTGCTCGCGACGCGCAGCGCGCCCGCGTCCGCGCGGAACGTCAGCACCAGCTTCGCCGCGTCGGTCACGTTCTTGAGCGCGCCGTGCAGGAACGCGGGGCTAAAGTCAAACGCAAAGACCTCGCGGTAGTCCGACACCGCGGCGCCCGCGGGGCGCACGGCCCGCATCTGGAAGCGGTGCGAGCACCCCGAGCCCGCGTAGGACGCGGCCAGACGCAGGCCGACGGCCTCGCCTTCTTCGGCGCGGGCGACCACCAGCCGCACGCTGGGGGCCTTGTCGGTGACGGCGTCCGCGGCCAGGCTCTTGAACTTGTCGACCTGCACGGAGAGCCGCACGCTGTCGGGCCCCGCGACGATGGCCGCGGGCGTCCACGGCAGCTCGTGGCTCAGGTCCAGCGCGAACTCGACGTCCCCGTCGTCGTCCGCCGCGCCGCCGCCCGTGACGACCAGGCGGGGCACGACCGCGTCCAGGGCAACCTCCATGTGGACGGCCGCCGCGCGCTTGAGCCGCGTGACCGCGCGCAGCAGCAGGGCCAGATGGTGCAGCCCCACGGAGCGCGGGGCGCCGTCGGGCACGCGGACCGCGGCGGCCACGTGGGCCTCGGCGATGATGTTCGTGCTCATCGAGTCCTGCGCGTAGATGAGCACGGCCGAGCGCGCCGTGTCAAAGGTCACGCACGCGGCCTTGCACTGCTCGCAGAGCACGCGGAGCACGTGGTGCAGCCCCGCGACGTCCGTGATGACCGCGCCGAGGCCCATGTCCGCGGGCACGGCGGGCGCCGCGGGCGCCGCGGGCGCGGCGGGCGCGCGCCGCGGGCGCTTGCCCAGGTCGGTCGTCATGGCAGGCTTGGGCGCTGTGGTCCCTGAGGCGCGCGCTGGGACGTAGGGCGGCGCACGCAGCGGCGCGGCGTCCCGCCGCGACGGCGCACGCGGCGGCCGCCGCCGCACGATCGCCGCGATGTCGACGTGACTGCTGGAGTCGTCCTCGTCGGACGCCCCGTCCACGACAAAGTCCCGCAGCGAGCCCGCCGAGTCCTCCGAGCACGCGTCGTCGAGATAGGCGGCCATGCGTCGCGTCGGACGGACGTTGGGAATGCTGGCTCAAATGTCAATTGGCCCTCTACGAGCTGGTCGCATCAAACCGCGAAAAGTAGCGCCCGTCGATGGGCCACGGGTCGGCCCAGCGGGTCCCGTCGGCCACGAGCTGCGCGGGGATGCCCGTCTCGCCGTAGCGTTCGCGCGCGAGGTCGGGAATGTCGTCCAGCTTCACGTCGACCTTTCCATCCTCGGGCGGGGGCTTGGCGCCCTCGACGACCTCCAGCACGTTGGAGGGCCCGCAGCGCAGCTCGAGGTCCCCGTCGCGCACGGCGCGGGCAATGCCCTTGGGGTGCGAGGTCTCCGCCATGAAGAGCACGCCGTCGACCATGATGAGGACCACGTCCATGAAGACGCCCGCGCGGGCGGCGCGCGGGTGCATGAGCACCCAGTCCTCGCCAATGTCGAAGCGCGCCCGCAGCATCCAACGGGCCCGCGGCGTGGCGTTGGAGCGCCACTGTCCGCGGGCGCGCAGCTGGTCGACCAGCCAGCGGCCGTAGCGGTGCACGTGCGTCCGCAGCGCCAGCTCGCTGGACACGGTCGCTAGGATGCCGCTGGTGGCCTCGGGGCCGTGGCGCTGCTGGGACACGGCGGCGAGGGTCTGGTGTTTGAGCGCGGACGGGGGCTCGCCGCGGGCCCCGCGACGGCGCCACGCGAAGTAGTCCATCTGATACTTGGTCTGGGCGCGGGCCTCGCGCAGACGGGCCTGCGCGCGGGCCTCGCGCTCGTCGACCGAGAGGTCGTCGGCCTGCAGCGCCAGCCGCGCGCGGCGCAGGCCGCCGCCCACGCGGCGCATGGCCGCGCCGACCTCGCTCTGGTCCAGCCCGCGGTCGGCCTCGGCCAGGTCCTCGGCCGACAGCAGCCCGCCCGTCGGGCGGTCCGCGGGCTTGGCCACGCGCAGCGCGCGGGCGTGCTCCTTGGCCACCGCGATCACGGCCTCCTCCCGCGCGCGGCGCGCCGCGCGCTCCGTGGCCTCGCGCGCGCTCTCCAGCTCCGCGCGCTCGGCCGCGGCGCGGGCCTCGGCCTCGCGGAGGACCTCGTCGTCCTCGTCCGACAAGGGGCCGACGGCGGCGGCGGCGGCGGCGCCGCCGCGGCGACGTCGTGGCATGGGTGTGACCGCTTCGTGTGTCGTAACGCAGGGCATCAACATTAGGCGCGGGGCACCACGGACTCGCGCGCGCGGAGGGCGGCGCGGGTCACCACGGGGCTCAGCCGCGTGGTCAGCGGCGGGGCGCGGAAGATACTCGCGGGCGTGGGCTGCAGGGGCTCGTCAATGCGGCGGTCCGCGGCGCGGTCCGCCCGCTCGTCCTCGGCCTCGCGGATGGTCGAGGCCGCGCCCAGCGAGGCCTCGATGAGGCGGGCCGCGGTCAGCGCGTGGCCCGAGGAGTCGATCCCGCCCTTGGCCCGCACGTCGTCGTGCTCCGCCGAGCGGATCGCGCTCGGCGCGAGCACGCCCGAGCCCACCGTGATCCCGAACAGGCCCGCGGCGCCGATCTGGTTGAGCAGGTCGTGCGCGCGGCGCACGGCCGTCATGTCCGCGCTGCGAATGAGCCCCGCCGCGTCGGCGATCCCCGCGGCCCCGCTGGAGATGGCCGCGCGGCCGAGCTCCTGGATGAGGACCTCGGGCGCGCGCGGGTCGCTGAGCACGGTCTCGCGCACGGCGGCGGGGGCGGCGGGGCCCGTGTAGGTCGCGTAGAGCAGCTCCCCCAGCGCGCGGACCGCGGCGTCGTCCCTGCGCGCCTCGGTCAGCAGCGCCTGCCGCACGGTGCTGCCCGCGGTCGGCGTGTCGCTGACCATGTAGGTGCCCGTGGCCACCACGCGCTCCTCGACGCGGCGCACGGCGGTCTGCAGGGCGCGGCGCATCATCGACCCCGCGGAGGCGTCGCGGGCCACGGCCTCGGCGGCCAGCCGCCCGAGCTCGGCCACCAGGGTCCCCGCGCGCCGCGGGTCCGTGCGGTCGGCGGCGCGCAGCTCGCTGGCGGCCGCGGGGAGCGCGGCGTTGAACGCGTGGGACAGCCAGCTGGCGACGAGGTCCTCGGCGCGGCGCGGCGCGGTGCGCTCGGCCGAGCGGGCGGTGCTCGCGTCGCGCGCGGCGTCGGGCGCGCGCGCGGCGAACAGCTCGCCCAGCGCGACGACGAGGTCCTCGGAGCGGCGGGGGTCCGTGCGGTCCGCCGAGCGGGCGAGGCTCGGGTCGCGCTCGGGGCCGACCGCGGTTTGCAGGCGCCCGACGCCCGTCACGTGGAGCCCGCGGTGCACGCCCAGGTCGGGCTTGGGGTAGACGCGGGCCTCGAGCGCCTCGTTGAGCCCGTCGCGCAGCGCGGGCACGTGGTCCAAATTGACGTGCGCGTAGCCCTCGTCGTCCGTCCACGCAAACTCGTCGTTGTGCGGGCCCCGCATGTCGTCCAGCCGCGCCAGCTCCAGCATGCGCTCGCGGGCGCGCTCCTCGATCTCGAGCGGGAAGCTGGGCACGAGGACCCGCTCGTCGGCCACGGTGTCCGCGCGCTTGTGCGGCCGCGCGTCCGTCGGGGTCCAGCCCCCGTGCAGCGCGCGGAACTGGCGGTGCGCCGCGTTGGCCGAGACCCCGCGGTCCTTGTTGGGCGCGATGGGCGGGCTCTCATACCAGTCGAACTGCAGGCCCGTCACGGGGTCCACGTAGACGCCCGTGAACACGGCGTCCTGCGGCCCGCGGCCCATCCAGCGGTCGTCGAACTTGGCGCGGGGGTCCGCCTGCGCCTCGAGCAGCGCGGGCTTGGGGCCCGCGAGCCGCGAGCCCCCCGTCAGCGCGCGGACCCCGTTGCGGCGGCCGATGCCGTGCGCGGTGCTCTGGCCGTAGACGTCGGAGCCCTTGCCCACGCCCCTGTAGAGCAGGTCGAAGCCCTGCCGCGCGCTCTTGCGGTCCATGCGGCCCGCGCTGCCAAAGTCGGTGGAGCGGGCGGCGCGGTAGAGGAACACGTCCTTGGTGATGTCCACCAGCGGGTCCCACTGCGCGCCCCCGCCGCTGACGTCCGAGCCCCCGCTGGCCCCGCCCGCGGACGGCCCCGACGGCGGCGTTCCCGACGGGCCCAGCGCCCCCGCCGCCGCGCGCACAGGGGGCTTGGGCACGGCGTGCGCGCGGCCCGTGGCCGCGGCCAGCAAGTCCGCCGCGCGCCCGCTCCACGGGCTGGCCACCCGCGCCCAGTCGTTGTAGGCCACGCCCCGCGCCGCGTCGTAGTCCTGCGCGTGCCCAAAGAACGCGGCCGCGCCGCCCAGCCGCGGCGTCGACCGCGCGCGGCCAGGGCCGCTGGGCTTGATGACGCCGCTGTCGTCCGCGGACGGCTCGGGCAGCTCGACCTCGCGCAACGGCGGCCGCGCCGACGCGGGCTCCGCCGCAGGCGCGCCGAAGCGGTCCTCCAGCCCAGGCTCGGGGACTTGGAACGCGCCCTCGACGTCAAAGAAGCCCGCGGGGATCTCGTCAAAGTTGCGCGCGGCCCCCGCGTTGGCCGCGTTGATCGTCTCGTTTACCCCCGCGGGGCCCGCCCAGCGACGCATCGGTCCGTCGGGACCCAGGTCGATCCCGCGGGCCTCGAGATCCATCGCCATCTGCGTGCCGCGGTTTTGGTTTCCTACGCAGGCGGGCGAGCGGCAGCGCGCGGGGCCGAATTCGGGCACCGTTTGAGTCCGCTTCGCTGGCACACCTGCGTTCCATGTCCTCGCTGCCGTGCCCCCTGCTCTCGCGCCTGCGCAAGTTCAGCCACGGGACGGAGGACCTGCCCGCGGTCTCCTTCAACGTCGAGGGCAAGCTGGGCCTGTCGCTGCTGCTGCGCGCGGCGCTCGCGGAGATGGCCAAGCGCGCCGCGGACGAGACCGAGCGCGGCGGGCGCGTCATCGTCAAGATCCCCGAGGTCCAGGCCTGCATCGCGCGGGACGAGGACCCCAAGTCGGTGGCGGAATTCCACGACAGGGTGGCCGCCGAGGTCAAGCACCGCCTCGCGCTCGGCTACGACGCCGCGCGGCGCGCGCACGCCGACCGCGCGGAAGGCGCCGAGGACCCCGAGGCGACAACCAACGAGGACGAGGACGAGGGCCCGCCCACGAAGCGGCGGCGCGGGGCCGCGGGCGGCGGCGGCGGCTACGTCAAGCCCCAGCGCGGCGCGGCGCAGCGCGAGGGCGCCTGCGTGAGCATCGCGGCGGTCAACGAGGTCGTGCGGCATGCCATTGGCGACCGCCCGCAGCGCGTGAGCGAGGTGGCCGTGTTTGCGCTCGTGGCCTTTGCCAACGTCTTCGTCCAGAGCCTCATGGACCAGCTGCGCGCCGTGCTGGCGGCGCGCAAGAAGAAGCAGGTCAACCTCAGCGTCCTGCGCGAGGCCGCGCACGGGCTGGAGCCCGTGGCCCGCATCCTCGCGCGGCTGGACGTGCTCGTGCCGACCGAGGAAGAGATCGCCCAAGCGCGGGCTCGCGTCGAGCGGGCCCGCGAAACGGCGGCGGCGGCGGCGGCGGCGGCGGCGGGCGCGGAGGACCCTAAGTCGTCGGCGTAGGCGCGGGCTGGCGCCGCTTCTGGCGGCCGCGGACAAGAACGCGGGTCCCGAATCCGATGAGGACGCCCGCGCCAAAGGACAGCAGCGCAAAGCCGTGGCCGTAGACGCGGCCCCGTGCCCCGCGGGCCATGGCCGTCGCGTCAAAGTAGAGCAGCAGGAGCAGCACGATGGAGCCCAGCAGCACGCTCCCCGCCAGCCCGCTGCCCGCGCCCGCGACGAAGCTCGCGGGCCACAGCACGTAGTCCCGCACCGAGGCGTAGCCGCGGGCCGTGCAGTCCATCGCGTGGCTGGCCTTGTCCGCGACGTCGCCGAGCGCCTTGTAGACGACCGCGAACGTTTCCTTGGACTTGTTCATGTCCACCCAGTCCTTGGCGCTGGCGTGCACCATCATGGGACTCCATTCGTGCTTGTGGACCACGCGGATGAGGTCCGCCGTGTCGGGGTGCTGCGCGCAGTAGGCGTAGACCAGGGGCCCCGCCGTCCACAGCGTGCGGATCTCCGACAGGGCCTTGCCCGCGAAGCCGTTGGACCGCAGGCGGCGGATCATGCGCGGGATCGCGTGCCGCCAGAAGGAGGCCCCGCGCGTGCTCGCGATCCAGCAATTGTTCATGAGCACGCCGTCCGCGGGCACGGCGATCTGGTCCGCGTGGCCCCCGAGCAGGCCCTGCAGCGCGGCGTCGGAGGCGCCCGCGCGCGGCTCGAGATCGAGGTCCGCGTAGAAGCCGCCGAGGTGCTCGAGGACCACGCAGCGGCCCAGATCGCACTTCTGGATGATGGGCACCGAGGGATCGGTCAGCAGGGCGTGCGACGGCGGATCCACCGCCTTGGCCAGCGCGATGATGTCGTCCCCGCTCCACAGCGTGTAGCCCCACGCCGCGCCCAGCGCCCGCTCCCACAGCCCCCGCGCGCCGCGGAACTTGGCGGGCAGCGCGTGGGCGCCCTGCCACCAGACCTGGTGCACGTGGCGCGGGTATCCCATGGCGCGTCCTTTGTCTGCCTGCAGCGGGCTTCGTTTTGTGGGCGTTGCGGATACAAATTGTGTTGCGTTGTGTTCCCCTCCAATGCCCGTGACCGAGATCGCCGAGGGCGCGCTCTACGCGCTGCGCCCCGTGCCCCCCGCGGCCGCCGAGATCTGGAGCTTCTTCAAGAAGCAGCAGGCGCAGATGTGGACGGCCGAGGAGCTGGACCTCGCGTCGGACCTCGCCGACTGGAAGGCGCTCGCGCCCGAGGAACGCCGTTTCCTGAAGCACGTGCTCGCGTTCTTTGCGACGAGCGACGGCATCGTCAACGAGAACCTGATGACCAACTTTGCCGAGGAGGTCCGCAACCCGCAGGCGCGCGCGTTCTACGCGTTCCAGGAGGCCGTTGAGGTCGTTCATCAGGAGGTCTACGGGCTCCTGCTGGAGACCTACGTCGGCCCGCGGGCGCTGGTGGCCGTCGACGACGCGGGCGCGCTCCGCCACGAGCTTTCCGACGATTCGGCGCACAAGGAAGGCGACGCCATCGAGGTCGGCGGCGTGCGCGCGTGGGTGCGCCCCGAGCTGGAGGTCCTCACGCACGCCGTCACGACCATGCCCTGCGTCGCGCGCAAGGCCGACTTCATGCGCGCCTACATGACCCGCGGGCGTCCGTTCGCCGAGCGGCTGCTCGCGTTCGCGTGCGTCGAGGGCATCTTCTTCTCGGGCTCCTTCTGCGCCGTGTTCTGGATGCGCAAGCGCGGCAAGCTGCCAGGCCTCTGCTTCGCCAACGAGCTGATCGCGCGGGACGAGGGCCTGCACGCGGACTTTGCGTGCTACCTCTACAACCACATGGACCTCTGCGCGCTGGCGGAGCCCGCGGAGCGCCTGCCCCCCGCCGCCGCCGAGCGCATCGTCCGCGACGCCGTCCGCATCGAGGAGGCCTTCTGCACCGAGGCCCTCAACGTGGCGCTCATTGGGATCAACGCGGAGCTCATGTGCGAGTATATCCGATTTGTCGCGGACCGCCTGCTGCGCGAGCTGGGGTATCCGCCGACGTTCGACGCGCGCAATCCGTTTCCGTGGATGGATCTGATCAGCATGGAGGGCAAGACCAACTTCTTCGAGCGCCGCGTTGGGGAATACGCGCTGGCGGGCGTCGGTGCCGACGACCATCGCCGCTTCACGACGGAGGAGGACTTTTGAGCTCGGCCGATTCAAACAGCCCGTCGTTGGTCAGGAACAGCGGGCCCTGCTCGCGCGGCACGTTCTCGACGAGCGTGCCCCTGACCTTGGACACCTTCATCGCCTGCTTGCTGCCCCCTAGCTTGATCAGGTAAAACAGTCCTCCGTCCGTAACCGTCCCCTCGAATGGCTTGAAGC
>Ga0180431_10000499_pt1 | contig 57057 bp, 39 predicted proteins | sample SS_ome_11_FD_132459 | JGI IMG/M metagenome (GOLD analysis project Ga0180431, IMG submission 132459) | Hypersaline lake sediment archaeal communities from the Salton Sea, California, USA - SS_1_MS_1 metaG | ecosystem: Environmental > Aquatic > Non-marine Saline and Alkaline > Hypersaline >... | reverse complement strand
GCAATACCAGCGGAGAGGACAATAGTCGTCGCCCGGACAAATGATGTCGACAGGCTTATCGTAGCCGGCTTCGTGAACGCTCGCGTATTCTTCAATTTGCCGTACAACCGTATAGATGTCCGTGGTCGGATGAGCGTACACATACGGATTGCGACTGTCCGCATAATATTTGTATTCGGTCAGATACGCCTGCCATGTTAAGTAAACGGACCCTTCGAACAGCAACGCGATAACGATCAAACGCGGCAAAACATTCGGGGACAATCGTACCAGGAAAACGGCGCCAACCCCGGCCAACAGGATCATCCCGTGCAAGAAGCCCAGTGCACACCAGGGCGTCTTATACGGAATCGCTGAATAGAGGATCGTTAAAAAGAGCGTGTAGAACGCAAGGAACCGGACAAGCGGAACATTCGCGAAAGAGGCCCCTTTCTTTGTCATAGCCGCGATAAAACCGATAACGGCCAACAAGACAATAGGCGCCTCGGTCCAAAATGGTCCGTTGCCGTACCGAAAGAAAACGAGCATTTTCAGGTAGAACGACCACGGATTAATGTGCAAACTTGCCTGGTTCGCCCGGTCCAAATAGGTTGTATATGTGCGAATCGAATCCAGGATGCCGGCGGGATGAGACAGAAACGACGAAAAGAACAACGCCGAGACGGCCACACCAGCTACGATACCACCCACCAGGTGAGACGGTTTGACGGCATTGACGAAAGAACCTTTCCGGCGTTGCAACAATAGGGTAAGCACCCAAGCCAGGGCCATCGCTCCAAAAGCGATAATACACGTTTCCTTGGTAGCGTGCATCAGGCCCAGGCACATCCCCGTCAGGACAGCCCAGATCATCTTCTTGCGAACGGTATATCGGTAGCCGGAGACAATCGCCCCGAAGGTGAAACAAACCAGGAGCATCTCCTGGATGTAATAACGGCTGTAAAAAACCATCGCCGGTGAGACAGCGGTTAAAACAGCGGCGTAAAATGTGGCTCCCCCACCCAAGCCTCCGGTCATGAGCAAGAGCAGCAATACGAGACACACGCCGAAAAACATGGGCACGATGCGGAGGGTGAATTCCGTCACCTCGGTCAGCTTCTCCGCGCCGGCGAACCCGGCGGGAATCAACGTCAGGTAGTTGAGGGTCGGCCCGTGATACTCTACGGGATCGTACTCATAGAAACCCTCCTCCAGCAGTAAACGGAACTTGTCTGCGTGAACCGCTTCGTCACCGTGCAAGGGCCGCTGCTGGAGCCGCGGCAAACGCAGCACGAGCGCAACAACTGTCGCGGCCAAAATAAGGACGCAACATTTTTTGGTCATTTTAATTTACCGGCTTGCCGTAAACCTCGACCTCGATATAGTGGTTCAAATCGTTGCTGGTATTGCCGTTGCTGTAGAGGCGGACATAACGCCCTTTGATGTTGCCTTGAGACAACAGATCGATCAGCTTGCCCTCGTTCGTCTCGGTGTAGTGCATACCCTTGCCGACGCCGAGGCCCGCCGAATTGTCGATGTCGTTATTGAATACGGTTTGGACGTTCGTAATGAAATCCTTATCATCGGCCACCTGCACAACCACGTCGAAATACACCCGCGCCTGCTTGTGATAGTGCCAGGCGACAATGGCGTAAATCTCATGCATTGCTTCGAGATCGATCGTGACATACTGGACAAACGGGCCGAGCTCGACATAGCTACCGTCGGCGGCTTCTTTGTCGCCATCGGTGATCATTTCCAGCTCACCGATAATCGGCTCTTCATCGCTGCCGGAGATAGATTTGCCGGAGGCCACGTTCTTCGTTCCCGCGGGAGCTAAGAACGGCGCGCGGGGCTTACCCAGCGGTTTTTCGAGATTTTCTACCTTCGTATCCTGAGGCGTGCCGACAAACATCGGTTTGGGCAGCTCGATCTCGATCGGTACATAACCCGCTGTATCAGCAGACGGAGCCTCCTCTTCTTTCGGTTCTTCCTTCGGAGCCTCCGGGGCCGGCTTTTCCTCCTCTTTCGCAGGCTTCTCAGGGGCCGGTTGGGTGGTGGTTGGAGCGGGCTTCTCCGCCTTCGCTGCACTCACGGCCGGTTGTTCCGCATCTTGCTTCGGTTCAGGTTCATCCGTCGCTTTCTTACACGATGAGATGATGCATAAGCAAAGCACACACAACACACACACTTTCACGACCGACCCAAAATCTTTCTTAATCATTGTTCTTTCCACCTCGAAATTTTCAACACTCTAAAGGACTGATAAAATGACATATCATCAGCAACAACTATTCACCACATTAAATTGAAGATGTTATTCTATTTGTAGGACGTTGTCAAGGCATACAAAAGTATATTTTTTTCCTCCTTTTGCGCCCCGTTTGAAGCTGCGACCGGAAACAGAAAAGACGTAAACACTTATCAGAAATATATTTAGCCTCAAGCCCGGATTCCCCTAAAAAACACGGCAGGGATTCGTTCTTATTCTCGAATCCCTGCCGTATTCAATCTGCCTATTGATAGCGCAGCGGCGAATCCACAGAGCAAACTGTTTATTATTCGCTCTTGGCTTCTTCCGCCGGAGCCTCCTCAGCCGGGGCCGCGGGCATTTCGATAACCTTTGATTCCATACCCGCTTTGGCCAGGGCGAAGTAAAGTACAGCGCCGACGATAAAGGCCACCAGCGGCGCTGCTGGAATGTTAATCCTGGGAGGAACCAGGGGCAGGATGCCCACAACAAAACCAACAGCCCATGAAATCCAGCCGGCCATGTTCCAACCGGCTCTCGGACCGGCCCACTTCTTACCCGCCAGGATGTAATCGACCATCATCGCACCGCAAACCGGTCCAAATGATGCGCCGATGACTGTAAAGACGGCGCCCGCATCGCCCGCCCAGCCCGTTACGGCAAGGATAATACTTACAGCCGCACCGGCCCCGACAGACATAAATGGGTTGACTTTGGGCAACGTGGTCTTGAAACTATTGGCCGCGATGAAAGACGAGAAACAAGCCGGTGGGAACGCGGCAACGGCTAACAACAATCCCATCGTCTTACCGGCCCCGGGCGAACCCATGAGCTCTCCCATGAAACCGGGATCGGCGGGATTCATCGCGTACTTCGCCGTTGCACCGAACGCCCCGGCGGCGATCAGAATAGCCGCTCCGGCCGAAACAATCGTCGCCAGAGCGATTCCCATCAAACCGCCCATCTGGACGTCTTTTTCGTCTTTGCTGTTCATTCCGAAATCAACGCCGGCCGCTCCCGCCGTCGCAAAGAAACCCACGACAAACGTGATACTCAACATAATGACACCGATGAAACTCAAACCAGCCGTCGGTCCCCCTTCCGTCACTCCGGCGGCCACCAGGGCTTCGGCATCGAAATCACCGATTCCACCCAACGTCTTGGCCAACAAGATGAACAGGATCACCAGTGGGATGAGCGGGAGGAACGTAGCGACTTTGGCAACGTACTGGATACCCTTCAATCCGACGAAGGCTGCGACGGCCGCCCAGATGACAGCAATTATCTTCGCCGCGGCGGCGCTGCCGCCGAAGAGAGGGGCAAGGGCTTGTGATGCAAAATAGGCATTCACACCGAGCCAGCCGAATTGAAGGACGCCCATCAGAAATCCCGGCATCAGGAAACCGCCCTGAACGCCATAGGTCGATGTCCCTACGACATAAAGAGGAAGTCCCGTCTTCATACCCAACAGACCCGGAACCAAATAGAACAGGAAGTGGCATAAAAGCGCCGCGACAACCAAACCGAGAAGCGCTACACCAACGCCCTGGCTCAACACACCGCCGGGCTCGCCGCCGCCGCCGGATGGCGCCTGGCTCCAAAACACGAACCACAAGAAAATACCCGCATAGGTCGGTGCCGTGTTCTTGTACCAGGGAGCTCTGTTCGCCGCCGGATTCGGCTTTGCCATACTGACATAATCTGGCAATGCTCCATTACTCATGATTTTTTCTCCTAACTAAATCACCATCGATTATCGTCCACCGGCACCTTGCCGGGATTTGCCCTCATCAATATAACCGTTAAAACCGGATACAACCAGTTTTTTTGACGTTTATAAAGAAATTTATCCGCACAGTAAAACCACTAATCCGTCTTCGGGATTGGGATTCTCTGGCCGCCTTGCATTGCGGATTCGTGAGCGCAGATTCCCGTCATTGTCCAGTTCGCCGCGGCTTTAGCATCGACCGTCGATTCTCGCCCCTCGACAATCGCTCGAACGAACTCGTGCGTCAGGTGGGGATGCGAGCCGCCGTGCCCGCTGCCCTGGATGAAGGAGGTATGCTCGTGCTCTTCGTCGTACACGCCATGTCCCGTAAAGGGAGCAATCTCTTTCGGCAGAAGATGCCCGTAGTCGGGGATCTCGATGCGCTTGGCGTCCTCGTAGCCGGAATAAATCACCGGGCCTTCGCCGGCGGTCTGCTCCCACTCGAACGAGAGCTTCGTGCCGTACACGTCAAAGCTCTCCCTGTATTGCCGGATTGTATCAAAAAGAGAACGGGTCACTTCGCACGCCAAGTCTGAATCGGCGAGCTTAACAAGAGCGGTCTCGATCGCATAGGGTGCATTGTAGCGTTTGGCATAGTCTTCATCGATCCGGCCCGAACCGTGGCAAACGACGGACTCGGCGCGGGCGCCCGCAAGCCACAGCAACGGACTGACGGCATGCGTGGCGTAGTGCATCGGAGGAAAACCATACCAATATTCCGGCCAGCCCGGCAAACCCATATTCTGCTGGTGCGAGCCTCTTAAGAACTGTATCTTGCCCAATTGCCCCGATTCGACCAGCTCCTTCGCGTAGAGAAACTCACGAGAATAGACCGCGGTTTCCATCATCATGTACACCTTGCCGGACGCTTTTCTGGCCTCGGCGAGAGCGAGACAATCGTCCGTCGTGGTCGCCATCGGGACCGTACAAGCCGTATGCTTGCCCGCTTTCAAAGACGCCAGTGACATCCAGGCATGATCGGCAATCGGCGAAACGACGTGGATGGCGTCCAGCCCATCAATGCCCAGGAGGTCGTCGAAATTGGTGAAGCGCTTCTCGATGCCGAACTGGTCACCAATTTCATTGAGATGAGCCTCATTCCGCTGGCAAATCGCATAACACTCGGCATCGGGATGCCTTTGATAAATAGGAATGAACTCGGCGCCAAAACCCAGCCCGACCACAGCGACTTTTACCTTCTCCATCGGCTTTTTCTCCTTTCCGGCTCCTCTGTGGGAACCCCTTGTGCCTAAGAAAAAGAATATATACGTCGAAACCTCATCATGACGGATGAGGTTGCCATTTGTGTCAGGCTATTAAAAAGGGCCGCGACCCTTATGTGCCGCGCCCTTGGTAAGTATATGAAAGAACCGCGAACCTGGATACGATTATTTTGCTCTCATCCGGAACAAAAGCACCGTATGGAGGATAACCACCAGCGAGAAGACATACGCCGTATAACGGTGGATCATCAAAAGCAGTTCCTGCCAATGCGTCCCGAGCAGGGGAAACATGCTCGCAAGAATCGACAAGCCCAGGGGCAAAGTCAGAAAGACTATCAGCCAAAAAGTGATCTTCTGCCAGAGCCCGGAGCTTCTACCTGGCCTCGCCTCATCCCCTTCGGTCAGGGTCAAAAGTCGAACCAGACGCTCGAACCAGGGCAGATCGCCGGGTGTGAAACGGCATTGACGCGCCCACATGACCGCCAGAACCGCCATGCAGCCCGCGAAGACCGGCGCAAACGTTGCATGGATCATCACCAGATAGCCCGTGATGTGCTCGCCTAAGACCAGGACCGGATAAAAGCCGGTCAACGCCAATACCACAAAAGAGAACATTGCCACCAGGTACACCAGAATCCTGAAGTAATCCACGAGGCTACGTTTGTATTTCGAAATCGATCGGGACATATCACTCACATGCATAAAAGAGATTAATCATCTTTTCCGCCCAGAACATTGACAACACAGCCCAGGGCCTTGAGCGCGTAAAACAACAGAACGAACGCCATAACGGCGCTTGCACCGATAATGACCATCTTCATCATCGGACGGAACACAAACGAAAATGCGAACGCCCAGGCATAGGTTGGGGAAATATCCTGGAAATCAACCATCTTCTTCGCCTGTCGGTCCGCCGCGACGGGCGTATCGATGGCGACATCGCCGAAGAAGAACGGCGCATCCGTCCCGTGACAGTCGGTGCAATATCGAATGCCCAGAGACTGAGCGGCGGGCCGGACCTCATGTCCAATGGGCCACATATAAGGTTTGGCCGCGGGGTGGTCCGCCTGTTCGCTCAAAGTTCCCGAATCGTCGAGGCTGTAGAGTTTACCGCCGCCGACGTAAACGGCCTTTCCGGCGGATTTCAGCGCCGTCAGACCTTTCACGATATGATCTGCCGTGAAATCGGGCCAGTCGCCGGAGAAGGGAAGCTCTTCTTTCTCGAACAAGTCGCCGATGACCTTTTTGACGGTATTGAATTCAATCGGTTCGACCTGTTCGCCTTCGAGAACGCCCCAAAACGCCGGCCAAACGAGCTTATGCGGCGCGATCTTGCCGTCTTCCTGCTTGGCAAACACCGGCGAAGCGATATGCGGAAGCATCTCGGGCGCTTTATTCACATTCGGTGTCCCGAGACGATGGGCCATCGATGTCTTCGTCGGGTGCGGTTCGGCCTTTGGCCACGGACCCGAGTGACAAGCCGTGCAGGTCAGCCTCTCGAAATGCACCGCCGGAAGACCGAGATGCTCGGGTACCGGGGCGCCCAAACGCCCGCCGGTCGGATCGGACGTGGACTTATCTCCCAAGTGACAACCCTCGCAGGAGGACGTCGCAACCAGCTTGTTGGACGACGTCTTTTCTTCGCCGGGATAACCGCGATTGATGTTATGGGCAATCCCGTTGCGGTGACAATCCACACAGGTCATGCCCGCCTTCATGTGGATATCCTCGTCGCAATGCCATTTTTCGGTATGCCCCTCGCCGATATAAAGGTTCGAGTGACAGAAGTAACACCGTTGCGAAGGCACTTCTCTGTGGATGTCAAAGAACACCGTGTTCTCATAGTCGAACACGTTTTTGTGATAGGCGATCATCGGCGGCTTTTTCTTCCCGCTCTGAGCCGATTCGACCGAGAAAGGATCGTATGGATCGTACATTTCATCCATTTCGTTGGCCGAACCGGTGACCGTGGCCAAACCGGACGACGCGGCGGTCGCCCAGCGGAAATTGCCGCGGCTGACCTGAACAGCGTATCCGGCGGGCCCGCCCTGATCCTGTCGCGGATCGCCGTTATGGCAAGCCAGGCAGTTCACTTCCAGCTTGCCGGTAACGTACTGACGCATCACCTCGTCCGGATCGTCGATCTCACCGGGTCCGCCGCCCGGCATCTGCCGGCCGAAGATCTTGGTAAACTCGTGATCGCTCAGTCCGAACTGCGCCGGCTTATACGTCCCCGGCCAGGAACGGTAGGAAAGCGGTATTTGTGTGCCCGTGCGCGCATCCACATAGAGCCAGGGCTGGCCCGGCCGGCCGTCTTCGGCATTCGGATCGACCGCGTTAAAATGCCAGCCGCCCGCGATGATCCCGTAGGTGTGACACTCCCCGCAGGTCAGGCGGGTGGAGAAAGGCAAGAGCACCTCTTCCTCGGGATCGATGTTCGGATCGACCTTGATGGCCTCGTCGTCCGGCTCGCTCGGCTCGGAAAGCAGTTCAATACGGTGAATGGGATGTGCCCTGCTGCCGTCGCTTTCGTCGCCCAGAAGTTTTCCAGGTTCGTTCTCAGCCGCCCCGGCGACAAGGCACAACGTTAGTACGCATAGAGCGCCTCTGAATGTCCATCCTCTTTTCAAGGCTCGCACAATCCTTCCTTCAAATGCACAGACTTTTTTCATATAACGGTTTATTCAAACGCTTACACTTCGAAGTCGCTGGGCTTGAATTCCAGCTTCCTTCCGGCTTCAATCGCCTCGTTCACCTTCAACACCGTCACAGCCGTCTCGTATCCGATCTGTCCGGGGCAAGTCAGCTTCGCCTTGCCCTTCATGGCATCGAAGAAGTTCTCAAGGTGCGGCTGATGGTACGGCTTATTATCCATCGTGATCGGAATGTCATAGCTGGGCGGCTTCGGCGACTCGCGTACATCGAGAACCGCATCACCGGCGGTCTTTTCCTCTTCCGGCTCAACCGGTTCTTTGATATAGCCCATCTTCACCCACTTTTCCCAATCCGTCGCGGGCTTCCAGGCCTCGCGGTAAACCGTGCCGCGCCCGGAGGCTTCCGAGATGACCAGCGAGCCTTCGTCGCCCATGAAGGTCTCGTAGTACCCGTTGCTGCTGTTGGTCGTGATGGTCTGATAGAACGCCCTGACCGTCCGGTCGCCGACGGGATACTCGTAGATAACCATTACGTGATCGTACCAATCGTGCCCTTTCCAGTAATCGACGCCGCCGCTGGCCATGACGGCCTTGGGATTGGAGCCGATGAACCAGCTATAGATGTCAATCTGGTGCGAGCCGAGGTCCACTATCGGGCCGCCCCCGAGTCCTTTGTACCAGCGCCAGTTCCTAAACTGTTGCATCGACTCATAACCATACTTCTCCAGGATATCCTCCGGGATGGGGGCATTCTTGGGAAAGCCCAGATCTTCACAGGCCGCCTTGCTGCGGTTCCACTGCCCGTTGACGGTCGTGATTTTGCCCAATAGCTTCGCGCCGTCGATCAGCTTGTCATAGCAGTGTCGATAGCGCGGATTGCTTCGACGCTGGTGGCCGATCTGAAGCAGCTTACCGGTCTCCTTGGCCGCCTCAAGCATCTTCTTGGCGCCCTCGAGGGTATTGGACATCTCTTTTTCACAATAGACATCCAACCCGGCTTTAAGAGAGTCGATCGTATGGTCCGCGTGCCAGAAGTCCGGCGTGGCGACAATCACCGCATCAAGATCTTTCTCGTTGGCGAGCATCTCTTTGTAATCCTCGTACGTATTGTGCTCGTGACGGTAGGCCTTGAGCATACGTGAAACACGTCGTTGATTGTACTTTGTCCAGATATCGCAGACGGCCTTAAAACGAACGCCGGGAATGTTTCGACAGGCATTCATCAGGACCTGACCCTCGGCCCCGGCTCCAAGTAACGCTACGTTAATGGTATCTGCCCCGGCGGCGCCGGACTGGGCCAAAAACGGCGAAAAAGCCAAACCCGCACCTGCAGCCGCGGTGGAACGCAGAAAACTACGTCTGTTTATTCCTGTATTTGTTCTTTGATCGCTCATAGTCCTTTTATCAACTCCAAAAAGTTAACAATTATCTGTTTTCAGTCCAACGGTCGTGCAATATAGCAACGGACCGCTGCACTGTCAAGCACGCACCTGACGTTTTTTGATTCCGCGGAATCCACAACCATCGAGGCGAAAATGCCTTACGTGAGCGCTCTCGCCCGCAATGGGATTACTTTTTCAAAGGTTTCACGATAATATTACGATAGGCCACAGGCCCATGATTGCCCTGGAACATCAATGGGCCGGTCGGCGCTTCCTTGCCGGCCACGCCGCCGGGCGTCTGCTTCGGCATCTCAAGGTCTTTATGAAGCAACTGGCCGTTTAACTCGACCTTAAGGAACTCTGCGTTCTCCTTTTTATTACTACCGTCGAACCTGGGCGCCTGCCATTCAATAATATACTTTTGCCACTGGCCCGGCTTCAGACACGCGTTAACCGGCGGCGGCGAAGCGCCGTAAATAGCGCCCATATCGCCATTGCCCATCGTCTGACGGCCCCAACTATCCAGCACCTGGATCTCATATTCGCCCATTAGATAGACGCCCGAATTAGAGCCCTGGGGCACCATGAGCTGCAGCTCGATTTGGCAGTCGCCGAACTTGGCCTCGGAGTAGATATCAACACTTTCGCCGTGTTTTTTGGGCAGATTGACCATCTCCCCCTTACCTTCGGCTGCAATCAAATGCTTGGGGTTGTCCGGCGAGACCTTGGCTTTACCCACGACCCATTTGCTCTTCTGCTGATTGCCCTTGAGCTTCCAACCGTCTAAATTCCGGCCATTAAACAGCAGAACCGCATCGCCGTACCTGGGCTTGAGTTCTCGAACGTAGATATCCTTGAATTCCACGACCATCGGGGGGCCTACGTGAATTTGCAGTGCCAGGAGCCCTTGCCGAGCAGCCCCCTTTCGATCCTTCGGATCGGCAGGATCGACCACCCGATCATTGTCGATGAGCTCCATCGTCTGGTAGCCGTTGAGATAATGTTTGATATGGTTACCCTGGGCGATGATGCGGTACTCGTTCCAGTCCTTTTCCTTGTAGAAGCCGACCTTAATCAGCTCGTTCGCATCGGAGACGTTGCCGATGACTTCTTTTTTACCGTTCTCGTCGATCACCATTAAATCGCCGACATTGACGAGCCAGCCCCGGCCTTTCTCATGGTAGAGAAAACCAGCCATTTCTGGATTATTGATAACCTCGGCCTGATAGCCGCTGATGACCCATTTATCGACTTCTTTACTGCGGTACTGGACGCCGGAATTGCCGTCCAAAAGACGGAACTTGATCTTCAGCTCGAAATCCCTGAGCTCGCCGCCGCGCCAGACAATGAACGAGTTGCTGCGAAGAGGATTTTCGGGTGTCGTTTCGCCGTGAATCGTCCCGTCTTTGACCGACCAGTAACGCGGATCGCCATCCCAGCCGTTCAGGTCCTTGCCATTGAATATGGAAACCCACCCATCACCAGCGAGCGTCGTCGTTTCAGAACCGATCAGAAAGACGAGGAACAAGCTGAAGACCAGCGTCATGACGATGTACTTGTTATCGCTGTTTCTCATTCGTATATACCTCTTTGCAATGCGCTTTTAGTCAAACGATTTAATTTTCAAATTCATAAGCCAGACGGGATTACCGTGATACTGGAAGCCGATGTGCCCCTCGCGGGCCATATCTTTATAAGCATAACGGAACTTATTTTTCGTCCCCGCGGCAATCGGCGGACCGGGATTCCTGCCGGCCTCAGTCCACTGATCCAGGTCCATATCAATGATATCCTGTCCGTTAAGATTGATATAAATCTTGTTGTCCAGGCAGGTAATGACGTAATGGTTCCACTCGCCCGGCTTGCGGGTTGCATCTTTCGAGGGCGAAAGGCAATCATAGACGGCGCCGCACTGACCGTGCTTGGCTCCGTCGGTCGTGGCGTGAATCTGGATTTCGATCGTTGTGTGGATCCAGTTCCTTAAATCGGCGCCGCGGATAAAGACGCCGCTGTTCCCCTTTTCGGGAACTTTGAAGTCGAGCTCGAGGATAAAATCGCCGTAGCGCTCTTTCGTCCAAATATCTCCGTGCCCGGTCGGCGCCGGCCCGAGGACGCCATCGTCGCCATAAACCCAGGCATCCCCGCCCTTCAGGGCGTTGGACAAGTCCTGCTTGAAAACGGGTTTGTACTCGATATCACTGAGTTCGGCCTGTTTTTTCCGGAAGAATTCCACGCACTTTTTGATTTCCGGCATGGAATTGAGCCAGTTGTGCTCGTACTCGATTGAGAAAACGCCTTTGAAACCCTGACGCGCCAATTCTTCCAAAATCGCCCCAGCCTGGCTTATGCCCGTACCCCAGGGCACATCGTGCGCCGATCGCACGCCGAACACGTTGAGGTCCTTAAAATGGAGGCTGATAATGCGTTTTTCCGCTCCGAGCTTCTTAATGGCTTCGAGCGGATCGACGCCGGAACGGGTCCAGTGGCCCGTATCGGCGCACGCCCCGATCCATTTGCTTCGGCCCTTGCAGACTCTCAAGACCGTATCCGGATCCCAGTAATGCGAAGGCTTCGGATGATTGTGCAGTGCGACGCTGATTTTATACTCCTTACAGAGCTTGTCGATCAGATCGAACGCGTCCTCCGGCGGCTCCGAAACGATTGTTTTAATCCGCATTTCCTTCGCAAAATCAAAGACTTTTCGACATTCCGCCTCGTTGTTGGGCAACCCAACCACACCGTAGTTCATGAGTGTAACACCCGCATCCCGAAGCTTTTGCATCATCAGCCTCCGGTCCTGAGCGGACATGGTGTGGCCGACCTTCACATCGGATTTTTCCTTGCTGAGCGGCTGGCCCGGATAGCATTCGATGACATCCATGCCAAGCGCCTTGTTCTTGTCCACCGCCTCGAAAAATGTGAAGCGGTTGAAACTATACGCCTGCATGCCCAGTTTCCAGTCTTTCCAGCTATCCGCTACCGCCGCCTTGGGCAAAAAGCCAACACACAAAGCTAACGCCAGCAGAGCCACAGTCAATTTCGTTTTCGTATTCATATCTTTTCTCCTATTAAATTAGACGTTGTTCGGGCAAAGAATAATATATTTACAGTGTCCAGCCGCGACGATATTTCCGCCGTAGATGCTCGTTGATTTCGGGCATATTGGTTACTTTCAACGCTGCGGAATCCCACTGAATCTTCCGGCCGGCCTTGGCTGCGATGTTACCCAGCAGAATCGCTTCGGTCAAAGGACCGGCATAATCGAAGTTCGATAGCGGCTTACGACCTCCCTTACAGGCTCGGACCCATTCCTGATAATGGCCGTTGGCGCCGTCTTTTTCGCGGGGCAGGAACGGTTCCGGCGCCTTGTAGCCCCTCATCTTCGAGTAGGGAATCAACGCCGGCCGACTGCCATGCGGCAGAATGAGCGTGCCCTTGTCGCCATAGTAGAGCCCGCCCTGGCCGGGCAGCTTACGACCTTCTTCAAGTTCTTTCGGACGAGGCGGCCGATTCTCGCCGTCATACCACTTTACGGTTACCGGGGGATGACTACCACGGGCCGGGAATTCCCAGGTAATGACCGTCTTGGTCGGATAGGTTTCATCGCTGAACGGTCCCGGATCGGCTTCGATGCTTGTCGGGTAATCCAACTCGAGCGCCCACCAGGCCGGATCGATGATGTGACATCCCATATCGCCCAGAGTCCCGGTCCCGAAATCCCACCAGCGGCGCCATTGGCCCGGCAGGTAGGTCGGATGGTAGGGTCGGTACGGCGCCGGGCCGAGCCACAGGTTCCAATCCAGCGTCTCTGGAACAGGCGGGGTATCCGTCGGGCGCGTACCGCCGCCCCAGTTCTTGCCGCTCCAGAGATCCACTTTGCGAACCTTGCCGATGGCACCCGACTGGATCATCTCGACCATCGTTTTCATTTCCGTCGTGGCGTGAAGCTGGGTGCCCATTTGCGTCTGAACGCCATGCTTGCGGGCGGCTAACGTCAACTGCCGCACTTCGTACACATCATGGCACAGCGGCTTCTGGCAATAGACGTGTTTATTCCGCTTAATCGCCGCCATCGACGCCACGGCATGAATATTGTCGGGCGTCGAAACGCTCACCGCATCGATGTTTTTGTCTTCGGCGTCGAGCATCTTGCGGAAGTCGCGGTACTTCCTGGCCTTGGGCAACCTGTCGAACGTTTTGGCGGCATGTTTCCAGTCCACATCGCATAACGCCACGATATTTTCGCCGGCGAACTGCCCGATATCACTGGCCCCCATGCCCCCGATGCCGATGCAGGCGATATTAAGCTTCTCGCTCGGCGCGACGCGACGCGGACCGCCCAGCACGGAGCGCGGGACAATAGTAAACGCAGCAATGGCCGCGGATCCGCCTAAGAATTGCCGTCTCGATATTTGTCTTGGTGTCATTATACTTCCTCACTCAATCGAAAATCTCAAATCGTAGATCCTAAATCACTATAGCGTCCAACCCTCGCGAAATTCCGGCTTGACGTACTTGGCCGCTTCATCGCAATTCGTGACTTTCATATTCTCAGAATCCCATTCCAGCGGTATGTTCTTCAGACGCATGGCCAGCACGCCCAGGAGCACCGTCTCCGTCAGCGGACCGCCGTACTCGAAGCTCGAGCTGGCGGGGTTGCCGTCCTTGCAGGCGCGGACCCAATCCTGTTCGTGCCCGCCGGAGCCGCTTTTTACGCGCGGCAACGTCTGGTCCGGCCTGTCATAAGCCCTCATTTTCTTTTCGGGGATGATCCGCACGCCGCCGGCGCCGTGCGAGCCGTGCATAATCGATCCATTTTCGCCGACCAGCACGGTTCCGTTGGTTCCCAGTTTGCGCCCGGGCTCCAGGTCTCTGGGTCTCGGAGGCAAAAGCCGACCGTCATACCAGGTTAGTTTAACCGGCGGCATCTTGCCCCGCGCTGGAAATTCATAACGCACAACCGAAGCTCGCGGGTAGGTCTCGGACGCCATCTCCGGTTTGTAGTGCGTTGTAGATGCTTCCACGCGCGTCGGGGCCCCAAGTTTGAGCGCCCAGAAGGGAGGGTCGATGATATGACACCCCATATCGCCCAGCGCGCCGGTGCCGAAATCGTACCAGCCACGCCATGTCGTCGGACAGTAAATCGGATGATAGGGCCGGTATCGAACCGGGCCAAGCCAGAGGTCCCAGTCCAGCGTATCCGGCACGGGCGGCGTCTCCTCGGGCCGGGCCATGATGGGAAAGTCCGACCACGGATGGCCGCCGACGGGACGATCGCTCCATGAATGAACCTCGCGAACCGGGCCGATAGCGCCGTCCTGAATCCACTCGTAGAGCAGTCGAATCTCATTGGATGAATGGCCCTGATTGCCCATCTGCGTTTGGACCTTGTACCTCCGGGCCGCCTCGGTCAACATACGAACTTCGTAAATCGAATGGGCCAAAGGCTTCTGGCAATAGATGTGCTTTCGGCGTTTGATACAAGCCATCGCCGCGACCGCGTGGGTGTGGTCGGGTGTCGCCACGATCACCGCGTCGATGTTCTTGTCCTCTTTGTCCAGCATGACGCGGAAGTCTTTATACTTTTTTGCGTTGGGGAACTTCTTAAACGTCCCCGCGGCGTGTTGGTCATCCACGTCGCACAGGGCAACGATATTTTCCGTGGCGCACTTGTTGATATTGGCTCCGCCCATACCCCCGGAGCCGATAGCCGCAATGTTAAGCTTCTCATTCGCTCCCTGGACACCATGACCGCCCAGCACGCCTCGCGGGACAAAGGTAAACGCCGCACCCGCGCCGGCCGCACCGCGCATCAAATTGCGGCGCGATATTCTCCGATGCTGATTACTCATAATCAATTAACCTCTCATTGTTCCTGTAGCCCTTATACAGTCCATCCTTGGCGATACTCGCGACGCAAATACTGATTCGCCTCGGGCAAATTGGTCACCTTCATCGCGTCGCCGTCCCAGTGCAGCTTCACTCGGGTCAATTTCTCTTTTAGCGCCGGCCGGATGGCGAGGTTGCCTAACAGGACCACCTGCGCCAGCAGACCCGCATGATCGGGGAAGTTCGAGCCGGCCGGCTTGCCGCCCTTACAGGCGAGGATCCATTCCTTGTGATGGCCGGGCGAACGTTCGAGCTTTTGAGGCGGCTTGCCGTATGCCTTCTGCCGCGACTCGGGAATCAACCGGTCCCCGAACATCTTGCCCTTGTCGCCGACGAGGAGGGTACCGCCCGTCCCCCACGCCCGACCTTCTTCCAGTTCTTTGGGCCGGGGCGGTTTCATCCCGCCGTCGTACCAGTGCAACGTCACCGGGTCGAGACCGCCTCGCGCCGGGAATTCATACGTGATGCGCGACGCCACGGGGTACGTTTCATCGTTCACAATCGTGCAGCATGCCTCCACCGTCGTCGGGTGGCCCAGTTTCAAGGCGCGGAACACGGGATCCATTTGGTGGCAACCGATGTCACCCAGCGCGCCGGTGCCGAAGTCCCACCAGCCCCGCCATTTGAAGGGGTGATACGACGGATGATAAGGACGATAAGGCGCCGGGCCGAGCCAGAGGTCCCAATCCAGCGTCTCCGGTACGGGCGGTTCGTCCTCGGGCCTTTCTTCTCCCTGGGGCCAGTACAATCCGTTGATGCCTCTCATCGGCCGATCGGTCCAAATGTGAGCCTCGTGCACCTGGCCGATGGCGCCGTCCCAAACCGTCTCGCTCATAAGACGCCGGCCCTCGCCGGCCTGACCCTGATTGCCCATTTGGGTGGCCACCCCGGCTTTGCGCGCCGCTTCGGCGAGCGTACGAGCCTCATAGACGGAGTGCGTCAAGGGCTTTTCACAATAGACATGCTTACCCATCTTAACAGCCATCATGCTGGCGGGAAAATGGCAATGGTCCGGTGTGGCGACCATTACCGCATCGATGTTTCTGTTCTCTTTCTCCAACATTCTTCTAAAATCTTTGTACGTCTTGGCCTTAGGATAACGCTTGGACGCTCCCCTTAACCGATTACTATCTACGTCACATAAAACGGCGATGTTCTCACTTTCCAGCTCGCGCAAGTCGCCGCCCCCGCGGCCGCCCACGCCGATCCCGGCGATATTCAGCTTTTCACTGGGTGCCACCTGGCGCGGTCCGCCCAGCACGTGCCGAGGAACGACCGTAAATGCGGTCGCGGCCGCTGCGGCGCCCATAAAATCGCGCCGTGTTAGTTTACTTCTCTTTGTCTGTTTGGGCTTTTTGTTGTCTCTCATGGCAATATTCCTCTTTCAATCGTAAATCGTTACAGCGTCCAACCTTCGCGGTATTCAACCCTGATATATTTATTCGCCTCGGGTAAATTCGTGACTTTCATGTTCGGACCGTCGTAATGCAGTTTAAGGCCCTTCTCATATAATTGCTTGCCCATGCGCAGCGCGACGTTGCCCAATAAGACCACTTCGGTCAACGGTCCTGAAACGTCGAAATTGGAGCCGGCCGGATCGCCGCCTTTGCAAGCGTTCATCCATTCCTTATGATGGCCCGGCGAACGCGGAAGGACCTTCGGGGGTTTGCCGTATTCTTTGCTTTTTGCCTCCGGGATCAGCCTGTGACCCAGCATCTTGCCTTTATCGCCGATGAACAAATTCTCGTCGGCATTGCCAAAACGCAAACCTTCCTCAAGCTCTTCCGGCCGAGCGGGCATCAGGCCGCCGTCGTACCAGGTGAGCTTGAGCGGCGGCATATCGCCTCGGGCCGGAAATTCATAACGCACCATCGAGGCCAGAGGCGCGGTCTCAGCATTAACACCGCTGGAACAGGCCTCGACGCTCGTGGGATAGCCCAATTTCAAGGCCCGGAAGATCGGGGCGAACTGATGACAGCCGATGTCGCCCAGAACGCCCGAACCGAAATCCCACCAGCCGCGCCATGTGAAAGGAAGATAACATGGATGATAGGGCCGTTCTGGGGCCGGGCCCAGCCACAGGTTCCAATCGAGCGTCTCGGGTACGGGCGGTGTGTCTTTCGGTCGATCAATCCCACGCGGTGAGATGGGTCTTCTGCACCAGGAATGAATCTCGCGCACCGGGCCGATGGCGTCGTCCCAGATGAACTCGCACACCAAACGGGTCTTCTCGGAAGCCTGACCCTGGTTGCCCAATTGCGTCACAACCTTCGCCTCGCGCGCCGCCTCAGTGAGCTTGCGCACTTCGTAAATCGAATGGGCAAGCGGTTTTTCGCAATAGACGTGTTTGCCCATCTTGATCGCCGTCATTGCGATCACGGCATGCAAATGGTCCGGCGTCGCGACCATGACGGCATCGATATCCTTTTGACGATCCAGCATCCTGCGGAAATCACGGTACTTCTTCGCGCTGGGGTATTTCGTGAATACCTTCGCGGCGTATTGGCTATCCACATCGCACAGCGCAACGATATTTTCGCTCGCCAGTTCGTGGAGGTCGCCCGCGCCGCGACCGCCAATCCCCACGCCGGCGATATTGAGCTTTTCGCTCGGCGGCGTACGACGGGGTCCGCCCAGCACGTGACGCGGAACAACGGTAAACGCCGTTACAGCCGCCGCAGTACTTATGAAATCACGCCGTGTGACACTTACTTTCCCCCCGTCGTCTGCTTTTACCCTTTTGTCCATCGTAGAACATCTCCTTTGCAGCATAGCTGTTCGTCGCGCCCGTCTGCTTGAAAAAGCGCTGGGTGGCAGGATCCCGAAGGGATGTGGCTGCCACCCTTGTTTATTAACTTATCGAATTTAAATCGACCAGCCGACGCGATAAAACTTGGTGATGTAGTTGTCGGCCTCGGGACAGTTCGGCGAGCGCATCGTTTTCGAGTCCCACTCGACGCGCTGTTGGAGCCGGACCGCAAGGTTGCCGACCAGCAGCGCCTCGGTGAACGGCCCGGCGTACCAGAAGCCGGACTTCGCGTCTTCGGGCTTGCCCGCTTTGCAGGCGTCGATCCATTCCTGATGATGCCCGGGCGATCTCGGCAACGTCTTGGGCGGCTTGCCGTATTCTTTTCTCTTCGCATCGGGAATGATTCGCGGCGTACCCGCATGACCACCGCCCAGCAGTGAACTCTTGTCTCCGACAAACAAAATCCCATTACCGCCCAGGCGGAGGCCTTCTTCCAAATCACGAGGCTTGGGAGGCAATTTTCCGCCATCGTACCAGGTCATCTTAATCGCGGGCCGATTTCCCTTGGCCGGGAACTCGAAACGAATGATATTCCAGATAGGCAACGTCTCATCGTTAACACCGCCGGTCTCGGCCTCGACCGCCGTCGGGGCGTCCAGGTCCAGTGCGAAGAAGGCCGGGTCCGCGTTGTGAACGGCCATATCGCCGATGGCGCCGCAGCCGAAATCCCACCAGCCGCGCCAGTTAAACGGGCAATACGTCGCTTCGCCGCCTCTGCCGTTGGGGAACTTCGCGTACGGCCGCCAGCGGGCAGGCCCGAGCCACAGATCCCAGTCAAGAGTATCGGGGACCGGTATGCTGCCTTTCGGCCGGCCAATCCCCTGAGGCCACCACGGCCTTTCAGCCGTGCCCGCCCGGTCGCTCCAGACGTGGACCTCTTTAATGGTACCGATGGCATTATCCTGAATATATTCCTTGTAGAGCCGCAAACCATCGCCCGCGTGTCCCTGGTTGCCCATCTGCGTCACGACGCCGGTCTCCCTGGCGACTTCCGTCATCCGTCGCGCTTCGTACACCGTGTGCGCCATGGGCTTCTCGCAATAGACATGCTTGCCCATCTTCATGGCCATGATCGCGGCCGGGGCGTGGATATGGTCCGGGGCGCCGATCACGACGGCGTCGATGTTCCGGGCCTCTTTTTCCAGCATCTTACGGTAGTCGCGATACACCTTGGCGTTGGAATACTTCTTAATGGTATTCTTTGCCCGGTTCAGGTCCGCATCGCACAGAGCAACGATGTTCTCACTTTCCACACCTCTTATGTCGCTGGCGCCGCGACCACCGACGCCGATGCCGGCGATGTTGAGCTTGTTGCCCGTTGAGCCGGCCATGACCCGCTTCGGCACAAACGTAAAGGCCGCAACCGCCGCTGCAGCGCCCATGAAATGACGACGCGATATTATTAACTTCTGTGGCTTGTTTGTTTCTTTCTGATCTGACATAACAATATTCCTCAGTAGGGTGGGCTTTAGCCCACCATTTCAATCCCTACAACTCCGTATCGATTTACATTTCCAGCGACCAGCCTTCACGATAATGCATCTGCACGAACTCGTTGGCCTTTTCGTTGTTGGTGACGCGCATGTTTTCGCCGTCCCAGAGTAGCTTTTTACCGACGTTCTCGGGACGAATCGCCAGGTTGCCCATCGTGACCATCTCGGTAAACGGTCCGGCGTAATCGAAGTTCGAGGTCGCCTTCCCGCCTGTCTTGCACGCCTCGATCCAGTTACCTTCGTGGCTCGTCTTGATCCGCTTGAGCGTTTGCGGAGGTTTATTCCTGGAGAACTCGCGCATGCGCGAATAGGGTAGCAGTTGAGGACCGCCGCCATACTCACCACATCGCAAGACACCCTTGCTACCAATGAACAACACATTGCTCGATTCCTGATTCAAGGGGCGCTCGATCTCCAGCGCCTCCGGGCGTTCGGGCTTGAGACCGCCGTCATACCAGTGCACTTTGACGGGCGGCATCCCCTCGCGGGCCGGGAATTCGTAATGAACAATCGAAGCCAGGGGGAATGTCTCTTTATTGACCGGTGTACAACTGGCTTCCACACTGGTTGGGTATTTGAGCTTCAGCGCCCAGAAGACCGGGTCCAAAACGTGGCAAGCCATATCCGCCAGGGCGCCGCCGCCGAAATCCCACCAGCCGCGCCAGGCAAACGGCGCATAACATTTGTTGTAGGGACGCTTAGCTGCCGGGCCAAGCCAGAGATCCCAATCGAGCGTACCGGGTATATCATGCACTTCTTTCGGTCGATCGATGCCCTGGGGCCAGACCGGCCGGTTCGTCCAGGCATGCACTTCCTGAACCTCGCCGATCACGCCGGCCCAGATCCATTCGCAGATCTCGCGGACACCGTTGCCGGAGTGGCCCTGGTTGCCCATCTGCGTGACGACCTTATACTTACGAGCCGCCTCGGTCAGGGCGCGCGCCTCGGACACCAGCCGGGTCAGCGGTTTCTGGCAATAAACGTGCTTGCCCCGCCTCATCGCCGCCATCGAAGCAACGGTATGGAAATGGTCGGGCGTGGCGACAATCACCGCTTCGATGCTCTTTTCGTTATCCAGCATCTTGCGGAAGTCCTTGTATTGCCTGGCTTTGGGATAGCGTTTGAACGTATCGGCCGCTCTGCTCCAATCCACATCGCACAATGCGACAATGTTCGCTCCGGCCGCCGCACATGCGCGGGTATTTCCGCCGCCCATTCCCCCGGAACCGATCGCGGCGACGTTCAGCTTCTCGCTCGGCGGCTGAGCCATCACGTGGCCGGGTACAAACGTAAACGCCATCGTCGCCGCGGCAGCGCCGCCCATGAACTCGCGCCGCGAGATGGGCTTACTCTTTCGATTTGTTATTGTTTGCTTTGTCATGATCGTATTCCTCAACTATAATTCAACCAGCCAAATATTGCGAAATTGCACGGGATTACCGTGGTCCTGGAGATAGATTCCACCGGGCTCGGCGACGTTGTTATCCAGCGCTCCGCCCGTCGGCTTGGGAATCACCCTCTCGTCGTGTATGGTCACACCGTTGTGGACAACGGTGATACGGGCATTTTGCAATTTCGCCCCGGCATTATCGAACCGCGGCGCGGTGAACGTCATATCATATGTCTGCCACTGCATCGGCGGCGCACACATGTTGACGAGCGGCGCCCCGACTTTGTAGATTCCTCCGCATTCATTGTCTTTGCCCTCCAGGCCATAACTGTCCAGAACCTGCACCTCGTAACGTCCCTGGAGGTACACCCCGCTGTTGCCGCGTCCCTGGCCGCGCGCTTCGGGCATGCACGGCGTGCGGAATTCCAGGTGCAATTTGAAATCGGTGAATTTCTTTTTCGTCACGATGGAGCCGGTACCTTTGACGACTTCCATCGCACCGCCCTTCACCCGCTTCCATTGCACTTTATCGACGCCGGCTTTGTTCTGCGTGTGCTCCCATTCACGGACGTTCTTGCCGTTGAACAAAACAACGGCGCTCTTGGGAGGCTTCATCCCCAACGTGGGCGAAAGTCTGACGGTTCTCGCCAACTCGAAGCTTCCCCTTCCGAACGGTCCGGCGAACGTACCGTTGAGCTTATCCGCTTCAATCGTCGCAGATGCTTCGATATCGAAAGTCCCCACATTGGAATCGACCTTCGTTAAGCACACCTTAGGCCCTTCAAGCTCGCCATTCAGGGCGGCCAACGGCTCGGTGGGGACGTCAAACTCATCGAAGAAAATAACGCGGTACCCCCCCTTGCCCAGCGCGATCGCCCGGGCCGCGAGCGATCCAGAGTCCGTTTCGTCGTCCAGCTTCCAGCCGCCCTGATAATCGCCCATAAAAGGATCGCAACCTTCGATGGTTTTCTTCGCCCGAAGGATCGGATCGCCCCCCGGCCAACCCGCGCACGAACATAACAATAAAGGCAGGATAATGACGACTACGGAAATAATCGCCCTGGGAACATTCATAGTAAAACCACGCCGAGCGTTATTTCCGCTGACTCCCAAAATCATACAATCTTCTCCTTACACGTCTGCTTCTTAGGGTTGGCCGATTTTGTCGATCACCTCCTGCGCTCGCCCGCGTAACGGATCGGTTTCCTTCGTTTGTGCGACAATCTTCTTCAAGACATCGGCCGCTTCTTTGGGAAAATCATCGCAAATACCCGAAGCGATTTTGACCGCGGCTGAACCTGCCTCTCTGGACAGGCTCTTATCATCAAGATAACTCGCTGCGATCTTCAGGGCCGCCGGAGATTTGACATTGCCTAATCCCGACAACACTCTTCGCTTCTCACCGACGTCCGGTGCCAGACGCATCGCCTTCTTATACATCTCGAGCAGCTCTTCGGCGGAACGTTCGCTCCCAAGCCCGAGCAGGCGAACAAAACCACGCAGCGCCAAAATCCGATGCACCTTATTGTCCGAGCCTTCCGCTACCTTGAGCAGATCATTGATCGGCTTCGGAGTCGGCCATTCGGAAAGCGCGCGGATCGACGCGGTTTGCACCTCGGTATTTTCATCTTTCAGCGCGGCGATAAGAACCGGCAAGGCGGTATTGTCTCCGATCTTACCGAGAACACCCAACAAGGAACACCGGCTTGGAATCGGTTTGACCTTCGGCAAAACGGCCAGAACGGCTGCGGCCTGGCGGTTTTCATCTTCGATCTTATGAGCGACGGCGGCCACCGTCTTCTGGGCTTCGTTGCGGTCGGATGTGCTTTGTGCATGGATAAGCAGATCGACCAGCGCCGGCATATCCGACGGACCGGCCACCCCCTTGAGCACTCGCAAGGATTGGATACGCACTTTGCGATCCGAATCCTTCGCCGTACCCAGTAGAATGCCGACACCCTGTCGGATATTCCGTTCGCCCACGGCGTTGATCAACTCGACCCTCACCTTGGGCTCGGCTTTGGGAATCGCCGCAAGAATCGTCTGATCGACATCCGCGCCGCGAAGACGATACAAACTGTCGCGCGCCGCTTTTCGTTCTTCGCTGGTCGTGGTCGCCGCCGCTTGCGCCAACAGCTCGACGCTCGAGGCGCCGCCCAACTGTCCCAGCGCCCGGAAGGCCGCAACCCGGACCGACGGATCTTCCGCCTTGGCCGCGGCGCTGACCGCCGGTAAGGCCGCCGCATCGCCGCGATCGCTCAGGGCCGACAGAAGCATCACCTGGCTTCTCGCCGAAAGATTCGGCAACTCTTTCGCCAGGGCCTCGGTCACGTCCGTCCCGGCCATGTCCTTAACCATCGCGATAGCCACCGCCTGCATCTCCTCATCGTCGCCTTTGAGAATCTCCAGAACAACTCCAATCGCGTCGTCCTGCGCCGGCGCCGCTGCACCGGAAAAAACCACACAAGAACAAAGGATCAGAAAAGTTAACGCCTTACAAATCGTGTACGTCACCTTCATCTTTTTCTCTTATTATTTCATCGCGTTTAACATACCTGTTGTCGCAGCGCTGCGAATCGGACCCGGCAGGCCTTCTTTACGAAGCTCTTTATAAATGGCCAAAGCCTGGGCTTTCCTGCCGTCCGCCACAAGCCGATCGGCGCACTTCAGATAGGCGTCAAGAATCACCCTCTGGAGCTTACCGGTCGCCTCATCTTTCGCTTTCTTCAGCGCTTCGGTCGCCTCGGCATTGGCGATTTGACCGAGCGCGGCGGCCGCGGCGATAGCGACGTCTTCGTTCGGCCGGCCCAAAGCCCTGCCGAGCATCCGAACGGCTCCCGCGTCGCGACGCTGGCCCAACGAGTTGATGATGCCGATCCTCGCGTTACCCCTGGCTTTTCTGACCGCACCGCGCAGGGCCTGATCGACGGCCGAACCGGGTATGCGTTCCAGCGCGTAACGGGCCATATCGGAGGCCTCTTCATCGGCCAGCATCCCGGCCAGCACGGGCGCGGACTGCTCGGTGCCGATGAGGCTCAATTCCCGGCAGACGAACTGCTTGCCGGCCCGTTTGGCATCCGATCCGAGCACGCCTAACAGGGCTTTCTCGATCCGCGCCAGCTCGGCCTTGTTGCCGTGCGCTTTCTTGATGATCTCACTCACCTCGGTCAGCGCCAAACGGCTTTGACCCCAATCGTACGTTTTTACCTTTGCTAATAATTCCTGTAATTCTGCCATGTCTGATCCCTTTCCTGAACTATCGATAGGCTTAGGCGTTGTATCTACTTTATAGTCACCCAATGCAAATTGAATACCATCGAGATAATGCTGCACGATCATCGGGGTCCAAAAGATGCGGTCGTTGTGCCCCAACGAGCAGTAAAACAACCGGCCCTTGCCCCAGGTCTTGATCCAGGTGATGCCGGTATCTTCGTCCGAGGGCTTGACGCCCTTAGCGTTCTTGGTCGTCGGATCGCTCATATCCAGACTCATCAAAACGCGCTGCTTGCTTCGTGAATAAAGCGGCGGATCCGTTCTATAAATTTCATCGCTGATTTTAAAGCCCTTCCCTCCAAACGCGGCCATCAGCGGATGGTCCGGATCGTCGATTTTGAAGGCCCAGGTTCCGCCCGATGTCCAGGGATGGCCGGTGAACTTGCCGCCCATCATTTCCATCGCCTCGGGCCAGTCATAGAAATTGTCCGTGGCCGCGTGGACGCCGATGAGACCTTTTCCACTCTTAACGAAATCCATCAACGCCTTGCAGCGTTCGGGTGTTTCTTTAGGATTGAATTTCAAGTGGGTCGTATTATTCAAACACACCGCGTCAAACGGCGCGAGCTTTTCCGGCGTGAAGACCGAGTAATCATCCGTGCATACCGTCACCTCAAAGGCGCCGGTCTTTCGGCCCATGATCTTCAGCGCTTCGTTCACGACCGGAATACTTTTGTGATAGAAGCCTTCGCAGCGCCAGAAGACCAGAATCTTCCTCGGCTGGGCCGGTCGGACCGTGGGCTTGTTCGGGACGGCGTTTTGAATTTTCTGCACCTCTTCCGCTCTCAGGTCGCGGAGTTTCTCCGGCGAGACGGCGCCGGACGGGCTGGTCAGCAGTGACAAACACCAAAGGCCCAGCAACGCAGCGCCGATCAATCGTGACCTCTTATTCATTTCTTGCTCCTTTCTTCATCATGTCCCCGGAATCAATAGCCAATTTCATAAGTGCCAAGGGCTGCGCATCGGCCTCGAAAGCATCCGATTCGCCTTTTCACTATTTAGAAATACTTCTTTGTCAGGATCCCACCGCAATTTTTCTTCGGTGAGCATAGCGATTTCGCCCAACAGTCCCACGCTGATCGAACGAAGTGCGGTTTCTATCGGTGTAATCGTTTTCTTGCGCGTCAAAACACAATCGAGGAAGTTCTGCTGATGGTCCCGACTTTCGTACAGTTTAATCTCATCGGGACCGATCGTCTCGTTCAGAATACTCTTCGGCTCGGCGTCGAGTTTGTTGCCGCGGTTGACATACACCCATCCTTTTTCGCCGTACCAGACCGTCCCCATGCCCTTCGGCTGCTGTCGATCGTTCGCTACGATCATGGTGACTCCGTTGGCGTATTTACATGTAAACTTGTACGCCGTGGGAACGTCGTACACGCCGTCCTTCGGATAGACCCCCTTGCCTTCGATCTCTACCGGGCCCGTCTCGTCCAATCCCAAACCCCAGTGGGCGATATCGATATGATGGCCCGCCCAGTCGGTCAATTGCCCGCCGGAGAAGTCCATAATCCAGCGCCAATCCCAGTGAGGGGCCCTTTTACTATACTTCATATACGGTCGCCAGAGGGCAGGGCCAAGCCAGAAATTCCAGTCCAGTTCGGCCGGGGGCGTTTGAACGGCAGGATTGCCGCCGGGCCCGCCCGTCGGCAGGCCGACCTCGACCTTGTGGACCTTGCCGATGCGCCCGTTGCGGACCAGCTCGCAACCGCGATGGAAGTTCTGCACCGAGCGCTGCCAACTGCCGGTCTGCCAAATCCGACCGTAACGATGCACCGCATCGGCCATGGCGCGGCCCTCGCGAATCGTCCGCGCGAGCGGCTTTTCGCCGTACATATCCTTGCCGGCCCTTGCCGCCGTAACGACGGGAATCGAATGCCAGTGATCCGGCAGCGCCAAAGACAGGGCATCGATATCCTTGCGTCCAATCAAATCGCGAAAATCCGAGTACGTCCGGCAATCGCTGTTGCCGTATCGTTCGTCCACGGTCTTCTTGGCCCGGTCGCGGTTTCTCTGATCGACATCGCAGACCGCGACGATCTGCGCCTGCTTTTTGCCGAGGAAACCCCGCATATTGCCGGACCCCTGGCTTCCCACGCCGATACAACCCATGACGATACGATTGCTCGCAGCAACATTCCCGGCGCTACCCAGGGCCGACGAAGGAATAACGCTCGGAAAGGCCACCACTGCCGCAGCGGCGCCCGCCGCCTGTTTGAGGAATTGACGACGATCAATGTTTATTCTGTGTATCATATGAAAACGCCTTTATTTACAAATTCCAAATCTTAAATTGAGACTCTCATACGTGCCACGGGGCGCGCATCGGGCGCGAGAGCAAACGGTTGGCATCTTCGTCCCCGACAAAAACTTCACGTTTGGGATCCCACTTGAGCGGCCGGCCGAGCTTATACGCAATGTTGCCCAAGTGACAAACGGTGACGGAACGACAGCCGGTCTCGATATCGCAGATCGGCTTGCTGCGCTTGCGGATCGCGTCCAGCCAATCAACGTAATGGTTCCGGCTCTCGTAAAGATGGATTTCATTCGTGCCGATCTTACGGTCCTTGAGGGACTCGGGCCACGTTTGAAAATGGCTTCGGTTCGTTTCGACCCTACCCTTGGTGCCGGTGAAGAGAACACCATTGGCTTTGTCCCGGGTCATCGTGACCCCGCCGGCGTACTTGTAGGTGAGCACCTTGACGTCTTTGCCGTCGGGCGGGATGATCTCCACGGGCCCGCTTTCGTCCATCCCCATGCCCCATTGGGCGATATCGAAATGATGGGCGCCCCAGTCGGTCATCCCCCCACCGCCGAATCGGCTGTTATTGCGCCAATGCGGGAAACCGTCCCAGCTCAGGTGCGGTGACAGTTCCTCATGGTACGGCCTCCACTGCGCCGGGCCGAGCCACATGTCCCAGTCGAGATAATCGGGTACCGGTTGAGCCTTCAGAGGCGGATTGGCCGCCGGCCCGCCGACCCCCACCGTCACGTGTTTCAACTCGCCGATATAGCCGTTGCGAACCAATTCGCAGCCCTGGCGGAAGCGCCAGTTCGAGCGCTGCATACTACCGGTCTGGAAAACCCGTCCGTAACGCCGGATCGCATGGACCATCGCCCTGGCCTCGGCAATCGTCTGCGAAAGCGGTTTCTCGCAATAAATGTCCTTTCCCGCCTGGGCGGATTGGATCACCGTGATGGCGTGCCAATGGTCCGGCGTGGCGATCACGACCGCGTCGATATCGTCTCTGGCCAGCAGGGCGCGAAAATCACTATAGGTGTCACAACCCTTGTACGAGCCGCCGTTCTTGCCCGCGTAATGATCTTCGACGATCTTCTTACCGCGGGCGAGTTTGAGCTTATCCACGTCGCAGCCGGCAAGAACATGCGTCCCCGGAGAATTCAGAAACGACTTCATCAAATGTTTGCTCTGCTTGCCGGTGCCGATAAAGCCCAATGTAATCCGCTCACTCGGCGCCGCCCCGCCCAAAGCGGATGCGGGAACCAGATATGGAAAAGCTACAGCCGCAGTCGTCGTACCAACAGCCCTCTGAATAAATTGCCGCCGGTTCATCTTATTTTTCGTCACCATAAAAACGCCTCTATTGTCAAATCATAAACAACTCCGGGGCGCAACATCCCGCGCCCCGGCCGCTTCGAAAAATCTTCTCTCGTTTATCTGTCAAACTGCGCGTCGAAAGCGATCTGCGAAGGCTTGAAGTCCGCCTTCTTGATGGCTTGACAGGCCTCTGCGGCTCCGTGCTCGCGATCCATTCGGCTGTCTTCCCACTCGATAGACAGCGGACCTGTATAGCCAATATCGTTCAGGGCGACGATAATCTCTTCGAAATTAATATCGCCGTGGCCGATCGAGCGGAAGTCCCAGTAGCGACGCGGATCGGCGAACTCGGTATGCCCGCCGAAAACACCGACGGTGCCGTCACCGTGACCCCACCAGACGTCCTTCATGTGAGCGTGGAACATGCGCTTGCTGAACGTACGGATGAACTTCACATAGTCCACGCCCTGGTAGCCAAGGTGGCTGGGATCGTAATTGAAACCGAAAGACTTGTGACCCTTGACGGCGTCGATGGCCCGCTGGGCCGAGGCAATGTCGAACGCGATTTCCGTCGGGTGCACTTCCAGGGCGAACTTAATCCCCAGCTTCTTGAATTCGTCGAGGATCGGTGTGAATCGCTTGGCGAAATCCGCGTAGCCCGCTTCGATCATCGCCGGCGAGGCCGGGGGAAACGAATACAACAGATGCCAGATCGAGCTGCCCGTAAAGCCGTTGACGATCTTGACGCCGAGTTTCTTGGCCGCCTGCGCCGTCTTGATCAGTTTCTTGGCCGCACGTTTGCGGACGCCTTCGGGATCGCCGTTGCCCCAAACGTCCTCGGGGACGATGGCTTTATGGCGCTCGTCGATATTGTCGCAAATCGCCTGACCGACAAGATGCGCCGAGATGGCGAAGACTTTAAGATTATGGCTCTTGAGCAAATCGCGTTTGGCCTTGCAGTAGTTGTCATCTTTCAGGGCCTTATCCACTTCGAAATGATCGCCCCAGCAGGCCAATTCCACTCCATCATAACCCCAGCTTGCCGCCTTTTCAGCGATGACTTCCAGGGGCAGGTCCGCCCACTGGCCGGTAAAAAGTGTTACAGGTCTAGCCATTTGTTACTCTCCTTAACTTTGTAGAATACGTTGAACGTTTCCTATTAAATAGACGGTTTAACGCCAAAAATAGCCTATTTTGATGTCTTGCCGCGGTTTCCTCCTGCTGAGCGCAATTGTCATAACTACCCTCTGTCAAAACACTTGCACTCAAAAAAAGTCTGATTCATCTTTTGCTGCAACTCGAAAAAAATAATCCACTCATTATAACCAGAGCCCAAGACCACGCAATTCAAAAATTCCGTCGAATCGCCTCGTTTGTGTTTACTGGAAACAGCATATCCAACCGTCCCCAATCTTGAACCTGCCACCCTTCTCACCTATTTTGCTTACTGGGCGGCAACCTCATCCCGACCGTCGTTCGTCGGGATGGGGATGGCTTCTACCAGGACAATTTCCAAAAACAGGCTATTTCGAGACTTCGACGCTCGGCGCCTCAACAAACACCGAATACCTATTCGCCAGATCCCGACGGGCCGGCATATCACCCTCGCCGATCCAGATCCTGTACCGCAACGTCAACGTCTCGCCCTTGTCGAGCGTCTTGGTGAAAAATGCGCCGAACCGTCCGTAATCCCGATAGGCCGAATACACCGTCCCCTTCGGATTGCTCGGATGATTCATGTGCTGGACCACATACGGCACCCCGTCCAGTTCGTACTTCATCGCCACCCAGGGCAAATCCTTGTCTTTCCTCGGATCGATACCCTCGGCGTGAAACACATACTTGGCCTTGCTCTCCGCAGGCCCCGCCGCGACGTCATTATGAGCACGATACTGTACGCCCGCGTGCTCGGGATCGCCATTGAGGAAGACCTGACCACGAACAGCCTTGAGCTCCGTCTCGAAATCCACTACGGCGATGCCCCCGGCCGATGGAATAGGGCCGTGCGGCGGCGCTGTGATCCTCATCTTACGATGCTCGACCAGCATCGGCTCGCCTTTTTCGTCCGTAGCGTCATTCCAGTGCACCACTGACGTGAAGCTCGCGCTGTCGCCCGTGGTCTTGAAAGCCTCAAATTTCTGATGCACCTGATGCGCCTGGGGCATGTGCCATAAGTCATACCGCTTTTCTTCGAACGTCAGCCGGTTCCATCCGATGAAGATGCCGCGATGGTGCGGATAGCGAATCGCATCCTTAAGATACGGATTCTCGCCACCCGGACCATTCGTTAATCGCCGGCCGCTCGACGGGTCGTACACATGCAGAAAAGGCTTGTACGTCTCGAAGGTCTTGGCCGCATCGGACGTGTCATGGCCGCACATATACCTGGCGATCCGCTTGCCCTTGTAAAGAACGTCCAGCCACTTGCCCTTCACCGGTTCGAACGTGAAAGCCCCGGAACCTCCACGCATATAAGCCGACGCACCGCTGGCGCTCGCCAGCATTCCCACAATTGCTGTTACCATCAAAACCGTCTTGAACATCTTCTTTTTCATTTTAGACACTCTCATTTCATACATCTCAAATCTCAGATCTCAAATCATAAGGGAACGATCCAAATATTACGGAAACATACTTCATTGCCGTGATCCTGCAGAAGGATCGGCCCCGGGTTCGGCCCTTCCGGACGACCGGCCCCCGTCTTATTGTCCAACGCCACGTCATCCTGAACCAATACGCCGTTATGCCAGACGGAGATGCGAGCCTTCTCGGTTTTGCGATCGCCATCGAACTTGGCCGCGTGGAAGATGATATCGTAGCTCTGCCACTGGCCCGGCATTCGGCAGGCATTCTTATCCGGGGGCTTGAACCTGTATAACGAAGCACAATCATTGTACTTCGGTTCCAGGCCGAACGAGTCGAGAATCTGCACCTCGTACCGGCGCTGAATATAGACCCCGCTGTTGCCCCGGCCCTGGCCTTTGACGTTCGGGGGCATTTGCGGTATCTTAAACTCGAGGTGCATCTTGAAATCGGTGAAGTCCCGTTTAGTCATAATGCTGCCCGACTTCGGCACAATCTTCATGGCCCCATCGACAATATTCCAGCCGACGTCTTTACCACCGTCGGCGGTCCAGTGCGAAAAGTCCGTACCGCCAAACAACATAATCGCATCACCGGACGCCGGTGTTGTTATTTCAACTTGCGGCGGGTGCGCAAAGTCGTTCCAAACCTGCTCGGTCTTCTCGACGTCCACTTTGCCTTCGTGTACGTATTGACGATACCGGAACTTGTGATCCTTTCCCGGCTTCATCTCGAACTCACCCGTTTGGACGGGCGCCCAGTTGAAAAATACCTCCTGCTCGAAACCGGGCCAGATGCGCATGGCTTCGGGATGACGGAAGTTTTGCGGATGGCTGAAGAACGTCACGCCCTTCCACTTGCCGTCGGAGACACCCGATGTATCGCACCATCGGGCTCTTGTGGCGTGTCCGTCTTTTCGGGTCTTGCCCGTACTCGTCAGATAAGCCGCCGTAGCGCCCTTCCAATCGGCGGTGGCGCGGAAGCCGAAGCCGCCGTAGCGATACTTTTCGAGCAACAAAGGAGTATCCGCCACGCAGCGCTGGGTCGAGACGAAATCCCAAAGCCAATAATCCTTACCCGGCCCGCCGACATTATACACTCGGACGTCCCAGACTTCCTTGAGGACCAACTTCTCACCGCTGTCGGTCTTCAGCACGACGTGATCCTGCTCGGCCTGGAAGCCGCCATAGACGGGACCGCTGGTCGTCGAGATGAATCTTTTAAAGCGCACCGTTCCCTGTCCGGCTTTGAGATTCCAGAAATCGGTCTCCTTGCCCTCGAACTTAGTCTTCGTCCAGGGCATCCAGATGCCGACATGGTGATAGTGATCGTCGGGATGAATGTTGGTCAGGACCGATCCCGAAGGCGACCATAGTGGATGGATGAAAGCATTGCGATTGTACAACTCACTCTGCCCGGCGGGCGGTGGAACGATCGCATGATTGTAACTTAAGACTTTCGTACCGCTTTTTTGCAGTTCGAGCACCTTATCGTTCTTCTTTGCGCTGACGCCCTGAGCAGTTCCAGCATCGCCCTCAACCAGCTCATACGCGCGCTTGTCGCCCGGTTCCGTCGTACCCGAAAGAACCCACCACAACCGCGGCGGGCTGCCCGCCTCGAATTGCATCGGAACGTCCGTGCGTCGTGATCCCTTCACTTCCACCAAACGAAGCCGATCCGACGGAAAACCTACCGGCACGCCGCTCAGATCGAGCGACACCGGCGTATCCACGCGCACATAATGGCCCGCATCGACGGTGATGTGCGCCAGCGGTGCGCCGGACGCCACCGATTGAAACGATAACAAATCAAAAGAAAAGATGAACAAGGCAATCAAAAACATCAGTGTTGAAATGGGCTTTCGCATGATCGTGCTCCTTTCCAGCTACGGCCTCGGCCTTTCGCCGAGATGTGTCAATTAAGGCGTTGCGCCGAGAAGTCTGCTTCAAGGCAAAGTCACACATTGTAATATGGGTAATTGCGATTATCAAGCCTCATCGTACAAATTTTCAATCCGGTGCGATCCCGGCGTTTGAACATTTTCTTGACTCTTCTCAGGATTCCCGTTATGATCCACGTCGCTTGAAACGTCTCTCGTCGCTTAATGACAATGATCGTGTGGAGATAGAAGATATGACTTTTAAAACCTGTTTCATCGTTCTGGCCTGTGCTTTGATCAGTACTACCGGGCCGAATGTCTCAGCAAGCCCATATGCAAAGTGGGAGAACGGACCGCCAACAGACGAGCATTTCTTCCCGATTGCCGTCTGGGTACAAAATCCGAGAAATGCCGAGAAATATAGACAAGCCGGGATCAATACCTACATCGGACTCTGGAGAGGCCCGACGGAAGAGCAGCTCGCCGATCTGAAAGCCGCCGGGATGAAGGTCATCTGCCATCAAAACGAAGTGGGCCTCCAGCACGCAGATGATCCCGCGATCATCGCCTGGATGCACGGCGACGAGCCGGACAACGCCCAGTCGTTAGGAAAAGGCAAAGGTTACGGCCCGCCGATTTTACCTCAAAAGATTATCGAGGGTTTCCATAAGATCCGAAGGAACGATCCCACCCGGCCGGTGTTGCTCAACCTCGGCCAGGGAGTGGCCTGGGACGGCTGGCACGGTCGGGGCGTCCGGACCAATCACCCGGAAGATTACGCCGAATACGTTAAAGGCTGCGACATCGCTTCGTTCGATATTTATCCGGCTGTCCATAGTAAACCGCAAGTCGCCGGGAAACTCTGGTACGTCGCCAAAGGCGTCGAGCGGCTGGTCGATTGGACCGGCGGCCGGAAACCCGTCTGGAATTGTATCGAATGTACCCGGATCAACAATCCCAACACCAAAGCCACGCCGCACCAGGTTCGATGCGAGGTCTGGATGTCCATCATCCACGGCTCGATGGGCCTGATTTACTTCGTACACGAATGGCAACCGAAGTTCAACGAATCGGCGCTGCTGAGCGATCCGGCGATGCTCGCTGCGCTCACCGCCGTTAACCAACAGATTATCGGGCTTGCGCCCGTTCTGAACGGCCCAGCCATCGAAGACCAGGCAGGCGTGTTATCGGACAATGCCGATGTGCCCATCGCGACGATGACCAAGAAGCACAACGATATAACCTACGTTTTCGCCGTCAATATGCGTGGCGACCCGGCGACCGCGACGTTCACCTTAGAGGGTTCGAAAGGCACAAGAACGGTCGAGGTCATAGATGAAGACCGAAGCCTTACCTCCAGGAACGGCGTCTTTAAGGATCGCTTTTCCGGCTGGGGCGTCCATATCTACCGGATGAAATAAACCTTGCACGTTATATTTGTTAGCTTTATATTAACCGTTCTTATTCATCTTTTTGAAAGGAGTGTTAGATGAAATACGACGTAGCAGATTTGTCGCTAGCGGCGGGTGGGAAAAAGCGAATTCTCTGGGCGGACAATGATATGCCGGTCTTGGCGGCGATTCGAGACCGATTTGCCAAGAGCAAACCCCTGAAGGGAATCCATGTCTCCGCCTGTCTGCATATCACCGCCGAAACAGCCAATTTAGCCCGGGCGCTGAAGGCCGGGGGGGCTAATGTCGTGCTCTGCGCATCGAATCCGTTAAGCACGCAGGACGATGTGGCCGCCTCGTTGGTCAAGGATTTCAAAATTGCCGTATTCGCCGTTCGCGCCGAGAATCGCAGTACGTATTACAAACACATTAACGCCGCGATCGACCACAAGCCCGTGATCACGTTGGACGACGGCGCTGATTTAGTGAATGAAATGCACACGCGAAGAACGAAAGACGCCGGCCGGATCATCGCAAGCATGGAGGAAACGACGACCGGAGTGATTCGGTTGCGGGCCATGGCGAACGAAGGCAAACTGAAGTTCCCCGTGATCGCCGTCAACGACGCGGCGACGAAACATCTCTTCGATAACCGCTACGGCACGGGCCAATCGACGGTGGACGGCGTCATTCGGGCCACCGATTTTCTGATGGCCGGCAAGAAGGTGGTCGTCGCCGGGTACGGCTGGTGCGGCCGCGGACTCGCCATGCGAGCACGAGGCATGGGCGCGATTGTCATCATCACGGAAGTGGACGCCATCAAAGCGCTCGAAGCCGCCATGGACGGCTTCCAGGTCATGCCGATGGCACAGGCGGCGAAGATCGGTGAGCTGTTTGTCACACTGACCGGCAATAAGGGCGTCATTCGGGAAGAGCACTTCCGCGCCATGAAAGATCGGGCCGCGGTCGCCAACAGCGGACACTTCGATGTGGAATTAGACATCCCGGCCCTGAAGAAGCTCAGCAAGAAAGTCACCCGCAACGTGCGCAATCACGTGGATGAATATTTGCTCAAAAACAACAAGCGCATTTTCCTGCTCGGCGAAGGCCGGCTGATTAACCTGGCCGCCGCCGAGGGACACCCTGCCAGCGTGATGGACATGAGCTTTGCCACCCAGGCGTTGCAGACCGAATATGTCGTTAAGAAAAAGGACGCGTTGTCCGTTGCCGTTCACGACGTCCCGGCGGAGATAGAACAACAGGTGAGCAAACTCAAGCTTAAATCCATGTCGATCGGGATTGACAAGCTGACACCGGAACAAATTATCTATCTCGCCTCCAGCGGCGAAGGGACATAATCGAACTCGTATTGTGTATTCCGTAGGTCGTATTGCGTATCCGCGTTGACGCTATACGCATCACGCACGACACATGACGAAGTGAGGCTTATGGAGAACAAAGAGGCGGAAAAGACGCCGATTGCGGTCTCGAAGTCCTTTATGGCTGTAGGTCCGACCCTGCACTACAGCCACAGGAACGTTCAGAGATGCTGGCTCCTGGCGGCGGTGGCTTTCGGCCTGAGTTGCCTGTTCTGGTCAAAAATCACCACCGGCGATTTCTGGACGTTCGGCTTTCAAAAGATAACGATGTCCGTGTTCTGGCGTCTGAGCGAATCCCTGACAACCGGCGTGAGCATCTTCGAGTACCCATGGCAGATTTTCGTTTTGGGATTGCTGATGGGTATTTTGGCGGCGGTGCCGATCCTGATGTCGCAACTGATGAGCTTTCGCTACAGCGTTATCTTCATCCTGGAGGTCTTCTTCTTGGCCAACCTGCCGGGCTTCGCTTTGTGCCTGCTGATCAGTTGCATCGCCGCGGCGTGCCGGCCGCTCCGCTTCCGCTCCCGCTTCATCGCCATCGCGCTGTGCACCGCGCCGCAACTGATCTACTGGGGATACTTCGGGCGATTAAGAGCCGTGGAGCCGATTGAATGGGGATTTTCCTTCGCGCCCTGGATCGTCGCCTGGCTCGATTCCCTGACCATCGCAGGATTTGTGCTCGGCATCGGTCATTATACCCGCTACCGGCCCGGCCTGAACTGGGTCTTCACGCTCCTGACGCTCGTGATCGCCGTGGTCGTCTTTGAAGTCGCCATCGGTTTTGATGAGCTGGACTATCAACTCTACATCGCCAAGAACAACCCGGAGCAGATCAGCACGTTTCACGACCACAGCATTACCGAAGCCCTGGACGAAACGGTAAGAGACCCGACCACAAAGAAGTATTTGGAGAGCTTCTTTTACCCCACGGAACCCATCGCCCTGCGCGCCGAGCTCAAGAGAGAAATCCAGATTCAACTCAGCTACGATGATCGTTGGCCGGACTGGTTTATCGTCCCGGACCACCTGATGTATCAGAAGGAAAAAGGACAACTTCTTCAGGAGTACGATCTCTTTATCGAAAAACGCCCTAACAGTCGTCGAATGTCCATCGCGCTTTACTATAAAGCACTTCTGACCGAATACAGCCCGGATACGAACCTGCTCGGCCAAAAGGAAATACTCCATTTCTACAGCGACTATCCACACGAACGAGCGGCGAGAATCTGGTGGGCGCTCTTCCAGGACTTCAGCAACAGCCCGGAATCCATTGAAGCGCGATGGCGTGTTGCGATGCAGTGGGCGGGGCGGGGCATGTTCGAGCAAGCGGACGAACTGCTGATACAGGCCCAGGTCATGCTGGAGACCGAGCAGGTCAAACGACGCCAGGCCGAACAGGCACTTTCCGAAAGTCCCTTTGGGCTGTTTCGCCCGCCCCCCGAGTCGGTGTTGACAACACTCAAGCTCAGCGACTTGCAAAGAAGAATACACCAGTCGCGGATCCTGATCAGCACGGAAAACCGGACCGAGGACCCGGGATCGATAGACCGTCTGGCAAAATTTGTGCTGCTCAATCCACACGCGCCGGAGTACGCTCAACACCTCGAGGCACTTTTCGGACAAACCCAGGACGGCGACCGGCTTCGCGATAATATCCTGCTGGCCCAGGCGATCCTCGTCGCGGATGAATTGCTTCGCGTCAAAAAGCTGAGCGACGTCCACGAAAAATACAGCCAAACCGACGCCGGAATACAGGCGCTCTACGAACTGGGCCTGTTGAAGATCAGCTTGTGGCGCCAACAGGAAGCGACCAACGTCGAAGTAAAAAAGAAGTACCTGGATGAAGCCCGGGCCACTCTGACGAGCTTCATCGAATTATATCCGGAGAGCTTTCATACCGAACAAGTCAGAATGAATCTGGACGGTTTGCCTGCGAATTAACTTGACTTTTCCGCGTGTTCTGTTATCCTCAAGAATCGGTTGGAGGCATTTTCGTGCTGTGGACCGAGTTGCAAAGCCGGCCGGGACTGAGGTTTTCTTTGGCGGTTGCCGTCAACCAGTCTCACCAAAGATAAACGTCCGGCGTCCGAGACGAAACCGATGCATGTGTGGTGATAGAAATGACCGATGACGCTGATAAACAAACCGCCTGCGGTTCGAACCAGGGCAAGATCCTACTCGTCGGAGATGTCAAACGCGCCTTTTTGAACGTCAACGCTTTAAACGGCTCACGTTACGAAATCTGTGCCGATACCGACGCCGCCGCTGACGCCGCAGCGAGACAGAGGTTTGCGGCTATCGCCGTCGTCCTCTCCGGAATCGGCACCAAATTGAATGCGACTCTGAAGCATCTGAAAGATCGCTCCGGTACGAAAATCATCCTTATGGCGCAGATGTACGAGGAACCGACGGCGATACGAATCATCACCTCGGCGGACAACGGCGTGAAGCTGGCGGAAGATTACTTGATCTGCCCCGTCGAGCCGGACACATTCTACGAATCCGTCACGCGCCCCGGCAGGCTTTCACCACAGCGTCGACCCGAGCCGGAACTCTACAAGCCAACCGACATCCAACTCTCCACCCCGATGGAGACCAGCATCGAAGCAAGAATCAGGCATCTGGAACGATTGGCCACGGAAGACGACCTGACGGGATTGAAGAACAGACGATATATCCGGGAATTCGCGCAGCAGATCATCGAGCGGGCCGGCCGGGAAGACGGACAGGTGACGTTCCTCGTCTTCGACATCGACAACTTCAAGCATTACAACGACCTCTACGGCCATGCGACCGGCGATGAAATTTTAAAAAAGGCGGCGGTCCTCGTCCGCCACTGCTGCCGGAGCCACGACGTCGTCGGCCGGATCGGCGGCGACGAATTCGCCGTCGTCTTCTGGGACGAACCGCAACCGACGCCTGCGGACACGCCGGACGGAACGTCCGAGAGACGCTCGGCATCCGCCGATCATCCCACGGAGGTCCTCGCCATCGCACAACGATTCATCAAAGAAATTGAGAAAGCCGAACTCTCCTCTCTCGACGGGCTCGGACCCGAAGGCAAGGGCGTCCTAACCATCAGCGGCGGCCTGGCGACCTTCCCCCGCGACGGCCAAACCACCCAGGAACTCTTCCAGCAAGCCGACAAAGCCTTATTGGAGGCCAAGCGCAACGGCAAAAACAGAATCTACCTCGTCGGCAAACCCCAAAACAACATCGCCGACATAGAATAGGCTCTAAAAGAGTGATAGAGCCTCAATATGGACTCCTGCCCTCTATCGGCTTTTCTCAATATAATGAATGAAATCTATGAATGAGACTTTGTCTTGAACGAGCCACTCACCCAACTCAACTGTGAATTTAATGTCAAATGCGTGCTCAATATCCCTCATTATCGCCACCTCGTTGAGATCCCCGTATCTTAGGACCATCATCAATTCAAACGGATCTTCGGGATGAAAAGTTGAGCCTTTTGGATAAGCCCAATTTATGACGATTTGTTCCAATTTTTCGCGTATGGCTTTGTCGTACTTATGCTTTTCCCATTCTGACTCCGGAACCTGTCCCCTCCTCACGGCCTCCCGCACCAACTCAGCTTCGTTCCGATATTGACGAAAACCGCCAATTTGCCAACCAATGATTGGAATCCTGGTAAGCCAAGTGTTTGTATTTTCCATTTCTTCCGGATCGTGAAGTAATGGAAAATTCTCGGTATCCTGATTGTCCGCTTGCTTAATGTTCTTATCGATTTCATAGTTCATCTGCCACTCCCACAGCCCACCAATGAACGCACATCCACAAGCCCAAAGCGGCAAGAAAACAACCCAACATTCCCGCAACTGCTCCTTCCAGAACATTGTCAGTAAATACAAACCACTACCGATAAGTCCGCTGACCAATGCGTGCCGCAAGATACTACACGGCGTGGCATCCGGATTGGCCTTGTCGAGTAATCCCACGATATTCCTCATACACCAATGAGGTTATACAACACTGTTACATGCAACTTGTCAAAACTATCCATAGGAGGATGCTAAGGAAAGCCACGCTTTTTTCTGAGTTTACTTTGAAATTTCTTGAGGCCTTCAGTCCCTTTTTTCCAATATGCAAGCTGCTCCTGAAGCGATTTGCCCTCCAGTTGCTTTATCACTCGCTCAGCCCCTTGTCGCTTCATATCAACACAATCAAAAGTCTTCGCCTTCATGTTCAATCACCACCAAAAACCGAGGTGTCGGCGTACACTGATATGCTTTTCCTTAGGATTCCCATTATGGTCCATCATACTAATTCGGGATCGTTTTGACAAATGGAAAACAACGGAAGATTCGATACTTTTATCCAACATAGTCTTTCGTATCGATGCCAAGCGAGCTGCTCAGTAGTACAAATCCGTTAACAGGCTGGAGAATAATTCGTTGACCGCTTTGGAGGATGCCAGTAGAATCTCAGATGACCAAGGTTCAACAATGAACCATCAGGATCAATGGTAACGAGAAAGGGTTTCGAACATGTCTATCAATCATTTAAAGAAAGCATCTCTTGCAGCAGGCATAGCCGGAACATCGGCTGGCGCTGACCAGAACGATGCGGTGAACGAGCTCCTGGCCGGGATTAAGGATGCCGACGACAAGGTCAGAACGGAAGCCTGGTTGAGTGCCGGGGCAGTCGGCGCGCCGGCGGTTATGCCTCTGGCGGAAACAATGGGGGACGACGATCTGGAAGTCGCCCGGGCGGCCAAGCGGGCGCTGTGGAAGATCGTTCGGCACGCCGGGCGGCCTCGCGCGGTGAAAGAGAAACGAGCGGTCGAAGCCGAACTGGTCGTTCTGTTAGGCAACAACCACCCGGTCTCGGTCCGGCGGGAAGTGATCTGGATGCTTTCGGAAATCGGCGGACGCAACGCCATCAGACCCATCGCGAGGTTGATCGCAAACACGGAGCTTCGCGAGGACGCCCGCATGGCGCTCGAGCGCATCCCTACCAAGCGGGCACTTCAGGCTCTGAAATTCCGCTTCAAGAATGCACCCGACGATTTCAAGCCGAACATGGCACAGTCGCTGCGAAAACGCGGCGTGGAAGTGGATGGATATCCATGTCAGAAACTTGAGCCGAAGAAAAAAACGAATCTCAAGCCGCTGTAAGAAAAACCTTCCGGGCGCGTAGCCATCCCCAAGCTGCGCTTGAGGCTACCACCCGGAGCGAAAAAATGCAAAAACAGAAAGGCGATAGACGATGAAAACGTCACATCAACTCAACAGACGCGAATTTCTGGCGGCCGCGGGTGTCGCGGCGGCGAGCGTACCTTATCTCATCCCGTCCGGCGTTCTGGCGGCCCGAGGCAGAGCCGGGGCCAGCGAAAAAATCACCACCGCCCATATCGGTGTTGGCGGCATGGGCGGGTATCATCTGCGCGATATGGTACAGCGCCGCGATAAGGGCGAGGTGAATATCGCCGCGGTTTGCGATATCGACGAGAAGCGCTTGGCCAGCGCGCTGAAGACGGCCGGGGCGGGCGTACAGCCTTATCACGACTACCGTCATGTCCTCCAGCGGAAAGATATCGACGCCGTCGTGATCGCCACGCCGGACCATTGGCACGGCGTGCAGATGGTCCACGCCGCCGAATGCGGCAAGCACGTTTACGTCGAAAAACCGGCGTGTTGTACGATCGAGGAAGGCAAGGCGATGGTGGAGGCAGCGAAACAGAACAAGGTCTCCGTCCAGGTCGGCTCGCAGGGTCGTTCGCAGCCGGAAGCGTACCTGGCACACCGGTATCTGGTCAACGGCACTATCGGGAAGATTCGCCGGGTCGATTGCTTCCACTATCCCAGTCCACAAGACAACAATCCCGTACCCGATAGCGATCCGCCGGCCGAGCTGGACTGGGACATGTGGCTGGGCCCGCTGCGCTGGCGGCCGTACAACCAGAAATACTGTCACGGCGTTTTCCGCTGGCTGCTCGAATCCGGCGGCGGGCAGATTCGCGATCGCGGCGCCCACGTGATGAGCTGCGCCATGTGGTGGATGGGCGCCGACGGCACCGGCCCGGTCACCGTCGAAGCCACGGGGACTGCGCCCACGAAGGGCTTGTGGGACAGCGCCATCCTGATGGATGTGACCTATACCTTCGAGAATCCCGATTGGGTTCTGACCTGGCGACAGATGCCTAACAACCAGCTCCCTCCAGCCGAAGAACGGACCGGCAACGAACCGGGCGGCAAGATCAGCCGGCCCGGCTACGGCGCCATCTACCGCGGCGACAAAGGCGAGTTCATCCACTGGGGCGGCGACGGCGGCACGTGGGTCGAGAAAAAGGCCCGCCAGTGGCAGCCGCGGGCGGGTGCGAAGGACGTGTACAAGAGCCCGGGCCATAAGGAAGACTGGTTCAAAGGTATCAAAACCGGCGCCAAAACGATTATGAACATCAAAGCCGCTGTCGGCGTGGCCAACCTGTGCATTTTGGGCAATTTGTCATATATCCTCGGCCGCAAGCTCCAGTGGGACCAGGCCAAACAGACCATCATCGACGACCCGCAAGCCCAACGTATGATGTCCAGGCCCCAGCGCCATCCGTATCACCTGTAACCACTTAGACAAACTCGGCTTGTTTGTGACGTGCGCATGGGTCTCGGCCGGAACGAGATAACTGAGACAAGAGACAAAAGCTTTTTCATTTTTGACTTGACTTTCTACGCCAATTTTGGTATAAGAGATGTTGTAGTTACTCTTGAGGGGTGGTGTGGGAATCCTTGTGTGGCCTGTCGGCTTTCTCAACCACAAAAAGCATAACAGGGATTTTGCGCTCATGGCGGTGAGCCGGTGCGAAGGTGGAGAGGGTGTATGACCACGCTCGTCAAGCCAGCGTCCGGGTCAAGGCGTACTTTTTGGGGAGAAGGAAAAGATGAAAAGAACCCATCTGACGGTTATCGTCGCTATGGCAGTCGTACTGTCTATAGCGGGATACACAGAAGCCGGATGGACAACTCTCGATGCCCCCGGCTCGACGGGATTAACCGTAGCCAGCGGCATTGACGACGGCACTATCGTGGGGACGTATTCAGACACCAACGGACTCCATCCTTTCATTTATGACGGATCGAGTTGGACAACATTCGCCACCCCCGATCCGGCCTGGTTCTCAGATATCGACGGCACGAACATTGTCGGTTCGACCCTCGATAGTTCCGGACTCCAAACCTTTATCTTCGACGGGCTAACCCAAACGCCCCTTACGCTGCCCGGACCCGCCTGGATCTCAGGCGTCGACGGCGATCGCGTCGCAGGAACGTATATGGATAGCACCGGCATCCACGGCTTCGTGCATCATCCGACGGGCGTCCCGCCCCTTACGCTCATCGACGCACCCGGGGCGCTGCTCACGGGCGCGCGCGGCATTGACGACGACAACATCGTCGGCTTCTATCTGGACCTATCGGGTCTCCACGGCTATGTGACGGACGGAACAAGCTGGACAACACTCGACGCACCCGGGGCCTTGCTCACCAGTGCCAACGGCATCGACGACGGCCTGATCGTTGGCTCGTACCTGGACGCGATCGGCGCCCACGGCTTCGTAACGGACGGAACAAGCTGGACGGCACTCGACGCCCCCGGCGCTCTATCGACGGGAGCACTGAGTATTGACGGCGACAGCATCGTGGGCTGGTATCTGGATGCGGACGGTGTCCATGGCTTTCACTATCGCACCGACGTGACAGTACCCTCTCCCGGCGCGCTTGTCCTCAGCAGTTTTGGGGTAGGTCTGATCGGCTGGCTCCGCCGACGCAAGGCATTGTAGAAACCCTTTCGATTCCAAACGATCTAAACCAGATCGTTCGTGTCTGGTGACAGTGAATGTCTCGATGTTCTCCCGTCGCTTTCAGAGTCTTGGATGAACGAACTCCTTTCAGGACCACGCGCTGGATATCAATCAGCGGGCGCCTGAGCTCTCATCTTCCTTATAAAAATCTTCTTCACGGGGGTGCTCGTCCTTCGGCGCTCGATCGATTAGTCGGGTCCTCCCGAGATCGGTCTTGCGTATCTCGAACGCGTCGAAGAGCTTGCCGTCGGCGGTATAGGCCTCGTAGGATAGGGCATCGCCGTTGACCGCCAGGACCTGGAACAGTTGGAGGGTGCCGGCCATGCGCGCCATGAAGGGGCGGTTCCTTCGATTGAGCTTGTACATCTTCGGGCCGCTCACGGATGAGACGTAAACGACGCCGGGCTCGTTGGGCTTGACGATCTGCCCGGCATAAATCTTGGACGTCCGGCCGTAGGTGTGATCGTGGCCTTGAAGCACCAAGTCCACTCCGTACCGCTCGAAAAGCGGGACGATAAGCTCGCGACGGTCGGTGGAATCGCGTTTATTACCGGTCGAATAGAATGGCTGATGAGTCACGACGATTGTCCATGCGCAAGGATTGCCGGCCAATGTTTTTTCGAGCCACTCCAACTGCGCTTCATCGTCGAAGGCATTTCCGTCGAAGGAGATCAACCGGACTCCCTGGTAATCCACAAAATAGGAAAGTTCCTCCCGGCCCGATGGACCGTTGGTAGGTAAAACGAACTGTGGCCGCCAGACCTCGTCGGCTCCGCTGTCGCTCAGGTCATGATTGCCGGGCGTTAAAATGCTGGGTATGACGCGATAAATCCACCCCGCCCCGTCGTACCACTCATACCATTGTTGATCTATGAACGGATCGTTCACAAGATCGCCGGCATTGACGATGAAACGGGCGTCCGGCGCTTTGAGCAGGGCGTCGCGGATGACGCGCGACCATTGAGACTTGATATTGTTCTGCTGATCACCGATGTAAATAAAGCGGAAGGGAGCGGGCTTGTCGTCGGCCGTGCGGAAATGATTCCACTCGCTCCAGGTCTGGCCATCACCAACGCAATAAGCATAGCGAGTGGAAGGCTTGAGATTTTTGAACACAACCCCGGCGTGATACATGGTCTGTCCATCCCCGTAAACAACGGATTCGACGACCGCCTTTACCACATCGGCTTCGCTTTCTTTAATCGGTCCGCCCGGCGACGCAACGATCTGGGCCTGCAGCGTGTTGGAGGTAGGTCGCGTTCGCCAACTGACGGCCTGGCTCGTCGCCGGCTCCGCCGTCACGGCCAGAAAGATACGCTCGGGCGCCATGTCATCCGCAGCCGAAAAGACCTTACTCAACTTATAAGCCCGGTCTGCAGCCTGGGACGTTACGAGGATTGACGCAAAAACAACAAGCAGGAAAATCATCCAAACGCGCGGGGACGTGTGCTTTTTCTCAATCGAAGAGGATGGTTTCATGGGGTGATCTCCTTTCAGACACTGTCGTTCATCTTTATTTTATAGCTTTATGTTGTACCTTATCCGACAAAGGCGGCATTTGTTCTGTTATTATTTGGCAAAATCAATAAGGGAGGCGCCCCCCTAAAGGGTTGATCTGCGATTTTTTTTCTTTTATTCTATACAGATGAAAAAGATCATTTCATCGAGTTTGTTCTTGTTCTTCCTCTCGGGAACGATTGTTTTGGCAATCGAGCCTGATCCGGAACATTCCGGTTACTGGCGATATGAAGACCGCCCCGTCTTGCTTTTGGGCGCCTCGAGCCCGGATCATCCCTTTTTCTGGGCGTACAGCGACCGCTGGGAACTCTTACGGCGGCTCGATCATCTCCAAGCCATCGGCGGCAACTACATGCGCAGCAATCTCGGCTATGAAGATCAGAACGAACATTCCACTCTCGATCCGAAGTATCGAAATAAACCGCGCCCCTTTAAACGCCCGGCAAACGGCCTTTATGACCTGAACCAGTGGAACGAAGCGTTCTGGGAGGCGTTTGACTTCTATTTGAAGGAGACGAAGAAACGAGACATCATTGTCAATCAGGAACTGTGGGACTATTGCCATTATCTCAAACAAGATTGGCCCACCGACCCCTGGAATCCGAAGAATAACGTCAATTACACGGAAGCGGAGTCCGGACTGAAATCGAACGGCACGGATCATCATCTGGGCTACACGGACAACGACGGTTTTTTCAGGAGATATTACACCGAGTTCTTTGATTGCGTCCCCACAATGGAGAACCGAAGGATATTGTATGATTACCAGGACAAATATATCAAAAAGCTTCTCTCATATACGCTAAAATATGACCACGTCATCTACCAATACAACAATGAGAGCAGCTTTCATCCTGCGCTGTCGAAATGGTGGCACGATATCCTGATGGGCGAGGCGGCTGCCAGGGGCAAAATGGTCTACATCGGAGACCAACGATACCAGCAAGACCTGCGCAGCAGAGAATATCAATACGTCATCGATCATAATGATTTGAACGCGTGGGTAGGCCCGGCCAACATGGCAATCGGTCCCGGCTACTGGACGCGGATTCAAGAGCTTCGCTACCGGGCGGCAAAGAACGGGGTGCCGATGCAATTCCAGAAGCTCTATCCCTTCTGGGCGGTATGGCCGCACCGGTATCAACGAACCAACACGTGGATAATGCCCTACCGGCAGAATCAGCGAAGGAGGTTCTGGATCGGGATTCTGAGCCAATGCGCCGGTGTGCGGTATCACCGTGAGTATCTTTACGTCAACAGCGACTACGGAAATGGCGAATTTACGCAGCCGCCTCACGCGGTGGACTTCGGTATTCATCCCGAAGTGGAGGACACCATTGTTGCCGCCCGCCGGCTTACGGACTTTGTGAATCAAGAGGATGACTTCTTCGCCTTACAGCCGAATATGTGCGTTCTAGACGATGTGCAATACGATCTCTACGTTGAGACCGCATCACCACAGGGTGGTGCGTTTCGTACAACCAAAGAGTTCCACATGGGTTACCGTGAAGCGTATGCCATGACTGAGGTCGGCCGGCAATACCTCATCTATTTCAGCGGCATCGGCGACGGCAAGGTCTCGCTCGATCTTCGCGCCGTCAACGGCACCATGAACGTGCGCTGGATCAACGCCCGAACCGGGGCCTGGCAACCCGCGACCTCCCTGCAGGGAGGTCGCTGGAGGACGATCAGCACGCCCGAGCGCGGTGAATGGGCTTGCTATCTCTGGGGGGGATCTTACAAAGGCGATCCCGGCTACCCGGCGGGCAAGCAGAGAATCGTAGGCTTCATATCCGGTATGTGCCGCGAAGCCGACCTGGGGTATAAGGCTTTTGACGACGATACCAGCACCTGCTTCAGGAATTACACGAGCAGAGAACGCTGGTACCCCTTAAAGGACCAGGCGTTTCTCCTTTGTGATCTTGGCAGGGTGAAAGAGATAACCGAAGTGAATCTCAGGATGTTGAACGGCGATACAACGAGCTACCCGATCGAGATCCTGATTGACGATGTCCCTTTCTGGAGCGGTCGAACGAAGATGACTTCGGATGCCGCGTCCTACCCCATCGGTAATGCTACGGGGCGGTTTGTCAACGTCGTGATGATCGGCGAAAATACCTCCGGCAACTGGGATTTTGGTGTCGTTGAAATTGAGATTATAGGGAGTGGTACTCTGTCTCGACAAAGACGGTGAGCATCAAGGGCGTCAGAGCTTTTCTCGACAACAACAAACTCATGCACGATGGAGTAGCCGGACGAGGCAGACTTTAACCGGCGGGTTTTCGGTTTTCCTGGCAGAATTTGCCCATCAGCTCCATGGTCTTGCCCAAACGCTCGGCTGAGCCGTCCATCTTTGCGTAGGCGTCCACCAATTCGAGCAAGCCCGGGTCCGGCTCGACCGTGCCGTAGCGATGTGCGGTGTTGACAATGCCGGCGTCCAGGCCATATTCGACGGCCTTGGCGACGTACGCCCGGGACACGCCGATCCTCCGGCCCGGCAGGTCGCGGACGGAATTGCTCACGCCCAGCGAGCAATGCACGCCCTTCATCTTCGGATCGTTCTTAATCTTTTTGATCGTCTCGAACGCACGGTAGGTATAGCCCGGCACGTTCGGCTCCATCGGCATGTCGATCGCCAACGGAAAGACGGTCGAATCGAAGAAAATCTCTTCGGGCTTGAAGCCGTGCTCGCCCACTGCTTTCTCGAAGATTTGTTTCGCTAAGGAATATAACTCGTCGATTGAATGCGAACCACCCGGTCCGGTCGCCGCTTCCTCGCTGACTAACAGACCGATGAAGGTGAAATCGTAATCCTTTTTCAGCGGTAACATGCGGTCCGTGGTATGAACCTTCACCGAATTCAACAACGGCGGCTTGACCGGCTGATCCGTGTCGTACCACTGCTTCAAGCCCGCGATCAAGACATCGTCGTCGCTGCTATCAACGCACACCGGCACCCCGCCGCCCCACTTCCGGACGAGCTTGACGTACGCGATCATCATATCGACCGCAACCTGCGGATCGTCCTCGCCGAAGGCATCCAGATTAATCGCGATGTAGTCCGCACCGTCGGCGGCCTGGGCTTCGATTAACGCCCTGATGTAATTCAACGGCGCGCTGGATTGAGAATACGCATCCGGGCCGAGCGCCGCTAACTGTTTCATGATCCGACCCGTTTTGGGAATGGATGCGTGGATCGATTCTCCAATGCCGATTAAAAGATTCTTCATCGTATGGTCCCTGCCGAATAGATAATTCAAGATCGACGCTGTATGCTGCAAATCGGGATTCCTGGGCGGATTGATCGTGGTCCTGAGCTTTTCGAGACCGTTTTTCTCAGCGGCCGCTGCTTCGTAAATCCGCTCGCCGATACAGACGCGCTCGAGATTGTTGCCGCAATAGCCGTCCACGGTCGAATCGCCGCACGGGGCGTTGTCCATTCCTTTTTCGCAGCCGCCGATCGTGCACAGGCCGAAGTTCTCCGGCAGAAAACAGTCGCCGCATTCCTCGCATTCGAACATCAAATATTTGAAATACTTCTCGAAAGCGTTAAATCCTCTATAGAAAAACCCTTTGCCTTTTTCAGTACCCAGAAGATCCATCGTCCTTTTGAAAGCATGAAAGCCCGTGTAGTCTGAATCTAAAAAAGCGCGATGGAAGAAATCAAAAGATCTTTGCTTGAATTTCTTGGGCACGTCCGGGCATTGGATCCTCTGGCCGGCATCATCGTACAGGTAAAACGCCTCCTGCGCCGGCCAACAGAGATTATCTTTGTATCGCTCCCAATCGGCGCCGATCTCGGCGGCGCGCTCGAGGATTCCGGTGAACATCTTGAAATCGTGCACCCCGCCGATATCCACGCCGGCCGCCCCCATCGCTTTATACATCGCCACCTGCTGCGCCGCGCGCTCGATATGATCGACCGCCTTCTCGGCATAGACCTTCGCCAGCAACGCGTCGCTGACAAAGCAGCCGGGCAGCTTCATATCGTGCATGAGCCTCGGAGCGGGCGTCATCGTGCTCAGAAGATACACGTTGCCGATCACCGGCACGGCCAGGTGATTCTCCTCCATGTACCGGAAGAGCTCGAGCGATTTTTTCCAATCCCAGCCCACCTGCGTAATCAGAAATTCCGCACCGGAGACAATCTTCTTTTCCATCTTGAAATATTGCTGCAAAAGCGAGCCGACGGAATACTTGAACGGCGAGACCGCTGCTCCGGGAAAGAACTGGTGGACCCGATCCAGAGCGTCCGGCCTGGCTTTGACGTACGACTCGTTGTTCATACCCCTGACCCGCCGGAGCAATCCAATCGAATCCAGCTCGAAAACGCCTTTAGCGCCGACGGGCTTGTCGCCGGTCATCAGAAGAACGGTTTCGACACCGGCATGGCGATGCCCGAGGAGAAGGCTGGCAATACCGTACGCATTGTGATCCTTGCACGTCACATGCGGCATCACGTCCAGGCCGTCCAGCAGACCTTGCGAGGTCATCTCGCTAATGACATCGGCCGGTTGAATATTGGCCAGGCCGCCCGGATTCTGCGGCAGCGTAATGCAGGCCAAATCGAAGCCCTTCGGAAGGGTCGAACCTCCGTCGGCCTGATACGCCCGGAGGAACGTTTCGATGGGGCCGTAACTGAAACCCGGACCGCCCGTCAATTCCACGCACACGACAAAACCGGCCTTGTCCGCCAATTTCCGCCTGAGTTTAACCTGCTCCATCGCCATTTTGCCTCGACCCAAAACAACCCAATCATTTCTCAACAAATTCAGTTCCAAAAACTGAAAAAAACCAAAATACCAAATATCTTATCCGGTTTCTATTCTATTTATCACCGGTATATATAATTACTTACAAAACGCTGACTTTTTTTAATCACCCGCTGTGGATAACTTGTTGAAAACCGAGGATAAATGTCACAAAGTTCATAAGGTGAATGCCCGAAACCGAAACTCAGATGAATGTTCTTTACTGTCTATCGCCTATATTCCATCATCCCACTTCAAATATTCTACCTAACATACTTTTTGGAAAGGATTTATGTCATAATAGACACAAACTCGGCACCCCTATTTTACCTCCTTTCCCGGTATGTGAAAAAGTTGCCTAAATTTCCACATGTATACAGATGATCCACTGAAAGGCTGGGATACCGGTGGATAATTCGTAGAAAAACACCCGGCCGGGCCGAGCGAAAAGCTCAAACCGGAATGGGCTTCCGGGAACTCAACGAGTCAGAAACGGCTCCTCGCGACCGATGTCAGTCATTCAGTAGTGACTCATACAGATACGGCCTTGAATTCCTGGCGTAGGTCTCCTGCCCGACGATGTCCATATCGCCGTCCGAGCCGATGTCCACAACGACGCCGGAGTATAGACCCTTTTCACTGGTGACCGTCTGACGAGAAGGAAATGATCCATCCGCCGCATTAAAGTAAATGGTCACGGACATTTTTCCCCATGCTACACCGGCCACGATATCCAATGTGTCGTCATCGTTCATCAAAGCGAGCTTAACGGTATGAATATTGTTCGTCGATGCCTGAACGACTGTTTTGACCCAGGTACCGGCCAAATCACCGCCCGGATTGCGATACCACGCGAGATCATGGGCTTTCCCGTTCCGATACGCCTCAGCCGGAGAGATGACGACATCCAGCAGACCGTCGCCATCAATATCACCAATTGCTTCTTTGGTGTTTTGGTTCACTTTACAATAGCCGGGATCGATAGAGATTCTCACATAGTCCTCTGAGCGGGGCCGACTCGGCGCCCGGAGCAAAAAACCCGTGAACGTAATATCGGGAAAGGCATCGGAATTCAATTTCCCCACACCCAGCCCTTCAGACCTGTCGAGGCCGGTCGGGATGGACTTCTTCGTCCAGGAGGACAGATCGTCCTGGAAGAAAATGTGGATTTGATTGGGCTCCAGACTCCGAACAATAATATCCGTCTTGCCATCGTTGTCCATATCCGCCACGTCCATATCATTAATATGATGATACGGAAGTCCTTTGGCCACAAAAGCATACGTCCACGCGCCGTACACGTCGCCGTCCGGTAATGGATTCACAAACACAAGAACGTCGGCATCTTTCCTGCCGCCGGAATGATTGTCCGTGCTGACTACCAAATCAGCATCCTTGTCGTTGTCCACATCAACAAGCTTTGCCGAGCCGAGAAAAGACTTGAGCGGAGCGGACGCATTGAATTCATATCGTCGCCATGTCCCCCGCGTATTCTTAGGGGCTTTGAACCAGGCGAACGTCTTGCCCGTCGCATGTTTTCCCCCCTCGATGACGGCCACATCGATCAGACCGTCGCCGTCAATATCGCGTGCATCGAGGGAGCTGACCCCCTTGACGCTCCCTCCGGCAATATCCACAGGATCACCGAAGGGAACCGGCGCTACGGACCTTTTAGCCCGCCCGGCGGGGGAAGAACGAGTCCTTTTTCCATACGCATTCACCTGCGTAAACATCATCATCAGAACAACCATACACAACATGTTTTTCATCTTCATCTCCTGAGCAGATAAGATATCCTGAGTGTTTCCACGTATTATTCACTAAAAACACGATTTTTTACAGGAAAATATGTTTGTTCACATCAGGCGACAATCCCTTAATATAGGCTACATTGAAGTCTCTTGGAATCTAATAAAAGAGGAACTCGGAAATGCATAACAAAAATGAGATAGCAAAACAAACCACAAGGAGATTGCTGGCGGGGCTTGTATTGGCTCTTGCTATATGCCGACTTGTTGCCGGTGACGAAGCAAAGCCAAAGGTTAACAATACACCGGAAAAGACCGAAGCCGTTCGGTTCGATCCCGTTATAAAAGTTATTGAAGGCTGGACTGTCCATATCGACCCGCAACTGCTCGAAGGATCGCAGAACAAGGAAGGGACCCGCGCCCTGAAGATGTTAGCCAACCACCTTCAGCGAATCGCCATTTTGCTGCCGGATGAGCAGCTCGCCAAAATGCAAAAACTTGAAATCTGGATAGAGCATCACCATCCCACGCTCAGTTCGATGCAATATCATCCGAATCCCGGCTGGCTCAAAAACCACGGCCACGACCTTCGTCTTGCGAAGAAAGTGCATATCCCGCGTGCGAAACAGCTACTGTCACGCCACCAAATGCTCAAACATCCGGCGGTCGTCCTTCACGAACTGGCTCATGCGTATCACGATCAGTACTTAGGCTTCGATAATCCACGCATCATCGAGGTGTACAAGAAGGCGAAGGCGGCCGGGACCTACGAAAAGGTCCTTCTTTTCAACGGCAAGAAGGTCCGCCACTACGCCCTGAGCAACCACAAGGAATATTTCGCCGAGGGAACCGAAGCCTACTTCTATCGCAACGACTTCTACCCCTTCGTCCGGGCCGAACTCAAAGAACACGATCCGGATCTGCACGAACTTTTGGTCGAAATATGGGGTCCGCTGGACTAACCTGTCACTGCGAGTGCCGTCGAGGAATCTACTGATATAGCACCGCGAAGCGGTTCCTTATTCGGGCGGGTGGTCCAGGATATCGCCGATATCGACAATGTACATTTGCCGCCCGACGCCTTCGTGGGTGGCGTCGATGCCAACGATTCGACCATCCCGGCTGCACCGCGCGTGACGATCGACCATCGTTTCATTTACGCCCATCCTTCCCATTTAAGACGGACCCAGTCTTCGCTCGTCACTATCTATCTCTTAACGCCATACATTGCATCGGAGGATCGTATCCTCACTCTATTCGATAATTTTCAACCTCGGTATCAACTCGGGATCGACATTGAACAACTGCCTTGTGTCCCCCTTTTCAGCTATAAATAATCGAACCCGGTGTCCCATGTTTGTGTTGAAAGACGAGATCCCATTCTTTTTGGAATACGCGATGCCCGGATCGGCTACCTCCGAGCCGGATTTCACCAGGGCAAGATAGGCGCCGAACCAGTCCGGCTCCTGTGGAAAGACGTACTCATCGAAAAGACGGGGCCTCGGATGATAGCGGGGACTTGTCGTTGTGCGATGTTTCTTAACCAACTCGCACTTCACAACCTTCTGAATTTGGACGGCAAAAGGAAAAATATGCAAGTCATATCCAAACGCTTCGAGCACGATATGATCCGGCGCGTTCAACGTCTCCGTCCATTTTGAAGAAATCCCTACGCCGAACTCGCCAAACGTATCCCGATACACCGACATATCCAAGCGCTTCTGCGTCAGGTGCCAATAAGCGGGCAGACGGTTATACACGCAGAGCGTCGTGGTGCCTTTTTGATCCGTATAACCGTTGACCGGCGTGAAGGAACCCTGAAGAAAAGCCACGGCCCTTTCATGTTCATTTTCGCCCACGGCGACGAGACAGTGGATCTGCTGTTGAAAGCAGGCGCCGCCGGTCATGCTCCCCATCGCAGCGTCTTTCAACTGATAAGATTTGAAAATAAAAGGATTGATGGACGCCTTGCCAATCACTTCGAACGGGTACGTTCTATGCTCATTGATCTCAATCGCTTCGGAAGGAGCAACGTAGCCGTCCGGCACGGGCGAGGTCAACACGCCCGACCGGGCATCGGCTTGTAGCAGAAAATTTCTGTAATCCCGGCTGATACCCGAGACCGGCAGCTTTAATACGGGATGGGTCAGCGCCGATTGCAGCAGGTAAATGTGATCCATGACCTCGATGACCTCCCTTCGAGTGCGCTCGTCATGGCAGAAATCGTGGATGTTCGGAAGATGTGCAAATATCAGGTGGTTATAACTGGGTGAGGCAAATTCGTCGATCCCGAAAAAAGAGATATGGTTGTACCAGCGGATCCATTGTCCCCTGGCTTTCTTTTGGAGCCTGACGTCATTAAACCGGTCGCCGGCCAGGGTAAACGTCTCGATGTACAAGACAAAAATATTACTGTATTTGACATAATCCCTGTAGATGTCAAACACCTCGGTGTCCCAGCGGCGCTGTGCGGCTTCCACCACCCGCTTGCAGGACGTGATGAAATTCGCCCGCGTTTGGGCCGACATCTTGCTCTGATGATCCCACAATTTGGCAAACAGGATGTCCGCCTTGAATAACGCATTATTCCAATCGGCGAATTTCTCCCCGTTTCTCCATCTCCAGTTCCATTGCCCGTAGGTATTCGATTCCGGATCGTCGTCCTGCAACGCAATGACCTGATTCATTACCGAATCCGCCTTCGCATAACTGGCTCCGTCGTTCGTACGATACAACAGCCAGGCATATTGAAACGACGCTGTTTTCTTGTCGGCCGCATAAGCCTTGTTCAACCCTTCCAGGCTGATCTTCTCACCAACGGTCAATTCCTGTGCAAAGCCCGTTGCACTCAGAACAACACTGATTGGGATAACCATCAACATTTTCATATCTTTTGCCCCGGATTACGCTTACATTTGTCACTATCTTTCCCGTCATCGCTGGCGCTGTCAAGTATTACTTACCAACTTGACCATTTTCACCTTGCGGAAAGAAGGCGTATGAGAAAAATGAATTGAGGGGCGACATAGCCGCCCCTCTCGAACGATGTGTCTATATAAATCGCCGATGGATCAGCTTACACTTCATCCAGCTTCGGCAAAACCCACGGCTTTCGGTATTCTTCTCGCGTCAGGTACCGTTCGGCGTCTTGATCGCCGATCAGACGATAGTTCGTTGCATCGAAGCGCAACGTCCGTCCCGCGCGCCAGGCCGCGTTACCGAGATGGCAAAGCAGGCACGAAGGATGGCCGACCGTTTCCAGGTCGGCGGCCGGTCGCTTGCGAGTTTGCATACACGAGAGGAAATCCTCGACGTGATCGGTTGTGTTGTCACCGGCGCCTTCTTCGTCGCGCAGCAACTTGTTTCCGGGGCCGTAAGCCCGCCAGGAATTATTGCCCAAAATCACATATCCCCGATCTCCATACACGGCGGCGCCTTCGGTTTCGCCGAACATGTCATAGGGTGTCCATATCCGCATTTCGTACGTTATCACGCGTCCGGACCCGAAATCATATGTGCACATCAGGTTGTCGGGCCATTCCTGCAAGTCGTCGAAATAGCATTTGCCCCCATGGGCCGAGACGGCCTTGACCAACCCGAGCGGCTTTTCGCCCTGTGCAGCCAGCGCTGTTTCAAAAGCCCAATGGGCTATATCGAGCCGATGCACGCCGTCGTTGCCCAGATCGCCGCAGCCATAATCGAAGAACCACCGCCAACTACCGTGGAAGCGGCGACGGTTGAACGGTCGTTTCGGCGCCGGACCCAGCCAGAAATCGTAGTCCACGCCGTCCGGCGGCTGCGAATCGGCCGGTCGACCGATTGAGCCTTGCTTAGCGCTTTCCCACGCCTTGGCAAACAACGCCCGGCCAATGTGGCCCTCGCTGATGTAACGCATCGCCTCGTGAAAATGCCTGCCGCTGCGTCCCTGCGTTCCGAGCTGCACCACGCGCTTGTATTTCCTCATGGCCGCGACCATCAATCGCGATTCGACGAGGTTGTGAGCGTCGGGCTTCTCGACATAGACATCCTTGTAGGCCTGACAGGCCATGATCGTGGGGATCGCGTGCCAATGCGTCGGCGTACCGAGCATAATGGCATCGACGTCCTTGTCGTCCAGCGCGCGACGGAAGTCCTTGACCGCCTTCGGCTTCCTGCCGGTCATGCGTCCGACGGCGGCGGCGCGCTTCCTCCGAACACCTTCATCAACGTCAACCACATACTTCACATCGACATTCCTTCTGGAAGCAAAGGTATTCAATACACCTCCACCCCGGCCTCGAATGCCGATGGCCGCGATCGTGATCCGGTCGTTCGGGGCCGCGCGGGCCCTCGGTCGCAGGGTTGAGAGTGTGACAACCGCAGCGGCGGTGCCTACCGATTTCGAGAGAAAGACTCTTCGGTTCATGATATTCTCCTAATCTGTTGTTAGGCGTTTCAGATATAAATCTTCAAATTCAACGTGCATTCCCTTATCGTGCAATTGTAAGCCAATGGCTCCCCGAGTCAATCGCCCATGCTCGGCGTTGTCGGTGAATTCGGAAGCGGGTTTCCCGTTGATGAAGAACTGGAAATGGTTTCCCCGCACAGTGACACGAACATCGTTCCATTGCCCCCGGCGAACGTCCTCCGCTTTCAGTGCACCGCGGATATTGTAGGATTGCGTCTTGCCCTCCTCGTCGATCACCAGTCGTGTGCCGCGGGGACAGGGGTATTCCTTGCGCCGGGCAAAGTGAAAATCCCACGCGCCGAGAATATGAGGACCGATACCGACGTGGCCGAGATCGGCGTGGTAACCTTCGAAGGGGCGTTTGCCGCTAAGATCGGGCCGGCTGCGTAGCTCAACCCCCGTGTTACCTTTGGTCAGCAGAGGAAAAAGGGGTCAGGCTTTGGATTTAGGGGTCGACCTCTTTGAGCATATGAAGAAAGGCCGAAATGGAATTAAACATAACGACGTGCCTCCTCGCGGGCATGCAATAATTGAAGAGCGTCTTGGCCTGACTTTGTTCTACTGATCGATGGATGATTCCAAAGCAACGATTTTGGGATGCGCCATCAGCTCGGGCCCGTTGTCGTTGCCGACCACGTTAAAACGTCCATTGTCGCTCCAGAAAACAAATCCCGCCAGTCCGGGATAAGCGGCTTCGAGCTTTTTAACCACATCCAGGCAATCCCTGGGCGAATCCTTCCGTCCGCGAATCCCCAATTCCGACCACCAGATCACCTTCCCGGCTGTCTTCTTCTTTCTGACGGCCCAGGCGTACTCGGAAAAATTCAAGCCGGTCCCATAGCCCGATTTCCCCAACACGTCCACATAGGCGTCGCCCGGATAATATTTTTCCAGCGCGCCGTGATTTCCCGTCGTATGATAGGCCCAGATGACGTTATCGAGGCCCTTGTCGCGGGTAAAGTAGTCGTGAACCAGGCGGTACAGCCGGATGATGCGTTCGGGTCCCCCCTTGGCGTGCCACTTGTTCCGGTCGTCGCTTTCCACAAAGGGCGTATAGACAACGGGAATCCGGCGATCCTTCAACCACTGCAGATTCCCGGCCATCCGGTCCATCTGTTTGTAGAAGTTCTGCCTGGTCGGATTGCCCTTCTCGGCAAAGATCAAATCGATATCAATCGGATCGTTCCACGATTTTCCCGACGGATTGGCGTAAAACGTGAAGACGCCGACAATCAAGCCGCGATCCCACATTTTCTTGACGCCGTTATTCCACGCCGAATCGGGGAAGGGATCGTCGTGAAAATCATAGGTGAGACAGCCGTACCGGGGCATTTTTCCCGTATGATCGACCACCTTCCTGAGCCAGTTGGTGGGATGATCCATATCCGGATTCTCATTATGCACCCAGGTAGCCATTTGCCCGAACAGATAGGACCCGTTTCCCATCCCTTTAAGATAGCTCAAGACCTTCTCAGCCTCCGGCGTCCGACCTTCACACACACCCTGCGGCCAAACCACAGGCATAAAAAAAAATGCCAAAACCAACACAAAAGCAATTCCCTTGCCTTTCGTGCAATCACGATTCACTAAACACAAAGCTGATCTCATAAAAGCGGCTCCAAATAAAGTGCGACGATTCACACCAATGATCCTATGTGCAGTCACAAGACTCTCAGGAGATCCACTTGAGTGCAAGTCTCTTGCCCGAGTGAGCACATTCTGTAAGGTATAGATTAATCAAGTTCTGGTAGGGAATCCCCGTTTCAGATGCCAACGATTTGAAATAGGTGATCGCATCCGTGTTGATGCGCAGAGTCACCTGTTTCTTAAGATGCTTGGCATAGGGATTTCGCACAGAATCGGAAAAGTCATATT